>OHSE01000369.1_pt1 | contig 15545 bp, 9 predicted proteins | sample 1578531 | NCBI WGS metagenome assembly OHSE01 (sample SAMEA3879541, study PRJEB24766) | human gut metagenome | biome: human-associated habitat; feature: feces | place: USA | collected 1985/1987
ACGCAGTGTACGGCTACAGTAAAGATGAACAGAACAAAAATCGATTGGTGGTAGATGAGTACGCAGCAGATATTGTTCGTTCTATCTATCGCAGAAAATTGGAAGGCATGAGTGCAAACTCTATTGCAGACCAACTGAACAGCGAAGGGGTCCTGGCTCCCAGTGAATACAAACGGCTGTGCGGATTAAATTATCACAGTGGTTTCAAGACTGGAACTCATGCAAAGTGGCAGGCGATTCAGGTACTTCGGATTCTGAAAAATGAAGTTTACACCGGAACGATGGTGCAGGGTAAACGGCAAAAAATCAATTACAAGATCAAGAAAATCCGGGACGTAGATGAATCTTGCTGGATCAAAGTTCCCAATACACACGAGGCCATCATTTCACAAAGAATGTTTGACATCGTGCAGGAAGTTTTAAAGCTGGACACCTGTGCATCGAAAGGACAGAAGATAGTCCATCTCTTTTCAGGTATTGTTCGGTGCGGTGACTGCGGACAGAATATGGTGCGGTGCACCGTATCAAAAAAAGGTAAAAAGTATATATATCTGAACTGCGTCACAAATCATAAGGGCCTGGGCTGTTCTTCACACCACATTAGGGAAAGTAAATTGGAAGAAGTGGTGCTGGCTGCATTGCAGGAAAAGATTCAGCAGATCAGCGGACTAGAAGAACGTCTGGATGAAATCAACGAGATTCCCAAAAACCAACGAAGGTTAAAATCTGTAGAAGAGCACATGAAAGTGCTGGAACAGGAAGAACAGAAATACCAGACCCTGTGCCATCAGCTTTACGAAGATATGAGCAACGGCATTGTCAGTAAGGATGAGTACAAAGAGTTCAGCTGTTCCTTTAACGAAAAAATCGAAAATATCCGTAAGGCAAAAATGGAAATGGACTGTCAACTGGATAGTTTGAACAATCTGGATGTGGAACATTTGCCGTGGATCGAAGATTTTAAATCCTATCAAAACTTAACGAGTCTGAATCGCCGTGTTCTGGTAGAACTGGTGGAAAGCATTACAGTCTATGATAAGGAGCACATTCACATCCAATATCGCTTCGACCAGGAAATCCGCAATGTACTGGAATATTGCAACAGTGTTCTGACAACAGAAACGGAGGAGGGTGCAGTATGAAATGCGTAAGTTATACCCGGACGATACCTTGGAAAAACCATAAAGGTGAACTGACGATTGCCGACCAGAATCAGCGCATTGCAGAATACCTGGCTGAACATAAAGAGTTAAATTTACAGAAAAGGTATTCTGATCGCAAGAATGCTGAAAACGCAGGTGCAGCATTTGACAAAATGATTGATGATGGAGTGGAGCAAAAATTTGACTGCATCATTGTAGCATCTATGTACTACTGTGGGCCTGACTTCCCGGCGGCGCGTCAGGCAATCAAGGAAACTCTTTATGAGACAGGTGTTAACCTGATCGTACTGGAAGAAGGACTGGACACCAGAACTGCCAGTCGAAAAGAGGTTGAGGACTATTTTGAGGAAAAACGCTGCGAGATGCACGCGGAAATCATGTTTGCATGGAGGAAAAAGCAGGGCGCAGGATTCCGACTGACCAATTCTGTTCCGTTTGGTTATATCCGCAGGAATGGTGAAAGCAACATGGTAAAGGATGAAGAGGTTGCGCCGTATCTGAGCGAAGCTTTTTCCAGATATGCATCGGGACAGAAGATGGGCGATATTGCAAAATGGTTGAACGAACAGAATGTCGAACCACCGATGAGGCACAAAAAAAGAATCCAGGGAAAACAATATGAAGGAGAACCTGATTTGTGGACATCGGATAATCTGAGGGGATTGTTCAGAAATCCAACATACACGGGTGCAACGGCAAACGGAAGCCATCAGATTATTGCAGAGAACTGCCATGAGCCGTACATGACAAAAGAACAGTTTTATGCGCTTCCGTGCAATATGCGGCAGGGTGAGAACAAAAAATCGACTCGGAAAAAATACAAAAAACCGAATCCACTGGCAAAGCGTACCATTTGTACCTGTGGACGTCCACTTTATTGGCATAAGGATAAGAAAACGGGAGAAGAACTATTCTATTGCAGCTACTGCCGTGCTCACAAGGAGAATGGAAAGGAATTGAAAGCTCCGGCTGCATCTGTATATAAAAAGGTGATAGATGCTATGGAGAGAGAACGTCGAGAAGAAGAAAAGATGTACTCCGCAATTCAGCAGGGAGCTGGCAGAAAAGCAATTGAAGCAGTAAGAGCTGATAGTTCGATGCAGATGAAGACCATTCTGGCTGAACTGAATATGGAACAGTTTCGCCGTGTACCGTTATATGAATGCTATATGGCCGATGAAATCACGGAAGAACAGTATCATGCTGAAGTTCTGGACTATGAAGAAGCCCATCGAAAGCTGAATGAACAGCTTACGGCAATCATGGAAAATACGACGGTATGGGAACGGGCATTGAGTTTGCGAAATCCGTGGATTCAGCAGATGGAACAATATAAGACCCCAGAGGCACTGGATCGTAATTTTGTAAAAAAATACATTGAACAGGTCGTGGTTACATTTTTGGGCGATAGGCAGGCAGAAATCAGTTTAACGATGAAAACACAGGAATGGAAGCAGATGCTTGAACGGATAGAATTGGAGGGTACAGACGATGGCACGAAAGAGTAGAAAGAATTTGCCCCAACCGGAACAAGCAGTGATTTCAGTGCAGTTCCCGGAATTGGATGAAGGAAAAATACCAACCGCAATCTATGGACGGCTTTCGGTGGAAGATAACGAAGATAACGAAGATAACAAAGCGGCGGAAGAAACCGGACGAATTATCACCGTAGAAGAACACAGCCGGTTTGGCGGCTTGGGAGCTATTGTAGTTGAGACGCTTTCTGAAAATCCGGTTCCGGTACGCATTATCGGCATCCCCGATGAGAACGTGGTTCATGGAAACTCCCATGAAATCTTTGCCCATTACGGATTGGATAAAGAGGGCATCTGCAAGACTGCCCTTGAATTCGTGAAAAAATAAACATATCCTTTTTAAATCTAATAGTATGATTAGCAGAATAATTACCATAGATCAAAGTACTTCGGCAACAAAAGCCATGCTGTTCTCTGAAGATTGCGAATTGTTGCATCGGGTAAATATAGAACATCAGCAATTCTACCCGCAGATAGGATGGGTAGAGCATGATGCCGAAGAAATCTATAAAAATACCATAGAAGCGATACATTGTCTGCTTGAACAAGAAGAAGTGAATGGAAAGGATATTTCTTATTCTCTTGCCATCACCAATCAGCGCGAAACGGTGGTTGTTTGGAACCGACATACCGGCAAGTCCGTTTATCATGCCGTGGTATGGCAATGCCAGCGGGGAGCGGCTATTTGCAAAGAACTGAAAGATAAGGGATACAGCGAACTGGTACAACGAAAGACCGGATTGCTTATCGATCCTTATTTTTCTGCCAGTGGTGCTAAGTGGATATTGGATAACGTGGAAAATGCACGTGAACTGGCAGAAAAAGGCGATTTGTTGATGGGAACTATTGATTCCTGGCTGATTTGGAAATTGACCGAAGGCAGGAAGCATCTGACTGATTATACGAATGCGTCGCGTACCATGCTTTTTAATATTCATACTTTGGACTGGGATGAAGAGTTGTTGAAACTCTTCACTATTCCCCGGAATATGATGCCGGAAGCGTTGCCCTGTGATGCTGTTTTTGGAGAAACAACGATAGAGGGTTTGTTCAAATCTCCGATACAAATAGCAGGTGTTTTAGGTGATTCCCATGGAGCATTAACCGGTCAGATGTGTTTTGAGGCAGGTATGGGCAAGGTGACTTATGGAACGGGATCATCTGTTATGGTTAACATTGGAGAAGAGGCTGTCGCTGCTCCTGAAGGGCTGGTTACATCCGTCGGATTCTCGGCTTTGGGTAAAGTGTATTATGCTTTTGAGGGCAATATCCATTGCACCGGAGCCACTATCAAATGGATGGTGGAGAAATTGGGATTGGTGGACTCGTTCAATCAAATTGAAACCTTGGCGACTTCGGTGAAAAATAATGATGGAGTCTATCTGGTTCCCGCCTTTACCGGATTGGGAGCTCCCTGGTGGAAACCGGATGCTAAAGCTGCTATCTGGGGAATGACACTGAATGCTGGAAAAGCGCATGTGCTGCGTGCAGGATTGGAATCCATTGCTTATCAAGTGAAGGATTTGATAGACATGATGACCCGGCAGGCAGGAATCGAGCTGAAAGCGTTGCGTGTTGACGGAGGCCCCACGAAGAATCAGTTCCTGATGCAGTTTCAGGCTGATATGCTGCATGCCGTCATTAACCGTTCGGAGATAGAGGAAGCTTCTGCATTGGGGGCTGTTGTCATGAATGGCTTTGCCCGTAAGAAGTGGGCCAGTTTCCAAGAAGCCGCTGCCATGCGTACCATTGACAATTGCATCGCTCCCTGTATGGAGGAAAAAGAACTTCAATCTTTGTATAGTGGCTGGCGTGAGGCTGTTAAGAAAGTAATAGGACAGAATAACTAACTGAATATATCGTAACTTTTAATACCATTAGAAATGAAAAACAAGAAAAAAATGTGTTTTGGTGTCATCATTGGAACACGCGCTTATTTTAACTCGGAATTAGCAAAAGATGTCCGTAAACAATTGTTGGAAACACTGACGAAAGAGGGCTATGACTATGTCATTCTCCCCGAAGATGCTACGCCTACAGGCAGTAGCAGTATTGAAACAAGAGAAGATGGCTTGAAATGTGCAAAGTTGTTCCGTGAGAACCGTGACCGCATTGATGGAATCATTGTTTCATTACCTAACTTCGGTTTTGAAATCGGTATCATCAATGCTATCAGTGTAGCCGATCTGAATGTGCCTGTTTTGGTTCAGGCATGTGATGATGAGAATGACAAGGTGGATTTGGATAGCCGTCGTGACGCGTTCTGTGGTAAGATTTCCGTATGCAATAACTTGTATCAGTATGGCATTCCTTTTACTGATACTACACTACATACTTATTCTATTTATTCTGATTTGCTGGCAGCCGATATTAATAAGTTCGCTGCGATCTGCCGGGTGGTGAATGGTCTTCGTCATGCTCGCATCGGTGCCATCGGCACTCGTCCTGCCGGTTTCCAGACCGTCCGCGCCAGCGAGAAACTGTTGCAGGCATCGGGCATTACAGTCGTTCCGGTAGATCTTTCTGAAATCTTGTCTGCCGCCCGTAAGATTGAAGATGCTGATGAAACGTTACAAGCAAAACTGAAAGAAATCAGACAATATGCTGCTGTTCCCGAACAATACAATGATAAACTGATTTTGCAGGCTAAATTTGGTGTGGCTGTAGAACAATGGATGGAAGCCAATGAAATTGATGCTGTAGCTATCCAGTGTTGGGACTCTTTGGAGCAAAACTATGGTTGTGCAGCTTGTGTGACTATGAGTATGTTGAGTGAAAAATTAATCCCTGCTGCTTGTGAAGTGGATATTGCCGGTGCAGTGTCTATGTATGCGTTGACATTGGCTTCCGGTCGCCCGTCGGCATTGCTTGACTGGAACAATAACTTTGCCGAGGATCGTGACAAGTGTGTGTGTACACATTGTGGTAACTTCCCTAAATCATTTGTAATGAATGATTTGAAGTTAGGAACATTAGGAGTGTTGGGCAGAACATTAGGTAAGGTACATACTTTCGGTGCCGTTTACGGTAAAGTAAAACAGGGTGATTTCACCTTCTTCCGCATCTCGACAGATGATACGAAGGGTTGTATCAAGTCTTATTTGGGCAAAGGTGACCTGACCGATGACCCATACGGAATGGATGGTTGTATAGCAGTAACCAAGGTGGATAATTTGCAGCCGCTTATGAAATATATTTGTAAGAATGGATTCGAACATCATGTGGCTATGTGCCGTGGCAATGTGAAAGATATTTTGGCGGAAGCTATTGAAACTTATCTGAACTGGAATATCTATATTCACGAATAATATCGATGAAATATGATATTGGTAGATAATTACTTTTTGGCAATCCTCTGCTGTGTTATTTGCTGTGCCTGCTGGGGCTCTTGGGCAAATACGCAGAAGATGGTTGCCGCCAAGCAATGGAGCTTTGAACTGTTTTATTGGGATTTGACCGTCGGTCTGTTCCTTACAGCTTTATTGGGGGCGGTGACTTTGGGAAGTATGGGAAGTGAAGGCCGTACCTTTTTTCAGGATTTGGCAGTCATGGACTGGTCTAGCATTCAATATGCATTCTTGGGCGGTGTTGTGTGGAACTTTGGCAATATATTTCTTACCGCAGCCATTGCTGTAGCCGGAATGTCAGTAGGTTTTCCTATCGGTGGAGGCTTGGCCTGGATTGGAGGTATTGTATTCAATTATTTATTAATCTCTTTGGCCGGTCAGACCTATCAGGGAAATCAGCTTTTACTATGGAGTGGTGTGTTAGTCATCATTGTAGCTATACTGATCTGCGGAAAAGCGTACGGAAAGTTATCGTCCGGCAAGGCTTCCACTCCGAAGAAGGGGATTCTGCTGGCCATTATGGCAGGCATTGCTATCATGTTCTTTTACGGATTGGTAGTGAAATCTCTTGACCCGCAGTATGTGGCGGGAGGAACCGGAACGCTGACTCCTTATACAGGTGTGTTCTTCTTTGCGGTAGGTATTCTGGCCAGCACACCTATATTCAATACCTTTGCCATGAAGCATCCGGTAGAAGGCAAGGCGGTGACCATGAAAGATTACTTTGCCGGCGATGCCAAGACCCATCTCACAGGTATGCTGGGAGGCTTTATCTGGATGGGCGGCATGGTGATTAGTTTTATGGGAGCAGGTGCTGCCAATCCGGCTATCTCTTATGCCCTTAGCAACGCAGCGCCTGTGGTGGCTATGATCTGGGGAGTTTTTGTCTGGAAGGAATTTAAGGAAGCTCCGAAGGGGACCAATAAACTGATTGCGGCTATGTTCTCCTTGTTTATTATCGGATTAATAAGCATTACTTTGTCAAATTAAAAATTAGATGAAGAGAAATTATAAAATAGGGCTTGTAATGAAGTCGTTACAAGCCGATTTTTTCAAAGTGATGAAAGAAGGGGCCATTCAGTATGCGGCCCCTCTTCCGTTTTTGGATTTGGTTTGTGTGGGAACGGCTACACAGACAGAGGTAGAGGAACAGGTTGACTTGATGTATTCCTTGATTCATCAGCAAGTCGATGCTATCGTATTGGTTCCTATAGATTCAAAAGCCTTAGTTCAGCCTGTAGTAGAGGCTGTCAGGAAAGGAGTTCCGGTAATCAATATTGATATCCGGTTGGATACTCAGCTATTGGAGCAGGCAGGAGTAGAAGTGGCTTTTGTGGGACCGGATAATTTTGCAGCTGCGTATGAAGTGGGTAAATTATTGGATAAGAAGTTGCGGAATGAAGATAAAGTTGCTATTATTGAAGGATTGACGGCAGCCGATAATGCGCAGCAGCGTAAAAGAGGTTTTATCAAGGCGATAGAAGAAAAAGGGTTAAGATTGGTGGCATCCGAACCGGCCGACTGGGAAACGGAGAAAGCCGCCGAAGTTTTTCAGGCTATGTGGATGCGGTATCCTGATTTGAAAGCTGTATATTGCAGCAATGATGCGATGGCGTTGGGGGTTCTTCAGCAGATGCAAGAAAAAAATTGCTATCTGCCTGTAGTGGGCTTTGATAATGATGCGGTAATGAAAGAATTTCTTTCTACGGGAAAACTGGTTGCAACAGCTGATATTTTCAGCTCACAGATGGCTGTCCGGGGCATTGAGTTCGCTTTGGATGTATTGGAGGGAAAAATAGAGAATAGAGGGGTTCATTCTACAGCTTACGAAATTATTAAACAATGAGTTCGTAGGGAAACGGTCCATACTGAGATATGCACTTAAGGCACCGGCTGTTTAACTTCTTAATATTGCCGGCAATGAGCAATATTAAGAAGTATTCTTTTTACGAATGAAATATTTAGTGTAATTTTGTGGCTCAAAATAAATTAAATAGAATCATTATGGCAGCAAAACCAGGTATACCTAAAGGAACGAGAGATTTTTCGCCGGTGGAAATGGCGAAACGTAACTATATATTCAATACGATCCGTGATGTGTTTCATCTTTTCGGCTATCAGCAGATTGAAACTCCTTCTATGGAGAATTTGTCTACCTTGATGGGAAAATACGGTGACGAAGGGGATAAGTTATTGTTTAAGATACAGAACTCAGGTGATTATTTCAACGGCATTACCGATGAGGAATTGCTGAGCCGCAATGCGGTAAAGCTGGCGAGCAAGTTCTGTGAAAAAGGATTGCGCTACGATCTCACCGTACCTTTTGCCCGCTATGTGGTGATGCATCGTGATGAAATAAGTTTTCCTTTCAAACGTTATCAAATCCAACCGGTTTGGCGTGCGGATCGTCCCCAAAAAGGGCGTTACCGTGAGTTTTACCAATGTGACGCCGATGTGGTAGGCAGCAATTCTTTATTGAATGAAGTGGAGCTGGTACAGATGATAGACCGTGTATTTGGTAAATTCGGAGTACGTGTTTCAATTAAAATCAATAACCGTAAGATATTGACCGGTATTGCCGAGATTATCGGGGAGGCTGATAAAATTGTAGATATCACCGTAGCCATTGACAAACTGGATAAAATCGGATTGGAAAATGTAAATGCGGAATTGGCTTCTAAAGGGATTCCTCAAGAGGCTATTGATAAATTGCAGCCGATTATTTTATTGAGTGGAAGCAATGAAGAGAAATTGGAAACTTTGAAGACTGTCCTTGCTACCAGTGAAGCGGGATTGAAGGGAGTGGAAGAAAGTGAATTCATATTAAAAACCGTGTCTGCACTGGGTGTGAAGAGTGAAGTGGAATTGGATTTGACTTTGGCTCGCGGCTTGAATTATTATACGGGAGCAATTTTTGAAGTGAAGGCCTTGGATGTGCAGATTGGCAGCATCAGTGGTGGTGGCCGTTATGATAATCTGACCGGTGTCTTTGGTATGGATGGTATGTCTGGTGTAGGTATCTCTTTCGGAGCCGACCGTATTTTTGATGTGTTGAATCAGTTGGATTTGTATCCGAAAGAAGCGGTGAACGGAACCGAGCTGTTGTTTGTAAACTTCGGCGATAAAGAGGCTGCTTATTGTCTGCCTATCCTGACAAAAGTCCGTGAAGCAGGGGTGCGCGCTGAAATTTATCCGGATGCTTCTAAAATGAAGAAGCAGATGGGATATGCCAATGACAAGCAGATTCCTTTTGTCGCTATTGTTGGTGAAAATGAAATGAACGAAGGGAAACTGACTTTGAAGAATATGACTACAGGCGAGCAGTCACTGGTTACACCGGATGAGTTGCTGGCGGTGGTGAAAGCTTGATTTCATCAAGCGGATGTTGTCGGAATAGTCCGGTATATTCATCCGTAATTATCTATGCGGATTAACAGATTATTTTTTTTCTTCCGTCACTATATCTCATTTAGAATCAGTGAAATATGGTGACGGAAGTCCTTTTTCCCCTCCGAAATGGTTTGTTCTCCTTTCCCTGTGTGGAGTCGGCCTGATAGCTACCGGTCATTATGGCAGATGTGTTTAGTACTCCTTTTTATATTCTCGTCCGTTTTTTTTGTAGCTTTGTCTGTCTTCTTTTGTTGTTTCACTTAGGTGACAATGCATTGGCACCTAAGTGGAGAGGCGTAGTCACCCAAGTGATACGATTGCTTCACCTTGGTGAAACTATAATGCAACAAAGTGTTTGCACGATAAGTATTTGTAAATGAAGTAAATGGATGAACCATCATACAGGACACATCAAGAAGGAAAATCTATGAGCCTTCAGAAACAATGGTAAAAAGACACATACATACCGGTTAAGGGGAATTACGGAACCTTTTACACCACAAACCTTTGAAGATAAATGGTTTGTGGTGATGGAAACAAAAAAGAACAGATGTCTTTTTAATACGCTATCTTATCCAATATCCCGTTCAAGTGTGCAATAGCCACTCCATAATTAGTCATGGGAATCTGTTGCTTACGGGCATTATCAATCCGGTTTAGTACATATTTGCGATTGAACATGCAGGCTCCGCAATGAATGATTAAGTGATAGGGTGTCAAATCCTCCGGAAAGTCTGTACCTGCAACGATATCTATTTGCAACTCTTCACCTATCTTTTTACGCAACATACGTGGAAGCTTTACTCTGCCTATGTCCTCGGTGGCAGGGGCATGAGTGCAGGCTTCTGCTATCAATACCCGTGATTGTGGGGTGAGGCGGTCTATGGCTGAGGCTCCTTCCATATAATAGAGTATATCCCCTTTATATCCTGCCATCAGAACGGAAAAAGAGGTGAGAAGGCTTTCTGCCGGTTTTTGCTCATAAACGGCATGAAAAACTTGGGAGTCGGTTATGATTAGTTTCGGAGGATAGGACAGAGCCTGCAAAGTGGCGGCTATTTTATCGGTTGTACAGCTCATTACCAGACATTTTTTGTCCAATAATTCGCGCATCGTCTGTACTTGTGGAAGAATAAGTCGGCCTTTGGGAGCCTGTATGTCTTGTGGCATGACTAAGAGCACTAAATCTCCTTCTTTAACCAGATCTCCGGTAATGGTCTGTTGTCCGAAATCTGCCGGTAACTTTTCCAGAATAGCTTGAAGTATTTTCTCTATGCCCGTCTGTTCTTTTGCGCTGATAATGAGAGGATTTTGACCGCATTCTTTTTCTATACGATCCCTTGTGGATGCTATGTCTTTTCGGATATCAGCTTTGTTCAGTATCAGGATAACCGGAATATTCCTTTTATTTAACTGCTCCATCCATTGTTTTTCATCCTCGCAATTGCCGTCTTCACAAAGAAGTAAGGCAATATCTGTCCGTTCGATGGCTTTCAACGTACGGGTTATGCGCATTTCTCCCAATTCCCCTTCATCATCAAATCCGGGAGTATCGATAAAGAGACAAGGACCGATATGTTGAATTTCCATCGCTTTGCTGACAGCATCTGTTGTTGTACCGGGAATATCCGATACAAGGGCGGTGTCTTGTCCGGTCAAGGCATTGATTAGAGAGGACTTGCCGCTATTGCGTTTTCCGAACAGGACGATATGTAGCCGGTTGGCAGCGGGAGTGTTGTTTAGACTCATATTTTATTGGGCTTGAATTAGGTTCATTATCTGTATTGAAAAGGTTGCTTGACGCATGAGCGGTTAGAATCTGAAATCTCGTTTCCCTTCTTCTATCTCTTTCAGATTACGAATTGCTATTTCTTTTATTTTCGGATTGGGAATATGTTCCAACTCTTTTTTTATCAGTTGGATTCCTTTGGCTCGTGTATCCGGTGCCGCATAATCTTCCAGATACTCTTTTAGTGTCATCAATGCATTGGGGGCGCAGCAGTTGGCGATTTGTCCCGATTTGACTAATGACATAAAACGGTCGCCTGTACGCCCTGCCCGATAACATGCTGTACAGAAACTGGGGATATGCCCCAAGTCGAGCAGCCAGTTCACTACCTCGTCCAAGGTACGGGTGTCACTGATGTCGAATTGTGCTGAGTTTTCTTCCGGTGTTTCCGGAATGGCATAACCGCCTACGCTGGTCCGGGAGCCTCCGCTGATTTGTGAGATTCCCAGGTTTAAGACTTTGCGTCGGGTTGCAGCCGATTCCCTTGTAGAGATAATCATACCTGTATAAGGAACAGCGATACGGATTACCGCCACAATTTTACAAAATATATCATCTGAAATGGCATCCGGGAAATCTTGCGTGGAGATATCATCTGCCGGACAGATGCGAGGAACACTGATGGTATGTGGTCCCACTCCGAAGGTAGCTTCCAGATGTTCGGCATGCATCAATAATCCTGTAAAGTCATAGCGGTAGGTATTCAGCCCGAATAAAACACCTAGTCCTACATCGTCAATTCCCGCTTCCATGGCACGGTCCATCGCTTCGGTATGATAAGCATATTTGCTTTTCGGACCGGTGGGATGCAGGGATTCGTAATTTTCTTTATGATAAGTTTCCTGGAACAGGATATAAGTGCCGATACCTGCGTCTTTCAGCTTGCGGTAGTTTTCCACGGTAGTGGCGGCAATGTTGACATTGACCCGGCGGATAGCCCCATTTTTATGTTTGATGCTATAAATGGTTTGGATAGATTCCAGTATGTACTCAATAGGATTCCGCAAAGGATCTTCTCCTGCTTCCAGTGCCAGGCGTTTGTGTCCCATGTCTTGCAAGGCAATTACCTCCTTACGGATCTCTTCTTGTGTCAGCTTTTTGCGTGCTATGGTCTTGTTCTTCAAATGATAAGGGCAGTAGACGCATCCGTTCACACAATAATTGGAAAGATATAGAGGGGCGAACATTACAATACGGTTGCCGTAAAACTTATGTTTGATTTCCTGTGCCAGCCGGAAAATGCGTTCTGTTAGATCCGGTTGGTCGCATTCCAGCAGTAATGCTGCCTCACGATGGGACAGTCCTTTGAATTGAGCAGCTTTGTCAATCAGTTGCTCTATCAGGGCACGATTGCTTTTGTTGTTGTGAGCATACTCCAAGGTATCCAGTATCTCTTGATGGTCTATGAATTCTTCTGCTATTTTAGAATCTGCTTTATACATGTTTGTTAGGGGTTAGTGATAGTCACCTCTATCTGTCGATATCCGGTAACCGATTGTTTCCAGTTGTTGTGCCAAAGCTCGTAAACCTTCGGCTGCTTCGGCACCGAAGGCGGCTTTGTTATCATACAAGGTGTATTTTTCTCTTTGCTCCCTGGGGGAGAGATTGGGCATCACTACATTAGCTCCTGCCAATATTCCTTTTTCCCGTCCGTCCGGTGACAAGGTGGCAAGGGCGGTGGTCGATGGAATCAGGGCGGACGGGTGCATTAACCGGAAAAGGGATAACAGCTTGAGGGTCATTCCTACACTTCCGGCCGGCTCTGTTCCGAATGGTGTGTCATGATGGGGGATAAATGGACCGATACCGATCATTTGGGGCTGGAATTGCTCTATGAATAACAGATCTTCCACCAGATGTGTCAGGGTTTGTCCCGGAGTGCCTACCATGATTCCTGTTCCGGTTTGATATCCAATTTCTTTTAGCCATTGCAGGCATTGGAGCCGATGCTTTAGTGACATCTCCTCAGGATGTAATTTCCTATAGTGTTCTTCGTTGTGTGTTTCGTGTCGGAGCAGATAACGGTTGGCTCCGGCACGGAAGAAACGTTCGTATGCTTCCCGTGATTTCTCTCCTAATGAAAGGGTGATGGCACAATCGGGGAATTCACAGTGGATGGCGGCAACGGTTTTTTCTATCCATTCATCTGTTAAGGCAGGGTCTTCACCGCCTTGCATCACGAAGGTGCGGAATCCGAGTGCATATCCTTCACGGCAACATTCCAAAATGGTTTCACGCTTTAATGCGTAACGGGTAATGGCGGTATTTCCTTTCCTTATTCCGCAATAATGACAGTTGTTACGACATCGGTTGCTCACCTCGATAAGTCCGCGGATAAATATCCCATTCCCGAAATGTGCCAAAGTGACTTCCCTGGCCTGTTGCTGTAAATACAGTAAAGTGCCGGTATCCTGACAGGAGAGGAGGTTGGCATATTCCTCACCTGTCAGGCTATGGTAGTGACGTAATTTGTCAATCAGTCGCTTCATGCATACCTTTAATATGTTTTTTTCTGTTTTGCCAGTTCCTGTACCAATTGGCGTTTTCCATTGTTGCTGCCGCTGTGCGTACTGGGTCCTGTGATACAACCACCCTCGCAGGCCATCACTTCGATGAATTGTCCGGGAGCTTTGCCCGATTTAGCGTAGGCGCGTAATGTTCCGATATTCTTCTTGTTTAAATCAGATACCTGTATGGCATTGATTTTGTCCGCTTCCATTTTCAGGAATGCCTTTACGGCTCCCATCACGCCGCCGGCTTGTGCGAATCCATGCGCTTCGCGAACGGAAGAGAATTCCATAGCGTATGGCTGTACAATCTCCAGGTTAATCTCGAAAGCATCGAAAATAGAGGAAATCTCTTCGAATGTCATCACAAAATCCACAGCCTCGTCACGTTGAGCTTCTTTACGTTTGGCTACACATGGTCCAACAAATACGATTTTTGCATCAGGATACTTCTCTTTGGCTATACGTGCGGCATAATACATAGGCGAGCCTGTGCCGGAAACGTATTTTTTCATATCGGGGATGTATTTGTTCACCAGCTCGATATAGGACGGGCAGCATGAGGTAGTCATGAATTTCTGTCCTTCTTCCAGTTTTTCTATCAGTTCATGCGCTTCATGTTCTACGGTGGACATGGCTCCTTGTGCTACTTCAATTATATCGGTGAAACCGATTTGTCTGAATGCACCATATACTTGTTCGATAGTTGTGCTGAATTGTCCCAAAATAGATGGCGCGACAATGGCTACCACTTGTTCTCCTTTACGGATGCGTTGCAACACATCGAATGTCTGGGATATTTCAAAAATGGCCCCGAAAGGACAGGCATTCATGCATTTACCGCAATAAATACATTTATTCTCATCAATATGCTCTATACCGTGTTCATCTTTGCTGATCGCTTTGACAGGACAAGATTCCTCGCAGGGAACGGGAATATAGACGATTGCGTGATAAGGGCAGCTTTTGTGGCAGATGCCGCAACTGATGCAGGTATCATGGTCGATCCATGCCTTGCCGGTGTCGGCATGTACATGTACGGCTCCTTTGGGACAATTGTACTGGCAACTGCGGGCGGTACATCCCCGGCATAAGTCGGTGATTTCATAATTGATCTGTACGCAGGCCGAGCATGCTTCGTCTATAACACACATAATGTTGTCTTTGGGCTTTCCATTGTTTGCACGTTCTATAGAACGTGCGGCATATTCGGATAGTGGAGTGAGCTCATCGGTTTCATCATCCATATCCAACCCCAGTAGAGGAAGGGATTTGTATTTCCATACAGCGCGTTCTTTGTGTACGCAGCAACGCCCTGCATGTTTTGAACGTCGGGGGCTGAGTTCTAATGGCAGACGGTCTATTTTGTCTGTTGTCAGTTCTCCGTTTTTCCACAATTTTACAAGTTCTGCGTATGAGTTTTCATTCTCAGGCGCGTTTCTCCAAAGTTCTGAAACCGCAGGATCTGAGCCCTTGTATGCACCATTTAATCTAAAAAATTGTACCCTTGAAGGAATTTTTACTCCCTCTCCAGAAATAATGGCTTCACCGGTTCTCATGCTCGGTAGCAAATCGATTAAAGAACGGAGTTCATCTTGTATTGCCCCAGAAACATATGCTCGATCTTTATTGTTATTCATCCTTAAAGCAACAATTGTTCCACATTGGCTTAATACGGTTTCGTCCAGCTCAGATGGTCGTTGTGTTACCAGCATGAGTCCTATTCCGTATTTTCTTCCTTCTCTCGCTATGCGTTGAACAGTTCGAGATGCTATGGAAGCCTTTCCATTATGTAAATAATTGTGCGCTTCTTC
>OHSE01000373.1_pt1 | contig 15473 bp, 16 predicted proteins | sample 1578531 | NCBI WGS metagenome assembly OHSE01 (sample SAMEA3879541, study PRJEB24766) | human gut metagenome | biome: human-associated habitat; feature: feces | place: USA | collected 1985/1987
AGCCGTTTTTATTCCACCAGCTTAGCTGGTGGTTTTTCTTCACTCAAGTTCTTAAAAATGGGATAGCGGAACGCCCGCAGGCGTTCCGCTATCCCGAAAATATAAAATAAATTTTCCGCTGAAAATGCCCAAAGCTCACGCGGCGGGCATTCCAAATCGTCCCACGAAAGGAAATATCATTGCGCAGGCAGATTATTCCTTCTCTTCCGGGTCTGCCTCCGGGGCTTCGGTAGCGGCGGCAGCATCGGCGGCTTCCATCTCGGCCAGCTGCTCGGCGGTGGGCTCGGCCTCGGCCTCAGAAGCGTCGATCTTCTCGGTCTGTGCCTCGTCGTCGTGGTCGGTGCGTGCCAGCACCATCACCTTGTCGTTCTCGCCCAGACGCATCACCCGCACGCCGGAGCCGTAGCGGCTCTGCAGCGGGATCTCGTTGGCGTGCAGACGGATGATGATGCCCTCCTGACTGCTCAGCAGCACGTCATCCACGTCGTCCACGATCTTCACGGCGGCTACCTTGTCGCGGCTCACATCGTAGTTGCGGATGCCCTTGCCGCCGCGGGCGGTGATGCGGTAGGTGTCGATATCCGAGCGGCGTCCCTTGCCGTTCTCGGTCACGGTCAGCACCGTGCCGCCCTCGCGGCAGATGCACACGCCAACAACTTCATCGCCCTCCGCCAGACGGATGGCGCGCACACCGTGGCCGTTACGGCCCATCGGTCAGGCGGGTCCAAGCCAAGGCATCGCCCTCGTTCAGGGCAATGCCGATCAGGCCGCTCTTGCGGATGTTGGCGTACTGCTCCAGCGGGGTGCGCTTGATCAGGCCCTGCTTGGTGACCATGGTCACATAGCCGCCCGACTGCTCAGCGTCCTTGCTCTGGCAGATCATGTTGGTGACCTTTTCGCCATCTGCCAGCTGCAGCAGGTTGACGATGTTCGTGCCCTTGCTGGTGCGGCTGCCCTCGGCGATGGTGTAGCCCTTGATGCGGAACAGGCGGCCCCGGTCGGTGACAAAGAGCACATAGTCGTGGGTGGAGCCTACGAACATCTCCTGCACGATATCCTCTTCCTTGCGGGTCATGCCGGAGATGCCGCGTCCGCCGCGGCGCTGTGCCTGATAAGTGGCCTTGAGCTGACGCTTGATATAACCGGCCTCGGTCAGGGTGTAGACGCACTGCTCCTCGGCGATCAGATCCTCGATATCCACCTCACCGGTCACGGACTGGATCTCGGTGCGGCGCTCGTCGCCGAAGCGCTTCTTCATGTCCAGCAACTCGTCCTTGACGATGGCAAGCACCCGGGCGTCATCCGCCAGAATGGCTTCCCAGTCCTCGATCTTGGCCTGCAGGCTTGCCAGCTCTTCCTCGATCTTCAAAATTTCCAGACCAGCCAGACGACCCAGCTGCAATTTAACGATGGCGTCTGCCTGCGGGTCGTCAAAGCCGAACTGCTCCATGATGGCAGCTTTGGCTTCTGCCATGCCGCCCTTGCAGGCGCGGATGGTGGCGATCAGTTCGTCCACGATGTCGGTAGCCTTCTTCAGACCTTCCAGAATATGGGCGCGCTCCTTGGCCTTTTTCAGGTCGTACTGGGTGCGGCGGCGCACCACCTCGTCCTGAAACTCCACATACTTCTGCAGCATCTGCTTCAGGGTGAGCACCTTGGGCACCTTGTGGTCGATGGCCAGCATAATGACGCCCACGGTGTCCTGCAGCTGGGTGTACTGGTACAGCTGGTTCAGGATGACCTGTGCATTGGCGTCCTTGCGGATATCCACCACGATGCGCATACCCTTGCGGTTGGTCTCATCGTTCAGGCCGGTGATGCCCTCGATGCGCTTTTCCTTGACAAGGTCTGCCATGTGCTCGATGAGGCGCGCCTTGTTGACCATATAGGGGATCTCGGTAATGATGATCTGGGTGCGGCCGTTTTTGGTCTCCTCAATGGTGGCGCGGCCGCGCAGGGTGATCTTGCCGCGTCCGGTGGCGTAGGCGGCGCGGATGCCGCTGCGTCCCATGATGATGCCGGCAGTGGGGAAGTCCGGGCCCTTGATGTGCTCCATCAGGCCGGGCAGGTCGATCTCCGGGTCATCAATATAGGCGATGCAGCCGTCAATGACCTCGCTCAGGTTGTGGGGCGGGATGTTGGTGGCCATACCGACTGCGATGCCCTGACTGCCGTTGACCAGCAGGTTCGGGAAGCGGCAGGGCAGCACGCTGGGCTCCTTTTTGGTCTCGTCAAAGTTGGGGTCCCAGTCGATGGTGTCCTTCTCGATATCGGTCAGCATTTCCACCGCCATGCGGCTCATGCGGGCCTCGGTGTAACGGTAAGCAGCCGGGGGGTCGCCGTCCACAGAACCAAAGTTACCCTGACCATCCACCAGCGGATAGCGCAGCGAGAAGTCCTGTGCCAGACGTACCATGGCGTCGTAGACCGATGCGTCGCCGTGGGGGTGGTAAGAGCCCAGCACCGCACCAACGGTATCGGCAGATTTGCGGTATGCATGGCTGGGGTCGTTGCCGCGCTCATGCATGGTGTACAGGATGCGGCGGTGGACGGGCTTCAGGCCGTCCCGCACATCGGGCAGGGCGCGGGACACGATGACCGACATGGAATAATCCAGGAAGGCCGTTTCGATCTCCTTTTTGACGTCGCGGATGATCTTTTTGGTTCCGCTGCCCGGTATCATCACATAATCTTCTTCCATTTGTTCCTCCGTGTCTTACACGTCCAGCTTTGCGTACTGGGCGTTGGTCTCGATAAAGCGGCGGCGGGGCTCCACCTGATCGCCCATCAGGATGGTAAAAGCTTCGTCAGCCTTTTCGGCATCCTCGATGGTGATCTGCACGATGACCCGGTTGTCCGGGTTCATGGTGGTCTCCCACAGCTGCTCGGGGTTCATCTCACCAAGGCCCTTGTAGCGGTTCACCTTTGCGCCGGGCATCTCCTGCGAGAGGATCGCCATTTCCGCGTCGTTGTAGGCGTACTTGATGGTGTTGCCCTTCTGCACCTTGAACAGGGGCGGCTGTGCCACATACACATGCCCCTGCTCGATCAGCGGGCGCATATAGCGGAAGAAGAAGGTCAGCATCAGGGTGCAGATGTGGGAGCCATCCACGTCCGCATCGGCCATGATGAACACCTTGTCGTACCGCAGCTTGGAGATATCGAACTCGTCACCGATGCCGCAGCCCAGCGCCAGCACCACCGGCATCAGCTTGTCGTTGCCGTAAATTTTATCGGCGCGGGCCTTTTCCACGTTCAGCATCTTGCCCCACAGCGGCAGGATGGCCTGAATGGCAGAGTCGCGTCCCATCTTGGCAGAGCCGCCTGCAGAGTCGCCCTCGACGATGAAAATTTCGGTGCGGCTGGGGTCTTTTTCGCGGCAGTCGGCCAGCTTGCCGGGCATCCGGCTGGTCTCCAGTGCGCTCTTGCGGCGCACCAGTTCGCGGGCCTTTTTGGCGGCGGCGCGGGCGCGGGCGGCCTGCGTTGCCTTTTCAAAAATAGCCTTTGCCACGCCGGGGTTCTCCTCAAAGAACTCCATCAGCTTGGAGTAGACCATGTTGGAAACGAGGGTACGAATTTCGGTATTGCCCAGCTTTGCCTTGGTCTGGCCTTCAAATTCGGCCTCCTGCAGCTTGACCGAGATGACGCAGATCAGACCCTCGCGCACGTCTGCGCCGGACAGGTTCTCGTCCTTGTCCTTCAGCAGGCCGTGGCTGCGGCCGTAATCGTTGAACACGCGGGTCAGGCTGGCTTTGAAGCCCTCTTCGTGGGTGCCGCCGTCCGGGGTGTTGACGTTGTTGGCAAAGCTCAGAAGCAGCTCGTTGTAGCTGGAATTGTACTGCAAAGCGATCTCTGCCACGCCGCGGTCGGTCTGCCCCTTGAGGTAGATGACGTTGGGGTGCAGCACTTCCAGCTTGCGCTTTTCGCCCAGATAGGTGACAAAGCTCTTGATGCCGCCCTCGTAGCACATGACCTCGGAGCGGTAGCAGGGGTCGCCCTCCTGCCCATCCTCCAGCACGGGGGTGTACAGCTGACGCTCATCGGTCAGGGTGATCTTGACACCGGCGTTCAGGAAGCTTTCCTCCCGCAGGCGCTTTTCCAGCGTGTCGAAGTCGTAGACGGTGGTATCCTTGAACATTTCCGGGTCGGGTTTGAAGGTGACCCGGGTGCCGGTGACGCCCTCGGCTACCGTGCCGATGCACTTGAGGTCGCCGTCCGGGTCGCCGCGCCGGAAGGTCTGCTCGTACTCCTTGCCGTCGCGGCGCACATTGACGGTGAGCCACTCGGAACAGGCGTTGACCACCGAAGCGCCCACGCCGTGCAGACCGCCGGCCACCTTGTAGCCGGAGTTCTCGCCGCCGAACTTGCCGCCGGCGTGCAGGATGGTGTACACCACGGTGACGGCGGGCAGACCGGTATCGGCCTGAATGTCCACGGGGATGCCGCGGCCGTTATCGGTGACCTGAATGATGTTGTCCTTCAGGATCTTGACCTCGATGTGGTCGCAGTAACCTGCCAGCGCCTCGTCAATGGCGTTGTCCACGATCTCGTACACCAGATGATGCAGACCGCGCTCACCGGTGGAGCCGATATACATACCCGGGCGCTTGCGCACCGCCTCCAGACCCTTTAGCACCTGGATCTCGCTGGCGTTATACTCGTGGTCGGTTACGGTATCGGCATTTGTACTGGTAATGATTTCTTCTGCCATATCCTTTCTCCCTTTTGTTCATTTTTGCGTTTGTTTTTTCAAATTATAGCAAAGCGGGAACCGGTACACCATGGTGTACTTTTTTCTCGCCGTTTTGTTGTGTTTTCACGCGCTGCCCGCAGAGGGCGTTCCGGCTGGCACGGTGCGGCTTTCCGGGCAGTTCCGGGGCTTTCCCATCCCTCTTTTTTCTGTGGATCTTCCGCCCGTTTTCCGCAAATTTCACTCCACCATCTTTTGCGCTCTGCGGCGCATGGCGGCGCTGGACAGCTCCGAAAGATACACCGCATCCACCAGCCCTCCGTCTGCCAGCACATAGCACTGGGGCAGCTCGTCCGAAAGGCTGACCACCGCCCCGTTCTTCTGGGCGTAGTTCAAAAACTCCCGTCCCCGGGGGGAGGTGGTGGTGGTCTCAAGATCAAAGATGCCGATGATGTCACGGTCGTTCAGGACATAGTCCCGCCCCAGATGAATATACATACTGTATTTTCTCCTGTGTCTTTTGTTTGCATAAAGTCCGCAAAAACACAGCTTTTATGCAGCGTTATTCGCAACATTTATCCATGTTGTCAGACCCTGCAAAGCACCCCGCCGTCCATGCGGTATACCTCGCCGTCGGTCTTTAAAAAGTCCGTGTCATCGCAGCTGGTCACAAAGGTCTGCTTTTCCTTCATGCAGGTGAGCAGATACTGCTTGCGCCCCTCGTCCAGTTCGCTCAGCACATCATCCAGCAGCAGTACCGGGTGCTCCCCGGTGATCTGCGCCGCCGCTGCGGCTTCGGCCATTTTCAGGCTCAGCACCACGCTGCGCTGCTGTCCCTGACTGGCGTACACCCGGGCAGGCTGGTCGTCCAGCAATAACTCCAAGTCCTCGCGGTGGATGCCGCACAGGCTCTGCCCGGCGCGCAGTTCCTCCTCCTGCCGCTGGCGCAGCAGTGCGGCAAGCCCGCCCGGCGCAAACTGGGCGGCATAGCGGATGCTCATCCGCTCCGCCCCGTGGGAAAGTTCCGCGTAGTTGGCACAGGCGCGGGGAGCAAGCAGTTCCAGATACTCCCGCCGCCGCTGCTGCAAGGCCTCGCCCTGCGCGGCAAGCTCGGTGTTGAGCACCTCCAGCAGGGTGCGCTTTTCCGCATAGGGGCGTTCCTGCCCGTTTGCGGAATGGCGCAGCAGCGCATTTTTTTGCTGCAATACCCGCACATAGCGGCGGTAACTGGCCAGATACCCGGGGTACAGCTGGCACAGCGCAGCGTCCAGAAATTTGCGCCGCCCTTCCGGAGCCCCCTTGACAAGGCTCAGGTGGCCGGGGTCGAATACCACCGCCGGAAAGCTGCCCGCCAGCGCCGCCGCCCGCTTGGGTGCTGCGCCGTTCACCGCCGCATAACGGCCGGGCTTTGCGGCCTCCGGGGTGCCCACGGTCATGCGGATGTGGGCAGGCTCGGCGGGCTCACAGCCTTCTGGCCTATCCCGCTGGGTGTCGGCTTCCAGCACCGCAAATGCTTCTCCCCGGCGCACAAGCTCGGCGTCCTTGCCGCCCCGGAAGCTTTTGCCGCCGGTCAGCAGCCAGATGGCCTCTAAAAGGTTCGTTTTGCCTTGGCCGTTGTTGCCGCAGATAACAGTAAGCTCCCGGCCGGGCTCCAGCCGGGCCGCACAAATATTGCGATAGTTCTGTACTTCCAGCGAAAGCAGACGCATTTACTGACCCTGCCCGATCTCTACGCTCTGCCCGTCCAGCTCGATGACGTCCCCGGTGCGGCATTTTTTGCCCCGCATGGTGCACACCTCGCCGTTCACTTTCACAGCACCGCCCTGCACCAGCTCTTTGGCTTCGCCGCCGGTCTCGCACAGACCGGCAAATTTGAGCAGGGCATCCAGCTTGATAAACTCGGTATGAATGAGAATCTTCTGCATAAAACACGCTCCTTAGTCGTTTTTAAAGCGTACCGGCAGTACCAGATACAAAAAGTCGTTGCCCTCTACCGGCAGCACCTTCACCGGGCTCAACGGGCCGCTGATCTCCATGCGCACCTGCTCGGTGCGGGCGTTGCGCAAAGCGTCCAGCAGATAGCGGTTATTGAAGCCAATCTCCACCTCATCGCCCTCGCAGGCGGCGCTGAACTCGTCCACCACGCGTCCGAGGTTTGTCTGGCAGCGCACCACAACTTTACCCTCTGTAAAGGAGATGCGGAGGGGATTTTTTAAACGCTCTGTAATAATCAGAGAGGCACGCTCGATGGTGGAGATGAAGTCCTTGGTGTCGATGGTCACCCGGGTGCGGCTTCCGGCGGGGATGACGTTGCGGTAATTCAGGAACTCGCCCTCGATCAGGCGGCTCATGATGGTGTAACCGGCGGTGGTGAAAACCACATAGCGGCGGTTGGCACTGATGTGCACATCCTCCTCGTCATCGTTGGCCAGCAGATGGGACACCTCGGTCATGGTCTTGCTGGGCACAATGATGCGGATATCCTTTACGGCAGTGATGGGGCGCTCCACGATGGCCAGACGATAGCCGTCCAGCGCCACTATGGTCAGTTTATCTAGCTCGATCTCGAACAGTTCGCCGGTGTGGGCGGGTTTTTTCTCGTCCTGACTGACTGCGTACAGGGTGCGGTCGATCATATCCTGCAGCACGCCGGTCTTGATGGTCAGGGTCTGCTCCGCGCCGGTGTTGGGCAGATCCGGGAAATCGGTAGCCGGCATGGACTGGATCTCGAACTGTGCCACGCCGCTCTGGATGGTGGTCTTGCCGTTATCCGCCGCCACGATGCTGATCTGACCTGCCGGCATCCGGCTGATCATGCTGCTGAGCAGTTTTGCATTCAGCACGATCTCACCGGGTTCTTTGATGTTGGCTTCGATGGTGGTCACGATGCCCATTTCCAGATCGTAGCCGGTCAGGGTGAGCTGGAAACCCTCGGCCTTCAGCAGAATGCCCTCCAGCACCGGGATGGACGAGCGCATGGTGACAGCTTTGGAAACGCCGTCGATGGCTGCACTGAGCAGCGTTTTATCGCAGACGATGTTCAAAACAGTATCTCTCCTTTTTTCACACTTCCGGCGGAATATCTGTCCTTTGGGCTGCTGCCGGAAGGCAGTAATATATTGAACTTGTTGTAGTAACCGTAGTAGGGGGTGGGGAAGATGTTGAAAACCCGGAAATGTCTTGCCGGGATGCGGGGCTTTGGATTTCCACCGGGTTGTGGAAGACTCGTGAAGGAAATGTTGAAAGGTGGGGAACGGTGATTCTTTCCACAGCCGATGTGAAGAACTGATGTTAAATGTTGAAAACTAAGTGGAAAGTGTGGAAAGCTTCGCCTTTTTGCCACAAGATATAGGCGTATTTTCCCCTTTTTGTTTCGGTTTCTCCCCATATTTTGGGGTCACACCCTGAAATGAGTATGACTTTTGTCCAGTTTTCCCCCGGTTTAAGCTTTCACGTTCTTGATGATATCGCTCACGGTCTCCCGCAGGTGCTGGTCGTTCTTCATGTCCCGCTCCATGGTCTTGAGGGAGTAGACGATGGTGGAGTGGTCGCGGCCGGAGAATTCCCGCCCGATCTCCTCCATGCTCATGCCGGTGACTTCCCGCAGGATATAGATGGCAACGCGGCGGGCAGAAGCCACATTGGCGTTGCGCTTGGTGCCCCGGATGTCGGCAGGGGACACGTTGAAGGTGCGGGAAACCTCGCCGATGATCTTTTCGATGGTCACCGGCACCGGCTGGGTCTCGTTGAGGATATCCTTGATGGCGTTCTGCGCCACGCTGATCACCGGCTGGATGCCCTCCAGCATATAATAGGCGTTCAGCTTTTTCACTGCGCCCTCCAGCTGGCGGATGTTGTTTTTCAGGTGGTTGGCAATGAACTCTGCCACGTCCTCGGGCAGATCCAGATGCAGCAGCTCTGCCTTGCGCTTCACGATGGCCACCCGGGTCTCAAAATCCGGCGGCTGCACATCGGCGGTCAGACCCCACTCAAAGCGGGTGCGCAGACGCTCTTCCAAGCTCTTGATCTCCTTGGCGGGGCGATCGGAAGCGATGACGATCTGCTTGTGGGCGTCATGCAGGGAGTTGAAGGTGTGGAAGAACTCTTCCTGCGTGGACTCCTTGCCTGCGATGAACTGGATATCGTCCACCAGCAGCAGGTCTGCCACGCGGTACTTCATGCGGAAGTCCTCGGTGCTGCCGGCGCGGATGGCGGCGATCAGCTCGTTGGTGAACTGCTCGCAGGTGACATACATGATGACGAAATCGGGGTGGGTGCGCTTGATCTCGGTCTGAATGGCGGTCAGCAGATGGGTCTTGCCCAGACCGGAGCCGCCGTAGATGAACAGGGGGTTATACGCCCCGGAGGGGTTTGCCGCCACAGCCTGCGCAGCAGCAAACGCAAACTGGTTGGACGGCCCCTTGATGAAGTTTTCGAAGGTAAACTCGTAGTTGCCCTGCGGGGAGGCGGGGTTTGCCTCGTACTGCTGGGCCAGCACTACTTCGTGGGGCGGGGTGCTGGGCACCACAAGGGTGATGTCCACATCAAAGCCCAAAACGGACTTGAAGGCCTCCTTGAGCAGGCCAAGGTACCGGTCGGTGACGATCTTGCAGATAAAATCGTTGCGCACCGACAGGGTGATATGGCTGGAGTCCTCAAAGCTGATGGGCTCCAACCCGTCGATATAGAGATTGTACGTTGGCTCGGCCATCTGCGCCTTGCAGTACATCTGGGCCGCTTCTAAAACGTCCTTGAAAGAATCCATAAAACATCCACTCCATTGAATCGGTCGAAGTTTTCAACAATGCTGCTGATACCACGTTAGTATACCACAAAAATCTCCCTGCGTCTATATTACTATAATGTAATTTATAATACATAAGATAAGATGGTACAGCAGCCTTGTGGAAACACGCCAAAAAGACCACAATATCTGGTAGAAAAAAGTTTTCCACAGCAAAATGGTGAAAAAGTTGAAAAGCTTTTAACAGAAAAATCAGAAAAAAGTTTGCAGAAAACTGCAAAAAATGCTTGACAGAACGTCATACTATGCGATATACTGTTGAATTGCAAGCCTGTCCCCAATCTGGGACCGATCAAGACCCCATACCGGGGATAAGTTTTTACGGAGGATACAACCATGAAGAGAACTTTTCAGCCCAAGAAGCGTCAGCGCAAGGAAGTTCATGGCTTTCTGACCCGCATGAGCACCAAGAACGGCCGTAAGGTCATCAATGCTCGCCGTGCAAAGGGCCGCAAGAGCCTGACTGTCTGATCTTAAACCTTGCAGGTGAGATCCGGCGCAGAAATGAATATGCGCACAAAAGACCGCTGATATCCCATTGGCGGTCTTATTTTTTTACCCGTCAAAAGTTTTTTCGTAAAAATGCCCGGATGGGCTTTTAAACTGCAAAAATTTTTGATATACTGGCTAAAGAGTGCACCCATGTGCACCCGGACGAAAGGAGGTGCCGACGTTATGCGTTATCGTCCGATCCGCCGCAACAGCGAGTTTGGCCGTGTGTACGCCCGCGGCAAGTCCTATGTGAACCCGGCACTGGTGCTGTATGTGCTCAAGACCCGGGGCCGCAACACCCGCGTGGGCCTGACCGCCACTAAAAAGATCGGCCACGCCGTGCAGCGCAACCGCGCCCGCCGCGTGATGAAGGCCGCCATAGACGAGCATCTGGATCACAATATCGGCGGCTACGATCTGATCTTCGTGGCCCGGGGCATGACCCCCAAACTGAAAAGCTGGCAGCTGAGCAGCGTTGTGGCAAAGCTGTTTGCACAGGCCGGTCTGCCGGATAAGGCAAAGCGCCCGGATGCAAAGCCACCCGCCACCGTGCCCCCTGCCCGCAAACAAAAGCCGGAGTCCCGCGTGTGAACCGGCTGCAAAGGCTCTGCCGCAGGGCGCTGTGCGTGCCCATCCGCATCTACCAGTACACCCTCAGCCCATGGATCGGCCGCAGCTGCCGGTTTTCGCCCAGCTGCAGCAACTACACCATGCAGGCCATCCTGACCCACGGCTGTATAAAAGGCATTTTGCTGGGCGCATGGCGCATTGCGCGGTGCAATCCGCTGGGCAAGTGGGGCTACGACCCCGTGCCGCCGCCCGGCCGCTGGCAAAGCCCCGCCCGCAATTTACAGCCTGCAAAGCTGTTTGAAAAGCGGCATAGGGGATAAAACATTCTCATTGTACTTCAAACTTCAGCAACGAGCCTTGAAACTTGGCTCCCCCTTTGGGGGAGCTGGCGCGGGAGAGCCTGAGAGGGCGAGCCTGCTAACCACGGAGATGTCGGACTATCTTTTAATTTCGCTTCTTGTGACGCGCCGCACTGTGGGCGGCGTGTCCTACGATAAAAAAATAATGCGTCCCGGGCCACAGCCGGGGCAGAATGGACAAAGGTATGAACTTCTTTTACATCCTGAGCGGTCCTCTCGGCTATGTCATGGAGTGGATCTACAAGCTGCTGCCGAACTACGGCTGGGACATCATCCTCTTCACCCTGCTCATCAACATCGTCAAGATCCCCCTGCAGACCAGCCAGCAGAAGAGCATGGCGAAAATGTCTGCTTTCCAGCCCATGATCGCAGAGATCCAGACCAAGTACAAGAATAAGCCTGAAAAGCAGCAGGAAGAGCTGATGAAGCTGCAGCAGGACTTTGGCTATAAGCCCACGGCCGGCTGCATGCCCATGCTGCTGAATTTCCTTGTCATGTTCGGTGTTATCGGCGTGGTGTATAACCCGCTGGAGCGTATTTTCCACATCAGCGCCGCTGCACTTGCCAGCGCAGGCGAGGCTATGACCGCCGCCGGCATCTCCTTTACCGCCATCACCCGCGATACCAACATCATCGCCGAGGTGGTTGCCGGCAACAGCGGCGTGCTGGGCTGCTTTACCGCACAGCAGATCGCTACCATCACCGAGTTCAGCCAGCACATGAACTTCTTTGGCATCGACCTGACCCGCATCCCGAAGCTGGGACTTTCTCTGGACATCGTGCTGCCGCTGCTGTCGGTCATCACCATGTTCCTGTCCACCCATATCAGCATGAAGGCCTCCGGCCAGCAGATGCAGGGCAGCATGAAGCTGACCATGTATATGATGCCGCTGATGTACCTGTTCTTCTGCTTTACCTACCCGCTGGCATTCTCTCTGTACTACGTCATTTCCAACATCGTCATGACCGCACAGACCCAGGTCATGCGCAAGTTCTACGACCCCGAGAAGATGCGCAAGGAAGTGGAAGCGGAGATCGCCGCCAAGCGCAAGCAGGAAAAGCGCGGCGTGAAAAACACCACCATCACGGTGACCGACCCCAAGACCGGCAAGAGCGTGGAAAAGAACCTTTCCGCCAGCGAGATGAACAAGCGCCGGCTGGAGTATGCCCGTCAGCTGGACGCCGAGCGCTACAAGGACGAGCGCACCGTGCCGCTGAGCGAGCTTGACAAGCAGGATAAACAGTAACAAGGGAGGTAAACGGTTATGATCCGTACACAGGAATCCACCGGCAAGACGGTGGACGAAGCCTTTGCCAAGGCCTGCGCCCTGCTGGGTGTTCAGGCTGAGGATGAGAATGTCAGCCGTGAAGTGCTGGAATATCCCCAGAAGACTGGTTTTCTGGGCTTAAAGACCACCCCCGCCAAGGTGCGCGTGAGCGTGGAAGAGCCGGATGCTCCCGCCGCTGCACCCGCAAAGCCGGTGGAGGTTGTGGCAGAGCAGCCTGTTGAGACTGCCGCCCCTGTGCAGGAGACTGCTCCTGTGGCAGAGGAAATGCCCGCTGCTGTGGCAGAGCCTGCCGCTCCCGCCGCAGAGCAGACCCCCGCTGCCCAGCAGCCCGCCGAAGCTGCCGAGGAGGCAGAAGAGGTGGAAGAGCCCATCGTCATCGAGGAGAACGCCAAGGTGAAGGCCGCCGTGGACTATCTGCGGGAGGTCATCACCCTGATGGGCGTGGAGAACGTGACCTTCAGCGCTGTGCAGAAGGGTGAGGCCACCATCATCCGTCTGGACGGTGAAAAGCTGGGTGCCCTCATCGGCCGCCGCGGCGAGACGCTCGACGCCATCCAGATGGCGCACCGCGCCGGCTGGACGGCCGTCGTCTCGCACCGCTCCGGCGAGACCGAGGACACCACCATTGCCGATCTGGCCGTGGCCCTGAACACCTGCCAGATCAAGACCGGCGCGCCCAGCCGCACCGAGCGTGTGGCAAAGTACAACCAGCTGCTGCGCATCGAAGAGCAGCTGGGCGAAAGTGCCGTCTACCCCGGCATGGAAGCGTTCTAAGCAGCTTTTCCCAATATTTACCACCATAGCATTTGCAATCCTGCGGCGGGCTGGTTCGTATATAAGGCAGACCGGCACCCGGCAGCAGCCGGGACGGAATGAAACGAAAGGAGCAAACCTTCCATGTTTCAAGGCCTTGGGCCGCTGCTCGATCTTTTGGGCGGCGGCAGCTTGACGAAGCTGCTTCTGATTTTACTGAAGGGGCTGTTCGGCTGAAACGGACGGTCTGAAGGGAGAATACCATGCTGATCGTATTGGAGCATCTGCTGGGTCGGATCAATCTGCCCGGTATGTGGTGGATCATCGCAGAGCGCTGGCTGTGATGTGACGCCCCGCAAAGCCGCTGCACTTTTTGTGCGGCGGCTTTTTTGCTGCGCGGGATGATTTTGAATGCCTTTCCATTGGTAAAAAATGCTTGCATCTAGGCGGTTTTGATGATAAAATCAAAATGTTATAGTATGCCCAAAAGCGGGGCGTACAGGAAGGTAAAGTTTGAAATTGCGGTAACAGGGGGTACTGCGTGCTGCGGTGCGCGGAGAAAAAGGCAGGGAAAGTAAAATGGAAACAGACGAGACAATAAAAAAGGGCTTCTGCGGCTGGAACGCTATGCACAGAATATACCGGGCGGCTTTCACTGCTGCGCAGAGGACCCTGAAAACGGCTATCCATTTGCTTATATCAGTGACCGTTTTCTGGAGATACTGGGCTGGGAGCGGGCAGAATTTGCGGCAAGGTTCGATAACCGCTACACCGCGCTGGTGCACCCGGATGATCTGGCGACCGGGCTGCGCTACCGGAACGCGGAAAACAGCGCGACTTACGCCAAGAATGGCGACAACATCTTTCGGCTGTTGGGCAAAAACGGCTACCGCTGGGTCTCCAGCGCCGCCAACCGGGTGGAATGGCACGGCGATGGCTATATCGTGGGCACTATCACGGATATCACTCCCTATGTGGAGCTGCAGGAAAAGCTGGAGCAGCAGAGCCGCGCCCAGAAGGAAGCACTGGAAACCGCCAACCATAATCTGTTGCGGATGATGCAGCAGATGGAGAAGCAGAAGGCGCAGTTTGCCCAGACCGCCGCCCGGAATATGGAAAAAGAAAAGCGCTACCGGCAGCGGCTGAACCACGACGCCCTGACCGGCACCTACAACCGCCGCTATTACGAGGAAACGGTGCGCAATAACATTGGCCCGGCGGGCATCGCTCTGATGGATATCGACGATTTCAAGATCTGCAACGATACCTACGGCCACCACGCCGGAGATCTGGCGCTGGAAACCGTTGCAAAGGCCATCCGCAGCTGCATCCGGGAAACGGATCTGCTGATCCGCTACGGCGGCGACGAGTTTTTGCTGGTGCTGCCCGGCATCCCGGCGGATTATTTCAAGGTAAAGCTGGAGCAGATCCGCACCGCCGTGCAGCAAACGGTGGTGCCGGGCTACCCCCACTTCCGGCTGTCGCTGAGCATCGGCGGCGCGATGCAGACCCTTGCCGACCCTATGGAGAACGTGGTGCGCCGGGCAGATTTTATAATGTATCAGGCCAAAAACCACAAGGACGCCGTGGCGGTGGACACACAGGACAGCCGGTTGACGGCTCAGGAGCAAGTCTTGGAGGACAAGCCCGTCATCCTGCTGGTGGACGACTCCATGATGAACCGCATGATGCTTGCCGGCATTCTGGGCGATGACTACCGCATTCTGGAGGCCGGGAACGGCAAGCAGTGTCTGGAACTGCTGCGGGCAAACGCCGGGCAGATCTCGCTGGTGCTGCTGGATATCAATATGCCGAAAATCGACGGCTTCGGCGTGCTCGAGGTGATGAAGCAGCGCAACTGGCCGCAGGAGATCCCCGTCATCATCACCTCGTCCGAGGATGACGAGCCGTTCATCCAGAAGGCCTACGAGCCCGGCGTAACGGATTACATCCGCCGCCCGTTCAACCTGACGGTCACGCAGCGGCGCGTGAGCAACGCACTCACGCTCTACGCGCGCCAGAAGCACCTTGTCCACCTGGCCGAAGAGCAGGTTTACGAGCACGAGAAGACGAACAGCGCCATCATCAACATTCTGAGCCACATCGTCGAGTCGCGCAACTTCGAATCCGGCACGCACATTCTGCATGTGCGCGCCATCACCGACATTCTGCTGCGCCAGCTCGTCTGCACATCTCGGAACGGCGCGCAAAATAGAAAGGAAGCATCATGGCTCACAACAAATTTCTCCCTCGCGTGCTCGCCGCAGCGGCGGCGATGATGCTGCTCGCAGGCTGCGGCAGCAAGGCAGACCCCGGATTTTCTCCGTCGAACCCTGTCAATATCACGATCTGGACGTACTACAACGGTGAACAGCTCGAAGCGTTCAACGCGCTCGTCGACGAGTTCAACTCGACCGTCGGCAAGGAACAGGGCATCACGGTTGAGAGCTCCAGCCACGGCAGCGTGACCGATCTAGAGAACAACGTGCTCTCCTCTGCCGAGGGCAAGGTCGGTG
>OHSE01000385.1_pt1 | contig 15046 bp, 13 predicted proteins | sample 1578531 | NCBI WGS metagenome assembly OHSE01 (sample SAMEA3879541, study PRJEB24766) | human gut metagenome | biome: human-associated habitat; feature: feces | place: USA | collected 1985/1987
ACACCGCCGCCAGCGCCAGCGCGGTGCCGCAGCCCAGCAGAAGCAGCTTTTTTGCCCCGGCTATCTCGTTTTTGCCGTAGCACTGGCTGATCAGCGGCTGGGCACCCTGGGCCACGCCGTTGAAGATGGCTGTTGCCACCAGCGCAAAGTTTGCCACCACGCCGTAAGCGGCCACGCCCACGTTGCCCGCCAGCCGGAGCAGCAGGAAATTGAACACGGTGGTGGTCACAGCAGAGGAGAGCTCCCCGACAAAGCCGGAGATGCCCAGCTGACAGCTCTGCCCCAGCAGCCTTACCGAGGGCATCTGCCGCACGAATTGCAGGGTGTTCTCCTTTTTAAGGAAATGGCGGCTGCAAATGGCGATGCTGATGATGGGCGATACCGCCGTTGCCAGCGCCGCACCGGCCAGCCCCAGACCCATGGGGAACATGAAGATATAGTCGAACACTACATTGAACAGGCTGCCGCTCAAGGTCGCCACCATGGCAAGGGAGGGGTCGCCGTCGTTGCGGACAAAGGCCGAAACGATGTAGTTGCACATAAAAAACGGCGTGAACAGCAAAAAGATGCGGGCGTAGGGGATGCCCAGCGTCACGATGCCGGCATCGCCGCCCATGAGCCGCAGCAGCGCCCCGGGCACAAAGGCACCCGCCAGCATCCACGGGATGGACGCCAGCACGGCGCACAGGATGGCGTTGGAGAAATACCGCTGTCCCCGGGCATCGTTCTGCGCCTTGGCAATGGCGTAGCGGGTAGCCGAGCCCAGCGCGATCATAGAGCCAATGGCAAAAATAAAGTTATAAATGGGCAGGCAAAGGTTGAGCAGCGTAACACCATCTGTACCGGCGGCCTGCGCAATAAAATAGGTATCGGCCAGAATATAGCACGAGGTGCCCAGTAAGCCGAAAATATTCTGCGAGACATATTTAAAGAACTGCTTTGTCAGATCCATACACTTTTTCCTTTTTCCTGTTGTTGCATACGTCTGGAAATTGTAGCATATCTACCGCCGCAAGTCAACCGCAAAACCCGCCCATTACCGCACAAAAAAGCAACAGTTGCGCACAGCGCCCTGCGGGTGTATACTGAACACTGCCGCACCTTGCGGCATACCTGTATGCAGAAAGGAAGAAGCCCTATGTCCGACAGGATCTTATTTTCCATCGGCGAAGCGCTGATCGATATGATCCCCTCCCGGGTGGGGTGCAGCTTTGACGAAGTGCCCGCCTTCAGTCCCCGGGTGGGCGGTGCCCCGGCCAATGTCTGCGCCGCCGTTGCCCGGCTGGGCGGGCGCAGTGCGCTGCTGAGCCAGCTGGGCGATGACCCCTTTGGTCACAAGATCGCCCGGGCGCTGGCTGGATGCGGCGTGGATCTTTCCCATCTGGAATTTACTAATAAAGCCAGCACCGCGCTGGCCTTCGTCAGCTTAGAGGAAAACGGCGAGCGCACCTTCAGCTTCTGCCGCAAACCCTCTGCCGACCTGTTGTACGCCCCGGAGCAGATCGACCCGGGCTGGTTCTCGCAGGCCTTTGCCCTGCACTTTTGCAGCGTCTCGCTGGTGGACAGCCCCATGCGCTACGCCCATCTGGCTGCCATCACTGCCGCACGGGAGGCGGGCGCCATCCTCAGTTTTGACCCCAATCTCCGCTTCCCTCTCTGGCCGGACCGGGAGCAGCTGCGCCAGACCGTGTGGCAGTTTCTCCCCCTGACCCATATCCTGAAGCTTTCAGACGAGGAATTGCCCTTCCTCACCGGCACCGAGGATATTGAAGCCGCGCTGCCCCGGCTGTTTACCGGCGATGTGCAGCTGGTGCTATACACCTGCGGCAGCAAGGGTGCCTGCGCCTATACCCGCACTGCCAGTGCCCGCGCCCGCAGCCCCAAGGTAACAGCAGTGGACACCACCGGCGCGGGGGACGGCTTTATCGGCTCGTTCCTGTGGCAGCTGCAGCGGGACGACGTAACTGCCGCCGAACTGCCAAAGCTTTCCCGCAAGCGCCTGACCGAGTATCTGACCTTTTCCAACCGCTTCTGCGCTATCAGCGTGCAGCGCCACGGCGCCATCGACAGCTACCCCACCTTGGAACAGATGGAGCAGCCGGAGGCCGATTTCCCCCTGCTATAAAGGCAAATTTGCAGCACATTTTGTATTTTTTAGCATTTATATGCTATATTGTATAAAAAATCCGTTCTTTCACCGCCCAAAAGGAGGAACCCATGCCCTTTGAGTTTGCTTTTCTGGACTGGTTGTACCAGTTCCGCAACCCGGTAATGAACGCGATCTCCATCTTTTTTGATTACGCCGGTGCTCACGGCGAGCTCTGGATCGCGTTCACCCTGCTGCTTCTGTTCTTCCGGCGTACCCGCAGGGCTGGCTTTGCCATGGCGGTGGCGCTGGTGCTGTACATGGCGGCGGGGCACTTCTTCCTCAAGCCGCTGTTCGCCCGCCCCCGCCCCTGCGATATCAACACCTCCATCACCATGCTGGTGGCGCGTCCGCACGGGCACTCCTTCCCCTCCGGGCACACCGCTTCCGGAGTGGCTGCCGCCTATGCGCTCTGGCTGCAAAACCGGAAGCTGGGCGCGCCCGCGCTGGTGCTGGCAGCCTTTATCGCCTTTACCCGGCTATACCTCTATGTGCACTTTCCCACCGATGTCCTCGGCGGCGCAGTGCTGGGCATTGCTCTGGGCACTGCGGCCTCCGCATTTGCAAACTATATGGCAAATTGCAAAAAGAAACAACAAATTGTATAAAATTTCCGCATTCTTTTTATTTCAGCTGCCGTTCCCCTCTACGACCCCTCCGTGAAAATGCAATGCCGGAGCGTCCGCAGACGCTCCGGCATTGCTCTATTTAAAATAATTTTTCCGCTGAAAATATCCAGAGCACAAGCGGCGGATATTCCAAATCGTCCCACTTAAAATTATTCCTCCGCCGGAAGCTGGTATTTCCGGTTCTGTGCCGGGTCCCAGCACACCAGCTCCAGCCGACTGCCCGCAGGCAGGGCGGCGTCCGGCTTTGCCGCCTGCCAGCAGCGCTTGAGCACCGCAGCGGCTCCGGCGTCCTCTGCGCCGGGCAGTTCGGTGCACAGCACCGTGCCCTGCCAGCCGTTTTCCGTATACAGGCTCAGTGCGCCCGCCTTGCCGTCCAGAATGGCGGTGATATCCTGCTGCAGCTGCGCGTAGCCCTCGGCGGTGGCGGCGTACTCGCCGTGCCACTTTTCAAAAAACACCGAGAACTCTCCGCATAGTTCAATGAGCAGATCCTCTGTGCCGGAGGGGCTTTGCACCACCAGTGCCAGATCCTGCTCTTCCATGTAGTCAAAGTCCGGGTCATCCCATGTGTGCACGGTGACCTGCTGCCGGCTGAGCAGCATCAGCAGTTCCCCCTGCTTTTCAGCGGTATCAAAATCGCCCTGCGGGCTGTTCCAATCTGTGTTCATCGGTGTTCCTCCGTTTATCCGTTGTGCGGGCAGAATTTCAGGCTGTCCGCTCGCTGTCTGCGTGCTTTTCCGCTGCGGCGCGGGCCTTCTGTTCCTTTTTGGCGCGGTAGAGTTCACGGTCGGCGCGATCCTTCACTGCAACCACGTCCTCCCCGGAAAAGGCGGCAGAGCCAAGGGAGACCGTCGGCAAAAAGGTGATCTCTTTGCGCCGCTCTGCCAGCAAAGCTTGCAGCTTTTTTGCGCAGCGTGCTTCGCTTGCCTCGTCCTTCAGCAGCACGCAGAATTCATCGCCGCCAATGCGGTAGCAGTAGCCGCAGCGGGCGTAGGCTTTTTTGATGCAGTCTGCGATCTCGGCAAGGCAGACATCTCCCTGCAAATGACCGTAACGGTCGTTGATCTGCTTGAAGTTGTCCACATCAAACACCACCAGCACCCCGCCGCTGCGGCGCATCTCGGCGGTGCGGTTCAGGTAGCTGTTCTGGTCCAGAAGCCCGGTCAGCGCGTCCAGCTGGTTCCACATCTCACTGCAATAAATATAGTATAGCACCGACAGCAGGGTGACGCACAGCCATGTGACGTGCAGCGTCGGCAGCGCGATCTGGATCACGGTCTCCGCGCCCAGAAAGAGGATCAGCGGGTAGATCAGCGTGCGGCTGCGATTCTGAAAGGCAGCTGCCGTGCGCACCGTAGCCGCCATAAGATACAGCATGGAGGCATAATACATGGCGACATATATGAAGAAGTACCCGCCCCGGGCGTAGAGGTTTTCCCTGCTCACCGAAAACACCAGCCCGTAGGGCAGCGTTGCCGCCAGAAAAAGCAGATACGCACCCTCGCAGCACACCGCCGCCTTGAACCCGCGCCGGATGACGGATTTTTTGTCCAGCACATATACAAAACACAGCGCCACCGCCGGTGTCAGTCCGAAGCCCAGATAGTTGGACAAAATATTCAGCCAGCGGTAGCCCGGCGGTGCGCCGTCCACCACGATGGTGATGACCTCCAGCACCGAGATGCACGCAATGAGTGCAAAGGCCAGAAAGAACCCGCGCTTCTGCTTTTTATTCAAGGCTTCACTCAGCCTTGTAAGAAGGCACATAAAGCCGAGCACAAAAAGATCAATGGTCGTTAAAACAAAAAAATATCTATCCATTGCAAGTTATACCGTTCTGTAAACTGATGCCCCAGACAGGGCACACATGGTATTAGTATATCACTCCGCAAGGCTTTTCTCAACCGGGAACTGCGGATTTCCCCTCGCAGTCCATTTGCAGAAAAAATTGCAAAACGTTCTTTTCCCTGCATAAAAGTCCCCGGCAGACAAGATGCTCTTAAAATACTTCAGCGCCTCCCGGATGGCTTTTTACGGTAGACATCCAGTTTGGACAATGCGCATACCGTCTCGATATGCTCCGTATGCGGGAACATATCCACCGGGGTAAAGCCCTCGGCCTTATAGCCCAGCTTTGTCAGGGTGGCAAGGTCGCGGGCGAGGGTGACGGGGTTGCAGCTGACATAGACCACCCGCTTCGGTGCCATGCGGGCCACGCTGGCAAGAAATTCCGGGGTGGAGCCCTCGCGCGGGGGGTCCATAAAGATCACGTCTGCCTTTTCCCCTGCTGCGGCCGCTTCGCGGATCCAGAAGGTGGCGTCGGCGGCAAAGAAGCGGGCGTTCTTTACGCCGTTGTGCCTTGCGTTGCCAATGGCGTCCTGCACGGCGTCCCGGTTCAGTTCCACGCCCACCACCTGCTTTGCATGGTCGGCGGCGGTCAGGCCGATGGTGCCAATGCCGCAGTAGGCGTCCAACACCACCTCTTTGCCGGTCAGCTTCGCGGCCTCCACCGCAAGGCCGTACAGCACGGCGGTCTGCGCCGGGTTCACCTGATAAAAGCTGCGCGGGCTGATGGCATAGGTCTTGCCGCAGAGGGTATCCAGAATGAATCCCTTGCCGTACAGCACCTTTTCCGCTTCGCCCAGCACCACGCTGGTCTTGCGGCTGTTCACGTTCTGCACCACGGTGGTCACAGTCACGCCGCGCTGCGCTGCCTCTGCCAGCAGCGCCTTGACAAAGTTTTTCGCGCCCGGCAGCACCGGCTGCGCCGTCACCAACACCACCATCACCTGCCCGGTGGCTACGCCCCGCCGCAGCAGACAGTGGCGCACAAGGCCGGTGCCCTTGTCCTCGTCGTAGGGCTGGTAGCGGCAGGCGTTGGCGGCAGCCCGCACCGCCTGCATGGTTTTGTCCAACACCTCGTCCTGCAGCAGGCAGCTTTCCACCGGCAGCACCTTGTGGCTGTTTGCCGCGTAGATGCCGGAGGTCAGCTTTCCACCCCAGCCGGGGGCAAAGGTGGAGATCACCTTATTGCGGTAGTGGTAGGGCTGCTCCATGCCCCGGATGGGGTGCACCGGGCCGTATTTACCCACCAGAGCACGCACTTTTTCTTCCTTCTGTTTCAGCTGTGCGGCATAGTCCAGCCCCAGCAGGGGACAGCCGCCGCAGTTTTTGGCACGCAGTTTGCAATCCATGGCAGTTTCTTCCTTTATATAACAGATACTCTCTTTTCAGGATATCACAGGGCGGGGTGGATTGCAACCGCAAGCCGGTGCGTTTTTTGCAGTTTTCTTTTTTACCGCCGGGGCTTTACTTTCCCGCGATGATTTGCCATAATAGGGACAGAAAACGACCGTTTACGGGAGGGCTACAAGATGAAGATCATGGTTTTTGATGTAGGCGGCACCGAGATCAAATACTCGGTCATGGATGAGCAGATGCACCGCACGAACAGCGGCGCGGTGCCCACGCCGCAAGATACGCAGGCGCAGTTTCTGGATGCAGTCTACCGGCTGTATGCGCCCCATAAGGACGAGGTGAGCGGCATTGCCATGGCGCTGCCGGGCTTTGTGGATAACCGCACCGGCTATGTTTCCAACGGCGGAGCGCTGCTGTACAACACCGCCACCCCGGTGGGGCAGCTGCTGGCGGAAAAGTGCGGTTGCCCTGTCATACTGGAAAATGACGGCAAAGCCGCCGCCATGGCAGAGCTGGCAAACGGCGCGCTGAAGGACTGCTGCAACGCTGCGGTGTTCATCATCGGCACCGGCGTGGGCGGCGGCATTATTGCCAACGGACAGCTGGTACGCGGGGTGCACTTTACCGCCGGAGAGTACAGCTTTGTCAACACCAACGCCGAGGCGTGGGACGCCCCGGACCAGAACATGGCCTGCCAGTGCAGCACCAGCAATCTGCTTAAATGGTACCGCGCCCGCAAGGCGCTGCCGGAGGACGCCCCGCTGGACGGACGCAGCTTTTTTGCCGCCGCCAACGCCGGGGAGCCGGAGGCGCTGGAGGTACTGCGGCGGTTCTGCCACGCGGTGGCGGTGCAGATCTACAACCTGACCGTTCTGCTGGATGTGGAAAAGGTAGCCATCGGCGGCGGCATCAGCAAGCAGCCCCTGCTGCTGGAAAGCCTGCGCAGCGCCTACGATGGACTGTACGCCTCCCGGGCGGGACAGGCCTACATGGAGGGCTTACCCCGCTGCCAGATCGTGCCCTGCGCCTTCAGCAGCGAGGCCAATCAGGTAGGCGTTGCCGCCGCATATTTTGAAGCCATGCAGAAAAAATAAGGACCAGGCATGGTGGTGCCTGACCGACGCTGCCGGTGAGATGACCACCGTGGGCGTGGCCGACATTGAACTCCACGACGGTGACAGCTATGCCTTTACCTACACCAAGGGGTAAAAAGCCGGTGGCGCTGCACACCCGGGTGCTGCGGCTGGTGGCTCAGCGGCCTGAGCTACGATGCACTGCACGGCGTTGGCAATTTTGTGCTGATGCTGCTGCTCTACCGCCCGCTGCGCCGTGCGCTGCAAATGGCAAAAAAGCAGCTGCGGGTATAAATAGTATTATATAAGCGATGGGGCTACTGCATTTTGCAGTAGCCCCATCGCTTTATGCTTTATTTATTTTGGCAAAGGCCTGCCGGACATCGCCGGAGAAATACAGCGTTCCCAGTGCGCACACCGGGCCTTCGCCGCCCAGTTCTTCCGCACGCGCTACACCGGCCTCAATGCTGTCCGCAGCCTCGGCGGTGCAGCCGTAGGCGCGGATATGCTCCGCCAGCGTCTGCGCTGGCATGGCGCGGGGGTTGTGCGCCGTCACGGTCACGAACCGCTCGGCCAGCGGTGCCAGCAGCGCCAGCATCTCGTCCACATCCTTGTCAGCCATGATGCTGACCAGAAAGACGAATTTCTGCCCGGGGAAGCGGTCTTTCAGGCTCTGCACCGTGGCGCGCATCCCGTGGGCGTTGTGGCTGCCGTCCAGCACAAAGGCCGGGCTGTGGCGCAGCAGTTCAAAGCGCCCGGGCCAACTTACCTGCTCCAGCCCGGTGCGGATGGCACTTTCCGGGATGTTCCAGCCCTGCTGCCGCAGCACCCGCAGGGCGGTGATGGCCAGCGCGGCGTTGCGGGGCTGATAGCTGCCGATGAGCGGCAGCCGCACCCCGTCCAGCCCGTCAAAGCTGAAGGTAACTGCGTCCAGATCCCCGCCGGTGATTTGCAGCTTTGCAAAGTCCACCTCCGTAAAGGGAGCGTGCTGCTGTGCCGCCACCCGGCGCAGCACGGCGTCTGCCTCCGGTGCGCCGCCGTAGCTCACCACCGGGCAGCCTGGCTTGATGATGCCCGCCTTGGCAGCGGCGATATCCGCCAGCGTAGGGCCCAGCTCCTTGACGTGATCCATGCCCAGTGCCGTGATCACCGCGCAGGCAGGCTTTTCGATGACGTTGGTGGAATCCAGCGTGCCGCCAAGCCCCACTTCCAGCACCACGATATCGCACTGCTGCTGCGCAAAATAGAGCATGCCCAGTGCGGTGATGATCTCAAACTCGGTGGGCACGTCCTCCATGGCGTCGGCGGCGGGCTTTACCTGTTCCACCAGCGCCACCAGCGCCTCGTCCGGGATCTGCTGCCCGTTGATCTGGATGCGCTCGTTGAACCGGTTGATGAAGGGCGAGGTATACAGTCCCACCCGGTAACCGGCGGCTTGCAGGCAGGAAGCCAGCATCGCCGCCGTACTGCCCTTGCCGTTCGTGCCCGCCACATGGACGAACTGCAGCTTTTTGTGCGGGTCGCCCAGTGCAGCCAGCAGGGTGCGGGTACGGGTCAGCCCGGGCTTATGCCCCGCCCACTGCACCGCGTGGATGTATTCCATTGCCTGTTCGTAGTTCATAGATACTGCCTCGATTCAAGGAATAATATTAAAAATTTCGGAACACCGGAGCGTCGGCAGACGCTCCGGTGTTCCATTTTACGAGTTTCTTACTTCTTTGCCAGCTTCATCAGGCTGCGGTTTTCTAGCAGGATGCGCAGCAGCACAACGTTCACAGCGCTCAGGATGAGGGCGTTGGGGATGCGCACTGCCAGCGTTGCCCACGGATAGCCGTAAAACAGGCGCAGCGCCAGCAAGTTGATGACCATAGAGCCTACAAAGTGCCCCAGCAGCACGCTGGCTGCAAGCCGCAAATTTGTGGAAAGGCGGTTCAGCTTCTGCCACGCAAAACCTGCCACCAAGCCGATGGCACCCGCGCCCAAGGTGATCAGCGGGTTGATGGCGTAACCCGCCAGCACACCGCCGATGATATCGGCCACTGCGCCCACCGCAAAGCCTGCGCCGGGGCCGAACACAACCGCCGCCAGCAACACCGGCAGACTGCCCAGATTGAACCGGACGAAGCCGGTGGAGATGCTCAGCACCCGGCTGAACACGATGCTCATGGCCACCAGCAGGGCCAGCATGGTCAGGGTACGCACCGAAGTTTTTTTGTCGTTCATCGTAGTTGTCCTCCTTAAAAAGGAACAGCAGGCAGGACGCAAAAAACGCCCTCCCCTGTGACAGACCGCACAAAGGAGGGCGTGAATTCCAACAACATTCACTTCCGGGCAAAAACCGCAGACGGCTCTCGCCTGCACCCAAGTCCATGCAGCAGCGGGATGCAGACCCTGCACCGCGGTCAATACCTTCGTCCGCAGCACAACTCCCCGTTGATGCGGCACTTAACGCGCAGGGTCTTACTCTGTTGATGATGCCATTATAATCCTTTTTTTGCCGCTCCGCAAGCGCGCAAACAGACATCTTTGCCAAAGGAGCGTTTTTATTTTTGGCAGTGTTGTATAAACGTAGGACTTTTGCCCGCCTGTCTTCCTCTTTTCTTTTGGCGCAGAACGTGGTAAGATGAACACAAGATACCAAAGGGGGAACTGCCCCGGAAAGGAAATTTTCCATGAAATTCAGCGAAATGACCTATACCCGCCCCGACATCGACGCCCTGCTGGCGCGGTGCAAACAGCTGGCCGCCAAGGCCGCTGACGCCCCGGACGGTGATGCCCTCATTCAGGTGTACTACGAGCAGAGCCGCGCCTTTGCAGACTACACCACCGCCTCCCAGCTGGCGAATATCCACTACACCTGCGACACCCGCGATGCCTACTGGAAGGCCGAGCAGGATTTTTTTGATGCCAACGGCCCTGCCGTGACCAACGCCAGCGTGGAGATCAGCCGGGCGTTTCTGGCAAACCCCTATGTGGAAGCGCTCACCGAACACTTTGGCACCACCTGTGTGGCCGGTATGAAGAACGCTGTGCTGGGCATGGATGACCGCACCGTGGAATTGCAGCAGCAGTTTAATGCGCTGGTCAGCCAGTACCAGCAGATCTACGGCGGCGCGCTGGTGGAGCTGGACGGCAAGCAGCTGACCATCCCCCAGCTGGGCCCCTATAAAGAAGATTTAAACCCCGCCGTGCGCCGCGCCGCCTACGAAGCCGAGGCCGGGTACTTTGACGCCCACCGGGACGAGCTGGACGCATTGTACACCAAGATCGTCAAGAACCTGAATCAGCAGGCCAAGGTGCTGGGCTACAAGGATTACAGCGAGCTTTCCTATGTGCGCATGAACCGCATCGGCTACGGTCAGGCTGAAATTCAGGCCTTCCGGGATCAGGTTGCCCGGGACGTTGTGCCCGAGCTGCAAAAAGTGATGGCCATGCGCGCCAAGCGCACCGGCATCACCCACCCCACCTTTACCGACCTGCCCATCATCTTCAAGGACGGCAACCCCAAGCCCATCCCGGGCTATCAGGCACGCATGGACGCCGCCCGCACCATGTACCACGAGCTGAGCCCCGAAACGGCGGAGTTCATCGACTTTATGCAGGACAACGAGCTGTTCGATGTGGAAAGCCGTCCCGGCAAGATGTCCGGCGGTTACATGACCAGCCTGCCCAGCTACAAGGCACCCTTCATCTTTGCCAACTGGAACGACACCTCCGGCGATGTGGACGTGCTGACCCATGAGTGCGGTCACGCCTTTGAGGGCTATGTAGCCGAGCGCGACCCTAACGTGCCCGCCGATCTGGAATGCCCTGCCATGGAAAGCGCCGAGATCCACTCCATGGCAATGGAGTTCCTCACCGCGCCGTGGCACCACCTGCTGTTCGGCAAGGACACCGAGAAATATTCCCTGCTCCACGCCGAGGACAGCTTTGTGTTCCTTGCCTACGGCTGCGCCGTGGACGAGTTCCAGCACATCATGTACCAGAATCCCGACCTGACCCCCGACCAGCGCAACGCCGAGTGGCTCAAGCTGGAAAAGAAGTACCGCCCGTGGATCGACTTTGACAACCTGCCCTTCTACGGCCGCGGCGCCGGGTGGCAGCGCCAGCTGCACATCTACGAGTGTCCCTTCTACTATATCGACTACTGCCTGTCCACCATGGCAGCGCTGCAGTTCTTCCTGCTGAGCCTTGACGACCACAAGGACGCATGGCAGCGCTACCTCAAACTGGTGCGCCGCGCCGGTCTTGCCAGCTACACCGAGCTGCTGCAGACCGCCGGGCTGAAGGTACCCTTTGCGGAGGGCAGCGTCAAGGGCATCGCCCAGCAGATGACCCGCTGGCTGGAGGAGCATCAGGTGGGCTAAAGGCAAGCGAAAGTCGTTTCGTTACAGCGTCAGGGCGTTTCGTGTCAGTTTTCTTGCTTTTCCGCCGGGCTGCGATATACTGAAACCAGAAATCCCCCTTCGAAAATGGAAAGGAGAACTGACTTATGAGATCTTCCCGTTTGTTCCGGCGTATTGCGGCCGGTTTATGCGCTGCGGCCATGCTGTGCGGCGGCATGGCTGCAGCGGCGGCTGCGCCCGCGCTGCCCGCTGCTCCCGCTGCGGCAGAGACCACCAACGCCTCCCCCAGTGATGCCGAGCTCAAGGCTGCTTTTTCCAAGTTCACCGTCACCTACGACGAGGAGACCGGCGGCTGGGATCTTTCCTCTCCGCAGGAGCAGGCCAGCATGGCAAAAAAATCCTGCGGGCTGTACCCCTATATGTTCTTGCAGGACGATAGCATTGCCTTTAATATGATCCTGACCTATGTTGGCAGCAAGAAGCTGGACATCAAAACGGTCAACGTATCTGCTGATGACGAGCTGTACACCTTTACCTGTGACGAGGAATACGGCGGCGGCTACGATCAGGATCTGGGCTGCTGGTTCGACATGGAGCTGTTCCAGCTGAGTGACGAGGAGGTCAGCCTGCTGAGCGAGTGGCTGAACGCCAAGAGCGTCACCGCCGTATTCGTTGGCCGGGACGGCACCACCCAGAGCTATGCCCTGACCAAGGAGAACCGCGCCGCCATTCAGGAGATGGTCACCGCCTACAACCTGATGCTCTCCTCCACCGTAGAGCAGTGCGAGCCCATCCTGATCAGTCTGGCAAAGTAAACGCATTTCCAGAGTCCCCGGAGCATCTGCGGATGCTCCGGGGACTTTTTTGCCAAATTTCAGTTTTTTTGCAAAAAATGCTTGCAAAGCCGGTCAAGCTGTGCTATACTTATCGAGCTGTGATGTGCTGCTATAGCTCAGTTGGTAGAGCGCATCCTTGGTAAGGATGAGGTCTCCAGTTCGAATCTGGATAGCAGCTCCAGCTTAACCGCCCTGAAGTCTTAGGACTTCGGGGCGGTTTTCGTTTATCCTTTCAGCCATACTACAAAAATACCGCCGCACAGCTGTGCGGCGGTATTTTTTAATCCTCGTCGGGGATATTCTCTGCATCCAGCAGATACTCGGTCTCGGTCTGCTGTTCCATCTGCTGCTCTGTCCAGTCCAGCTGCACAGCGCCGCTCAGGTCCAGCGAATAGTCCTCGGTGTATAGCAGACTGCCGGTGTTCAGGCTGCTTTCTGCCGGGCTGCGGGCATCCCATGTAAAGTGCAGCTTTTCCGGCGGCACGGTGCACTGCTTTGCCAGTGCGGTCAGGGTGTAGCAGTCCCGGGCAAAGGCGGCGGCGCTGTCATACGGGCCGAACAGCTCCACGGTCAAGGTCAGGTAGGTATCCCCGGCGGGCAGGGCGGCGGCCTGCTGCAAAGTCTCTGCCTTCGGGCCGCTCAGGTACAGCCTGCCGCTGATATCCCGGATGGCGATGTCCTGCGCGTCCTGCTTGCAGGCAGAGTACAGTTCGTCAATGGCCTGTGTGCTCAGGCGGTTCATCGTCTGCTGGTTTTCGCCGCTCAACTCGTCCCACAGCATGGGCAGCATCGCCATGCAAAAGCAGCCCGCCATCAGCACCAGACAGACCAGCACGGACACAAAATCGTACTTCCAGCGGCCGGGGCGGGCGGCAAAGAAGAGCACCTCGCATCCCAGCAGAACCAGCGCCACCGCCGGGGCAATTTTCAGGGTCAGCTGCACATCAAAGCCCGGCACGAAGAAATACAGCAGGAAGAACACGCCCGCCGCAATGAGGCACGCGCCCAAGGTCAGGCTGCCCACCCGGCGCAGGGGCTTTTCAGCGGGTCGTTTTTCTGCCGGTTTCTGCTCCGGTGGAGTGGGTGTTGCACTTTTATTCTGCTCGGTCATCGTCATCCTCCGCAGGGTTTTCGTTCTGTTCTGCGTCGGTCACCGGCTCCCCCAGCAGTGCCGAAAGCTCCGGCATGGCAAAATGGGCGTCCGTGTCCGCGGTGTCCTCGGCATCCTCTGCCTGCGGCGCAGCCGTGTAGGCGTGGAAGTCCTCGGGTTCCTCCTCGGCGGGCTGCTTGCCCTTTTTGTTTTTCGGGCCGCGCACCAGCCACATACCGCACACGATCAATGCCACGCAGACCACGATCTGCGGCAGGGCGTCCAGCATCAGGTAGATGGCGCGGAAAACCGGGTTATCCTGTCCCCAGCGCCACATCACATCGCCCAGCACCCGCATGATGATGTTGTTGTAGAACACGATGGCGCCCAGTGCAATGAGCCCCCAGCCCACCAGCTTGTGGCTTTCGCCCATGAACTGGGTCATGCGGGCATCGTGCCAGTTAAAGTGCACCAGATAATCGTCCTCCGGAGCCTTTTCCGCTGCCAGCTGCGCGCGGAGGTTCAAGGTATCGAAAAAGCTGTACATATACACAACGATGCAGCCGACTACCAGTGCGTCCAGCCCCGTGGTGCTGCCTAGGATAATGAACAGGCAGAACATGGTGATGAGCGAGAGCCCCCGCTTCATATAGCCCTGATACATCTGCCCCGCACCGGGGATGCAGGCAAACAGCAGGGTCAGGATCCCGTTTTTCTTCATAATCAGTTCCCTCATTTCTCAGTGGTGTCTGCACTGCGGTGCAAAAGCGCGTCCAGTGCATCGGATAGTTTTTCGGTCAGCTGTTTTTTGTCCTCTATGGGCTTGCCCAGCGGGGCGGTGGATTGCTGCGGCGCTTTGTCATTCACCGGCTTGCCCAGCAGCTCCGGTTCGGTCTGCTGTGTGGTCTGCGGCAGCCATGTGTTCAGCTGCTGCCCGGTGTGCAGGATCTGTTCCAGCGTACCGGTGCGCCACATGGTCAGCGCCAGAACCGCCGCCACCGTTGCCACAGCGGCGCGTCCCCATGTGTTCTGCATCAGCCGTATCCAGATGGTGCCCATCACCGCGCCCCGGGCAGAGCGCGGCGGCTGCTCCAGCACATCGTCGGTCAGCAGGGCGGTGTAGCGGTCCATGCAGCGGTCGCAGTAGGCAAGGTGCTCGGCGGCTTCCAGCCGCTGCGTTTCGTCCAGTTGCCCGCCGACCAGTGCCTGTAAGCCTTCCTCACTCAGACAGCCTTTTACGTCAAACAGTTCCATGTACGCTCCTCCTTTCACAGGGTATGCGGTCGTTTTGCAAAATCTGCTGCGCCAGCATCTTTTTGGCGCGGTAGACCTGCGCTTCCACCGTTTTGGGTGGGCGGCCGCACAGTCTTGCAGCTTCGGCCATGGTGTGCTGCTCCAGCAGCACCAGACGGCAGGGCGTGCAGTAGGGCTCACGCAGATTTAAGATCATTCCGGTAAGCTCTTCTTCGCCCAGCGCCTCCAGTACCTGCTGTTCCGGCTGCATACCGGGCGGCGCGCCTTCCAGCGCCAGCACCTCGTAGCCGGATGCGGTCAGCACGTCCGTCAGGGCGTGCCTGATGCTGTCGTCATCCTCCGCAATCAGAATGGTATAGGCTGAATCACTCATCGTTTGATTCTATAAAACCACAATGTTTCCCTGTTTGTATAGAGAAACCTGCGCCCTTTCAGTAACAATGCCATAACAGGGCGGTTCCCGGTTCGGAGGTT
>OHSE01000394.1_pt1 | contig 14777 bp, 9 predicted proteins | sample 1578531 | NCBI WGS metagenome assembly OHSE01 (sample SAMEA3879541, study PRJEB24766) | human gut metagenome | biome: human-associated habitat; feature: feces | place: USA | collected 1985/1987
GTAAAATAAAAATTAAGGGGATAACTATGATAACAAGAAATGAAACAAGAAAAATATTTGTAGGAGATGTACAAATAGGTGGACAAAATAAAGTAGTAATTCAATCAATGACAAATACAAAAACAAAAGATGTTAAGTCAACAGTGGAACAAATTTTAAAATTAGAAGAAGCTGGTTGTGAGATTATAAGAGTTGCATGCTTAGATGAGGAGGATGCAAAAGCAATAAAAGAAATAAAAAGTAAAATACATATACCAATTGTTTCTGATATACATTTTGATTATAGAATAGCACTAGAAGCAGCAAAAGCAGGAGTAGATAAAATAAGAATAAATCCAGGAAATATTGGAAGCATAGATAGAGTAAAAGCTGTAGTAGATGCTTGTAAAGAAAGAAAAATTCCAATTAGAATAGGTGTAAACAGTGGATCACTTCCAAAAGATATTTTACAAAGAGATGGAAAACCAACAGCAAAAGGAATGGTAGAAGCAGGGTTAAGACATATAAAAATATTAGAAGACTTAGATTTTTATGATATGGCATTATCATTAAAAGCATCATCATTAGACTTGTGCATAGAAAGTTATAAAGAAGCTGCAAATACAATAAATTATCCATTACATCTAGGAGTAACACATGCGGGAACAGAGTTTAGTGGAACTGTAAGCTCAAGTATAGGACTTGGAATTTTGTTAAGAGAAGGTATTGGAGATACAATGAGGGTATCATTATCAGCAGATCCTGTTAAAGAAATAAAAGTTGCCAAAGAAATATTAAAAGATTGCAATTTATATAAAAATGCACCAACACTTATAGCGTGCCCAACATGTGGAAGAATTCAATATGATTTAATACCAATAGCAAATGAAATAGAAGAATTTTTACAAACTATAAAAGCTCCTATTACAGTAGCTGTAATGGGTTGCGGAGTAAATGGACCAAATGAAGCAAGACACGCAGATATAGGAATTGCCGGAGGAATTAAAGAAGGACTTTTATTTAAAAAAGGTGAGATAATTAGAAAAGTAAAACAAGAAGATATAGTAAAAGTACTAAAAGAAGAAATTTTAAAAATGATATAAACAGGTGATAAAAGTGGGAGATATAAATGTTTACACAGGACCAATGAAATGTGGTAAAACTCAAAAGATATTAGATGAAGCTAAAAGACAACAAATAGCAGGAAAAAACGTAAAAATATTTAAACCAACTATAGATGATAGATTTTCAGAGCAAAGTGTTATCAGCAGAAATGGATATAAACAAAATGCAATTAATATTAATAGCATAGACGACATAAAAAATTATGATGCAGATGTATATGTAATTGATGAATTTCAATTTTTAAAAGGAGATTTAGATGAACTATATAAACTTACCAAAAAAGGAAAAAAGTTTTTTATAGCTGGTTTAAATCTAACATCAGAAAGAAAGACTTTTGGACCAATGGGAGATTTATTGTGTATGTCTGATAATGTTCAAATGTTAACATCTGTATGCGAAAATTGCAGAAGTGAAGAAGCTATTTTTACATATTTTAAGGGAAAACAAAAAAATGGAGATATACTAGTAGGAGACGAAGGACTATATATTCCTGTATGTAGAAAATGCTACGAAAAATTAATGAACGAAAATAATTAAAGGTGAAACATATGGAGATAATTGTTGGCAAAACAGCAGGGTTCTGTTATGGAGTTAAAAATGCTGTTGACAAAACAAAAGAGTTAGTACAAAAGCAAAGAGAAACATATTGTTTAGGAGAACTAGTGCATAATAAACAGGTTACACAGGATTTGGAAGAACAAGGTCTTATAATTATTAATGATGTGGAAAAAGCAAAGAACAATGTAATAATAAGGTCACATGGTGTGCCAAAAGAAATATACAAAAAAGCTGAAGAGCTCAATTTAAAAGTAATAGACTTAACATGTCCAAATGTATTAAAAATACACAATATTGTAAAAGAGTATTCAGCAAAAGACTATTATATTTTTATAATAGGACAAAAAGATCATGCAGAAACAATAGGAACAGTGAGCTATTGTAGAAAAAATTCAACTATATTAGAAAAAGAAGAAGATGTAGAAAAGGCAATAAAAAATTTTAAGGAATCTAATTTGAAAAAATTATTACTAGTTTCTCAAACTACATTTAGTGTGGAGAAATTTAATAAGATTGTAAAAGCTGTGGAAGAAAATATAGATAAAAATATAGTCTTCGAAGTTAAGAATACAATTTGTAATGCTACAAGCATTAGACAAAAAGAAACCCAAGAAATAGCAAAACAAGTAGATTTAATGATTATAATTGGTGGAAAACATAGTTCAAACACTACTAAATTATATGAGATCGCTAAAAAAGAATGTAAAAATTGCATACTTATAGAAACATCAGAAGAGCTAAATAAAAATAGACTTAAAAATATAAGTAAAATAGGAATTATGGCAGGTGCTTCAACCCCAAGCGAAAGTATAAATAACACTGTTGAAAAATTAAAAGAAATATGTTAGAATTATAGTGGATTAATTTTAAAGAAGGGGATATTGCATGAATCAAATTCTTGTTTCGCAAAAATTATATGTAACACCAGATATGAAGAAAAAGAAAAAAGCATTTAAATTTGAATTCTTTTTATCTGTTTTTTTGCTATGCGTATTATCTTCTTATGCAATTTATGCAGAGTACGATAGAAACAAGAGTGAAGAGGTATCAAAAGAAATTTTACAAGAAATTTCTTTTCAAGATACAACAAAACTTGTGGATGAAGAAGTAATAGTAGTAAGATTGAATGCAATTCCTGAAGAAAAAAATGTAACTACAACACAAGTGGTTCAAATAGAACAAAAAATAGAAGTTCCAGATGAGCAAAAACTAACTGCAAGTGATGGAACAATATATTATACAATAGGAGTAATTAATATACCTTCAATAAATGTTAACTATCCAATACTTTCAACATATACAGACGAATTGTTAAAAATAGCGCCATGTAGATTTCACGGACCAAATCCAAATGAAGTAGGAAATCTTTGTATAGCAGGTCATAACTATAAAAATTCAAAATTCTTTAGCAAAGTGCCAAATTTGCAATTAGGAGATAAAATAGAAATAACAGATTTAAGTGGTAGAATGTTAACATATACTGTATATGATAAATTTATAGTAAATCCAGATGAGTTAGAATGTACAAGCCAGTTAACAAATGGAAATAAAGAAATAACACTAATAACATGTACAAATAACGATAATACTACTCAGACCATTTATGTGGCTAGTCTAGTTAATGTATCATAAAAATAAAAGGGGGTGTTGGTGATGAGTCCAGTATCGTTAGACGAAAAATTAAAAATTATTTGGAGTGTGATATCCTCATCACCTCTATACCTAATATTCTTTGTGGCTATTGCTGTATTAGTTTTCTTATTTAGTACTACTAATAATGCTAATAAAAAACAAAGTAGAAAATGCAAAAGTTGTTGCAACGTCATCTAATAATAAACAAAAATATAAAATACTAGTTGATGTAGAAGACTCAAAATTATATTTATTTGAAAATGGCGAATTAAAAAAAGAATATAAATGCTCAGGAGGAAAATGGTCTACACCTTCGCCAATAGGAACATGGACTGTAACATCAAAAGCAAAATGGGGAGAAGGATTTGGACGGGAGTTGGCTTGGACTTAATGTACCATGGGGAAAATTTGGAATACATGGAACGCTAGATCCACATTCAGTAGGATGGGCGAGCTCACATGGATGTATAAGAATGAATAACAGTGAAGTTGCAGAACTATATAAAATAGTGCCGGTTGGAACAAAGGTTACAATTGTAGACGGAGTATATGGACCATTTGGTAAAGGATTTAGAGATTTAAAATCTGGAATGTATGGAGCAGATGTAATGGAAATTCAGAAAAAATTAAAAGAATTAGGCTTTTTTGTCCGGAAATCCTAATGGAAAATTTGGAGCAGAAACAGAAAATGCAATACAAAAATATTGTAAAGAAAATAATTTGTATTTAAGAAAAATAATAAATATAGAATTACAAAAACATATGGGCTTTGAATTAATTGATTAAAATAAGAAAATATAAAAAATATTTTACAAATTGTTGACAATCCACATTTACCTATGATATTATTATATGGCACATATTTTGTAAATTGGAAATATGTAGCTCTTATATATTAAGGGTGATTAAAATAAGCAATAAAAGTAGTATAATTAGATAATTTAAAAAAGTGTAGGGACGTAAGACTTACAGACGTCCATAGAGTTAAAAAATAATAAAATCTCCTACACTTTTTTGTATTGCTCAAAAATTAAGTAAAGAGGAATTAAACATTTAGTCAATGTAATAAAAATCAAAATCGATTTAGGGCAGTAAGGTTTTGAGGACTATAATATACTAATGTTTAAGAGGGACTTTATTTAATAAAAGTTAGAATTTTATTTCTACATAAATATATCTGCTCAAACAATAATTATGAAGTGCGAAGTGCAAAAAGCACACTTCCCACATCAAAAAAGGGAGTTGATTTATTTGCTAACAGACTTAAATTATGAAAAGACAACAAGAAAAACATTTGCAAGAATTGGCGATTTTATAGAAATGCCAAATCTTATTGAAGTTCAAAAAGATTCTTATGACTGGTTTGTAAAAGAAGGATTAGGAGAGGTATTAAAAGATATTTCACCAATCGTTGATTACTCTGGAAATTTAGTTCTTGAATTTTTCGATTATTACATGGAAGAAAAAACAAAATATTCATTAGAAGAAGCAAAAGAAAGAGATGCAACTTACTCTACAAGATTACATGTAAAAGTAAGGCTTATTAATCGTGAAACAGGAGAAATAAAAGAACAAGAAATTTACTTAGGTGATTTCCCATTAATGACAGACAGTGGTACATTCGTAATAAATGGTGCAGAGAGAGTTGTAGTAAGCCAATTAGTACGTTCACCAGGATGTTATTATGAATCAGACTATGATAAAGCTGGTAAAAAATTGTACAAGGCTACGGTTATGCCAATTAGAGGAGCATGGCTAGAGTATGAAACAGACAGCAATGACATATTCTATGTAAGAATAGATAGAACAAGAAAATTACCTGTAACAGTTCTTTTAAGAGCAATTGGATTAGTTACAGATGACCAAATTGTTGAACTATTTGGAGAAGATGAAAAAATACTTGCTACTATAGCAAAAGACACAGTAAAAACAAGTGAAGAAGCAATAGTAGAAATATACAAAAAATTAAGACCAGGAGAACTTCCAACAGTAGATGCAGCAAGAAACTTATTTAACAATTTATTCTTTGATCCAAGAAGATATGATTTAGCAAAAGTAGGAAGATATAAATTTAATAAAAAATTAAATTTAGCATCAAGAATTGCTGGACAAGTAGCATTTAACGACATAATGAATAACGAAACAGGAGAAATATTAGTAGAAAAAGATAGTGTTATTTCAAAAGAAGCAGCAAAAGAAATTCAAAACTCAGGAATAAACATTGTTGATGTAAAAGTAAATGACAAAAAAGTAAGAATAATAGGAAATGGAACAGTAGATATTCATTCATATGTAGACACAGAAAAACTAGGAATAAAAATTAAAGAACTAGTAAATTACGAAGTGTTAAAAAATATTTTAGACAACACAGAAGAAAAAGACTTAAAGAAAGTAATAGAAGAAAGAGAAGAAGAATTAGTACCAAAACATATTGTAACAGAAGACATGATTTCATCAATCAACTACTTATTAAACTTACAATATGATTTAGGAAAAGTTGATGATATAGATCACTTAGGAAATAGACGTATAAGATGTGTTGGTGAATTACTACAAAACCAATTTAGAATAGGTCTTACAAGATTAGAAAGAGTTGTTCGTGAAAGAATGACAATACAAGACTTAGATGTTATAACACCACAAACATTAATAAATACAAAACCAATAACATCATCAATAAGAGAATTCTTTGGAAGTTCACAATTATCACAATTTATGGACCAAACAAACCCATTATCAGAATTAACACATAAAAGAAGAATTTCAGCATTAGGACCTGGTGGACTTTCTAGAGAAAGAGCAGGATTCGAAGTACGTGACGTTCACTATACACACTATGGAAGACTTTGCCCAATAGAATCTCCAGAAGGACCAAACATTGGATTAATTTCTGCACTTTCAACATTTGCAGTAATAAATGAATATGGATTTGTAGAAACACCATATAGAAAAATAGATCCAAAAACACACAAAATAACAGACGAAGTTGTATATATGACAGCTGACGAAGAAGATGGATGCGTTATAGCACAAGCAACAGAGCCAATGACAAAAGACGGAAAATTCAAAAATAAGATGGTAAGGGTAAGATACTTAGATGAAGTAACAGAAGTTGAACCAGATAGAGTAGATTACGTAGATGTATCACCAAAACAATTAGTATCAGTTGGTGCAGCTATGATACCATTCTTAGAGCATGATGATGCTAACCGTGCATTAATGGGAGCAAACATGCAACGTCAAGCAGTTCCTCTAATGATTACAGATTCGCCAATAGTTGGAACAGGTATAGAATATAAAGCAGCAAAAGACTCAGGAATAACAGTACTTGCAAAACATGATGGTGTAGTAGAAAAAGTTACTGGTGACGAAATAATTATAAAAACAAAATCAGGAGAAAAAGATACATACAGATTACGTAAGTTCAAAAGAACAAATGGTGGAACATGTATTAACCAACATCCAATAGTTGTAAAAGGAGAAAAAGTTAAAGCAAGAGATGTAATAGCAGATGGACCTTCTACACAAAATGGAGAAATGGCACTTGGTAAAAATGTTCTTATAGCTTTCACAACTTGGGAAGGTTATAACTACGAGGATGCTATATTATTAAGTGAAAGATTAGTAAAAGAAGACGTTTATACATCTATACATATAGAAGAATATGATTGCGAATGTCGTGATACAAAACTTGGAGCAGAAGAAATAACAAGAGATATTCCAAATATAGGTGAAGAAAACTTAAAAGACTTAGACGAAAACGGAGTTATAAGGATTGGTGCAGAAGTAAGACCAGGAGATATATTAGTAGGAAAGGTTACTCCAAAAGGAGAAACAGAGTTATCAGCAGAAGAAAGATTACTTCGTGCAATATTTGGAGAAAAAGCAAGAGAAGTAAGAGATACATCTTTAAGAGTACCACATGGAGAAGCTGGAACAATAGTAGATGTAAAAGTTTACAATAGAGACAATTCAGACGAACTTGGACCTGGAGTAAATGAAGTAATTAGAGTATATATAGCTCAAAAAAGAAAAATATCAGTTGGAGATAAAATGGCTGGACGTCATGGTAACAAAGGTGTTATTTCAAGAATATTACCAGTTGAAGATATGCCATTTATGCCAGACGGAACACCAGTTGATGTTGTTCTAAACCCATTAGGTGTGCCTTCTCGTATGAACTTAGGTCAAGTTTTGGAAGTTCATCTAGGTGCAGCTGCAAGATTACTAGGAATAAAAGTTGCAACACCAGTATTTGACGGTGCAACAGAAGAAGATATAGTTGAATTATTAAAAGAGTCTGGACTATCAGAAGATGGTAAAACAATACTTTATGATGGAAGAACAGGAGAACCATTTGATAAACCAATTACAGTTGGTGTAATGTACATGTTAAAACTTCACCACTTAGTTGATGACAAAATACATGCTCGTTCAACTGGACCATACTCATTAGTAACACAACAACCTCTAGGAGGTAAAGCTCAATTTGGTGGACAAAGATTTGGAGAGATGGAAGTTTGGGCACTAGAAGCATATGGTGCTGCATACACATTACAAGAAATCTTAACAATCAAATCTGATGATGTTGTAGGAAGAGTAAAAACTTACGAAGCAATAGTTAAAGGAGAAAACGTTCCAGAACCAGGAGTACCAGAAAGCTTTAAAGTTTTAGTAAAAGAACTACAAAGTTTAGGACTAGATGTTCGTCTATATTCAGAAGATGACAAAGAATTAGAGCTAAAAGAAAATATAGATGAAGGAATAGATTTTAACCTAGAAGAATTAAATAAAGTATTGCCAGAAGAAACAGCAGTTAATGATGAAGACTTAGAAGAATTTTCAACAGAAGAACTAGATGACGAAGAGCCACTAGACGAAGATGATTTGTTAGATGATGAAATGTTTGATAACGATTTAGGAAAAGACAATTTATTAAATGATGACGACATAATGGACGAATAAAAATTAAAATGCGAAAATATGGGCGCATGATTGCGCCCAAAACAAAAATTTAATTGAATAGAACAATATAAAATAAAATTAAATCACAAGAAGGAATTGTTCGAGCAGTGTATATTTAATTTTAGAGATATTGTGGCCTAATGCAGGGGCGCATAAGTGTACCTGCAAGAATGAAAAATGAAGAATAAATGATACAAAAATTCTTTAAATTTTTGAAGGGGGAAGAAAACCTTAATGGAAAACAAAGAAGTAAAAGATGAATTAGAAATATTCAACAAATTAAAAGTTGGGCTAGCATCTGATGACAAAATAAGAGAATGGTCAAAAGGTGAAGTAAAAAAACCAGAGACAATCAATTATAGGACATTAAAACCAGAAAAAGATGGATTGTTCTGCGAAAAAATATTTGGACCTACAAAAGACTGGGAATGTCATTGTGGAAAATATAAAAGAGTAAGATATAAAGGAATAATATGCGACAGATGTGGTGTTGAAGTAACAAAATCAAAAGTAAGACGTGAAAGAATGGGACATATAGAACTTGCTGCACCAGTTGCACACATTTGGTATTTTAAAGGAATTCCAAGTAGAATAGCTTTAGTATTAGATATTTCACCAAGAAGCCTAGAAAAAGTTATATACTTTGCATCTTACATAGTAATAGATAAAGGAACATCAGACTTAACAAAATGCCAGATCTTAACAGAAAAAGAATACAGAGAAGCAGAAGAAAAATTTGGTAAAGGTTCATTTGTTGCTAAAATGGGAGCAGAAGCAATAAGAACATTATTGCAAGAAGTTGATATAGAAAAATTATCAGCAAAACTTAAAAAAGAAATAGAAAAAGCAAGTGAACAAAAAAGAGCAAAACTTATAAAAAGATTAGATACAGTAGAAAGTTTTAGACTATCTGGTAACAAACCAGAATGGATGATAATGAGTGTTATTCCAGTAATACCACCAGAGTTAAGACCAATGGTTCAATTAGATGGTGGAAGATTTGCTACATCAGATTTAAATGATTTATATAGAAGAGTTATAAACAGAAACAATAGATTAAAAAGATTATTAGAATTAGGTGCACCAGAAATAATTGTAAGAAACGAAAAAAGAATGTTACAAGAATCTGTAGATGCATTAATAGATAATGGAAGACGTGGAAGACCAGTAACAGGTGCCGGAAATAGAGCATTAAAATCTTTATCAGATATGCTAAAAGGAAAACAAGGACGTTTCCGTCAAAACTTATTAGGAAAACGTGTTGACTACTCAGGACGTTCAGTTATTGTTGTAGGACCAGAACTAAAAATTTATCAATGTGGACTTCCAAAAGAAATGGCAATAGAGCTATTTAAACCTTTTGTAATGAAAGAATTAGTTGGAAGAGGATTAGCACACAACATAAAAAATGCAAAAAGAATGGTAGAAAAATTAAGACCAGAAGTATGGGATATATTAGAAGAAGTAATTACTGATCATCCAGTAATGCTAAACCGTGCTCCTACACTACATAGACTAGGTATTCAAGCATTTGAGCCAGTATTAGTAGAAGGAAGAGCAATAAAACTTCATCCATTAGTTTGTACAGCATTCAATGCTGACTTCGACGGTGACCAAATGGCAGTTCACGTTCCATTATCACCAGAAGCACAAGCAGAAGCAAGATACTTAATGTTATCTGTAAACAACCTTTTAAAACCACAAGATGGTAAACCAGTTACAGTACCAACACAAGATATGATACTTGGTAGTTACTATCTAACAATGCAAATAGATGGAGAAAAAGGTGAAGGTATGTACTTTAAAGACGTTGACGAAGCATTACTTGCTTACCAAAACGGAGACGTTGGATTACATGCAAAAATAAAAGTAAGAGTAACAAAGGAAATAGATGGAGAAAAGAAAACAAAAACAATAGTAGCAACAGTAGGAAGACTTATATACAATGAAGAAATTCCACAAGATTTAGGATTTGTAGATAGAACAGACCCAGAAAAAGAATTTGACCTAGAAATAGACTTTGCAGTTATGAAAAAGAATCTAGGAACAATTATTGCGAAATGTATAGATAAACATGGATTAAACAGATCAGCAGAATTACTAGACTATATTAAAGCATTAGGATATAAATATGCTACAAAAGGTGCATTTACAGTGTCTGTACATGATGTTGCAGTACCAAAAGCTAAAAAGAAAATACTAGCAGATAGTGAAAAACAAGTAGAAGAAGTATGGAAACAATATAAACGTGGTTTAATAACAGAAGACGAAAGATATTCATCAATAATTAAAATATGGGAAAAAGCAACAAATGATGTTACAGATGCAATGAAAGACAACTTTGATGAATTAAACCCAATATACATGATGGCTCAATCAGGAGCAAGAGGTAACATGAACCAATTACGTCAAATAGCAGGTATGCGTGGACTTATGGCTAATACATCTGGTAAAGCAGTTGAAATACCAATTAGATCTTGCTTTAGAGAGGGACTTGATGTTCTAGAATACTTCATTTCTTCACATGGTGCTAGAAAAGGTTTAGCAGATACAGCTTTAAGAACAGCCGATTCTGGATACTTAACAAGAAGATTAGTTGATGTTGCTCAAGACATAATCGTAAGAGAACATGACTGTGGAACAACAGAAGGAATAGAAATAGAAGATATTAAAGATGGAAATCAAATAATAGAAAAATTACATGAAAGACTAATAGGAAGATATGCACTTCATGATATAGTAAATCCAACAACAGGTGAATTAATTGTTGATAATGATACACTAATTACACCAGACATAGCAGATAAAATTATAAATGCTGGAATAAACAAAGTAGAAGTTCGTTCAGTATTAGAATGTAAAACAAAACACGGTGTATGTGCTAAATGTTATGGTATGGGACTTGCAACAAGAAAAGAAGTAAACATAGGAGAAGCAGTTGGTATTATAGCAGCACAATCAATTGGTGAACCAGGTACACAGCTTACAATGAGAACATTCCATACAGGTGGTGTAGCTGGAGGAGATATTACACAAGGTTTACCTAGAGTTGAAGAGTTGTTTGAAGCTAGAAAACCAAAAGGATTAGCAGTAATTTCCGAAATAGATGGAACAGTAAAAATAGAAGAAGTTAAAAAGAGAAAAGAAGTTACAGTTACAAGCAAAGACAACTCAAAAACATATGTTATTAGCTTTGGTTCAAAACTAAAGGTAAAAGAAGGAGACCAAATAAAAGCTGGTGATCCAATTACAGAAGGTTCAATAAATCCAAATGAAATATTAGATATAAAAGGACCAGAAGGAGTATATAATTATTTAACATCAGAAGTACAAAAAGTTTATAGAAACCAAGGTGTTGATATCAACGATAAACATATAGAAGTTATAGGAAGACAAATGTTAAAAAGAATTAGAGTTGATGATAATGGTGATACTTCAATGTTTGCAGGTTCATTAGTAGATATACATGAATTTAATGAAGAAAACGAAAAAATAAAAGAAGAAGGACTAAGACCAGCAACAGGAACAAGAGCATTACTAGGTATAACAAAAGCATCATTAGCAACAGAAAGTTTCTTATCAGCAGCATCATTCCAAGAGACAACAAGAGTATTAACAGAAGCTGCAATAAAAGGAAAAGTAGATTCATTAATAGGTCTAAAAGAAAATGTAATCATAGGAAAATTAATTCCAGCAGGAACAGGAATGCCAGGTTACAGAAACATAAAGATAAATACAGAAGAACAAGAAGAACAAACAGGCGAATCAGTAGAATAAACAAAAACCTCAATAGATATTTAAAATCTATTGAGGTTTTTTGTTGGACAGAAAAATTGTAATGCTAAAATTTAAAATCTTTATTGCTTTATAATAATCTAAATGGTAGAATTAGAGTAATAAATCAAAAGATTAGGAGGAGTTTTATATGAAAAAATCATCAATAGTAATTTTAGCAGTAATAGCAATTGTAATTATTATAATTGCAATGTTTGTATCAAGTTATAATAACATTGTTGCAAAAGCAGAAGAAGTAGATAATAAATTTGCTGCAGTTGATACACAATTACAAAGGAGAGCAGATTTAATACCGAATTTAGTTAATACAGTAAAGGGGTATGCGAAACAAGAACAAGACGTTATAAACTCAGTAACAGAAGCAAGAGCAAAATTGGCTGGGGCTACAACAGTTTCGGACAAAGCAAAAGCAGATGAAGAATTAACAAGTGCATTAAACAGATTAATGGTAGTAGTTGAAAATTATCCAGATTTAAAATCTTCACAAAACTTTATTCAACTTTCAGACGAGTTATCAGGAACAGAAAATCGTATTGCAACAGCAAGAAGAGACTATAACGAAGCTGTAAAAGAATATAATTTAAAAATTAAAAGATTTCCTACAAATTTAATGGCAGGAATGTTTGGATATAGTCAAAGAGATTATTTTGAAGCTTCAGAACAAAGTAAGGAGGTTCCAAATGTTAACTTTGACTAAAAATAAAAAGCTCTTTGGACTAATAATGCTAATATTTACAATATTAGCATTTTATTATACAACATACGCGGTAGTAAGTCCTAAAACTAATTTTTATGTGAATGACTATGCAGATGTATTATCAGAAGAAACAGAAAACTATATATTAAATTCAAATATTGATTTGCAGAGTAAAACAAAAGCACAAATTGTAGTTGTAACTGTCAAAACTTTAGATGGAAAAACAATAGAAGAATATGCAACAGAGTTATTTAGAGAATTTGGAATAGGGGATAAGGAAAAAAATAATGGAGTACTTTTATTATGTTCTACAGGGGATAGAATGTTTAGAATAGAAGTAGGTTATGGGCTAGAAGGAGCATTACCAGATGGAAAAACAGGAAGAATACAAGATCAATATATAATTCCATATTTGAAAAATAACAACTATAATGACGGAATTAAAAATGGATTTAATGCTATATTAAATGAAGATAGAGCAATAGTTAGTGATATTGCTGGTACAACTAGAGATGCCATAGATACTAAATTTAAGTATAATCATGAAGATATTACTGTTATTGATACAGCAGGAATGCGAAAAAAGGGTAAGATTTATGAAAGTGTTGAAAAATATAGTTTAATAAGAAGTCTTAAAGCAATTGATAGAAGTGATGTTTGTGTGTTAGTAATTGATGCATCAACTGGTATTATTGAACATGATAAACATATAGCATCATATGCTTTAGATGCTGGTAAAGGTATTGTAATTTGTGTAAATAAATGGGATACTATAAATAATCCAGATAGTGATATAAGAAATTGGAAAGAGGAAATAAAGAATGAATTTCAATTTATTCCTTATGCTCATGTAGTATTTTTAAGTGCTAAAACTAAAAAACGTGTTAGTACTTTAATGCCTGAGGTAATAAATGCTTATAACAATAATAGAAAAGAAGTAAAATAGTGCGATTTGACCAATATAAATTCCAAAGTTTATATTGGTTAATTTTGTATTGAAGAAAATTTGTTTGGCAAATGCTAAAAAAATATGGAAATTTAATAATTAATATGATAGAATATCTAAGTATAAAAAATACTTTAAGAAAAGTAGGCAAAGGGAGGAACATATGGCAAAGAGAGGAAGAAAAAAGAAGAAGCAACAAGTTAATATAAATGTAGTTGTGGCTGTAATGATAATATCAAGCATATTATTAGCGGTTTTAATATATACAAATTCAGGATTTATAGGAGAACACTTGAGTCCATTTTTAGGTGGAATAATGGGATATATAAAATATTTCTTGCCAGTTGGGGTTTTTATATTGGCAATATATATTGCATACCAAGGAGAAACCTCGTGGTCTAAAAAAATAGCCCAGTTTTCTGCATTATTGTTGTGCATAGCAGTAATTTTTAATGTCTACGAAATATATCAAGGAAATGTTGTAATAGAAAACAGAAGCATGGAAAATGTTATGAAACAATTCTTTGAACTTGGTGCTAATGGCGCTGGAGGTGGTGCTATTGGAGCTATTGTTACAATTCCACTTATAAATCTATTTGAAAAAGTAGGAACCATAATAATTGCATCAGGAGGAATAATTGCACTTACTGTATCTATGTTTGGAATAGATTTAGTAAATAGAATATCAGATTTTATAGATGGTACAGAAGAGAGGAAGAGCGCTAAAAAAGTAAAACAACAGCAATACGCAAAAGCAGAACCAGAGAACGATGAGGACCAAATAATTGGAATAGATGAAAGAAAAGAGACTAAAAAAGAGAGAAAATTAAGGGAAAGACTAGAAAAAGAAAAGGCTGCTTTAGATGTTGAACAACTCCAAATAAATTTGAATGGTAAGGATATTGGAAAATCTTCTAAATTATTTGATGTTGAAAAAGAAAATATTATTTTTGAAAATAAAACAGAAGGAGATATAGAGGTTTTTGCAGATGATTTTTATATGGATCAAATTTTAACAAACTATATAACAAATGCTATAAAGTATTCTACAGAGGTTAACGGAAAAAGAAGAATAAGTAT
>OHSE01000395.1_pt1 | contig 14765 bp, 10 predicted proteins | sample 1578531 | NCBI WGS metagenome assembly OHSE01 (sample SAMEA3879541, study PRJEB24766) | human gut metagenome | biome: human-associated habitat; feature: feces | place: USA | collected 1985/1987
ACATACGAATATATGAAAACAATTAAATGTATTGGAGTGCTGACATCCGGAGGGGATGCTTCTGGCATGAATGCCGCTATCCGTGCGGTAACCCGGAGTGCAATTTGTAACGGATTTAAAGTGAAGGGTATTTATAGAGGATATGAAGGGCTGATTAATGGAGAAGTGAAGGAACTGACCACCCAGGATGTGAGCAGTGTTATTCAACGTGGAGGAACGATGTTGAAGACAGCCCGTTCTGCTGAATTCCAAACAGTAGAAGGACGCAAGAAAGCATACGATACTATGCAGCGAGAAGGAATTGATGCTTTGGTGATTATAGGTGGAAATGGTTCTATTACAGGAGCCCGGATTTTTGCGGAAGAATATGATGTGCCTTGTATCGGGTTACCTGGTACAATAGATAATGATCTTTATGGTACTGACTTTACCATAGGTTACGATACGGCTTTAAATACGATTGTGGAATGTGTGGATAAAATCCGTGATACGGCAACCTCTCACGACCGTATATTCTTTGTGGAAGTGATGGGACGTGATGCCGGTTTTCTGGCTCAAAACAGTGCCATTGCTTCTGGTGCTGAGGCAGCGATTATTCCTGAAGATCGTACGGATGTGGATCAATTGGAGAAATTTATCGGGCGCGGTTTTCGTAAGACAAAGAATAGCAGTATTGTTATTGTTTCCGAGAGTCCGAAAGACGGAGGTGCCATGCATTATGCAGAGCGTGTCAAGAAAGAATATCCTCAATATGATGTGCGTGTTACCATTTTAGGGCATTTGCAACGTGGAGGTTCGCCTAGTGCTTATGACCGTATTCTTGCCAGCCGTCTGGGGGCGGGAGCTATTGATGCCATATTGGAAGGGCAGCGCAACGTGATGATTGGCATTCATAACGATGAGGTGGTATATGTACCTTTTTCTGAGGCAATTAAAAAAGACAAGCCCCTTGATAAATCGCTTATCAAGGTGCTTGATGAATTATCTATTTAATGAAAATAATCATGAAAGGAGAAGCGGAAGTAATTCTTCTGCTTTTTCTATGATATGTGCCGGATGTAAGGCTTCCAATTCTGTGCGCGGCCGGAATCCCCATGCCACACCTATAGCTGTTACTCCGGCATGATGCGCTGTTTGCATATCTACATTAGAATCACCTACATAAAGTATATCTTCCTGTTTGACTCCTGCTTTTGTCATGATTTCGTTTATGATGGATGGATCGGGTTTTGCGGGGATACCTTCGCGTTGTCCCAGTACTTCCACAAAGTTTATTTCTGGAAAATAGTGTGCTATTAACTTTCGGGTAGCTGCCTGGTATTTATTGGAGGCGACCGCTATCATGATCCCTTGCTGTTGCAGTGTTTTTAATAATTCGGAGATACCGGGATAAGGGCGGCTTAAATCGGCATTGTGCTCATCATAATAGGGGATGAATTGTGAACGTATCTTTAATACATTCTCTTCCGTACGTTCCCCTTCAGGCAGAGCACGCTCAAATAATTTATTGATTCCGTTTCCTACAAAAAAGCGGTATGCTTCCGTTTCATGTGTAGGATAGCCATAATATTGTAAGGCTTGGTTGGTGGCGGCAGCCAGGTCGGCAATGGTGTTCAGTAATGTGCCGTCCAGGTCGAATATTACAAGTTTCTTCATATTTGTACTTCTTTTATCGGTGCAAAGTTACTATTTTTGTATGCAAACTAATAATAATGCTTATGAACTTTCTAGAATTAGTGAAGGCGCGCTATTCTGCACGCAAATATGCCAATCGTCCTGTTGAGGCTGAAAAGTTGGATTATATCATGGAATGTGTACGTTTTGCACCATCTGCAGTTAATTTTCAACCATGGCGTTTCCGTATTGTTACAGATGAGGCCGTACTGAAAGCGTTGTATTCATGTTATAAACGGGAATGGCTTGCTACGGCTCCTTGTATCATAGTGGCTTGTGTGGATCATAATGAGTCTTGGCATCGCCGTGCCGATAATAAGGATCATGCTGATATTGATATTGCTATTGCAGTAGAACATCTTTGTCTGGCTGCTGCCGAACAAGGACTGGGTACTTGTTGGGTTTGTAATTTTGATGCTCCGCAATGCAGTGAGGTTTTGGGACTGCCGGAAAATTTGGAACCGGCCGTTTTGATTCCGGTCGGTTATGCGGAGGATGAACCTACAGAAAAGAAGCGGAAACCATTAAATGAAATCCTTCTTTAAAAAATCACAAAACCACCTTTCGGAGTGTCATCGGGCAGGCAGATTCAATTTCCTTTTACAGTGGATGAAGGTACTGTTAATTTCTTGACCTGATGACTGTTCCGGATTTTAAGCACATTTCTTTAGACTCTTCTTATTTTCTGATAATTTTGCATATTTTGTATTCCATTTATGATAGAAGTAAAGCCGAAATGGCTAAATTTGAGCACTTTTTAGGCTTTGAATAACCTATGAGTGTAGTAAGTACTATTAATAACACTGAAAATTATGGAGAACATAGGAGTTGGATTGATGTTGATGGTGGTCGGTATGGCGACCGTCTTTGTCATTCTCCTCATCGTTATCTATCTAAGCAAGTACCTTATTACTGTTGTCAACAAAGTGGCCCCCGAAGAGACCCCCAAAAAAGCACCTGCTGTAGCACCTACGGCAGATACTGGTGCTATGGATGCTATTAAGGCGGCAGTTGAGATTTTGACAGCAGGTAAAGGTCAGGTGATAAAGATTGAGAAGTTATAATCCAAAAAAAGAAAAACACATTTATCAAAAATGGAAAGAGAAGTAAAATTTAGTCTGGTCTTCCGCGATATGTGGCAGAGTGCGGGTAAGTACGTGCCTCGTGTAGACCAGTTGGTTAAGGTTGCCCCGGCTATTATTGAAATGGGCTGTTTCGCCCGTGTGGAAACAAATGGTGGTGGTTTTGAACAGGTAAATTTATTGTTTGGCGAGAATCCGAATAAAGCAGTGCGCGAGTGGACCAAACCCTTCCACGAGGCAGGTATTCAGACACACATGTTGGATCGTGCTTTGAATGGTCTTCGAATGAGTCCCGTTCCGGCAGATGTCCGCAAGTTATTCTATAAAGTAAAACACGCGCAAGGAACAGATATTACCCGTACTTTCTGCGGATTGAATGATGTCCGCAATATTATCCCTTCTATCGGCTATGCTCACGAAGCCGGAATGATTTCACAATGTTCGCTCTGTATCACTTTTTCTCCGATACATACTGTGGAATATTATGTGAATATGGCCAAGCAGCTTATAGAAGCCGGAGCCGATGAAATCTGTATTAAAGATATGGCCGGCATCGGACGTCCCGTTTCATTGGGAAAGATTGTTGCCGGAATCAAGAAGATTAAAAATATTCCTATACAGTATCACTCTCATGCGGGGCCCGGATTCAATATGGCTTCTATTTTGGAAGTATGCCAGGCTGGTTGCGACTATATTGATGTAGGTATGGAACCATTGTCATGGGGAACCGGCCATGCTGATTTGATTAGTGTGCAAGCCATGTTGAAAGATGCCGGATTTAAAGTGCCCGAAATTAATATGGAAGCGTATATGAAAGTGCGTTCCATGATTCAGGAGTTTATGGATGATTTCCTTGGTTTATATATCAGTCCCAAAAACCGTCTGATGAATTCTTTACTGATTGCTCCGGGATTGCCGGGCGGCATGATGGGAAGTTTGATGGCCGATCTTGAAACGAATCTGGAATCTATCAACAAGTACAAGGCAAAACGCAATTTGCCGTTTATGACTCAGGACGAGTTATTGATAAAGCTCTTCAATGAAGTGGCTTATGTATGGCCACGTGTCGGTTATCCTCCTTTGGTGACTCCGTTCAGCCAGTATGTGAAGAACCTTGCCATGATGAATGTAATGGCTATGGAGAAAGGTAAGGAACGTTGGGGAATGATTGCCGATGATATTTGGGATATGATTTTGGGTAAAGCGGGACGTTTACCGGGTAAACTGGCCCCTGAAATTATTGAAAAGGCAGAACGTGAAGGCCGCAAGTTCTTTGATGGCAATCCGCAGGACAATTATCCCGACCAGTTGGAAAAATATCGCAAGATGATGCTTGAAAAACAATGGGATAAAGGACAGGATGACGAAGAACTGTTTGAGTATGCCATGCATCCGGCCCAGTATGAAGCTTATAAGAGCGGGAAGGCAAAAGAAGACTTCTTGGCAGATGTGAAGAAACGTCGTGAGGAGAAAGCGAATGCCACTACTCCTGTCGAAGCTGAAAACAAGACCAAGGTATTGACGGTGGATGTGAACGGGCAACCTTATCGCGTTACAGTGGCATATGGTGCTGTAGATCCTGCTACGCTGACAGCTGCTTCGGGTGCAGTTCCCGCACAAGCTGCTCCTGCTCCGGTAGGGGAAGGGAAAGATGTGCTTTCTCCGTTGGAAGGTAAATTCTTCCTAGTAAAGAATGCCCAGGAAACTCCGAAGAAGGTGGGTGAAAAGGTTAATAAAGGTGATGTGATTTGTTACGTCGAAGCAATGAAGACCTATAATGCGATCCGTGCGGAATATGACGGTACTATAACTGCTATTTGCGCTAATTCGGGTGACACGGTTTCAGAGGATGACGTATTAATGAAAATAGTATAATGGAAGATATATTTGAAAGACTTTATGATATGACTGCTTTCAGCAATATTATTGCTGAACCGCAATTCTTGATAATGTATGCCATTGCGTTCATCTTACTTTACTTGGGGATCAAGAAAAAGTACGAACCGCTGCTGCTGATTCCGATAGCTTTCGGAGTGTTGCTGGCTAACTTTCCCGGTGGTGAGATGGGGGTTGTCCAGGCCGATGAAAACGGCATGGTAATGGTGAATGGAGCACTGAAGAACATCTGGGAAATGCCGTTGCACGAAATTGCGCACGACTTGGGCCTGATGAACTTTATCTACTACATGTTGATTAAGACCGGTTTTCTTCCGCCTATCATTTTTATGGGGGTAGGTGCTTTGACAGACTTTGGTCCGATGTTGCGTAATTTGCGGCTTTCTATTTTCGGAGCTGCTGCACAGTTGGGTATTTTCACAGTATTGTTGGTAGCTATCTTGATGGGGTTCACTCCGAAAGAGGCGGCTTCATTGGGTATTATTGGTGGAGCAGACGGTCCTACCGCTATCTTTACCACTATTAAACTGGCTCCCCATTTGCTAGGGCCGATTGCTATTGCCGCTTATTCGTATATGGCTCTGGTACCCGTTATCATTCCGTTGGTTGTGAAAATCTGGTGTACGAAGAAAGAATTGAGTATCAATATGAAGGAACAGGAAAAGAAATATCCTTCTTCGGTAGAAATCAAGAATCTTCGTGTGCTGAAGATTGTATTTCCGATTGTAGTGACTACGGTGGTCGCTCTGTTTGTGCCAAGTGCAGTGCCTTTGATTGGTATGTTGATGTTTGGTAACTTGATTAAGGAAATAGGTAGTGATACTTCACGTTTGTTTGATGCAGCTTCAAATAGTATCATGAATGCGGCAACTATCTTCTTGGGGTTGTCAGTCGGTGCGACAATGACTACGGAGGCATTTTTGAATTGGACTACTATCGGTATTGTGATAGGTGGTTTCTTGGCGTTTGCCTTGTCTATTTCCGGTGGTATCTTGTTTGTGAAGTTGGTGAATCTTTTCACTAAGAAGAAGATCAATCCACTGATTGGGGCTACAGGTTTGAGTGCTGTGCCCATGGCCAGCCGTGTGGCTAATGAAATTGCTTTGAAGTATGACCCCAAAAATCATGTGCTTCAATATTGTATGGCAAGTAACATTTCAGGAGTTATCGGTTCTGCCGTGGCTGCCGGTGTGCTGATTTCATTCCTACAATAAAAATCATCGTATTTAAATTGTTCGGGCACGAATTATACGGAAATTACAGGTGTTTTAGACAATACTGTAAGATCTGTATAGTTCGTGTCTTTTATTCTCTTTCTGTATCGTTCTCCTGGCTAAAACAAATAGAATAGGCCCTCTCCTCACGAAGAAAGCCTATCGTTAGATTAATGTTTAATATAAGAGAGAGTTTTATAGTCCTAACAGTTCATTGAACTTCTCTGCTGTCTTGGGATCTGACGGACGGGTCATATTGGCAGAGATGATTTTGCCATCCCGATCCAGCAGGATAAAACGGGGAATGCCGTTGATGAGGTAAGCATCCATAAAGGTCCTGTCTGTTCCCATGTGTAACTGGATCCCTTTTAGTTGATCCTTTGTTACCATGTTCTCCCATGCCTTTTTGTTCTTGTCGCATGACAGGCTGACAAAATGAATATCCTTTCCTGCATATTTCTCTTCCAATTCCTTTAACGCAGGAAGTTCTCCACGGCAAGGGCCACACCAGGTAGCCCACACGTCAATATAGATATATTTCCCTTTCAAATCTGCCAAAGATACTGTTTTTCCATTGATATCCGGATAGGAGAAGCTAGCTGCTGAGGGATTGCCTGATCTTAATTTTTCCCACTTGGTACAAAGTGCGTTGAATTTTTCTATGGACTTTGCATCCTTCACATGTTTGCGGAATAGGACAATCAGCCCGTCTGCTTCATCCAGCCCGTTATTGTCTACAAAGTTATAAACAAATTGGTCAATCAGAAATTCTGCAACCTTTTCATCCTGTATGGTTGCATCTACGTAGTTTACACTTTGTTCTGTAGAACTTGATGCAACTGTTTTTCCTTTATTACTAAAGGCACTGATAGCATCGGGAAGAAAAGCCTTATATTCTTTTAGAGCTAATAAACTGGCATTGATCGGAGTAATAGCTTCCAGTTTTTCATAATATGCTTTGGAAGGAATATAGTTGTCATCCTTTCCAAAATGAGGATGATACAAAGCGTATTTGGAGAAATAATAATACGTATAGAATTGCAAACGTATTTTTTCCTGTGTAGTGAAATCGGCTGGAAGTTTTGCGGCTTCCAATACTTGGCAATTGGCTGCGTACAGGCTGTCCCCTTTGTGTATGAGGGCGGCCTCTTGCATTTTCATATCGGGCATACCGAGTGATTGGAGCTCTTTGCTTCCCAGATAGGTGTTGATAGCGGCACCTGCTCCTTCAAAGGTTGTGTTTCTCCACATGTTGTCACTGTCGAATGACAAGGTAAGGTCTTGATTGGGATCCAGATAAAGAGTACGGCGTCCGCGTGTGTATTGCATGGTTACATATTGCGGAGTGAATCCTGTGATTTCTATGTTGCCGTTTCCAGCGGCATCAATCGCCACTTCTTTTTGTTCGCCACTTTGGCTGAAAGTCAATCTCACTTTGACCTTCTCATTGGGATTGGTGACCTTAAAAGTGAGCTTTGCAGCTTCTGTAGCGGTAAAGGTACTCAGCGCAAGGCCAAGTACCATGATGGATTTTAGAGTTCTCATCTTATTTTTTTCTTTTAGGTTTCATTTTCAATGCATCGGGACGCATGTTATAGACTTTCTTTCCGTATGCGGGTTCTGTGCTGAGGCAGGCAGGGATGGGGGCTTTGCCGTTCAGTTTGCGAAGTACCATTTCCAAGGCGGCTGCATATTCCTGATGGATGAAAGCATCATCTCTGTCTGTTTGGTTATAAGCAATGTATTGCAGATAGCCTACACATTTGTTGAACCAGAATTCGGGAAGTTCCTCTGCTTTGTATCCCAAACGGGCGATAAATTTCAGTCTACTGATTAACTCTTGCTGATTGACTGTGGTGTCTGCAATCATCGCATCAATCTGGGTAGCTGCCGCTTCATACTTTTGTTCCCGGATATCATTATTGATACGGATCATTTTCAGATTGAAATCTTTTCCTTCATAGTTGCATAAGGCTTCAATTTCCGCCAATTCGCCGTATGAAGTTTCTTTTGCCAATTTAGCGTCAACAGCTTTTTTGCCGAAACGCTGGCAGAAATCCGCATAATTGTCTGATACTTGCTTCAGGTACGGGTTCATGCCATTGATGGTGTTTACATATACTTCCCATACATTCGGATCAGTCAGTTTGGCACCTCCTTTTATTAATTCATCAAAAGCGGCCTGTACATTATTGCGTGCATAGACTGAATAGTGATAATTGATGTAATCAATTAAAAAAGCACGCTCCCTGTTTCCTTTGGTATATTGGTCTTGCAGGTAAAAAGAACGTTTGGTAGGAATGTTTGCATCTTTTCCTGTCTGAATAAACTGTTCGGGAGTCTGACGGCTGCTGCTGCGATGAACGATTTCTTCGGTGGCAGGATCTATGAATGCATAGGTGGGATAACTGCGTACACCGTATTTCTTGGCTAATGTAATTCCTTCACCTTCTTCAGCATCAATTTTGAGGTTGATGAAAGTTTGGTTATAGTAGTAACCCACTGTAGGCAATGAGAATACGGTTTGTGCCATATTCAGGCAAGGTCCGCACCATTGGGTATAGAAATCAATGAATATCAGTTTATTTTCTGCTTTGGCCTTGGCTACGGCTTCTGCCCAAGTAGTGCCGTGCAGGAAATTGATTCCTGCATTCTGGGCATTTAAGTGAATCGCATAGATACATGCGAAAATGAGTAAGATATATTTTTTCATGTCTTTGAATTTAATATGTTAATAACCAGGGTTTTGTTTACATTCCAGATTAGAACTGATTTCTGACGACGGAATGGCATCGATACGGCGGTCTATGATGCGTTGGTAATAATTGTCTCCTTGTGCTTCCGATTTTTCATATTCTTTTTCCAAAGCTTCTCTTAACGTCTTGTTCAAAGCAAGCAGACGGGTGAAATCGGGTTTCTCTGTGTATCCTGCAAAACGGATCATGGCAAACCATTCATGCCAGTTCTCGAAAGACAATTCCAGCATCCATTCGTTGAATATGGCGGTTTCCAGTTCTTCGTTATTGGCTGGAAGAATTATTTCGGCTCCTGCTCTTTCGCGTAGTTTACGGATCGGTGCGTAGGCTTCGGATATAGAGGCTCCCGAACGATACAAGGCTTCGGCTTTTATCAGATAAAGTTCAGAAACACGGCTGAAGATGACAGGCATGTCATTGGCATCATTCAGCAGCTTCTTTACCGATTTCAGGTTGTAGGCTACCGCAGAACTGCGGCTGTCCATCAGACTGTCTACTTTAGAGAAGATGGCATCGGCGCGAGGATCATCCCCCACCAGTTCCACATACTCATTGGTGGGCCCCCAGTAACCTTGTTTTTTCGTGGGGCTGTTACCGTAACATTGCTGACGGGTTGAAGTGTTGGTGGCATCTTTTTGGTCGAATACACGAGCGAATAGAATCTCTTTGGTTGTTGAAAACTTATCAAAAACGTCACCATAGTTTGCTTCCGGCAATGGAGAATTTGTATCAATTGCATCATTAACTGCTGCTACCGCTTCTGTGTATTTTCCTGCATACAGCAATACTCTTGCCTTTAATGCCTTGGCTGCTTCTTTAGAAGCTTGTGAAAGCTTTTTCCAATCAGGAGCTTTTTCAATAGCTATTTCCAGTTGATCCAGAATATATTGATAAGAATCGGCTACGGAGCTACGCGCCTTTAAAGCATTGGATACGGATGGAGCTTCATTACGCATGACAACTCCGTATTCACTATTCATATCCCAAAATTCGCAGTAACGAACCAGGATATTGAAGTAGGCCAAAGCGCGTAAATAGGCTATTTCACCTAACACTTCGGCTCTACGGTTTCCGGAGAACTCTCCGTCACTCATGCGGTTACAGGCTGTTTCCAGGAAGTTGGCGTTTTTGATTACAGCGTAATCTGCATCCCATTCCGTTGCATCACTGAATGATAGGGTAGGCAACATTCGTTCGGAGTAGTAAACGGCATTACCGGCGCTGACAATTTCTTGACGCCACATGGTCCCGGCTTTGAAGGAACCACTTACTGTAGGAAATATGACATTGAATCCATTTCCAGGCAAGGAGTAATAGATTCCGTTTAAGGCTAACTCTACAGCAGCGGGTGTTGTGATGGCACCGTCTAAATCTGCTTCGAATTCGGGCTTTTGGTCCAAGACATCTACCAACTGGCACGAGGAAACGCCCATTGTAAGTAAAGCTAAGAATATATATTTTTTCATTCGATTATACATTTAAATGATTATAAGTTAATTTTTAAACCAGCCGAGAAAGAGCGGAAACCCGGATAAGTGGAGGTTTCATAGTTACCGCCATAGTTGCTGTTACTGTTTACGGTAGCAGGGTCTGTTCCCGGATAAGAGGTGAGCGTGAACAAATTGGTAGCCGAGACAAATAGTTGTCCTTTTATCACTTTGTTTAAAGGTAAATTATAAGTCAGACGCACTTCCTGCAAACGGAAGAAGGAGGCATTAAACAATTCATGATCGGTTAGTCTAGGTACACCGTCACCTATATACAAGGCCGGGTATTTGGCATTTTTGTTGGTGTCAGACCATCTGTCATTCAATCCATAGTCAATCAAACCGGTTAATTGTCCGGGTAGATTCTGCAATGTTTTGTTATAAATCTTCAAACCACCGATCTGATATCCGAAGTTGGCGAACAGGCTGAATTGTTTATAAGATAAATTGGCAGTCAGACCGCCGAACAGATCCGGATCAGGATTACCGATAATAACACGGTCATTGTAGTTGATGATTCCATCTCCATTTAAATCCTTAATTTCCAAATGTCCCGGTTTTAATGAGTTACCATCGTAATAACTTTGTCCCTTTGATTTAGCATAGGCATTCAATTCATCTATTCTGGCTTGATCTTGTATGATCCCGGCATATTCATAACCATGGAAAGCTCCCATTGGATAGCCTACAGCCAATACTTGGTCGGCATAGCTGCCTTGAACTACTACATCCATAGCTGATTGTGCTCTACCTTCTTCAACCAGTTTGGTGACTTTATTCTTGTTATGTGACATATTCAAGGTCAGGTCCAAGTTCCAGTCTTTAGTAGATAATACACGGCCTACCAGGTTTATTTCAATACCGCGGTTGGTCAATGCTCCGATATTACGGTTCATCTGCATAGAGCCACCGGTTGCACTGGGCGGGAAATCAAATGACCAGATCAAGTCTTTGGTATCTTTGATATAGCCGGAGATAGAACCGGTCAGTCGGTAATCGAACAATGCGAAATCAAGACCTAAATCATATTGGGTCGATTTTTCCCAACGGATGTCGCGGTTACCCACTTGTTTATGTATAATGGCTGACAGATTATTATAACTGGTTGCTTCGTATAAATCACGATTAGAGAAGCTGGTTAAGTTTTGGGTACCGGTAGTACCTACGCTGGCACGTAATTTCAAATCATTAATGAATGTCAGGTTTTTCATGAATTTTTCCTGAGAGATACGCCATGCAATGGCTCCTGAAGGGAAGAAACCATAACGGTTGTTCGAACCAAACATGGATGAACCATCATAACGTCCTGTAAAAGTGAACAGGTAGCGCTCCATTAATTTATAATTGATACGGGCAAATGAAGAGAACAGACCACTTGCATTATATCCGTTACTCCAAGATGAGATGCTTGCGGCACTTCCTAAATTGGTGTAAATATCATTATCCGGATAAGTCTGGCCATTCATTCTTGTACTACGGCTTATACCACGTTCAAAGGAGATACCGGCTACGGCATCCAAAACATGATTCTTGTTGAACTCATAGTTATAATTCAATGTATTGTCGAATACGGTTTTTGAATATTTATAATGATATTCTGACCCACTGGCTTCATTTCTAGTACTTAGAAAACTTGGACTGAATGAATTGTTTTCAGTAAATTGTAAATTACCCGATAAACTGGAACGGAACCGGAATCCTTTCCAAATATCAACTTCTCCGTATACGGTTCCCATGATGCGGTAAATATTATCATGGTTTTTCTTATAGGTGTTGGCCACCGGGTTGGCTTGACCTGTGGACATATCAAATTCCCCGTTATCATTATATATAGGCATATCAGGACGATAACCTTGTGCGCTGAACAGTGAAGTTCCTGCATTATCCTGATCTGTATAACTCATATTAGCATTGATACCAAAACGGAGGATAGGCAATACATTCATTTCTGTAGACACGCGTGCATTATATCGGCTTAAGTCACCTCCTTTAACCATACCTTGCTGATCGAATATGGATAATGAAATAAGATATTTGGAAACTTTGCTACCTCCACTTACTGTCAAGTCGGCATTGTGGCGGATAGCTGTTTGTTTCACTTCGTCAAACCAATTGGTGTTGGCACTGCCTAATGCGGTGGAATTAGGCTCAAGAATTTCTAGTGCATATTGGTTGGACGGATCATACACCAAGGTTTCTTTAGCAAAGCGGCGTACCGTTTCGCGCCATTCATCACCATACAGGATACGGAAGTTCTTAATTTGAACATCAGTGGTAACATTGTAGTTGAAGCTGACGGTAGGTTTGGAACCTTCCACTCCTTTTTTAGTGGTAACGATAACTACACCATTTGCGGCGCGAGAACCATAGATAGCAGCTGCAGAAGCATCTTTCAATACGTCCATAGATTGGATATCATTCGGAGAAATGGCATCCAGCATGCTGGGATCTTCTACAGGAACTCCATCGATAACATACAAGGGTTCATTAGAACCGGTTAATGACGTAGCACCACGCACACGTACACGGACTGTCTCACCCGGAACACCGGTATTCTGTGACACCTGTACACCTGCTGCCAGGTTTTGAAGCATAGAAGTTACATTAGGAGTATTCAATTGGCTCAACTGCTTTAGGCCTACTGAAGCTACAGAGCCGGTCAAATCCTTTACAGAAGAAGTACCATAACCTACTACGACTACTTCGTCCAGATTGGTCACCTCGCTTTCCATTTTTACATTGAAAACGTGTCTGTTGCCAATTTTTTCCTTAACTGTCTGCATACCGATAAAGCTGATCATCAGTTCGTCGTTTTTAGTGTTTTCAGGATAAGACAGCATGAATTGTCCATCCATATTGGCTACTGTACCGAACGTGGTGCCTTGGATAACAATAGAGGCTCCGATGACCGGTTCGCCCATATCATCTTTGATCACTCCGGTAATTGTTCTGCGCTTGGCATTTCTGTCAATCGGTAATATGAGTACATAATTGTTCTCTACTAATTCATAGCGCATACCTGCCTGGCTACAAATCACGGAAAGTGCTTGTTCCAGAGGTTCTTTGTTTAATGTAAGTTTCAAAGGTACATTGTTCAATGTTGCATCTTCGTACATGATATGAATGCCTGTTTGCTTTTTAACCATGTTAAGAGCCTCTTTTACACTGATGTTTTCACTTTTGATAGTGACAGTCTTGTCGGCTAGTACGTTTGCAAACATTGCGTTGAATGTGCAGAATATGCACATTAACATTACTAATAGCCTCATTTTTGGAGGTTTAGCTACTAAACGATTCCAAAGTTCGTCTTCTTTCATAAAACTCAAATAACTCATTTAATTTAGAATATTCCTGTTATACAGGGTTTGATTATTGTTTTTTTACAAATATAGTTTCTCCTTTTCTCTCAAACTTGACATCGGATACGCGATGAATAATATCTAATGCAAAATCCAAAGGCTTGTTACGGAAAATGATTCCGGTAAACTTCATGGTTTCCAATTCCTTGGATGCTATTTGAATATCTACATTATAGCATCGTGACAGTCGGGCTGTCAGCAAAGGGAATGGCATTGCGTCAAATTCCATAGCACCATCTGTCCATGAAGTATAGAATTCTGTATCTACTTTGCTAACTTTTGATTGTGCAGAAGAGTAATGTTCACCTGGCAGCAGGTAGTATTCACCTGAAGGAGCAGTTACTTTTAGTTTACCTTCAATCAGAGTCACAGATAATTCTTCATCGGGATAAGCCGAGATATTGAAAGTTGTTCCTAATACATAAATAGCATGGTCGTGTGCTTTTATTATGAAAGGACGGGCTGCATCGTGGGTTACCTCAAACATAGCCTCTCCTTCTAAGGTGATTTCACGGGTATCTCCAAACTGAACCGGAAAATCGATATGGGAGTCCGCATTCATTTTTACTTTTGTACCATCAGCCAATACTATTGCATATTCCGAACCTTTTGGCACTATGATCTTATTTTGTAATAGTTCGGTATCCAGTTCTGTTTTATGGGGGTAATCACTTTCTTGAGGGAATATGATTTCTCCATTGTTAATATAACTTCCGTTGATTTCCCGTTGGTTTTCATAGAGGGGAATTACAGATTGGTTTGCTTGTACCCAGGTGGCTTTAGGAGTTTGGGTGTTCTGGGGAAGAGATGATTGCTCGCTTTGGGTAATGGCAGGCGTCAGATTCCGGTTATTAAAATATAAAATGGAAGCAATCCCTATGATAACAGCTATCGCAGCGGCAGATGAATAAATCGCAACCCGATAGCGGATAGAGTGGGGCTGCTTGCAACGTTTTTGAATAGCTTCCCATGAAGCTTCTTTATCAAACTGTTGTAATAAGTTAAGTTGGTTATTGACATGGCGGAGTGAAAGTAACTTCACAAAAATTTCTTTATGTGAAGCGTCTTCTTCAATCCATTGTTTTAATTCTTTAAATTCCTGTTCATTGAGTTGGTGGGACAGGTATTTTTGAATTAAGGTTTCTGTTTTACTCTTTTGCATAATTGTTGTACTGTTTAACACTAAGTATCACAAATACGCAAAACGGGTGACAAAAATCTGAAGAAAATTATAAATTAAATAAGATTAGGATTTCTATCATATTGAAACGACGCAACATTTTTAATGCGCGTGATA
>OHSE01000399.1_pt1 | contig 14654 bp, 9 predicted proteins | sample 1578531 | NCBI WGS metagenome assembly OHSE01 (sample SAMEA3879541, study PRJEB24766) | human gut metagenome | biome: human-associated habitat; feature: feces | place: USA | collected 1985/1987
AGCACTACCGCATCGAGAACTTCATGGACGGCTCGATCATGACCATCGCCGACGCCCCGTGGCCGGGACTGACGCCCGACCTGCTGTCGATCTTCCTCGTGGTGGCGACGCAGGCCAAGGGCGCCGTGCTGATTCACCAGAAGATGTTCGAAAGCCGCCTGTTCTTCGTCGACAAACTGATCGACATGGGCGCACAGATCATTCTCTGCGACCCGCACCGCGCCACGGTCATCGGCCACGACCACCGGCTATGCCTGCGCGCGACCCGCATGACCTCGCCCGACATCCGTGCGGGCGTGGCGCTGCTGATCGCGGCCATGTCGGCCGAAGGGGTCTCGACCATCCAGAACATCGACCAGATCGACCGCGGCTACAAGGACATCGACGGCCGTCTGAATGCCCTCGGGGCCAAAATCACCCGCATCGACGACTGCAAGTAAATCCCCGGCTTTCCGGAAAACAACCCCTGCCGCGCAATATTCCATCAGCCGCGCGGCAGGGGTTTTGCGACCATAGGGCAGCAAAACCGCCCGCCGAACCCCGTTTTCCGGGATTTGCGGCCGAAAGGAACAGGGTCAAAAAACGGCCGAAATGTACCATTCGGCCTATTTTTTATATCTTTGTGCGTCGACCCCGCACCCGAACAGGATATCGGCAAAAACAAATCATACGACAAAACGATTTTTTCTTAACATTCTGAAACTTAAACACGTTATATACTTACAAAAATACGTCTATTCACCAATTTTACTTATATGCGTTCACTATCCAAACTCTGCGTCCTGCTCCTGGCGGCAGGCCTACTGATCGCCCCGGCGTCGGGGGCGGCGGCCTCGAAATCCAAAAAGAAAAAATCGAAAACCGAGGAGGTCGCCAAACCCAAAGTCGACAAGTACACCAAAATGTTCGTCAACGACAAATCGTGCCTCACCGCCAAAGGGCCTTTCCTGACGCTCCACAAGCTCAAGGGAAAGCTCTACGTGGAGGTCCCCCTCAAGACGATCGGCCGTGAAATGCTGATCGCCTCCACGATCTCGGAGGCCAGCGACACCAACCTCGGGACCATCGGCTACAAACCCACGGACCCCATCCACGTCAAGTTCACGCGCATCGACACGACGATCTACCTCTCGCAGGCCGTCGTGCCGCCCGTTCACGACACGAACGATCCCCACATGTCCAAGGCCATCGGCCGGAGCACCCTCCCGCCGATCATGCACTCCTACCCGCTGGTCTGCTACAACCGCGACAGCTCGGCAATGGTGATCGAAATGACCAAGTTCTTCTCGGGCGACAACGAACTGCTCGCCCCGATCAAAAGCACCAAGGGCGGCGTGGTGAACATCACGGGCAAGTTCAAGTCCGAAGGTTCGGTGATCGACCAGATCAAGTCCTTCGAGGACAACGTGACCGTCAAATCCTATCTCTCCTACTCGGTGACGGCCGACCTGCTGGGCCTGATGGTCATCAAGAAGGACGAGCCGATGACCGTGAAGGTCACGCGCACGATCCTGCTGCTGCCCGAAGAGGCGATGCGGCCCCGCCTGGCCGATTCGCGCATCGGCATCTTCCTGACCGACATGTCGCGCATCAACGGCAAGAAGGACAAGATCGAGGATTTCTCGGTCATCAACCGCTGGAACATCCAGCCCAAAGACTTGGAGGCCTGGAAACGCGGCGAACTCGTGGAGCCGGTCAAGCCGATCGTCTTCTACCTCGACGACGCGTTCCCCGCGCTGTGGCGCGAACCGATCCGTCGCGGCGTGCTGCGCTGGAACAAGGCCTTCGAGAAGATCGGATTCAAAAACGTCATGCACATCGAGGACTTCCCGAAGGACGATCCCGAATTCGATCCCGACAACCTGAAATACTCCTGCATCCGCTACGTCCCGGCCGCCGTGGCCAACGCCATGGGACCCTCGTGGGTCGACCCCCGCTCGGGCGAGATCATCAACGCCTCGGTGCTGATGTACAACGACGTGGTGAAGCTGGCCGCCAACTGGCGTTTCGTGCAGACCGCACAGGTCGACGAGCGCGTGCGCGGCAAGGAGCTGCCCGACGACGTATTCCAGGAGTCGCTGGAGTACATCCTCGCCCACGAGGTGGGACACTGCCTCGGACTGATGCACAACATGGCCGCATCGAGCGCCTTCCCCGTGGATTCGCTCCGCAGCGCATCGTTCACGCAGCAGCACGGCACGACCCCCTCGATCATGGACTACGCGCGTTTCAACTACGTGGCCCAGCCGGGCGACAAGGGCGTGAAACTCACCCCGCCGGACCTCGGACCCTATGACGACTACGTCATCAAATACGCCTACACGCCGCTGCCCGACAAGAAGGACATGTTCGACGAGGAGAAGACCATCCGCGGATGGATCGACGAGAAGGTCGGCGACCCGATCTACCGTTACGGCCGCCAGCAGGTGATCGCCCGCTACGACCCCACCGCCATCGAGGAGGACCTCGGCGACGACCACATCAAGGCCGGCGACTACGGCATCGGCAACCTCAAATACGTCCTCTCGCACATGGAGGAGTGGATCACCGACGAGGAGGACCCCGACCTGAAAATCCGCACGGAGCTTTACGAGGCCGCGGCCGGACAGTTCGCGCGCTACGTGAACGCCGTGATGCTCAACGTGGGCGGCATCTACCTCACGGACGTGAACAGCAACACGGCGGGCGGTCCGCAGGCCGTTTCCGTCCCGAAGGAGTTGCAGCGCGCATCGCTGAAATGGGTGCTTGCGCAGATGAAGGACTCGGCATGGCTCGAACAGCCCGCGCTGACCGAAAAACTGCCGCTGCACGTGGACCTCTCGTTCATCCTGCGCTTCAACTTCTGCCGCGCGTTCTTCACCTATTATAAGAACGTCACGCTCTCGTCGCACATCGCCGACGATCCCTACACGCCGCAGGAGTATATGGACGACCTCTACAACATCGTCTTCGAAAGCACGATCAAGGGAGGCCCGGTGTCGCCGTCGGAGCGGCTCATCCAGCGGATGTTCGTCGACGCGGCCGCGGACGTCGCCTCCAGCGAGGCCAAGCGCATGAAGCTGGGCGGCATCGCGGAGGCCTACGCACCCTCGGTGGACGAGATCGCGCTGATGGGTCTCGACCGGAGCGGCATCGTGGAGCGTTACCTCGGCCCGCTGCGCGAGGCCGAAGAGGAGCATGGCAAGGGATACGTCGCCTCGCAGCTCTGGAACAGCGACGCCCTGTCGTCGGGCTACGGCTGGCAGTACAACGTGCAGCTGCGGTCGATCGACGAGTCGCGCGCGCTGTTCGTCAACGTCAACGACCGAATCCTGAAACTGTTGCGTTCGCGCGTGAAAAGCGCTACGGGAGAGACCCGCGCCCACTACCAGGGCATGATCTACGTACTCGAACGCAGCCTGTTCCCGTCACAGAAGAACTAAAACCCGAGCAGACCGGCCGGGGCGGCCGGTCTGCCTAAAACCCAAACACATGCAAAGAATTCTACAACTTTTCAGCCGTGCGCTGCGGCTGTCGCTGGTCGTGGGCTTGTTATGCTGCACAGCCGCTACGGCCCGGGCGCAGGGGGGGGGGTGAACCGATCAACCTGAACGCGACGCTTACCGTCACGCTGACGGAGAGACCCGCGACGGCGGTGCTCGACGAAATCACCCGGAAGACAGGCATCAAATTCGCCTACGACCCCGAAGACATCCGCCGGCTCCCGGCCGTGAGCGGCGAATTCAAGAAAGTCACCGTACACGAACTGCTCGACAAGTGCATCGCCGGGTCAACGTTCAAATACGCCATCGAGAACAACGTCGTGCTGGTCTACGACTCGACGGTCAAGATGCGCAAGTTCACCGTGAGCGGAACCGTGCGCGACGCCGGCAAGACGGTGCTCCCCGGCGCATCGGTCATTCTGAAAGGCGGCTCGGGACAGGGCGTCTCGACCGATGAAAAGGGCCAGTTCACCTTCTCCTTCTCGACCAAGACCAGCCCTGCGGTCCTCGAAGTCGGGTTCCTGGGCATGGAGACCCAGCAGGTGATCATCACCGGCTCGGCAAAGGGCCTGAACGTCACCCTCAAGGAGGGCGGCACGCGCATCGACGACGTGGTGGTCAACGGCATGTTCACCCGCAACAAGAGCACCTACACGGGTTCGGTGACCTCGATCAAGGGCGAAGACCTCGTGGCCATCTCGAACACCAACCTGATGTCGGCCCTGAGCGCCGTGACCCCGGGCATGGTGGTCGTACAGAACAACGCCCTCGGCTCGAACCCCAACGCCATTCCCGAAATCCTGATCCGCGGCTCGAACTCCATCGCCACCTCGGCCGAGGAAAAGGCCTACAACAACCCGCTGATCATCCTCGACGGCGCCGAAATCAGCATGGAAGAGCTGTACGACCTCGACATGTACGAAATCGAGCGCATCGACGTCCTGAAGGACGCGCAGGCCTCGATCGTCTACGGCGACCGGGCGGCCAACGGCGTAATCGTCATCGAACGCCAGCAGGTGACCGACAGCAAACCCCGCCTGAGCTACAACTTCGTGCCCGAGCTGAGCATCCCGGACCTGAGTTCGATGAACCTCTGCAACGCGGCGCAGAAACTGGAACTGGAACGCCTAGCCGGGCTTTACGAATCGGACAACGGCGCGATGGACAAGGCTTACGCCTACAAATTGCAGAACGTCCGCCGGGGCGTCAACACCGACTGGATACGCGCCCCGCTGCGCGTACCGTTCAGCCACACCCACTCGCTCTCGCTGAGCGGCCGCGCACAGAAGATCGACTACCGCGCGTCGCTGCGCTTCAGCGACAAGTACGGCGTCATGAAGGGCGACAACCGCCGCAACTACACGCTCAACTTTTCGATAGGCTACCACATGCGCGACAAACTCACGCTCCGTTACACGGCCAACTACACGCTGACCGACGCAACGGATTCGCCCTACGGCAAATTCAGCGCCTACACGAAACTCAACCCCTACGAGTCGCCCTACGACGAGTACGGCGAACTGGTCAAAGCCTTCTATTTCGACCCCGAGGACACCTCGACGACGAGCGAAGGCTACCAGGCCAACCCGCTCTACAATGCCACGCTGTCGAGTTTCAGCACCTCGCGCAACCAGACCCTCCGCAACACGGTCGACGCCAAATGGTACGTGACCAAGGATTTCTACGTCTCGGGACAGTTCAACATCGACGTCAAGAGCAGCCAGTCGGACAAATACGTTTCGCCCGACGATGCACAGTTCCTCGGCGAGAACGACCCGGCCAAGCGCGGTCTCTACGGACTGGGCACGGGCAAGGCGTTCAACTACGACGGCAAGATCGTGCTCAACTACGGCCGCAACATCGGACAGGAAGGCTCGGGATTCGTGATCAACGCCGGAAGCGACATCCAGCACACCAACGCCACGACCTCCTACATCACGGCGATGGGTTTCCTGAAGGACAACCTCTCGGACATCAAATACGCCCTGGGATACGACTCCTCGAACCTCCCGAGCGGAACCGAGACGCTGCTGGCAAAGGTCGGCTTCTTCGCCAGCGGCAACATCTACTTCCGGAACCGGTACTTCGCCGACGTTTCCTACCGCACGTCGGGATCGTCGGCCTACGGCAAGGAGAACCGGTTCGCCCCGATGTGGTCGTTCGGCCTGGGATGGAACCTCCACAAGGAGAAGTTCCTCGAAAACGTCGAATGGATCGACGTGATCCGCCTCAAATGGTCGTGGGGATACAACGGCCAAACCACCGGCAGCCCCTATCAGGCCATCACGACCTACAAGTACAGCAACAGCAACATCTACTACACCGGCGTGGGAACCGTGCCGATCCGCATGGGCAACCCCGAGCTGAAGTGGCAGCGCGTGCTGAAGAACAACTTCGGCATCAACCTCACGCTCTTCAAGGAACGGCTGGTGATGAGCTTCGACTACTTCCGCAACACCACCAAGGACCAGCTGATGACGATTCCCCTCCCGGCGTCGACCGGTTCAGAGGACATCGTCGTGAACTTCGGCGAGAACCAGAACGTAGGTTACGACTTCTCGGTGGCGGGGCAGGTGATCCGCAACAAGAACTGGGCGTGGACGAGCGTCATCAACGGTTCGCACGTCAAGGACCGCATCAAGCAGATCAGCGACAAGCTGAAGAACACCGCCTATCAGCTCGAAGAGGACAACCCGCTGAAACTGCGCTTCCGGGAAGGCGGCTCGCAGTACGACATCTACGCCGTGCGTTCGGCCGGCATCGACCCCGCCACGGGACAGGAAATCTTCATCAACAAAAACGGCGAATACACCTTCAAGTACGACGCCGAGGACGAGGTGGTCGTGGGCAACACGCAGCCCAAACTGCAAGGCACGTGGCTCAACACGCTGCGTTACAAGGGATGGTCGCTGAACTTCGTCTTCAGCTACACCTTCGGCGGCGACACCTACAACAAAACCCTCTGGGAGAAGGTGGAAGACATCGACCCGCGCTACAACGTCGACGAACGCGCCTTTACGGACCGCTGGAAGAACCCGGGCGACCTGTCGCGCTACCTCGCCATCAAGGAGCGGCGTTCGACGACCCCGCACAACTCGGAGCGTTTCGTGGAGCGGCTCAACGAACTGTGGCTTTCGAGCGCAACGCTCACCTACGAATTCCAGCCGAAATTCCTCAAACGGCTCGGATTCAAGCGTCTGGCCGTAGGTGTCGGCGTATCGGACATCGTACGCTTTTCGACCGTCAAGTACGAACGCGGTACGAGCTACCCCTACTGCCGCACCATCAACCTGACATTCCGTCCCACGTTCTAATATTGCCGAGACCATGAAACGAATGAAAAAATACAGCTACATCCTGCTGGCCCTGCCGCTGCTGCTGGGCAGCTGCGAGGCGTATCTCGACGTCAATCCCAAATCGGAAGTGACCGACAAGGAGCTTTTCTCGACGGCCGAAGGCTGCGAAGACGCCATCTACGGCATCTATACCGAGATGGGAACCAACAAGAACCTCTTCGCCTACGCGCTCACGTTCGCCTATCCGGAACTGATGACCGGCAACTTCACCATCAGCCAGAGCGACAACCTGGCCTACGTCGTACAGCGCCTGTGGGAGCACGAAAACGCCATCACGGTAGCCGAAAACCTCTGGATCAACGGATACAAGGCCATCGGATACGTCAACAAGGCGCTGATGCACGTCCTGCCCAAATCCGACGACGAATTCCGCCACATCCGGCTCTACAAAGGCGAACTGCTGGCGCTGCGCGCCTACCTCCATTTCGAAATGGCCCGCATCTTCGCCGTGCCGTTCGCATCGGGCGACGCCGCCGCCAAAGCCAAGGCCATTCCCTACGTGACCACATACGGCATCGAAGTCACCCCGTACAGTTCGCTGGACAAGGTGTTCGAACTGATCGTCGCGGACCTGACCGAGGCGGAGAAATACCTCGCGGCGGACGAGGAACTGGTGACGGCGACCCGCGACAACGCCTCCGACGGCTTCACGAGCTGCCGCATCACGCACCTGAACCTCTACGCGGTACAGGCGCTGCTGGCCCGCGCCTACTGGACGATGGGCAAACTGGACCTGGCCGAGGATTACGCCGAGAAGGTGATCGACAGCGGCAAATTCCCGCTGATGACGACCGCCGAGGCCTGGAACGCCGTGGAGACCGGCACGCTCAACATGCAGGAGACCGTCTTCGGGCTCTACTCGACGCAGTACACCTACAACTTCTACCGGAATCACATCTACCAGGGCGGAACCCTTGCGCTCTCCAGCCAGTATTCCGAAATCTACTCCACCGACCTGGCCGGCACGGACAAGCGTTACTCGACCTGGTTCGACACGGGCAATTCGTGGTGCATCAAGCACTACAACAAGATGTACGCCCAGGGAGAGAGCAACCCCACGTACAGCGGCAAATCAATCCCCGGACCGAGTCTGATCCGGATTCCCGAAATGTACTACATCGTGGCCGAAGCCAACCTCACGAAGGACCCGGACAAGGCGACGGAATACCTCGACTACGTGGTGAAGTCACGCGACCTGACGCCTTTCGCCGAGCGCGAAACGGGCAAAATCACCGAAAACAACATCATCAACGAACGCCGGAAGGAGTTTTTCGCCGACGGCGAGGATTTCTTCAACATGAAACGATTGCAGCTGGACATCGCGATACCGGGAGGCAATTTCGCGGGAACCGACGACGCGACCTACACGATGCCCATCCCGCAGAGCGTAGAGGACAATTACAGACAATAACGCAAGACTTATGAAAAACCTCATTTTCAAAATAGCCGTCCTGACCGGAACCGTCGCGGCATTCGCCTCCTGTTCCGACACGTGGCTGATGTACGACACGTCGCAGAAGGACAAACTCTATTTCAAATACGAGAACTATCCGAGTCTGGACCAGTATCTCTCGACCGACTTTTCGTTCGCCCTGCTCGACGAATCGGTGAAAGAGGTCAAGAAGACCGTAACCGTGACCCTGCTGGGAATGCCGGCAGACCGCGACCGGACGTTCGAGGTAAGGGCCATTCACGACACCACCTCGAATTACACCACGGGCGGCGTACAGCGCGAGCTGATCGACGCCGTCGAGAACGAAGACTACACGATCGACAGGCTCATCGTCCCGGCCGGCTCCGTGGAAGGGCAGATCGACGTGACGCTGAAGCGCACGGAGAAGATTATGACGAAAACCGCGTCGCTGGTGCTCCAGATCGCCCAGAACGAAGAATTCGAAGGCGTGCCCCGGAACGTCTACCGGTTCCTGATCTCGGACGGAACCGCCGCCTGCCCCTACTGGTGGTACTACTCCGCCACCCAGCAGTGGTATCAGTACACGGGCGAATTCCGGCAGGACAAATACCGGAAACTGCTGGAACTCTACCACGGAATCGCGGAGAGCAACCCGACGCTCTACGCGTCGATGGTCGAACAGTACGGCGAGAACATCGACAACGATTACTACACGGGACTCAACGGACAGCAGCTGCGCATGAGCATGGGATTCATGGTCAACCGGCAGAACCCCCACAAGATGGCCTGGCTCCGCTACGTGCTCTGCCCGCTGTTCGACTACTATTCGACCAATTACCCCGACCTGGAGTATTATACGACCGGAAGCGTCAACGTAACGACAGGCGGCTGGAGAGACCCGGCAAATAACTATTAACCGAAAGCGCCATGAAACAACTTGCGAAATATCTGTTGCCGCTCTGCTGCGGAATCGCACTGGCCTCCTGCTACGGACTCGACAAAGAGGAGTACCGGGAGCTGGCCCCGATCACGGTGAGCGGTCTGGACCGGACCATCTACGCCAAGGCTACCGAAACGCTCCACCTCGACAAACTCCGCGTGGAGAGCGAAAGCGGGCAGGACCTCGTCTACGAATGGTCCTACGGAAAACCTGCGGGAGACTTCCCCGGCATGGTCGACACGACGTTCATTTCCAGTTCGCCGACGCTCGACTACGCCTTCGACAAGGCCGGCAGCTACGTGCTGCGCCTGCGGATCGACAACGGCGAAAGCATCGGATTCCATTACTACGACCTGCGCGTGCAGGCCGGGTTCGACGAAGGTTTTCTGATCCTCTGCAACGACGACGAGGGCGCCGGATCGCTCGCCTTCGTCAAGAAACGCTCTCCGCAGGAGGAGGCCGAAGGCGCCCAGGAGATCTGGGACAATCTGCTGACGATCAACCCGGAATACGACTTCCGCAGCCTGCGCGACGTCTACGTATTCTCCTCGCCGGGATACGCTTCGGGAATTCTGATCTCCTCGGGCGACGACGAAGGCTCGATCTACCGCCTCGACCCCGTGACGCTGAGCGTCACCTATCGCATGAAGGGGATGGACGAATACGGAGTCCGCACCGGAGAGATTCTGGGCGAAAGAACGTCGGGAACCGCTCACTGGGCCTATCTGATCGGCGACGACGAGAGGGCCTACCGCTACGAATTCTCGACCGACATGCTCATCGTGCGGGAAACGCCCTTCCCCGCACGATACGGCCGGCAGGGACTGTTCGCCTCGAAAACCGCCGGAGTGCGCGACATCCTCATGTTCTCCGAGGCCGGAATCACCGGATTCCCCAATTCGAGAATCGCGGGATACGCCGCACCCGACGGGTATGAATTCATCAACATGGCAGCGGGCCGCATCGGGGCGGGACAGTACGACGCTTCCAAATACTACTGCATCGCCCGTACGATCGAAGGGGCGCCGAAAACCGTCAAAATCATCAGCACCAGTTCATCGCTTTCGAGTCCGACCGAAATCAAGACCTACGACGAGGTGCAGCCGATGCTGATGAATGCGAACACCCGGATCGTCACGACGAAGCTCAACGGAAACGCCTACTACGATTACGACAACAAGATCTATCACTGGGCGATGACAGGCGTCGACCCGGTCGTTCCCGCCGAAGGGGCCAAGCCCGACATCACGCTGCCCGACGGCGAACAGATCATGGACATCTGCACGAACGCCGTACCGTCGACCTCTTCCGCGGTGGTCGACGACGACCAGCTGCTGATCGCCACCTACAACCCGACGGCGACCGGCCGCAAGCCCGGCAGCCTCTACGTTTACAGTCTGAAGACGATGGAAAAGGTGAAGGAGTATGTCGGCATCTGCGAAAAACCCGTGGCCGTGGCCTACAAGTTCCCCGCATCGAACTGACGATCCGCCCGGCACGGCACGTTCCGCATCCGGCCTTCCCCTCGCGGGAGGGCCGGATCGTTTTTCGGGAACCGCCGGGGCGTCATAGCCCCGGTTTCGCTTTGCAGAAAAGAAAAAACCGGTTATCTTTGTATGCCGGCCCCACAAGACAGCCCTGCGGAGGCTCCCGGACAGGACACCCTCGGGCCAAAGTCACCCCTTTTCAAGGGGAGGAGGGGGAGGCAGGGGAATTATCTGCGCCGAAACATAAGCCGCGGAAACCGACTCCTTCGGAGCTGCGGCGAACCTGATAAACAAAAAAAGAGTTATTTACACTTATGTTTTTAGAAAATGCCAGCCGCAAGGGCTGGATCGAAGTCGTATGCGGTTCGATGTTCTCGGGTAAGACCGAGGAGCTGATCCGCCGCCTGAAACGAGCCAAATTCGCCCACCAGCGGGTCGAGATTTTCAAACCCCGGATCGACGTGCGCTATTCCGAGGAGGAGGTCGTGTCGCACGACGCGAACGCCATCCGCTCCACCCCCGTCGAGTCGCCGCAGAACATCCTGCTGATGACCGCCGACGTCGACGTGGTGGGCATCGACGAGGCGCAGTTCTTCGACGAAAGCATCGTCGACGTGTGCCGCCGGCTGGCCAACAACGGCGTGCGCGTGATCGTCGCGGGTCTGGACATGGACTACACCGGAAAGCCGTTCGGCCCGATGCCCGCGCTGATGGCAACGGCGGAGTACGTCACCAAGGTTCACGCCATCTGCGTCCGCTGCGGCAACCTCGCCCACCATTCGCACCGCCTCACGAGCGACGAAAAGCAGGTGATGCTGGGCGCACAGGACAGCTATGAACCGATCTGCCGCCATTGCTTCAACAAGCTGATGAACGGAGAGAAAGCGTAGGTCCCCGGCCGCAGGGAGGAGGGTACGACAAAAAACCGCAGTCCGGAAATCCGGGCTGCGGTTCTGTTTTGCGGGACAGGGGCTTCGCCCTCCGGCACGCGGGCGCCCGTCAGCGGGCGGCGCGCAGGGCGTCGATGAAGCCGGGCCAGAACACCCAGAGATTTTCGGTCTGGAGCCACAGTTCGCGGGCCTGCGCGGCGGGCGAGGGTCGTTCGCTCCCGATGTCGCGCAGATACGCTTCGTCGGCCGGATGCTCGTCGGCGGTAAATTCGGCGAAGAAGGGCGCAAAATGCGTCCGGAATCGCTGCAACTCCCCTTCGGGCAATCGTCCGTCACGGCGGAAAGCCGACCACAGCAGCAGCACCTCACGCCCCGGATGCTTGTCCGACACGTCGTTGATCACCTCGTCGAACAGCTCCTGCTCGTCCAAGGCCAGGTAGTCGAAGGCCAGCAGTTCGCTCCCTTCCAGATGGTCCTCGGGGTCGAGTTCCAGCAGCATTTCCAAGAGCGCCGCCGACATTTCGAAATTGTTGATCAGGAAGTGGTCGATGGCCGAGGCGAAGATCAGTTCGAGCGCCGCGCGCGAATTGCGGTGGCTCCATTCGAGATTGATCTCCTCGTCCTCGGGAATCAGCTCCGCAAGACGCTGGAAGGCCTGAAAACGCTCGTTGCAGGCTCCTTCTATATCGCCGGCGGCCTGCATCTCGCGGGACCGGGCGAGGACTTTCACGAAATTACAGGGTCCTTCGCCGACCACCTCGAAAGTCTGGTCGGGCGTAGGTTCAAGATATGCCTTTTGCATCGTTGTCTTTGAGTTTGAAAATCATGGCGACAAGGACCGCGAGCGTCACGCCCCCGCCCAGCAGGTAAGCCGCCGTACGGTTCTGCATGCCCAGCATCAGCGGCGAAACGAAGATATAGCTGGCGCAGACATACGTCATAACGAGAGCCGGAATCAGCCCCACCCACACGGCGCGCCCCCGGTGGCGGAGGTAGGCGACGATCATCCAGAGCGTCACCGCCGCGAGGGTCTGGTTCATCCACGCGAAATAGCTCCACATGGTCTGAAACGGCAGTCCGAAGATGATCAGAAGTCCCAACGCGAAGAGCGGAATACAGATATAGATGCGTTTGCGCAGCGTGCGCTGCTCGACGCCCATGAAGTCGGCGACGATCAGCCGCGCGGAGCGGAAGGCCGTGTCCGTGTCGCCCGAGGTGATGGCGCAGGCCACCACGCCGAAGATCACGAAGACGGCCAGCGCCGGACCCAGCGTCTTGTTGGCGATCACGTCGATCATCACGGCCGCCTGGCCGCCGTATTCGGCGATGGCGCCGTTCAGCCCCGCGACGTCGCCCCAGAAGGCCATGGCAATGGCGGCCCAGACGAGGGCGATGATCGACTCGGAGATCATCGCACCGTAGAAGACCGAGCGGCTCTCGCCCTCGCTGCGCATGCAGCGGGCCATCAGGGGCGACTGCGTGGCATGGAAGCCTGAAATGGCGCCGCAGGCGATCGTTGTGAAGAGCATCGGCACGATCGGGAACTCGCGGGCGTCGGTCAGGCAGTTCTCGAACGACGTGAACTCGGGAATGGTGTAGCGCCCGCTGAAGAGCAGCACGAAGAGGACGCCCAGGGCCATGAAGAGCAGCGCGACGCCGAACACGGGATAGATGCGCCCGATGATCTTGTCGACGGGCAGCAGCGTGGCCGCAATGTAGTAGACGAGGATCACGCCCAGTACAAGGAGCATCAGCCACGAGAATCCGCCGAAGGCCTCCCCTTCGAGTGCCGGGATGTCGAGCCGGTTGACGATCAGCGACGCGGGCTGCGAGAGGAAGACCGCCCCGACAAGGACCATGAGTCCCACCGAGAAGAGCCGCATGAAGAGGCGGGTGCCGCGGCCGAGGTAATGCCCGGCCGACTCGGGAAGGCTCGCCCCGTCGTGCCGCAGGGAGATGACACCGGCCACGAAGTCGTGCATAGCCCCGAGGAAGATGCCGCCGAAGGTGATCCACAGAAAGGCCACGGGTCCGTAGGCGGCCCCGAGCACGGCGCCGAAGATCGGGCCCAGCCCGGCAATGTTGAGCAGCTGGATCAGAAAGATGCGCCAGCGCGGCAGCGGGACGTAGTCCACGCCGTCATAGCACCGGTGGCAGGGGGTCTCGGCCGCCGGATCGATCTCCACGAGCCGCTCGAGATAGCGCCCGTATACGAAGTATGCCCCCACCAGCAGGGCAAGGCACACCAAAAAAGTAATCATCGCAAAAACAAGAGCTTGGGATTATTTCAGATGCGAAGATAAGAAGAAATGAGAGATTTTTTGCAAAATTGTTGCAGGAAAAGAATTTTTTTCAGATATTTGCAGTCCGAAAGGAGACAGGAAGTCTTCCCAGGCCGAAATAGCTCAGCGGTAGAGCACTTCACTCGTAATGAAGGGGTCCCGAGTTCAAATCTCGGTTTCGGCTCGAAAACCAGGAGGTTGCATCGCAGGATGCGACCTCTTTTTCGTATGTGGCAGGAGGCGCGCCTGCCGCCTACCGAAAGACGACTGCGGGACACCGAGGCGCCCCATACTGTGCGAGCTGGTCGGCCGTACAAACGCCGCAGGGCGGCAGCCGGGCATGGAAAATCCCCGCAACGGGAGGCCGGAGGCATATTGTTGTATGGCAGACAACAAACCCACTAATCTCCAAAAAATCCGGCCCCCGGGTTGCGGGGATTCAGGCGATGTCGGGAGAGGGCCCGGCCCCACGGGGGTCCGTGCCGCTCCGCCGGAAAGCCGGCGGCTCCCGCGCCGACAGACAGTTGTCGGCCGCATGTGTCGCGGAATACGGTGTGCGGAGGTTCAAAACGGATGCGCACCCTGCCCTTCATACGATCTGCCGCAAGCGGAAGATCTGACCGGACGCCGAAAAGAGAAGATTTCGCCGTTTTGATTTCCACCCGTAATCCCGCAGGTTGCAAATCACGTAAAAACGCCAAAGGCAGGTCTTCTGACTCGTTCCGGTTCCGCGCCTTCCCGGCCCTGCGGCCAGTGGCAAAGATTGCGGAACCCCTTGCGCCCCGCGGGGCAGGAACTCACAG
>OHSE01000400.1_pt1 | contig 14618 bp, 15 predicted proteins | sample 1578531 | NCBI WGS metagenome assembly OHSE01 (sample SAMEA3879541, study PRJEB24766) | human gut metagenome | biome: human-associated habitat; feature: feces | place: USA | collected 1985/1987
TATTTTTAAATACTATAATTTTGCTAAGATAAGAAACAAGGATGAATATGATAAATATATAGAAAAATTAAAACAAATTATTGAAGAAATAAATCAAAAAGAAGAAAAGTTAAATAAATTGATAGAAAACAGAAATGCTTTACAAGAATATAAAAATCAGTTAAGACATATTGAAAAAAGGAGTGATGCATACAACACAAATGAATATACAAATATACTAAAAGCAAGATATAAATATATGAGTTCTTCAAGCCAGAAATAGTCTTTATTTTGAAAATCACATGCAAAAGCCTGCGTAATTGGCAAAAATTTCTTAATATCTCGATTAATTATATTAGTTTTAAGAAGAATATGACTATTTTTAACAGTAATCACCGTTTCTTCTTTACGATATTTATTTATTACTTTATGTGTATCTCCACTTTTCATATAAAAATCATTATCTTTATTAAGTTCATATATTAATTTATTATATTTTAACTTATCTATTGGTACAATTATTTGGTCAAGTAAATCTTTTCCTATCCCAATACTTGTTTTATCAAGTAGATAAATATCTTCTAAAGATTTAAATAAATTATAGGGATTATCTTTAAGTAATACTTCCATTTCTTTGTTAATTCTAAAAATATAAAAAGTCCTCATATTATCACCTTCCAAATATATGATAACATAAAGACTTCAAATAATTTGTCAGATTATGTCGATGATATCATCTTTTTTTAAATAATTAGCAATTTTTTCTAAAATTGTAGTTTTATCTATTTTTAAATATTTAACAACATCTTCTGTTTTACCACTCATACCAAATTTATTTACTCCGAAAATATAATCTGGTTTTGATGCAAATCTATTCCAAATAAGACTATTACCAGCTTCAATTACAAATGTTGGTACATCTTTTGGTAATAATTGTTCTTCATACTTAGGATTTTGTTTTAAGAATAATTCCATACTTGGCATTGAAACAACTCTCGTATCTATCCCTAAAGTAAATAATTCTTTTGATATATCCATTGCCATTTCTAGTTCTTGACCAGTTGCAATAATAATTCCATCTAAGTGGTACTTTTCTTTACGTACCATATAAGCTCCATATTTTACAAATCTGGCATTAGTATTCTTTTGTTTACTTCTTTCTTCTTTACTTATAACCATTGCTGTAGCACAATTATTTTTAAGAATATATTCCCAAGCACCCATTATCTCATTGATATCAGCGGGTCTAAACGTTGTAAAGTTTGGTATAGTTCTAAGCATTGTAAGTTGTTCAACAGGTTCATGAGTTGGTCCATCTTGACCAACATATACAGAGTCATGAGTAAAAATATAAGTAACTGGTAAATTCATAAGTGCTGACATTCTAATCGCTGATTTCAAATAATCACTAAATGCTAAAAATGTTGAGCCAAAAACTTTTAAGTTTGATAAAGCCATTCCATTTAAAATTGCCCCCATAGCATGTTCTCTAACACCAAAATATATGTTTTTACCAACTGGATTTTTTTCACTTTGAATAGTTGATTTATCTAAATTTGTTTTGCATGATGATGAAAGATCTGCAGAACCACCAAGAAAGAATGGACTCTTCGGTGATATAAAATTCATTATTTTATGATTTGACTCTCTTAAAGCTTCCCTATATTCATCACTAATTTTAAATTTAGTATCGTCAAAATCAATTACAAAAGCATTTCTTTCAAGTAAATTAACCATAGCATGTAAATTACCATTTTCTTCTTTTATATTAGCATAATCTTCTTGCCAATCTAAATATTTCTTAGATACTCTCTTATTTACATAGTTTTGTAAATAATCTAAAACATCTTTTCTAACTTCAAAAGGTTCACTAGTAATTTTATATTTAGCTTTTATAGCTGCTAAATCATCTTTTTCAAGTGGTTTACCATGTACTTTATTAGTTCCTTCTAATTTAGAGTCTTCTCCAATTATTGTATTACAAATAATTATTGATGGTCTATCAGCCCTTTTAGCTTGTTTAATAGCTCTAGATATTTCTTTATAATCATCACCATTTTTAACATTAATAATATTAAAATCTAAGGCTTCAAAACGTATTTCAATATCTTCAGTAAAAGTATTTTTAGTATCACTATCTAAAGAAACATTATTCTTATCATATAAAAGAATTAATTTATTTAAATTTTGAGTACTTGCAAAACTTAAAGCTTCATAACTAATGCCTTCCATTAAATCACCATCACCACATAAACAATATGTATAATAGTCAATTAATTTAGAATTTTTATTTTCAATATTTACAATAGCATTTAAGTATCTTTCTGCAAGTGCCATACCAACAGCCATTCCTACACCTTGACCAAGTGGACCAGTTGATGCATCTACTCCTGGTGTTACTTTAACTTCCGGATGTCCTGGGGTTAGACTACTTAAATCTCTAAAGTGTTTTAACTCTTCCATATCAATTCCATAACCCATGTGGTATAAAACTGAATATAAAAGTGCAGAACCATGACCTGCAGACATAACAAATCTATCTCTATTTATCCAATTTGGATTACTAGGTATAACATCCATTTGTTCTTTATATAAAGCATATAAAATCGGAGCCGCTCCTAAAACTATTCCAGGATGCCCACTACCAGCCTTATCTATCATATCAAGCGCAAGCACCTTTATACTATTAAGTGCTGCATCATCCATTTTACTCATATTAATCACTCCTTATGATAATAAAATTATATCACAACGAATACAAGGAGTCAAAATTTTAAACTAGTTTATTTAAATCACCATTTAAAATAGTTGGATTAAAGCCAATAATCTCATCTTTTAGTAAACCATCTGGTATATCATTTATCATATATATTGTTTTTCCTAATCTAAAAGCATCGTACATTTCTAGAAATGTTGCACCTCCGATATAATTTTGAACACCATTTTTGGTATAGTTTAAAACAAGCACAGCATCAACTCCAGAAATAACTTCTTCACTATGTTTAATCATTCCAGCTTTCCACTTAGCATGTTCCTTTGTGCCACGATATTTACTTTCTGTTTCAGGACAATCATAACAATTAGGTAATGTTATTATATGTCCCACTTTTTCTAGTGCACTCTTAATTGGTGGTATTTTTTCATAAAATGCTTTACTGCATATAATAAATATTTTCATATATCTTGCTCCTTATAATTTCATTATAACATAAATCGAAAAATTTTTTATATTTTTAAATTTGACTTTTAGCCACATTTATGATATTATGTATTTAGCAAAGGAAATTTGCATATAATAAAAAAATGGAACATCCGTTTTTGGCGAGATTGGATGGCATCTAAATCAACCTCGTTGATTTAGATGCTTTTTGTTAGATTGCTAATACAAATACAATTATTAGCAAACATACTATGATGAAGAACAATATAAGAATAAATAAATCCTTTATGCTCATTAACATCACCTCTCTTTCAGTTCCAAAACTTTAAAAGAGGCAGCATCCAATCAAACAGGATGTTCCATAAATTAATTATATTATTAAACAGTTTCAAAAGCAAGAAATTTAAGCCACTTTATAAAATTTATAACAATTAGATAAAAATATGTATATACAAGTATATACACATTTATTTTTAGCAACCATTTAACTATCACTTTTTATGATTCTTATTTAACAAAAAAAGTGCCGAAGCACTATTTACTTTTCTTTGGAAATAATATATCTCTAACACTATAGAAATATTGGGCACCAGATATAACTGAAAGTATTACTGCAGCTATAAGTAAAATATCTGCAACCGGGAAACCAATAAGTTCAAATGGTAAATTATAAAACATTGTAAGGGTAAGTCCACTCATCATACAAATTGTTTTAAGTTTTCCCATAATTGATGCTGCCACAACTTTTCCATTTTGTCCTGAAATCATCTTACATGAGTCAACAACAATATCACGAGATATAATAACCACTGGAATTACAATAGAAATAATTCTATCATAAGCAAGTATTACTAAAAGCCCATTAACAAGTAACTTATCTGCAATGGCATCCATTACTTTTCCAAAATCTGTTACCATATTATTTTTACGAGCTAAATAACCATCTAAAAAATCTGATGTTGAAGCTATTAAAAATATTATACCTGCAATTATATATTTTAAATTAACAGTAATTGTTGCTACTTGATAAACAGGAAACTCAACTCCTAAGCTATACCAAGGCACTAAAAGCATTACAAGTAACAATATCGATAAAAATATTCTAGCCATTGTTATTCTATTTGGTAAATTCATATACTTCCCTACTTTCCATAACTTATTGTATCAGTACTACTTCGATTAATTGTAACTTGTTTTACTGACCAAATAATTGCAAACATTACAAGTAAAAATATAAATGCATAAATGGTAATATATACCCACTTATTATATTTCTTAGCTTGTTTTGTATACGGTGATGAAATAGTATCATCTTTTTTTTCTTCTTTAATTTTAAGTTCAATTGTTTTTTCTATTTCTTTAATAGGTATTTTAGAAGTATATTCAAACATATACTCATTAAATTCATCTATTAATTCTTGTTCATCTAAACCTAGATATTTAGCATAACTTGATATATATTCCTTAAGCTCAAATATATCTTTAAATGCTCCGGTTCTTCCATCCTCAATATTTTCTAGTATTTCTACCTTTATACCAAGGTCTTTACTTGCTTCATTTAAACTAACACCTGATGACTCCCTTGCATACTGAAGCTCCTCACCAATTTCGTTCAAAACTTTTTCACTCCTTTTTTAATTCAAAAATAAAAAATAATCTTAATAAGCCATGTTTTGTTCTTCATAAAGAAGAGGCAAATATTTATCTTACATTTCTGCACCCAAAGCAAATTCATTTCTTTACTTTAAGCTCCCCTACCATAATTTGGGTTTCTCGCTTGCGGGGTTTACCACGTTCCACCTACAAAGTTTCCCTTGTAGCTCGTCTCTTTGGCACTTTTATATCTAATAAAACCATTTAAGGTTTCCTCGAAGCCATAAACTTACGTTTTCTTAGGTTATTTTTTTCCTAAGCACAAACACTACAGACATCGCAGTCTGTGCGAGCATGGACTTTCCTCTACATAACTATTTTATGCAGCATTTGCCACTAGATTATTCATTATTTCCGTAAACTACTTTTTCAAGTTGACTAATTCTTTTAAGTAAATCAACATTATTTATACTTCTTGAAGGTGCTTCACTACTAGTACTAGCTACTTCTTGAAGTCTTCTTATCTCTTGTTTTAACTTAATATTATCATCAGTTAAATCTTTTACATCTTTTTCTAACTTTCTAATAATATTTGCATATTCCGTATAATCACGGATAACCATATCCAAAAACTTATCAACTTCTTGAGGTCGATATCCCCTGGCATCAATTTTAAATTCTTTCTCAAGTATTTCTTGAGGAGTTAAATATAATCGATCGTTATACAAAAATATCACCTACTAACAAAAAAATTATAACTTAATTTTTCGTTTTAGTCAATATCATCATCACTACTAATTTCTTCCACTTCTAAAAATGGCACATTTAATGAGCCAAAATCTACTTTTTCCATCATTACATTTATATAGTATTCTAAACGCATTTTTATCACCAGCAATATAGTATAACAACTTTAAATAATTTTCATTACTTTCGACAAAACATGTCAAAACTTTTAACTGTCTACTTTTGACAAACTTGCATAAGGCTCTATAAATCTATTCTTAAATATGTTATAATACTTAAAGGTGATTGCATGTTATATCCTGGAGGTACTAAAAAAACATACAAAAAAGAAGTTTCATATAAGAATCGTGGTATGGAACTCGAATATTTAATTGAACAAGCTAATATTTATTATAGAGATAATGATATAGCATACATTTATAAAAAGCCTACTCCTATCAGAGTAGTTAAAACTGATTATTCAAGTTTAGGCAAAAGAATAACAGATGCTTTTTATGAAATGCCATCAACACTAGATTTTAATGGCATCTATAAAGGAAGATACATAGAATTCGATGCTAAAGAAACAAATAATAAAACATCATTTCCTATAAGCAATGTTCATGATCACCAAATAAAACACATAAGAAACATATATAAAAATGGAGGTATAGTTTTTCTAATCATCAGTATGAATAATAAATATTTTATGCTTATGGGTAAAGATTTTATTGATTATATTGATAATAATGAAAGAAAAAGTATTCCCTATGAATATATAAAAAATAATGCTATCGAAGTAAATATGACCTTAAAAGGTTTAGATTACTTATCAAAGTTAGGAGATAAAATATGAAAAAATTAAAACTTAAAAAAATTAACTTAAAAAAGAAAGATGGTAAGAAAAAAATAAATATTAAAGAAAATATGCTTTCAATTATTTTAATTGGAGGTATAGTAGTTATATCAATAATATTAGTATTTGCTTTATATATAATTATTGCTTCACCAGATTTTGATAAAGAAAAATTGTATTCTAAAGAGTCAAGTGTCCTATATTATAATGATGGAAAAACAGAACTTGCTAGACTTGGTCAATATGATAGAGTTTTAGTAAATTATGAAGAACTTCCTGAAGTTTTAATAGATGCCATCGTAGCAACAGAAGACTCAAGATTTTTTCAACATAGTGGTCTAGATGTTGCCCGTTTTGCTAAAGCAAGTGTTGGACAACTTATTGGAAATGATAAAGCAGGTGGTGCTTCTACCCTAACAATGCAAGTTGTAAAAAGAGCTTACACCTCTGGAGAATCACATGGTATAAAAGGAATTGTAAGAAAATTTACAGATATTTATATGGCTGTGTTTAAAGTAGAAAGCAACTATACAAAAGAAGAAATTATAGAGTTTTATGTAAATAGCCAATGGTTTGGTTCAACTGGTTCACTTAATAACTCTGGTTTTGCAGGAGTTGAACAAGCATGTCAAAACTTCTTTGGTAAATCAGTATCAGATATATCTCTTGCTGAAGCTTCAATTCTTGCAGGAATGTTTCAAAATCCAGGACTTTACAATCCATATACAAAACCAAATAATACCAGAAAACGTCAAAAAATAGTTTTAACCCTTATGGTAAATCATGGTTATATAACTGAAGAAGAAAAAAATGCTGTTTTAGATATTCCAATTGAAAGCTTACTAGTTAAAAAAGATAATGTTGCAAATGGTGATAGTAGAGCTGCAATTGACTATATCATTAATGAAGTTGCAAATGATACAGGTTACGACTTACGTGAAACCCCAATGAAAATTGTTACAACTATAGATAAAGATGTTCAAGATGTATTAAATAAACTAGAAAAAGGTGAAATTTACGAATTTCCAAATGAATACATGCAAGAAGGTATAGCAATTACTGATATGGAAACTGGTGGGTTATCTGCCATATCTGGTGGTAGAAATTATAGTGCCAGAGGTACAAACAGAGCTACAACTAAAAGACAACCAGGTTCAACTGCTAAAATATTATTTGACTACGGTCCTTACATTGAATATTTAAATGGTTCACCTGCTACCCTTTTCTTAGATGAAGAAACAACTTATTCAAACGGAACACCAATTAAAAATGCTGATGGTAAATATAACGGTCTTATGACAATGCGTGATGCTCTAGCAGCTTCAAGAAATATTCCAGCACTAAGAGCTTTCCAAGCTGTTTATAAAGAAAATCCGGATTATATCAAAAACTTTGTTAAAAACTTAGGTATTGATTATGGCGGAGAATTATATGAATCTGCTGCAATCGGTGGTTTCGATGGTGTTAGTCCAGTTCAAATGTCAGCTGCTTATGCTGCTTATGGTCGTGGTGGTTACTACATTAAACCTTACTCATATACAGAAGCTACTCTTTTAGAAAATGGAAAAGTTTACAATAAAACTAGTGAAAAAGTAAAAGTTATGAGTGAAGAAACAGCATACATGATTACAGATATACTTATAACAGCTGCTCAAAGGGGTGTTGGGGGTGTTCAAGTAGGTGGCACACAAATCGCTGCTAAATCAGGTACAACAAACTTAGATAAAGCTACAACAGAAAAACTTGGAATTCCAGCATCAGCAACCAGAGATGCGTGGAACATTACCTACTCTCCAGAATATGCAATTGCTTTATGGGTTGGATATGATGTAAATAATTCAGACCATTACCTAACAGCAACAATTGGTGGTAGAGTCAGAAATGCCGTTATGAAAGCTGTTGGTTCAAGAGTTTACAGTAAAAATAAAACATTTTCTAAACCCAGTGGTATCATCGAAGTAGAAGTAGAAAAAGAAACAATTCCAACTGCTTTAGCATCAGAATATACACCTGAAGCTTTAAGAATGATAGAAATATTTAAAGAAGGAACTGAACCTACAGAAAATTCTACAAGATTTGAAAAATTGAATGTTCCTACAAATGGAACGTACACTAATAATGGTACACAAATAAAGCTTAAATGGAATGGAATAAGTACTCCAGATGCAATAAGTACCAATTACTTGCAAGAACATTTCAATAAATATTTTGATACATCTGCAAGTAAATATTATGAACAAAGAATAGCATATAATAATAATTATATTGGTTCTCTAGGATATAATATTTATGAAAAAGCTTCTGATGGAACTCTTACGTATCTTGGAAGAACAGATAGTACAAATTATACAATCACTAATCCATCCAGTGGTAATGTAACATATATTATAAAATCTGCATATTCATTATTTACAGCAAATATGAGTGATGGATTACAAATAAGTGTTAATACAGGAATAGACTCAAATATTGAAGATATTGTATCACCTGGGCAAAACGAGGATAACGATGATAACAATAATAACAACAATAATGATTATGAATTAGATTAAAAAATACTGTTTGAAAATATCAAACAGTATTTTTCATGAAGCATATTATATAAGGCATCTTGTGCCATATAATATGCTTCATTAAACCCATTACCAAATGTAAAAATATTATCAAAATCAATAAATTTTACATTATATGAATTTCCTTCTTTAGAAAAAATTGCTGGATAAAAATAATTATTCATAACACAAATTCTAAATGGTAATTTATTGTAACGAGCGGGATTATAATTTAATCCCTGTACTCTTTACAATGTTTGATAAAGTACCCGCAGGGATATCACCTTTATGGTTGGGAACAATACAAACCTGTGTGCCTTTTTTGTATTTTAAATGTGAACCTTTTTGACTCACTAGAACCCAACCATCTTTACGGAGTGATTTTATCACTTTTTTTACAACTACCATTTACGCTCCTTTCTAATATATTATAGCAAAAAATAAAACACGTGTCAACACATATTTCGTTTTTTCGCATATTCTATTTTTTCACATTGCTAAATTTACATTGAAAAGGACATTTATAACAATCTGGCTTTATACTTTTACAAGTATATCTTCCAAATAACACTAATTGATGATGAACTCTACTCCATTTATTCTCTGGAAAGAATTTCATTAAATCTTTTTCTATTTCAAGCACATTATCACTTTTAGTTAACTCTAATCTTTTAGAAACTCTAGAAACATGAGTATCAACTGCAATCGCTGGCACATTATAAATATTTGATAAAACAACATTACAAGTCTTTCTACCTACTCCTGGTAAACTTTCCAAATACTTTCTATCATTTGGTACTTTTCCATCATAATCATTTACTAATCTTTTAGCAATTATAGTTATATATTCAGCCTTTCTTTTATAAGTTCCAACAGGATATATAATACTTTCTATTTTCTTTACATTTTCTTTTGCTAAACTAAATATATCATATTTAGAAAATAATACTTTAGTTACTTCATTTACTCTTTTATCAGTTGATTGAGCAGCAAGTACAGTTGCAATAAGTAATTCATAATCTTTATTATATATAAGCTCACAAACGGGATTAGGTACTATTTCATCTAACCTTTTTAATACTTCATTACTTTTCATTTAACCAATCAAAATTCATAACACTTGCTTCATACAAAGGAGCCTCAGGTACTTTTTCCATTGCCTTCTTTATATCAGCTGGTACTTTAATTCCTTTCCTATTCCATTCATATAATACTTTGTCAACATATCTAAGAGTAAGAGCACCATTATACACAGCTTCTTTTAATGCAGCTTCAATTAATTCTTCACTAAATCCACTTTCTATCCAAGCATTTATAATTTCAAAATCTGTATTTGATAACGTTCTACCAAATTCTTTTTCAAATATTTCATAAATATCAGTTTTAGTTTCTTCTTTTTCTTTTGTTTCTTAATATTTTCATAACCTCTTTTAAATACCCACAAGAAATTAATCAAAAATATTAAAACAAATAAACAAGATGCCCAAATTAAATTAATTACAAATTCACTCATAAAAACCTCCAAATAAAAAGGTAGTAACCAAAGGACGTAAATTACGTGGTACCACCTTAATTGCTTCTTTAATAATTGATACGGAAATTACCCCATTCACATCCAAAAGCAAGTTCAATTATAATTCTTTATTAGTTTCCATCTCCCACTAACTTTCTCTAAAAGAATATACAATTTACTACTCTTTTTTCATCTGCATGCCATTATTATATTAAATTTCTGCAATATATTCAAGTAATTTTATAAACATTCTTACAAATCTTTTATCTAATTCTTTAATTTTCTTAATTTGAATTCTTTTTTGTTTAATATCTATATCACTAAATATAATACTTGCAATTTGTTCCTTTATTTTAGTTTTAATAGGTAAATCAGTAATAATTGAATTAATATCTTCATTTATAATTCTTACAGCTTCAATTTCAATATTATTTCCTTTACAATTAACAGTTAACTGTTTACTTGTATCTACATCTTTAACTTCAACTACAAAATTATTATCTTCTTCATAAACTTTTACTTCATTAAGTGCCTTATTTCCATTTACAAAAACATCAACACTATTAGCTTCTTTTGCATTTCTAAACTTAATTTTATAATCTCTCATTCTAGGAACAATTCCAATTTTACCATCAATAGGTCTAATTATAACAGTATAATTATTTTGCATATAATTATAATCAATAGCTGTTACTAAATAATAACCATCTTGATACATTTTACTTACCCCATCATCTTCATATAATTTATATGAATTACTTTGTCCAGGAAATATATCTATTTCCATAGATTTCGGAGCACATGTATCATTTATATTTTCATCCAAGTTAGCCATTGGAATTATAGCACCAGCTTTAGCAAATATTGGATATTCATTATCTTTATAAAAAGCAATATATCTTTTATCACCCAAAAACTTTTTACCATTTCTAAAATCATACCAAACTCCTTTTGGTAAATATAATCTTTCAATAGATCTATTCATAGTTTTATCCATTGGTTTAGTAATCGGAGCTATAAATAATTCTTTACCAAAATAGTATTCATTTCTATAATCAATTTCATCATAAATTACTGGATAAGTATAATAAATAGGTTCAATCAAAGGTTTACCAAGTTTACTATAATTACAGCCTTCAGTATATATATATGGAATTAATCTTTGACGAAGAATTGCATACTCACGAGCTATAGTATAGGTTTTAACATCCCATGCCCAAGGTTCTCTTTTATAATAAACACCACGTTGTGCACTAAATCTAAAAATTGGATTAAAACATGAAAATTGAATATATCTCAAATAAAGTTCAGAATCTTCACTTCCGCCTTTATAACCACCAACATCATGACTCCACCAAGTAACACCTTTATTCGCAGCCATAGAATTATAAAATGGTAAAAATTTAAGTGTATCCCAAGAAACATAAGTTTCTCCAGAATAAAGTATTCCCGCTTTATGTGGTGCCACCAAAGGACTTCTAGTTAAAACTAAAGGCCTTTTATCTTTATATTTTTTAAAATCTGTATTGAAATAATAAGAAAGCGCATTAATACCAGTTAAGTCTTTCCTATAATCAAGCCAAAATACATCAATACCTAAATTAACTAAATTATCTATAACATGTTTTATAAAAGCATTCATAAAGACTTTATCCATTACATTAAATGGAATTGTTACACCATCAGCTACATTAAGTTCTTTAGCAAAATTAAGATATCTTTCTTCTTCTTTTCTTATGCCATCAACAGGGTCAATATTAACACCAACACTTACTCCAGCATCATGCATATTTTTTATAAATTCATCTGGATTTGGAAACAACTCTTTATTAAATGAAAATCCAGTTTTATACAAATTATAATTAGTTTTATCTTTAATATGCCAAAATTCACTTAAAAGAAGTACAGATAAAGGAATACCATTTCTATTAAAAGTTTTAACTATATTTTTAGTATCTTGAAAATTATATATTCTTTCTCTATTCCACCATATACCTAAAGCACTTCTTGGAATAAGTTCTGGATAACCAGTAAGGGTAAAATAATCTTTAAGACAAAGTCCAAAATCTCTTTTATACATAAACAAATATATATCTACTTTATTTGGATTAGGATTAATAAGATAGCCATCTGCAGCAATCTCTAAGTTATTAGAATCATCAATACTAACAAAACCATCCGTAGAATAAAGTCCTTTATCTAAATCAACTTTTCCCTTATAATCATCTAAGCTAACTGCTCCACCTTTAAAATTACGAGCTTCTGCTTGCCCATAAAACCAAACTTTATCAGTACCATTTAAAGCAACTCTCAAATTATTATCTGGTGCAAACTTAGGTCCTACAAAAGGTTTATTCTTAAGATATTGAAAATTAAAATAATTGGTTGTTATAACTAAATATTTTTCATCTTGTTCTACTTTAAATGTTGGAACTCTAAAATTTCTATTGCTTACTAAGGTTGTTAAATTATCTGAAAAATGACCATCTACACTATATTCCATTCTAATTAAACGCTCACTTAAAACACTAATTCTATAATTAGTACCTCTAAAAACAGCTTGTTCATTAGCCTTAGCTTTCGTTAAATCTGGAATAAAACATGCATCTAGCATAAGCCTATCAACCCTTTTCTACTTATTCTAATATTATCATTTTTCTTGATATTTATCAATTATTTCTTTTAAATATTCATCATTTTTAAAATAATCTATTTTCATAGCACTTTTAACTTTATCAAGTGTTTCACTAGCTTTAATTCTTGCTTTCTTAGTTCCATTTTCAAGTATTTTCACTACATCTTCAAGATGATTTTCATAATACTTTCTTCTTTCTCTAATCGGAGTAAGTTCATCTTGTAATATATTATTTAAAAATTTCTTTATTACAACATCACCAAGACCACCCTCTTGATACTTTTTCTTAAGTTCATCTAAATTTCTATATTCAGGTAAATATTTTTCAAAATATGCATCATTTGCAAATACATCTAAATAAGTAAATACAACATTACCTTCAACATTACCTGGATCTTCCACTCTTATATGGTTAGGATCAGTATACATACCCATTACTTTTCTTTTTATTTCATCCGGAGTATCAGATAAATAAATAGTATTCCCCAAAGATTTACTCATTTTAGCCTTACCGTCAGTACCTGGAAGTCTTCTTTCCACTTCATTTTGAGGTATTACTGCTTCGGGATAAACTAAAGTTTCTCCATAAATATTATTAAAAGATTTAACTATTTCTCTAGCTTGTTCAATCATCGGAAGTTGATCTTCTCCTACAGGAACACATGTAGCTTCAAAAGCAGTAATATCGGCAGTTTGACTAATTGGATAATTCAAAAAACCAACAGGAACACTATCTTCAAAGCCTCTTAATTTAAGTTCATTTTTAACCGTAGGATTTCTTTTTAATCTACTCAAAGTAACTAAATTCATATAATAAAATGTAAGTTCAGTAAGTTCACTTACTTCAGATTGTATTAAAATATTTGTTTTTTCTGGATCGATACCCACAGATAAATAATCAAGTGCAACTTCAATTACATTATCTCTTACCTTCTTAGGATTATCAAAATTATCCGTTAAAGCTTGTGCATCAGCAATCATAATATATATTTCATCAAATTCACCAGTATTTTGTAATTTTACTCTATTTTTAAGAGAACCAACAAAGTGTCCTATATGAAGTCTACCAGTTGGTCTATCACCAGTTAATATTATCTTTTTCATTTAAATCACATCCAATATAATTATAGCAACAAGCTACCTAATTATCAAGAAATATATATGAAAACAAACAATTTGTATACTTATTTAACTAAATTACACCAACATATTGTATGTTATTGCTAGGTGAAAATATGAAAATTAAAGCAAATGATTACAGAGCAAATGAGATAATAAAGATTATCCGTGAATGGTCTGGTAAAACTCAAGAAGAATTTGGAAAAGAAATTAATAGAACTAAAAACTCTATACAACTATATGAATATGGTCAAAGAAATTATGATTTTGAACTACTATTAAAGTTAGCAAAAAAAGAAAATTTAATAATAAAAGTTGTATCTTTTGGAGATATAGGAGAAGAATTTCAAGGTGTTATAAAGCATAATCAAAATGATATAGACAATTTTAAAGCAAAGATGTTGAGTTATGGCTATACATTAGAAGATGTTAATTGGATATTAAAAAGTCTAGCAATAGAAAAAGAAAATGAAGAATGTCTCGAA
>OHSE01000403.1_pt1 | contig 14508 bp, 10 predicted proteins | sample 1578531 | NCBI WGS metagenome assembly OHSE01 (sample SAMEA3879541, study PRJEB24766) | human gut metagenome | biome: human-associated habitat; feature: feces | place: USA | collected 1985/1987
AGCAGATGATGAAGATTGCCAATGGCAGCAGACTGGACAGTTGGATTGATGCCAACCTCAAATGGCTAAAGGACACCTTCGGCGAAGAGAACCTTGTATCGTGCGTACTGCACATGGACGAGAAAACGCCGCACCTGCACGCCACCGTCGTTCCCATTGTAACCGGGGAGCGAGTCCGCAGGAAGCGGGAGGGCGAGAAGAAATATGAGACGAAATCCGGTCCCCGTTTGTCAGCGGATGATGTGATGCGGCGCACCAGGCTTCATGAATACCAGAACAGTTACGCAGCGGCCATGAAACCGTTCGGGTTGCAACGTGGGATTGTCGGCTCCACCGCCAAGCATCAGGCGAACTCGGAATACTACAGGCAGCAGGTAATTCGGTACGAGGAAGACATAGCCAAGTTGCAGGCCGATGTAGAGAAAGCGCAGGAGGGCAGGAACACCATACTCTCGTGGTTCGGCAAAGGTGACCTTGCCAAAGCGAAAAAGGAACTTGCGGACAAGGACGAAGAGATTGCCGGACTCAACAAGCGGCTCAAGGAACTTTTGGCAGAAAAGGCTCGGTTGCAGGAGCTGCATAAGTCGGAAATCGGGAAACTGAGGAACGGCTACCAGAAAGAGATAGAGGCAGCTATCCGCAGGGCTGAAACCGCCGAGCAGCAGTCAAAAGAGAAAGATGCCGTCATAGACAGACAGAGGAAGCGGATAGCCCAACTTGACCGAAATGCAAACCCTCAGCGTTACAGCCTTTCATCCGGTGCAGAACTGGTGCGCATCAATGTGTCCAACTACCGGAATCCGTCGCTCCATATCTGGACCAAGGTCGGAGAGGAACTCTTTGAGGACACAAAGTTCCAGATAGACTATGATGTGGCACAAAAGCATTTCAACGGACAGATCACGGACGAGGAATTTGTCAATACCGTCTTCGAGCCGCAGGAACAGGTAAGCGGGAAGCAGGCCGAGCTGTTGGGAGCAGCTTTTACTCTTGCCGCCGGAGGACCGGCGGAGGTTCATGTTGGTACTGGTGGAGGCGGTTCTTCTTCTGAACTTCCGTGGAGAGATAAAGATAAATACTCCAAGAAACAAACAACCACAAGACGATGATTAAAGACATGTGAGGTATGGAATTAAAAAATAGAACCCATGGGAGCAAACAATTTGCAGAAAAGACAGGTATGTATCGAAAAATAATGCCTCTAAAACCTTTGTTTTTCAAAACAAAAGAGGTATCATATATCTAAAAAATGGTATATGGCTATATCCGTGTTTCCACAGACAAACAGACGGTGGAGAATCAACGCTTCGAGATAGAGCGTTTCTGTAAAAAAGAAGGTCTAACTATAGATGGATGGATTGAAGAAACTATCTCTGGTACTAAAAATTATAATAAACGAGCACTTGGTAAACTTTTGAATCGAATTGTCAAAGACGATTTGATAATTTGTACGGAGCTGTCTCGGCTTGGTCGTAATCTTTTTATGATAATGGAAATACTCAACATTTGCATGACCAAAGAGAGTCGCGTTTGGACTATTAAAGATAATTACCGTCTTGGCGATGATATTCAAAGTAAAGTTCTTGCCTTTGCTTTTGGATTGTCAGCAGAGATAGAACGTAATCTGATTTCTCAACGAACAAAAGAAGCCCTTGCTCGATTAAATAAGGAAGGACATCCAGTCGGTAGAGGTCAAGGTCAACGCAATAAACAGTTGAACGCAAAATGTGTGGCTAAGCACAAATACATAGAGAGTCAAATGGAAAAAGGAATAAGTGTACCACAAATAGCTAAGAAATTGAGAATTGCAAGAGGAACCCTATATCGCTATTTAGCATACACTGGGCTAAGAACACCAACAAAATCAAGGAATGGCAGATGGGAGCGCGGTATCTATTAACCGTCCGTTTTTTGAAGACTAATTCCGGCAAGAAAGGAGAAGGCATGCCCGTTGTCCGTAATCCTCAATTCTATTTTAGGGAGGGATTGTGTTGGAGTGATATTAATACGACTTTTCTTAAATGCAGAATTAAGCAAAAGAGTATCCATGACGTAAAAAGTATGAGTATTTTTGGCGTGTGCGACAAAGTTCCCGAAAAATACATTTTATGTGTAATTAATTCGACACTGATTAGCTATTATGTTGATACTTTTGTAAATAACACTCAGACTTTTCAAATAAACGATGCTCGTCAACTCCCAATTATCGTTCCTACATCTGAACAATTATCATTTTGTAGCGCTTTGGCAAAAGCTGCAATAGCGCAAAAAATAAAAGGGAACGAGTCATCAAACATACAAAAACAATTGGATGATTTTATAGAAAATCAAATCTTTGGTTTAGTATAGGGAGGGTTTTTGTTGGATAGATGTTAATTCTACATACCTTAAAGCCAGAATTAAAGCGAATGGAGTTTTTGATGTTTTGAGTATGAGCCTATTCACAATGACCCCCCCCCTCCCTGATTGGTACTTTGTTGCGTTAATTAATTCTGAATTTATTAGTTTGTATGTGGATAATTTCATCAATAACACCTCTCATTTTCAGATAAATGACGCCAGACAACTCCCAATAATAATCCCCCAAAAGGAAACATTTGAGTCATTGCAAAAATTAGCTGCTGATTGTATCAGCCTCAAGAAAGTTGCAACCACGGATGATTTCCTTATGGGAGAAAAGCAGTATGAACTTAATAGGTTGGTTCGTTCATTATATGGAGTAGAGGGTTTTTATTAAATCCTCTATCTCTTCTTCAATAAATTCTAAATCGTTGTCAACCAATTTTTGTTTCTTTTTAATCGCCTTATCAGCTAAAGATTCTATTAAAAAAGCAAATTCCTTAGTGGGAATAATTATCGGAAGCTGCTTAATATCATTTACTTGTATATTAACGGAACAATTTATAAATTCTCGGTAATAATCAAATAACACATTAGAATTAAGCAATGCAACAATAAATTTATTTGAAAGGAGATCGATAGCATATAATGACATAGAACCCACATCATTTACCGATTCTCCTTTTAATTTAACCTTTAATAATCGGGCATTGGGGTTTAGAAGATTATTCCAACAAAAACCCTCCCTAAAGTAGAACGTATAACCTTGGTAACGAGCTTTCGGGTCTGTCTTCAAAAAACGGACATTCTCTTTAGACCATGCAATAGCAAAAGGAGTCTCTAAATACCATCTATTACCGTCTTTATCTCCTTTGTCGTAAGGCACATAGTACGGCTTAGTGGTTTCTATTCCGTTCTCTTTTTCATCATTTGTCAAAGAATCCACATCTGCTATTTCGCAATCATCCACAATCTTATAAAGATAACCTTGACCGAAAATGTCACGACCATATTGCTCTTTGAGAGAATCAAAGAGTTCTGCAATTTCAGCTTCTGACAATGATTGTAAAAAAGCTACATATGATGGGTAACGGCGCATTTCTGCGGTTATAGCTTTCGGGGTTCGAGCCAAAAAATCAGCAAGTTTCTTAGGCCGAGACACACGGATGTTCTCCGCCCATTTAGTGGTGCTTCTTACCGCAATGTATTTACCATTATTGGCGGTAGCCAAACCTTGTCCACCCTCGGTCAAGCACCCGAGAAGTGCAACATCACCAGGTTTAAGGCTTGCCCGATATTCTTCAAGTTCGCGTTTATTCTTTTCGATTTCACGAGAAGTCTTAATCTTGTCCCACCACTTATCATACAGAGCTTTGACCTTTTCGCCATAAAGCTCGTAGATACGCATATTCAATTCAGACGGTTTGAATATCACACTGTTCTGAGTATTGAGATATACTGATTGAGCTACGGTCAGACGTTCGGGCTGTAATAAACTCTTACGACCATCCATAAAGCGCACGAGATTTTCTGCGGCAGGCTTATTCTTAACTGCCGAGGTGATGCAAGTGTCAACCATTACAGCTTCAAATGGATTGGCTGTATCAAACACGTAATTAAGTGTATTGGCAAGCAGTAAATCTCTTAAATTACGCTTGGTTTGAGTTGTCCAAAATGTCTTAGGAGTAATGTATGTAATACATCCTCCCTCACAAAGCAAGGAAAAGCCTTTGAAAAAGAACAGGTTGTATGTATCATCAGAGAAGCCAAATTCCGCTTCGAATAGTTTCTTATCGGCAGTTGAAACACCTTTTGTAGAGATATAAGGTGGATTGGCGATAAGAATGTCAAAGCCCTCTTTGATACCAAACATCCATTCGGGATCAAAGAAAGGAGCGAAAGTATTTTGGTCGAACATATCCCACTGTGCAAGTTGGGCTGCTTGTTCGTTGCCGATACAGTCTTTTTCAAAAGAGATCCGCAATCTCCTTACGCAAGCGAACTACCTCATTGCGCCATTTTTCCTTGGTTGTAGGTCGTCTAGCACTAAATATTTTATGTTTAGCAATTTTAAGTTGACGTTCTTTCTGTTTTATTTCTTCTGAGTCAAATAAAGATGCTTCCGTCCGTTTTAGACCAAGAAGTGAGTTTGCTGCAACAAATTTGGCTTCCAAATTAGGCAACGGACGAATTCCGAAATTGTCGGCAGGATTGTTATTCCGTTTCTGGTCTATGACAAGGGAGATAAAAAAGCGGAGTTTTGAAATTTGAATGGCAATGGGCTGAATATCTACACCATAAATGCAATTTTCAATAAGGTGGAGTTTACGGGCATAGTCTGGGTAGTTTACATTCTCATCAAAAGCTCTTTCTATATCAGCAACAGCTTCTCGTCGTTCTTCAGCAGTCGAATTAAGGTATGCCTCAGATGTTTCATCAATAGCGAATTGTAGTAGCATATTCTTCCAACGACTATTATCGGGATCAATTTGCTTAAGAATATGCACCATCTGTTGAAGCACACCAACAGGGAATGCTCCTGAACCACAAGCGGGATCGAGTATCTTACAGTTATAGAGAGACTGCATAATTGCCAACTTCTGCTGTTCGGTAAGCAAAATTTCGTTATCTGCATAGTCAAGTAGCTTGCGGTATTCACTCTCCAACTCATTGCCAACCGTGCGTTTGAGGTGAGTGACAAGGCTTTCATCAACCATATACTGCACTATTTCTCGTGGAGTATAGAATGAACCAGTTTGCTTACGGGCTGTTTGTTGGGTTTCTGGATTGTATGAAGCTAACAAGTTCTCGAATACCTTACCAAGCAATTCCGGATCGAGCGATACATCTTTATCAAATGGCATATTTTCCTCTACTGTAAAGTTGTAACGCTTGAGAATGTCAATGATACCACGAGCCGACACTTTCTTCTTGTTAGCATCGCCGTAGAATTCTGAAAGGTCTATGTTTTTACCCGCTTCCTCTCCGAAGAAAAGATAGTCTGGTACAATCAGTTGCGCCATTGACTCCTTACGTTCACTGAAACCATCGTAGTACATTCCCGTACGCTTTTCATCCAAGCAGTCGAAAAGTCCGCCATTGAGGAATGGCACGGTTTCGTTAGCGAGACGCAAGAACTCGTCAGGATCATTGAACTCATCACGATAGCGCATCAGTTTGTTATCGTCAAACTGCGAGCGGTTGTCCTTGAAACGGCGTTCTGTAAACTCCGTACCTCCCTCCTTGGTAATTGGGCAATTAAGCATTGCAAAGAAAAGGTTTTGCAGGATAGCGCGATAATAAACACTTGCTTCCGACTTGCCGAAAAGATTGTCAATTTTATGCGGATTGAAACCCTTAATAAGATGATTGGCTATATACTCTTGATCGAAGAACTGCCACGGAATAAGTTTACGCTCTTTCAAGAACCATACAAAAATCAATCGAGTGATAAGGCGGATTACCCCCTCGTGATTGTGGCGTTTATCATCTGCCTGTGTAGAGATATCGTTTGGAAAAGAAATAACCTTAATTGCCCAAGCATACCAATCTGACAGTTCTTGATAGAATGCCTTGGTAAGTACCTCTACCGAGAAACGCTCAAAAAGATCTTTCACATCCTCGACTCTACCCAGTTCATTCAAGTATTTATTGGGCGTATAGCAAGCGATTCCCTTGCCAAGATAGTAAGAATAGCGACGAGGGTTAGAATAAGCACGGGTAACATTACTGTCATTTTCACCGATAGAGAGTTGGATTTCAATCAGCGAGAAACGGTAATTGTCCGAGTTATCTTCTGGAACGAAGATAACCAAAGCTCGGTTTTGTTTTTCTCCTGCAAGCATACGGAAGGCATCTTTCGACAGTCCCACGCGAGCATCATGGGGCGAATGGTGTTTGATTTCATAGACCACGAGGTCTAACGTTTTAGACTTGCCAAGACAAGTGGCAACAGATGCATAGTTCATCTGTGTCCAAAATGGGACATTCTTTTCTTCCTGCTCAAAATCATCGGGGAGGAAATCACGGCGGAGGTAATTGACAAAATCCGCACGATTATATGCTTTGCTAAAATCCATCATTATTGCAGTTCTTCAGTTATTATTAATGTTTCGTTCCCTTCTCCGACTTTGGCTTGTGCTTCGAGCAAGCGCATAAGATAGTCGGCAGGAATCTCTTTGAATAATTTTTGAATCTCTGATGGTTTCATTTGATTGATGAAACGCACTTCATAGCCAGACAATGCTTCCGCATCGAGAGCCGCCAAAAGATCAGAATAGTAATCTTCAGGCAGTTTTATCTTAATTGCATTAAGTTTTTGAATAGCCCTTAAGATGTTTTTGTCATTACGGCTCTTTGTATCGCTGCGGAATAGTAAAAGTTTCACCTGTTGATACAATCGGTCGAAGTCCTCGGTGGTAGCAAACGGCTTTTCATCGGGTAAAGCTTCAAAGAGCTTCAAGGCTTCTTCGGCAGAAAGCATTGTCGGCTCACAGTCGCCATTGGAAATTTTAAAAACGAAATCTTCGCCTTTTTTACCAAAAAGGATGACACCTTTGAGCGGCTTATCCACGATGCGCCCTGTTCGGGCGCGGTGTGGAATCTGCAAAGCCTCATTGTATTCATCAGTACCCTTGACCGATTCTAAAAGATGGCGATACTGAGTGTCCCACGATTCCGTTTCGGAATGCTCGATTTCCGCACGGTAACGGTCTCGGAAAAAAGCGTAACATTCTTCATCGGAAGTTAATGCCTTAGTATCTTCACCCATAATGGCATGAATCATTGCCATTTTTAAGGTAGATATTTCTTTGGTGCGGGTTTCGCTTTCGCCTACCTCTGTGGGGAAGTAATTATAAATATAAAGGTTGTCGAAAACCTTTTTGTTGATACGATTGATACGTCCTATACGCTGGATCACCCTTGTGGGATTATATGGAATGTCATAGTTAAATATCGCTCCGGCTCGATGCAAGTTGTAACCCTCGGAAATGGCATCAGTGGCAACCAAGACCTTGTAGTCATTGGCTTGCATTTCTTTTTTAACACTTGCGTCAAAATTATTGCGAATAGTCTGGCGCATAGAAGGCGTTGCATCCGCTGAAGTATATTTAAGTGCAGGAAGTCCGGCATCTTTGAGGGCCGCACCAAGGTAGTTGGCAGTATCAGCGAACTCGCTGAATACAACAAGTTTGCGATTTGGTTCATTGGATAGTTTCTCACGAACAAGGCGGATGAACGATTCGAGTTTCGGATCGAACTTGATAATATTTTCCTTACCAAACCATTCCAAGTAAATAGACTCAAGAAGTGCGATGTCGGCTTTTACGTCATTGATAAACTCGTTCTTGACAAACTTCATGTCAATAACAAAGAATCCCTTGCCTGAATATTTCTCAAACGCATCTTCTATTTCCGCCATGCCATCATCAGTGCTTTCGTAAAAGTCATCCACATCAGGCATGCCTCCTTTTTTCCAAACGGGGATCTTTCCGGTACGGTCAATCCAATCGAGCACATTACGAGAAGATTTTATCATAAAGGCAAGCGACGTTTTGAAAGATGCAACCGAACTTTCGAAGCGACGCACCAGCAAACGGCGCATGAATTTTGCCACGTTTGCTTGACGACCGATGAGCATATTTACATCATCAATCCCTGTTTGGCGTTCTATGTCATTGGCCAATGCTTCACGTTTATCTTCCGGCACATATAGCACTGGCTTGTAACGAGCTGCTTGAAAGCGGTAACTGCCATCGTCCGAATCTTCATCGTTTGATTTTGTCCCATAAATGAGATTAAGCGTGCGCAGATACAAGTCTTTCAATTCCTTGAGGTCATAAGATAACTCAATAGGGTCCTGTGGAATAACCACCTCAATCTTTTGCTTTTTTAGGTCGTCTTTATATGTGTCAATCTGCTGTAGGTCAATGCGTGAACGGCGGATAACCAAAGGCCCGATAATAGAGCGAATTGTGCGAGCTATCTTAGCGGTTTCGTTTTTTACGTCTTGCTTGGAGAGTTTACCTTGACGCTGCAATTCGCGCAGTTCCTTGTACTGGTTGATAAGATCGCGAAACTCAATACTAAGATTTTCCACTGTTTTAAGTGTGGACTTGGTAGGTATCTGAAAGAGTTTCAGCATGGAATAGATGTCGGCAGGGTCGTTGTTAAATGGAGTTGCTGTCAATAACACCACCTTATTACCTTGACAAAGATTGTGCAGCATGGCGTAATCTTCTGTGTATTCATTGCGGTAGCGATGCGCCTCGTCCACTATAATCAGAAACTGTTCATCAGGTTTCTTCAAATCATTGTAATGCGTCAATGCTTCCGAAATTTTACCACTGCTGAATACTGTGCCTGTGAAACCGAACTCGTCCTTATAAGCGTCCCATCCTGACTTCAAGTGTGGGGGTGATATAACAATAGTACGCAAACGGAGGTTGTGGGCAATGGTAGAAGCGATTATACTTTTTCCCAAGCCAACTACGTCTGCTACAATCGTTCCGTTATGGGTTTCGATAGACTTCAATGCAAGTTGAATGGCATCAGTTTGATATTTCAGGTTGAAGAACTTTCCATCGGTAATGTCGAAAGGTGTACGCACATTTGTTTTAGACGGAATGTTAAAATACTCGCTGAGCACACGTAGATAAAGTTTATATGGCTGAAAGAGTCGGTCAATCCAAATTTTACTCTCGACTTTTTCTTTCCAACGATCAACAGTGTTTTCGTCCACAATTGGAATGGCATTTGACCAAAGTTCGTCAAAGATTTGTTTTCCCTCCGTATATTTCCCCTTGTCTGTAAACCGTACATTGATTTCTGTTCTACCTTGCAAACCTTGATAGGAAAGATTACTTGATCCTGTGATTACATCACCGGGTTGTTCTCCATTTTCGTTATTGATGCTATTATAAGCAAAAAGGTACATTTTCGCATGACACGGGTCTTCGGTCTTACGTATTTCCAATGTGCCATTATAAATTTTATGTTGAAATTGACGAAATATTCGGATGGTTTCATCTGTATCGGTATTATCCGTTTCATTAATGAGTCTCACTAAGTTGTTGAAATATTCCTCACGAACCTTACTCCGGATGCGTTGCCATTCCACCAACTCTTCTACCTCACGGACACGATTTGAAATCCGAGTGTCTATGTCAAGACCAACCAAAATACGGAGATGCTTATCAGCGAGCTTATCGGCAAGCTGTATGTATCCCGAAAAATAGAAATAGCCCACAAGAATATCTACGGCATCCGATTTGGGCAAGATACCCGTGATAATGTCGGAGAGTAGACGATCTTTATTGGTTATGAAACTATGTGCCATATTGAACTATGTTTTGTATTCTTTATCAATCAAAAATAATAGTTTCGGTCATATCAACATTTATTCTATCCATACCGTCAACGATTATTTTTCCATACCAATGTCCTAAATCTGCTTTGCAACTCACTCAATCGTTCCATAATCTCATCGAAAGAAGGTGCATTGGCATAGATGAAGCCAATTTGCATCTGCTTATAGTCGTCACGCAAAACATCTTCGATGCTTTTAGGAGGCAGGAACGATATTGTGTGTGGAAGATGACTCGTATAGTCCAATCCACTCCAAGCCGTAAACTTTTTACGATGAGTCACAATGTCCTCGTATAATTGTACATCCTGCATTGCTTCCATAGCAAACGGTTTATCCATCATCTTTACAATGTCATACATGTGTCGTGTGATACGTTCGATATGCGTACAGCCATTGGGACGGTTAAACTCTTCATGTAAAAGAAAAACCTTTTCCAGGAATGTTCGTCCTGGCACTACGGTAGGAACAGTGAATATAGGTAATGAGAACTCTTCACCTGGATAAGCCTCTTCTATCATAGAACGCATTTTCACATCTTCTGACGGTTCCATGAGTGAACGACAACTTATCTCAACCTTGACTCGTTCGGGTATATATTGCATTTTCGTTTGCAGCACTGAATTATACTCGACAAACAGGACTACAGGATCAAGGTCACTGACAGATGTCTCTGGAACTATAACCTTACAGCTCTCTGATAGCCCAAACTCTTTTAATCTGGTCTCAACGTCGAGCGCGAAAGAGCCATCTATGAACTTCTTGGAGTCTTTCCGCAACTTAGTCCGTTGACTTTTAGTCTCAATATTTGTAAAGCCGAGATATTGGGGATCTATTGCAAGGTCAATATCTTCCGAAAACCGTTCTATTAATCCCCAACCTTTGCTAAGGCTTGTTCCTCCCTTGAAAACAAAAGCTGCTGCATACGGCAAAGAAAATATGGCACGTAACACCATACTGACCCAGTAGTCCTTTTCTACGGCATTGTCCACAATCCCTTTATCTTCGGCTACATTAGCCAAAATGGTAAGTTGTTCTTCTTTTGTAAGCTTAGTAAAATTCATAATGCAAGTCTTTGTTTAATCCATTGCGGAGCAATGCTGTAATCGTATTTGATTTCATCAGGACTACCATATTTTTCAATGGTTTGTTTTATGATTGCGATCTGTTCATCTGTCACGTTATCTTTCCCTAATTCTTTCATGGCAGCGACTATAAGTGGGAACAAGTCTGTCTTGTAGGCAAAATTGCGAGGTGCGCTACGCTTGAATATGATTTTACGGTTCCCGATAGTAAGTTCCCTTGCTGTGGCATCTGTCAAATAGACTGCATTCATCGTGACCTGTGTGGAAAGTCCCAATTTGTTCAATGCTGTCAATCCACTAGGTATAATACGAGCCTTATCCTTTTCCGCTATAGCGTATGCGATATCTTCTATAGAGGGACGAAGTACACCGAACTTATTCCGTAATGGATATAGATATAGACCTTGAGAAAGACGAATGAGCACCCCCTCTTTCTCTAATCGGGAAAGCGCACGAGTAACTAGCCCATCATTATTCAGATGGGCAAAATCACTCACCATATAAAGCCTGTTCGGTCCGTTTCGGTCTATGATGTTTCGTATTTCCTTTGTCAGTATCGTCTTCATATCCACAATGATTCCACTTGCAAAGATACGATATTACTCTTGATGTAGCAATAAAATGTCCGAAATTCTTAAAGAAAATCGGACATTATAGAATGCTTTGCGGCTTAATACCCCGATCATGAACCGAGTACATTAAGTTAAGGTTATCATAGTTCGCCAATGGGTTGTTCTAACCAACCCTTTGGCGAACATTAACACCATACCTCAAAATGAAGAGCTTTTATTAGACAGTGGAGCAAAATAATAATAACCTTTGGGAAACCGACAGAATATGGGAACTATACGGTATCAAATAAAAGATAAATACTAATATATAAATTGATTATCAGATTAGTATATAATCATTCTCGGTTCAAGTGTGGAGCCGTTCGTTTATCTGATAAGAGGTTCTGACAAAACCCAAGACGAATAAACCAACACAATACCCCACACCTGTTCAGTATGGGGTGTTTGGAATAATGTACACATACCGAAACAGATGATGAGTGTTGTCGTTATCCTCGTCTTGTTTGAAACTGTCAGATTTCTTATCAAGGATAAAAGCGAAACACTTTCATCAAAATATGTCTGTCGGACGAAACCGACACCACAAAACTATAAAATATTTTGTTCCGGACAACACTCGAGGGGGTATTGTCCTGCAAATTTCCAAAAACAGTCCGTTATAAATACGATTGCGGAAAAAAGAGTATTTTTGTGCACTGAAACCGACGTTTCCAATGCGCTATACGAACAAAAAAATCCTGAAAATCACCTTCCCGGTGCTGGTCTGCCTGCTGATGGAGCAGTTGATCGGACTGACAGATACGGCCTATCTGGGACGCGTCGGAGAAGCGGAGCTGGGAGCTTCGGCCCTGGCGGGTATCTTCTACCTGATGATCTTCATGCTGGGCTTCGGGTTCAGCATCGGCGCCCAGATTCTCATCGCCCGCCGCAACGGAGCCAAGGAGTATTCGCAAATCGGGCCTCTGTTCATGCAGAGCACGGCGTTTCTGCTGCTGATGGCCCTCGTGCTGTTCATCCTCTCGAAAGTCTTCGTAGCCCGCATCATGGGTACCCTGATCGAAGCTCCCGATGTACGGGAAGCCGCCGTCCGGTACCTCGACTACCGGGTTTACGGTTTCTTCTTCGCCTACGTCGGGTCGATGTTCCGGGCATTCTATGTCGGCACGACCCGCACGCGCATCCTGACGATCAACTCGATCGTCATGGTACTCACCAATGTCGTATTGAACTACCTGCTGATCTTCGGAAAATTCGGATTCCCCGAAATGGGCATCGCCGGCGCTGCGATCGCCTCTTCTATTTCGGAAGGTGTATCCGCCCTCTTCTACATACTCTACACCCGCTACCGGACCGACTGGCGCCGCTATAAATTCCGATTCACAGGATTCGACTTTTCCCTGCTGAAACAAATCCTGAGCCTTTCGGTCTGGGTGATGATCCAACAGGGCGTGGCTTTCCTCGCGTGGTTCCTCTTCTTCCTCTGCATCGAACATCTGGGCAAGCGCGACCTGGCCGCCACGAACATCGTGCGGGCCGTATCGTCGCTGATCTTCATGTTCATCAACGCTTTCGCCTCGACAGCCAGCTCCCTGGTAAGCAACCTGATCGGCGCGGGTTATACCGAACAGATCATGCCCCTCTGCCGGAAGATGATCCGCCTCTGTTTCTGCTTCGTCCTCCCGCTTTGCATCCTGGCGGCCGCGATTCCTTACTGGACGCTCCGCATCTATACGGACGACGTATCTCTGATCGAATACGCCATCCCTTCGCTCTGGGTAATGCTGACGACCAACATTCCCTGCACGGCCGCCTTCATCTATCAATTCAGCGTATCGGGTACGGGCAACACCCGCACGGCCCTCACGATCGTCGCCTGCACCAGCATCGTCTATGTCGCTTATACGGCGCTGCTGGTTTACGGACTGCATGCCGACGTCGCACTTTGCTGGACCGCCGACCACGTCTATTACGGCTGCACCCTCACGGCTTCCTATCTTTATATGCGTTACGGCAACTGGCGTGCCCGCAAGATCTGACACCGGACAACACCGCTTCATAAAAAATACCTCTCCCGCCGGGGAAGAGGCATAAAAAAAGAGTATCCTTTGGGGATACTCCCGTAAGTTCCGAAAAGGGAAATTACTTGGCAGCTTCAGCAGGAGCCGGAGTTTCTGCCGGAGTCTCGCAGGCCGTTGCGCAGCTATCGGCTTTCTCGCAAGCGGCAGGCTCCTCGCAGCAAGCAGGAGTCTCTACGACCTCGGTAGCCTCAACTTCAACGGTTTCAGCCTGTTTTGCCTGTTTGCCGGCGCAGCTTACCATGGCAGCGGCAGCAACGACAATCATCAGAGATAAAACTTTCTTCATAGTTTTAATTATTAAAGGTTTTTAACGCGGCAAATATATAGATTCGGGTAGAATCTATCAAATTTTTTTCGTTATTTTTAATCTTTTGGAAAATTAACGAATCAGGTCGGCCACCGTGAGATCTTCACGCATTAGATAAGCCTCCGGAAACTGGCTGCGAATCTTGCCCAGCAACACGATCGCCTCCTCGGAAGTGACGCAATTTCCGGCAGAAACCTTGAAATAGGGATTTTCATAAACCAGATAGACCGGAATATCCGGGAATGCGGTTTCGAACGTCTGCTTGGCGGCAAGCGCATTGGCCCGGGCCTCCGCTCCGTTATCGAAGAAAATACCGATTCGATACCCTTTGAACCGGATGCGGTCGTTGCTCTGGCTCTCCCGGCTCACGACGCCCGCAGCATCCCCGTGCTCCACTACGGTAACGGCTGCCGAACCCGCAGGCTGCGACAGACGCTCCTTGAAAGAGGCGAGCGACTGGGCCGAAACGCCACCATACAATCCGAAAACAAACAGCAATGAAACGATTATCCTATACATAGTCACTATTTTCTTAAACCAGTCGGAACTTCCCGGATACACTATTCGAACGGAAACTCCTCCCGGACAAAGATAGTGAAAGGTGAGAGCAATCGTGCGGGCTTGCACGCAAAGATTGCTGAACCGAATCCTATCTTCTGCAAAGATAGTGAAAGCCGAGAAGAAAACGGCAGGAACCTGCTCCCAGTTTCCCGAAGCGTATCTCCTATCTTCGGTAAAAATAAGGAAAGGCACACGGCAA
>OHSE01000434.1_pt1 | contig 13631 bp, 10 predicted proteins | sample 1578531 | NCBI WGS metagenome assembly OHSE01 (sample SAMEA3879541, study PRJEB24766) | human gut metagenome | biome: human-associated habitat; feature: feces | place: USA | collected 1985/1987
TTAAAAATGGTATATAAAAATTATTCATATTAAACTATATGAAATAAAATTAAAAAATAACCATTAATTACCATAATAAACAAAAGAAAAATTACCATACTATTATTAGGAGGTAATTATGAGTAGATATAATACAAATGCAAGATCTAATGCAAACAACAGCAAATGTCATTCAAGAGCTAGAGAAAATGCAAAAGCAAATGAAAATAACGCTAGATCTAAATAATGAATTAAACTATCTAGGAAAGTATTCATCATAGTCCTTCTTAAGAGTTTCATTATCTAAATGAGTATAAATTTGAGTTGTGGCTAGATTTTCATGACCTAGAAGTTCTTGAATTATTCGCAAATCAGCTCCATTTTTAAGTAAATGAGTAGCATAAGTATGTCTTAGGGTATGAGGAGAAACATTTTTCTTTATACCTTTTTTTATGCATTCTTGTTTAATAATTCTAAAAATATATTGTCTAGATAACTTATTTCCCAAATTATTTAAAAATATATAAGTACTATTCTTCTTATTAATAGATGTCCTATAATTATTTATATAATCATTTAATACGTTTTTAGCAATATCTCCAAAAGGAACAATTCTCTCCTTTTTGCCCTTCCCCATTACTCTAATTAAATTTTCATCCATATCAACATTAGCCATTTCTAAATTAATAAGTTCACTAATTCTAAGCCCTGAAGAATAAAAAAGTTCTAAAATTGCCTTGTTTCGAGCATCATATGGCGTATTTATTTCAATATCTAATAAAGATGTTACCTCTTCTAAAGAAAGCACTGTAGGCAGGCTTTTATCTAATTTTGGAGACTTAAATTTAGTCAAAGGATTATCTTTTATCTTTTCTAATCTTTCTTCATAATTATAAAAAGATTTCAAAGCACTTAAACTATGAGAAACACTTTTAGGAGATTTACTACTAATTGCTTTTAAGTATTTTTTTACATCATCATCATTAATTTTAAGTAAATCCTTATTAACATATTCATTAAACATAGATAACTCTAAAATATAAGAATTAACCGTATTAACACTATAATTTTTTTCATATCTTAAATAGGATTATTACCGTCAAACAATAGTAATTGAGTAGCCGAAGAACTGTCATCTTCGGTAAATTTAAACTGTGCTAAAAATCTCTTAGTATCAATCATTGCCATTCTCAATTTGGCGCTATCCATAAATTTGTAACCGGCAAAACTTGTAGCATCCAACTTGAAATGAGGTGCCAAAATTCTACTTAATATGATTAAGCGATTTCTTCCAGTACCTGTTTTATTTCCAATTGTACTTTTATGGAAATAACCCAGCTGTTCTCCCATGTCAATTATTTCATTCATTTCGTCATCTGGAGTATCTGTAATTGCCACAGAGAACACTCTTCTTTCTGAGGAATTAGAAGTAAGCTGCAAATGAAATAATTGTCCCAAAGAGTCTATCATTCGATATAATTTTTCCAATTGTATTTGCCTAGTGTTATTATTGTCAATATCTTTTTTAAGTTTTTCAAACTCACCAACCAAATAGTTGTTAGAGTATTTTTTTATAACTTCATCTTGAATAGAAGGTTTGATGCTGGTAATATTATCTTCATTTGCTCCAAGTTCTGTAATTGCTAACGAATACATTTCTTGCGCAGGAGCTAAGAAATGTCGAATAATACCGGAAGACACAGCTACAAGTTGATCAAAACCAGCATAGCTATATGTAGAGCCTGCTTTATGATTCTGTTGCAACCGTGTTATATATTCAGGTCTTGCATAGCGTCTTGCTGCATCCCCACCTGCATATTTTTTCTCAGGATCTGCATAATCTATCAACATCTGATTATATATCTCTTGAATCTTTAGCTCTTGTTCTTTATCCTCTGGAAAGAAATCTTTTGTCTCAATATCAAGGTTCAAATATCTCTTTAGTCTTTTCTTAACAATTTCTTGAAGTCGTTCATTATACTTACTTTTACTACTTGAATAAACTGTAGAAATGTTTATCTCAGAATAATCATGAGGTGCGTCTATTCTTTTCTCGTTATTCGTCAAATGTGTTTTATAATCTAACTGGGTAGAGATCTTAAAACATATGTCTTTTGTTGTGCGATATGACACCCAAGTGTTCAACACCTTTGTTTGAGCCACATTTAGATAGCCAGCATCGTCAATCAAAATATACAAAGGTTTATCTTGAGGGAAAAATGGTAAAGATTTTAAAGACACAAGTAGTGGTTTCATAAAATCTATGAAATCAACAATTGGTCCATCATATGGAATAGAAGTATCTTTTGACAAAGCTATTTTATTGCAATAGATTCGACAGGAACGATTTATCCGTTCTACCTCTTTTGCCATTAACTCCATCATTGTTAGTCCATCCTTGTCTGTATCGTTTGGTAATTCAACAATGTTGTTAACACCGCAGTAAGAAAGAACATCCCGAAAATCAGTATTATAATATTGCCATATCTGCTCTTTATAATCATTTAATATATTCCCCAAATAGCATCCAACCGACTTATACACATTAGACATTACGTATGTCGTTAACAAGTGCTCATTTAATATAATTTCGGCATGAATCTCAAGGCGCGCCAAGTCAGGAATATTTATATTTGTTAGTTTTATAGGAACGTATACAGCAAAATAATCCAGCTCAGATATTTGGCAATGCTTGGCTAAACACTGACAATCTGGTTGTATGTAGCGGAACATCATACTTTTACCTGAACCTCTTGGACCATTAATAAATGTATGTCCTTTTTCTAATACTTGATAAAAGTCAGGAAAAACATCAACAAATAAATCGACAACATCCTGAGCGGAGTTCTGTTCTGGAGTCTTTATTTCAAATGGATTTTCTTTCATAATGAACTATTTACACATTGATGAACATAATCACCTGTTAATTTGTTGTTACTTCGTTCTAATTGTGCCCCACAATACTCAAAAACATTATTTATTGATAACGTTGGATATCCCTTTTCCTCTATACGATAAGATATTGTATCAAAGAAAGGTTCAAACCCTTCATCTATAAATTCTATAGAAATAATAATCGAATGGAATTGATACTCATAGCTAACAAAACGATTATAGTACAAACATTCCTGGAATGTCTTGAATGTTCTTGTATATATTTCATCCAACAAATAAATAGAAGACTCACCTTTCTTATATCTATTTTGAACTTGATTCTTAGTGAGAGAAAAGCCCATCTGAATACAATGACTGTCTTTATCTGGATTGAAGTTGTACAAACTTTCAGAGAAAGCATGATACAATTTGCTATCCTCAGGTATTAAGTCCTTTTTTAGCAAGTAAGAAGACGCACGACTGTTTTCATCCGCAAGTTCATCACCAAATCTTAACAAAGCTGCTAGTTCACGGATTCTCACATCATGCCCCGAGATAGAGGTCTTGTATGGCAAATTCCCAATCGGATCATTTTTGCCTGAATGCGCTTTAGCTATATCCCCAATAATTTTTCTCTCAATTGTATCAACGTTTAAATTTTCCAGAAGATATCTGCCAGATTTTTCATGACCGTCTCTGCCATTAAAGATATGTCCCGCATCATGAATTTGAATCGCGACCAATAGTATAAAGCATTCATATGGAGTAAGGTATGAACAATCTTTCAGTATGGAAGATACTTTAACCATAACCATTTTTACATGATTAGCACTGTGATCATTTAGATACACAGTATTATCCAGTCTTGTAGTAATCGCTTTAACTTCATTATGGATCTCTGAATTCATAAACTGTTTAAAAGTGCGATATATAGCAACATAGTCTTTTTCCGATGGAAAATCCTGACTGCTTTTTGTTTCAAAATATTCTTCTAAATTCATTTTACATTATTTACGGCATTACATATCCCTTATCTTCAACATTGCTGACAATCTTCAAGAGTCTCTTACATTGGGCAGACGAAGGAAGAACCATTTTAGCTATAAATCTAGTTGCAATAGACTTAATAAAATCAAGGTCTCCGTACGAGAGAACATTTTCTTTTAAAAGTTCGTTATAAACCCTCATCCAATAGTCAGCACCCAAATTAAATATCTCAACGCTTGCTTCAATGTTTGAATTGAATTTGTGCGCTCGTTTAGCAGCAGCTTCTGTTGTTTTAATCTCCTTTTGGGAAACAAGGGATTTAATAAATTCGTCAGAGAGTTCAAACGGAACTTTCTTATAGTCATCCCAAACTGCAAGCGTTCTGGATATCGTTCTAACAAGGCCTCCACCAGCTTGTTTTGTCAAAAACTTCTGTGTATCAAAAGCTAAACGAATCAACTCATTTGCAAGAGCCGGATACAGTGTCTGTTTATTCCAAATCGTAACCCAGTCAAGATCGGCATCCTTTGGCAAAATTGATATCAGTTTTGCAATTGTGTATGGCACAATCTGAGCTTTATCTCCTCCTTTAGGATACCATTCGGACTTATTGATCATTACGTCCAATTCATCAAACATAATGACGGAGCAGATTCCTTTCTTAAAGAACACCTCATTAATACTATCCTTTGATTTATCATAAAGTTCTTCAACATAATCCGCAAAACGATTGAAGTTGATGGCAGAGCTTTGACAAACCTGGTGAGGATTCATACGAATAGTATTCAAACATTTCGCCAGCTTTTCCTTCTTGACAACCTGATTTTTCGGACTTTTCTCGCAGAAGGTTTTTCGTTGCGCTTGTGTAAGTTTCATTTGTTCCTGTTCCCATTTTCCACGAGAACGCTCGTAGAACCAACGAGTCTGATATGGTTTACCTGCAACAGGAGGAGCAAGAACCTTTTGCGATAGTTTCTCCATCATTACATGGAATGGGTGATTAGAGAAAAAATCGGCATCCGAAACAGGATTTTGGCAATTAGCGCATTTTGAGATTGTTTTAGTAATATTGTTATAACGTTCAACCTCTTCCTCAGACATATCGTTGTCCACATTCAGCACAGTCAGCTTCATCGGAACAAACAAATTGTCCATGCCTTTTTTGTCCTCTTTGCGAATAATTGCATTAGCTAACGAAGCGGTTGTCTGACCACCATTTATAATTTGTAAATCCTTAAAATGAGTAATTCGAGTGTTATCTGCAGAAAAACCTATTGAACGGGCAACAATAGCAATGCCGTTATTATAGGTAAAGAAATTCTCTGGACTATTAATGATAGTATTTCGGATACCCTTGTTTACCTTACCACGAACACTCAGGAAAGCCCGCACATTGCCTTGCAATAATTTACTCCCATATTTCAAATAGATATCTGCCAAGAACTTTCCTGGAACAATTCCAAGATATGCATCATAGTCGCTACTATCTCCTAAATCTGCTTTTAGATATTGAATCCCCTCGCAATCAAAATCTTTTGTATCAAACTCAACAATCTCACTTGCATCGGACATAAATGTTTGGAACAGCCGTTCCAGCGTCCAGATATTTAACTCTACCGGTCTCTCAAGAAAATCTTCTTGAGAGACACTCTTCACCTGCTTACTAAGAATCGAGTTAGAAATAATATAAAACTTGAAGCGAAGAATCTCTGTGTCCAACAGTCCTTTGCCAATTTTCTTTCGAAATTCTTTTGCTAAAATAATGGCAGGATCAGAATCGTCACAATAGTCACTCATCTTGCCGTTGACAACTTCGTCAAGGAAATTGCACATGTGAGTATACAAATCCACGATGCGGGTATTGGTCAACGTGTTTACGGCATCACGCTCATTGGTAAAATCACTTGCAATCAATATGAGTGCACTGTCAGCTTCGTCGTAAGCATAAGCATCAAAAGCCATGATACGACCACGCTTGCCTCTCATTTCAATAGACATCGGCATCGGATCATTAAATTCCCCGATAGATTCCAGTTCTTCTAATGTTTTTAGAATAAACTGAGTTTCCGGTTCTGTTCCTTCGTGATCGGCATCAAATCTAAGCTGATCAATAAATTGCGCTCTATATTCTTCAATCTCCATAGTGTAACGGATTTAAAGTTTATATTCTTCTAATTCAGAAAGAAAAATCTCGTACTGAATTCTGTTTATTGCATTCGGTATGTTTTTTCTGCATAAGCGAGGGAAATCGTTGCTTACATTGTACATTGAGAATCCCACATTCGTAAATACGAATTTGTCGTATTCTGGAGAGAAATCGAATGCGTACATACTCAGTTTAGACATGAAAGTCTCTCTATTTTGAGCTGTCCCCATTTTTGCCATTAGGTTTTGAACCAGTACATTCAATTTTATACCACTGAATGTTGGACTCATCTTTTCCAAACAATAAATAGCAAGATAGCCCTCGTCATCTCCATCCAGTTGCTCAAGTGATGAAATCTTTACAGAATCTTTGCCTGCACTTATTGCCTTTATCTCATACCAAACACTCTCTGTAGAATAATCCTTATGGGTCTTTTCTGGACCCATCCAGCTATCTAATGCCATATTCACACCATAGTGAGGAATCATATAATCCTGCATAAAAAGCAGTTCGCCTATCAACCCCATTACCTCATTGTCATTCATTCCACCATTATTTGGTCGGAACAATTTTTTCCATGAGAAATATCTTGAACAAAGTGTTTTATAAGCATCTTCATCGTCCTTAATAGCTTCCGTAGAATCGAGCAAATCCTGGCAAAACGTACTAAAATATTCCAGCAGCTCTGAATTACAGAGTGAAAAGCGAAGAATATAATTCTCGCCACTCTTTCCCTGCTGTACTGTAATCACATCCGACTGAGCTATTCTAACTGGAACGTATGTACCTCTAAAATCAAAGGCATAGTTTCCTTTCTCATCCTTTCCTACAAAAAGACTGAGGTCGCGGTTTTCACCAACACGGATAAAAGCTCCGCTTTGGAATCCTTGCGAGAATGTTGTAGATAATTTATTCTTCATCCTCTTCTATTTCGTCTGGTTCATCAAGCATGTTAAGCTGATAATATGTTTTATTAACTTTATATTTCTTGGTTTTACCTGTTTCTTTTAATCCAGGAAAACCAATAGCAAAAGCTATCATTTTATTGCCATTAAGTTTCTCTATGAATTTTAAGGCATTCTTGTTGGCTTCAATATTTTCTGGCTCTACCGGTTCGATGAGCATAATTATCAATACAGGTTTTCTGTGTGGAAGATGCTCAAAATATGCTTTAATAGGAATATGCCGTCCTCCAAACTCAGAACCTTCTCTCGCCCAAACTTCTCTGCATCGTTTTTCTGCCAAATCTATCTCATCTTGACTTAAGCAGAACTTTCCTTCTCGTAAACCAAGAATCCTACGACGACTCGAAATTTGAATTACATGATCATGTTCCTCAATCTGACGTTTCGGACAACGTATCATTTCAAGTCCTGGTATGTCATAAAAGGTCTGCCCATCACCACCTTCGAAAACAATATCCCATTTATCTACTCCTTCTGTTTCTTTGTCGCAAATAAAATCAATTAAGTTTTGCCGGTTAAATTTCATGTTAACTAATGAACATTTTATATTAGACAGGAAGTCTACCACCAATTCTTTGGACACATCAGAAAAATATCTAGATTTATCAATATCTGAGCATACATCCTCATCTTTGTATTTGTCGACATTCGCGAAACCAAATTTATAATCATTTTCAAACAGGTGGGCAGTAAAACATTTTACTTGATTCCAGTTCTCTTCATTATGTTCCGCCTTGACACTAAGGTAAGGGGTATCACAGATATTTCCATAGTAGGATTCCATCATCAACAATTCGTACGCGGTCCGCATCTTATTGTTGGCTGTTATCTGTAATTCGTCGCAATAGTCACGAACTTTAATGCCGAAATCTTTAGGAGTAAGATGTTGCTCAAACATTTTCTTAATATCTGCTTTCAATTCGGTAGTGGCTGTCGCTATTTCTCTATACCAAGTTGCACTTGCTTGACTTGTCCATATTTGGAACAAATCAGCATAACCAGGTCGATAACCAAACCAACGCCCCATCTGCATCAACACATCAAATGTTGCAGTGTTTCGATAGAAATAGCTTACAAGCAAGCCCTCTAATGTGAGACCTCGCGAAAGAGCAAGTCCTCCAATAGCAATTACTCTCAACGAAGGATTAGATTTGTAATCTAATTTGCTTGCGCTACTACCATTAACAACGATAATTTCCATCTTTGGAACATCAGCTTCAATATCGAACACAGCACCTAATAAATTCTTCTTTTTTATAACATCAATAAAACAGATATCAGTAATATTATCAAAATGTTTTTTCCAAAGTCGTTTCAGTTCTTTATACAGTGACAGATGAGCATTCTTTGAGGTATCTTCGTCAAAGTTGTATTTTAGTATTTGAATAAAGTTGTTCTGTATTTCTTCAATATGTTCCTTAATCACCTGTTGCACCCTTATGAAACGAGACATATTAACCAACATACTTCTTGGTTTAGAGGCATGTCCTCTTAAATCTCGAATAACATTTGCCAGATAATAACAATAGATGGACTCCTTCAGCGAATTTGGCAAGACTCCATTCCATTCTTTTTTGTGACGAGAGTAGAATGTCCCAGAATTAAGTTCTTCTATATTTTCGTGTAAATCAGTCCTATATTCATCTGAAGTGTAGTCTGGTTCTTCAACATCAGTTATAAAACGTAAATTGCGATAGTACTCTTTATCCTCATAAAAAATTTTATCGGCACCAATATATGAGGAAGGGGTCGGTAACGTATATATGAAATGCTCTGGAAACAAATCTGCATTCTTCATACTGTCCACCGAATCCGGATCTATAAAAACATTTGCAAATGGAGTAGCAGTAAAACCAATATAATTCGCAGTCTGAAAAAGATTGCAAATCTTACGAATTATAGCGTTTGTCTTAGTTGGATCTGTATTATCTTTTTTTGTATTAACCGATGCATTGTCTGCCTCATCGTCAATAAGAAGCATTGGATGGTTTATACTATTTGTACGAACATCCATATTCTGGTTTTTCAACCAATCATGCAATTTTGTCAGAACTGATACATTTTTTTTAACGACAAAAAGGACCAGAGAATTATGCTCCGATAAAGTCGTTGAAATCAAATTACTCCCTTTAACAAAATCTTTTACACATGTAGTAAAAGAAGTAGCTCTACGTTGCTTGTTGTCTTTACCAACTCCTACCTTCCCCTCGCGAATATGTTTTTCAACCTTACGAATAGTGTACCCAACAACACTTTCATCAATACGTTCTTGTGTTTGCTGACGAAGACTTTCTGTTATACCAGCTAGAAGAATAACAACTTTATATCCTGCATCAGCAGCTTTACAAATCAGACCTGAATATGTAGCGGTTTTACCAGACTGTACATCACCAATTATTAAGCCCCTCTTCAAACGTTTACCTTCAAATTCTTCCTTTGGATTGTATAAACAATTCATTATGTCAGGCAATGTCTTTTCGTGCAAAAGATTAATACTTTTGTCGTCAATTGAAGTGTGTTCTTTTAAATAACGATAATATCTCTCCCAAAAATAGCTGTCATCTACTTTATCATTGAAATACCACTTCTTTTGTTCATAATCATCATAAATAATATTGCCCAATACATGAGTGATTTTCTCTCGGTATTCTATTTCTTCCAACAATTTATTTTTGTCTTCCTCATCACAATCAATACCAGAGAAGGCTATTGCGTCTTCAATCGCAGGCTTAATATTTTCCAAAGATGGAACAAAGCCCGACAGTTCCTTCATAAGTTCCAAACGTGCGGAAATTATGAGTAGAATCTTATTATATGCTTCGTTTGTTAATTTCATCCTTGTAGTTATCTAAAAGTTTTTCCTCAACAACTTTATATTTGCAGAATGGCTCTGATTTCATCAGATCAGAAACAATCTCGACTATAGATTTCTTGTTAAAAGATTTTGCCAAGTTTACCATATAAATCCCAAGTTGGAAAATCTCATCGACACGATTATCTGGTTCATCTTGACTGATTGCATCATTAGACTTGTCAATGTAAATCTGCTGAGTCGGAACGTTTTGCTCAATTTCTTTCAAAAGCATCTCAAGCAGAGTATAGTCTTCTTCTGACATTCTATCCCTCACCATCTGGAACACTTTGCTCTCACGATTGATTTGATAATAAAAAGTCTTTCCTCTGCCTTCCATTCTATCCCAAATATAGTCAATATCCTCAACATTTTCTTTTCGACCACGATGGGTTTGCTTCCTAACAGAAATATCCATCGCTTCAATAACTGTTTGGCGCAATTGACGCTGAATCTGCTTTGGAATAGAAGCTGTTTGTTTCTTTATATCAATACTCCATATGTCATCAAGTGAATTCGGAATATCTACTCTAACTCTAGCATTTTTTGTGAGTTCACCACGCGGTTTCATCCCAAACCAAGTTCCCCAAATTATCAAACGCTTATTTCGATAAACATAGAAACCTTGTTTGATTCTTAATGTCTCTACTCCTCCTATGAGTTTTCTGTATTCATCGTTTAAATCTGTTGCAAATGGCAAGATATATGGTTTAACCCAGATTTGCCGTTCTTGACCCTTACTGTCCCGAATAGCAATGGAACGTGCTTTCTTCGTTGTTGTCTTAGAATGTGATTCAAGGAAAGGATCCATTGGTTTTATTCTCCCTTTATTCAAGTACATCTTGATCTGCTCCTTACCTTTTGCTGAAAGAAAGTTATGGAAAATCAGAGCAATATTATTGGTTACAGATTCTTTAAGTTCAACAAGAGCATCATAAACCATTCCACCACTTGATTTCTCCAACACATCGAAATCCTGCCATAGTACAAGCGTGCCATGTGGCAATTCGAGGAGAGAGTGAATATAAGGAAGTGCTTTTATTTCATTTTGTGACAGCTCCTTCACCACCCACTCTTTTCTATTTTGAATATAATTATAATCCCAAGAATAGCTACTAATCTTTTCTTCCTGCAAACTGACAACCGTCAAAATTCTACATTGAGACAAAGAGGCAGATTTCATTCCTAAACCGAATCGTCCCAAATCATTTGCATTTCTTTCAAGTTCAGAGTCCCTACTTCCATACCTCATAGCTTCAAAAAGGACGCCTGCAGACATTCCTTCTCCATCATCTAAGATTCCCACAACAAGATCATCAATAGGTTCTGAAGGGAAGAATAGTTTGACTACGCTGCAATTTGCACTAATACCATTGTCAATAATATCAGCAATAGCAGCTTCGAAAGAATACCCCATTGAACGCATAGACCCCATAAGAGTATCAGCTTGTGGAATGCTTTGTCTATAAGTACCCATAGTTATTCCTTATTGTATGATGAATCGTATTCCAGAATCTGCGCCATCACAGCTTTAGACAATAACGGAGGAACCGCATTACCTATCTGCTGCTGTATGCTCATATGAGGCCCTTGAAAGATAAACGTATCAGGAAAACTTTGTAAACGTGCCGCTTCCCTCACCGATAAACCTCTGTCTTGATATGGATGAATTAGCATACTCTTCCTATAGTTTGAAATGACAACAGAAGGGCAATTTGCTTTCAGACGTTTATATATTCCACTATGACAACGGGTCTTGTCTGAATAATTTCGCATCAAGGACTCCGGAATAGCTCTCCAATTCTCACCTTGACCGATATATTTGTAACGTTGCATCACAAGGTCGTTACTCTTTGACACAAAATTCTGCTTTGATTCTATTGAACCTTTTCTCATCTGTTGCGCATAAGGGCTAGATTCCTTTATTGACTTAGTGTAAGGCAATGAATCTATCATATCACCATTATGTAAAACAGGTAAATCTCCAATAGCTTCTTCTACACTCACTTTATAATCAAAAGGCTTTGGAAACTCAAAGTCAATTCCTTGGTTGTTTCCGACCATAAACATTCTCATCCGTCTTTGTGGAACACCATATTCATCAGCCCATAGAACCTTCCATTTGACCTTATAGCCTGGCTCTATCTCCTCAAAACAATGTTTTATCATTTCTATTGTCTCTCCATTGTTCATTTTAGTCATTCCCCAAACATTTTCAAGGACAAACCATCTAGGCTTTATTTCTGAGACCAAACGAACAAACTCTTTGAACAATAAATTATTAGGATTGTCCATATTGCGAGACATCGTATTTGACATAGAAAATCCCTGACAAGGAGGGCCTCCCATGATTATAAATACTTCCTCGTCTTTATTTAAGAAATCTGTAGCTTTGACATCCCGAATATCGCCACATATTACTTTTGCTCCTTTGTGATTAAGTTCAAAAGATTTGGCTGCGTGAGGATTAACCTCAATAGCATAGCGAACCTTAATTCCCGCCATTGCCCCCCCCAGACTTAATCCGCCTGCTCCTGAAAATATGTCTATACCGATTTTTTTCATAAGCTGAGCATCATAAGTCATTATTATCTTTTGTTGTAGTTAGCAACTGTCGAATGTCAACATCCAACAAATTCGCTATTTCTTGCAATTGAATAATAGATGGTTGCGATTTATTAGAACACCATCTTGAAATTGTGTTCTCTGATTTGCCCATTTGAGTTGCCAACCATCTATTGGTTCGTTGCCTTTCAGCCAGTACCGCCTTAATCCTATTCATCATTATTTGTTGATTGTTCGACATCAGTATTCAAATTATACTCGTTATATTGCAAACAAAGATACATCTAATTTCCCATATAGCCAAGTAGATAAGCAACAAAAACATCGTTTAAAGGAATGACTACAGTTGGCATAAAGATATGCAAAAGAACACATGTATTGTTTTTATCCATTCCATCAATGAATTTCACCTTTCAAAAAATTATGCTACACAAACATTATGTTCGCGCAACATAATACAAATCTTCAATCGCATTTCACTACTCAATTACATACAAATCAACATCATATCTCTTGGAAATTTAGCGCGTTTTTATTTGGTAATTTGGCACACTGAAACAGTTATTCTCACTTACATCGTTCATCCAACACTCCGGCAAACATATCCATCTCTCTCTTGGAAATTCCTAATCGTGTTGCCAATTCGCGCCATCCTTTTACAGCTCCAATCACCTCCGAAATAATCTTTTCTGCTGTTTTACGGTTTAGCATGTAGTCTTCGCAAGCATCCAGCAAAATACTCAACTCTGCTTTGTTAGAAGTTGATGAAACAAGCAAACTTTGATACTCATTCAACGTGGGGTTCATGTCATATGCAGGAGACAGTATCCATCCTTTTGCAGTCAAAAGGAAACCATGATTGCGGAAATGGTCGTCACTATTGCCTATGCATATATTGAAAGCCACACGACGGTATAGTTCCTGTAGGTTTCGCTCCACATCGGTACAGCTCTGAATAATAAAGTCAACTATATCCAGATAACCATGCCTGGTAGTTGCATTGTCACCATCACTCAGCCCCAATAAGGTCATGGCAGATGCTAAATGAATGCGTTTTCCTTCTTGGGTTCTATCGAAGCGTTGTGACAGCAATGTATGATATTTTTCTCCAGTTGCTAACATTTTTGTTTTTGCAGCGTTTATCCCTGTTTTTGTGGCAAGCAAATGACCGAAATGCTCCCAAAGTCCTACATCATAGTCATCCTTGCGAGACGGGAACTTGGCTACATAAAGAGTCTTATCTGCATCTACGACATTGGCTTTA
>OHSE01000446.1_pt1 | contig 13367 bp, 5 predicted proteins | sample 1578531 | NCBI WGS metagenome assembly OHSE01 (sample SAMEA3879541, study PRJEB24766) | human gut metagenome | biome: human-associated habitat; feature: feces | place: USA | collected 1985/1987
ACTGTTTTTTTCGTGGTTGCTGATACGGTCCGGAATCTGCCGGACACATTCTTGTCTGATCCGCCCGGAGGCGGGGACGAAGGTTTTTAGCCTTCGTAACCTTCATATCCGGGATTCTGCGGGAAATTGCCGACATTCGCGTCGCGGATAGCCTGCGGAATGGGCCACAGCACGTGGAAATCCTGGATGAGGTCGCGCGCCTCGGGGTTGTACTTTCTCACGCGTTCGAGCAGTTTGCCCGTGCGTATCAGCGTGAAGCGGCGGCTCTCTTCGCCGTAGAGTTCGCGGATGCGCTCGTCGAGCAGGAAATCCATCGTCATCTCCTCGTCGGAAACGTCGGACACTTTGGCGCGGCGGCGCACTTCGTTCACGGCATCGGCGGCCTTATCGGGCATGTCCTGACGCAGGTAGGCTTCAGCCAACAGCAGGTAGGTCTCGGCCAGGCGGAATTTCATGCGGTCTTTGTATGCGCCGGTAAGCTGGAGGTTTTCCTCCTTACCGAAGAAAAATTTCTTCAGCGCCGGGAAGAGCTGGGCCTGCGACCACGATTTGTCGTCGATGGGGCATTTTTGTCCCAGCTTGTTGGGCGTCAGCGGGTTGTTGTAGTACCAGTTGCGCTTGATGTTGTACTCCGAGTTGCGGATGTCGCCGTCTTCGAAGATGCCTTTTTCCTGAATATCGGGGAAACCCTCCTTTTCTCCGGCCGTCGTGGCGTTGGTTCCCTTGACGCCGATCCACCACTTCAGCGGATAGATCTGCGCCAGGCCGCGGCCGCCGAGCGAGTCGGCCAGTGCGAATCCGTCGATGGCGTGGTACTGGGGATTCCAGGCGCGGCGGGTCCAGTCGTCGGAATTCGTGCCGCCGCCGACCGTGTTGTACTGGAACTGCATGACCCAGATACCCTCGGTGTTGCCGGCTGAACGGTTCTGATTGTTTTCGACGAACATGTCGCTGAAATAGTCGCCGGGATCGTTCTTGGCGTTGCCGAAGCGGCTTTTCATCAGACTGTAATACGGGCAGTCGATCACGTCCTGGGCATTCTCCTCGGCCAGCTTATAGTCGCCTTCGGCGCCGCGCAGCAGGTACATTTCGCTCAGCAGGTGGCGTGCGGCCCACGTCGTAAGCTTGCCCTCCTTCACGTTGTCGGGATTGTCGGGAAGGTACGTCTTGGCAAATTCCAGGTCTTTGATGATGTTGCCCAGCACCTCGATCTTGGGATCGCGCGAGAACGAGAGCAGGAAGGGCTTCTGGATGGTTTCGACCCAGGGCACGTCGCCGTAGAGGTAGACCAGCGTGCGGTAGGCGTAAGCCCGGAAGAAACGGGCTTCGGCCTGGTAAAGCTGTTTGTCGGTGGGATAGTCCCAGTTGTTGTTCTTTTCGGAATAGATCAGCAGTTCGTTGGCCGAAGCGATCAGGTTGTAGGCCCAGTTCCAGTACGAACCGACGAAAAGCGTCGACGGGTTGAGCGTCATTTCGGCGAACGGAACCAGCGAACCGTCGCGGACGGTTCCCATGCGGCAGAGGTCGGTCGAAATCTGGAGCACCTCGTAGGCGCAGGCGCCGTTGTGCATGAAAGCGCCGTTTTCACCCCAGGTGTTGTATTCCGAGCGGGCGATGGCGTAGAGCCCCGTGGCTCCCACCTCGAAGCCCAGTGAACTGGTGTAAGTGTTGTCGGGGGCCAGCGAACTTTTCAGATCCTCTTCCAGGAAGGAGGTGCAGCCCGCAGCTATTGAGAGGATCGAACTCGCGATGCCGATCTTGATATAATTCATCGTTTTCATAGTCAGGTCTTGATTAGAAGGTTAAGGTTAATCCCAGTACGTAGGAACGGGCGGTCGGGAACGATGCGAACCAGGTGTTGTCGTAGTTCAGCATCTGGCGCATGTTGGAGAAGGCGCAGACGTTGTTCACGCTGAAATTCACGTCGATGGCGCTCAAGCCGATCCGGCGGACGAATTTCTGATTGACACGGTAGCCCAGCGTGATGTTGCGCAGCTGCACGTAGTTGAGCTTCTTGTAGTAGCCGTGGCTGAAGGAGGCCTGGTAACCCGGCGAAACGACCTCTGCGTCGGGGGTCTCCGGCGTCCAGTATTTCACGCCGTGGATGTAGTTGCCCGAACCGAACGTATACGAGGAGATGTTGGCCACGTTGTCCGTCATCCACTTGCCGAAGACGCCGTTGAACAGGAACGAGAAATAGAAGTCCTTGTAGGAGAAACGGTTGCCCATCGACATCGTGAAGCTCGGCTGTTTGCTGCCGATCACCTTGCGGTCTTTGGAGTCGATGACGCCGTTGCCGTCGACATCCTCCAGTTTGGCGGCTCCGGGCGTGGCTCCAGTCTGGTGGGCCACCTCCTTGCCGTCCTTGTCGATGAACGTGAACTCGTCGCCTTCCTGCCAGATGCTGATCATGTTCCAGTCGTAGTAGACCGACAGCGGCTGGCCGATGAACCACTTGTTGTTGATGTCGTCTCTGCCGTCGCCGCGCAGCGCGACGATCTTGTCGCGGTTGAGCGAGAAGGTGAAGTCGGTCTCCCACCTGAAATCCTTCTTGCGGATATTCTGCGAATGGAGCGTCAGTTCGATACCCTTGTTGCGGGTCTGGCCGACGTTGTAGAGAATCTTGCTGTAACCGTTCATAATGGGAACGGTACGCGACATCAGCAGGTCGTGCGTGTTGGAGAGGTACATGTCGATCGTACCGCCCAGACGGCCGTTGAAGAACTGGAAGTCGATACCGAGGTTGGCCGTATAGGTGGTCTCCCAACGCAGGTCGGGATTGCCGATACCGTCGCTCGGCAGGTAGGCCGAGTTGGCGGCGTCGCTGTTGTCGCCCCAAATATATTTGACACCATTGGTCGAGTAGAGACGGTCGAGCGACTGATAACGTGAAATGGCGTTGTTTCCGTTGGCGCCGTATGAGAGGCGGATCTTCAGCATGTCGATCCAAGAGGCGTTGTCCTTGATGAAGCTCTCCTCGCCGAGATGCCAGGCAACGGCAGCCGAGGGGAAGAAAGCCCATTTGTGGTTTTCAGCGAAGGCCGAGAACGAGTCGGCGCGTCCGGTGAGTGTCAGAAGGTATTTGCTGTTGAAGCCGTAATTCACACGGAACATGCCCGAAACGAAGTTCTCTTTCCAGAAAGACGAACTGATGGCGATCTTGTTCTCGGCGCCGTCCATCCGGTAGAAGCTCGAGTCGTCGTTTACGAAGCCTTCGCCGCTTTGCGAAGCGGCTGTATACTGGGCCTCCTGCATGGAGAAGAGACCTGTGAAGTCGATGTGATGTTTGCCGAAATTCCGGTCGAATTTAAGCACGTTCTCCCACGTCCAGTCCGTCGTGTGGTTGTTGGCCAGCTCGGCGCGGCCGTCGACTTTCTTACCCGTTACGGTGTTGCGGCCGTAGTAGGTTCCGTTCATCTGGCTGCGGTAGTTGTAGCCGAACTGCGACCGGAAAGAGAGCCCTTTGACCGGAAGTTTGAGATCGAGGAACCCGTTGGCCATGAAGTTGCGGCCCGTGCGTTTCTGGTCGGCGTTGACGTCCTTCATCGGGTTGGGCAGGTTCGAGTAGTCCATCGGCTCCTCGTAGTAGGCGCCGGTCTCGTCCTTGTAGATGCCGTAGGGGCTTTGCTTGATGGCATGTTCGAGGTTCGGCGTCGCACCGCCGGTCTCACGGTTCACGAACTGCGTGGTGAGACCTACGGACAGCCAGTCGTTCATTTTCTGGTTGATGCTGGCATAGACGTTCGTGCGCTGGTAATTCGAATTGTAAACCACGCCGGGGTTGTCCAGGTAGGAAACCGAGGCCATATAGGTGGTCTTCTCGTTGCCGCCCTGGAAGCTCAGCTGGTGGTCCATCGTGAAGACCGTGCGGAAGACATAGTCCTGCCAGTCGTTGGTGATGCCCTTGGCGTAGTTTACCTTCTCGCTGGCGCTGATAATCGAACCTACCAGCGGATCGAGCTGCTCGCCGCTGTAATTGTTCTTGAGCCGGCCCATGTCCTGTTTGAGGCGGATGAACTCGTTGGGACCCATGGTTTCGATGCGCTGCATCGGCTCGGCGATGGCGAGCTTCGTTTTGTAGGTGACATGGAATTCGCCCTGCGAACCCCGCTTGGTCTGGATCAGGATGACGCCGTTCGAGCCGCGCGAACCGTAGATGGCCACGGCCGACGCGTCTTTCAGCACCGACATGTTCTCGATGATGTTCGGGTCGAGGTCGGCCAGTCCGCCCGAGTAGGGAATGCCGTCGAGAATGATCAGCGGGTCGTTGCTGGCCGTCAGTGAGTTCTGGCCGCGGATCAGCAGGGTCTGGTTGCTGCCCGGCGCTTCGTTGCCGGTCGTGATGTTCAGACCGGCGACCTGGCCGACCAGACGGTCCATCAGGTTGTTGGTCGAGACCATTTCCAGCGTCTGTTTGCTGACGACGGCGAGACCTCCCGTGAGGTCTTTCTTTTTCTGCGTACCGTAACCCACGACGACCACTTCGTCGAGGGACTGGGCGTCTTCGGTCATCGTCACGTTTACGACATTCGATGCGCCGAGTTTCACTTCCTGGTCGGTATAGCCCAGACAGGTGAAAAGAAGCGTCGAGGATGCGGGAACTTTGATTTCATAAACACCTTGCGTATTGGATACGGCTCCGTTGTTGCTTTTGCCGTCCTTTACCACGACAACGACTCCCGCCAGCGGGGCGCCGCTTCCGTCGGTGATTTTACCGGTTACTTTGACGTCGTTCTGCTGGGCGAACGACGGTGTTGCAGACAGCAGGAATAAGAGGGAAATCGTCAGGCTGCCTATAAGCTTTTTGTACATGCTCATTATCATAAAAGGTTTCTTTTTGGTTAGTGCTTGTATCTCCGTTATAAAGGGATTGTCTGGAGGGGCGGGAGACACTTCGTCGCCTGGTGTGGTTTTCCGATCATCTTTTCATAGGTTTCAGGTTTTAATTTTTTAAATTTTTTATGTATTTCGAAGGAAAAGCGGACGCCGGGGACTTCGGACCCCGTATTGCAAAGGTCAATAAAACGGGGCGACCGGATGGGCGTCGTTTATTCGGAAATGGTTCCATTTCGTACGGAGGGGTAAAAAAAAGGAGCATATCCGGGCGCTGCGGGCGCTGCGCAGACCTGCGAAGAGTCCCGTCCGGACAAAATGAAACCTCCCTGCCGGTCGCGCGGGGCGACGGCGGGAAGGTTTCTGCGGGCAGATGCGGACGCTGCTCCGGCGGATACGAAAGCACGAGATATTCATAGCCGGTTCGGTCGGCTCCTTTCGTGCGGTTTGCGTCAGGATTTCTTCTTAAATTCGGATGGGGTCAGTTCGAAATGCCGTTTGAAACAGATGCTGAAATATTTGGGATTGGCGAATCCCGTCAGGACCGAGATCTCGGAGATGGTCAGGTCCGACTCCCGGAGCAGCTGGGCCGACCGTTTCAGCCGGACGTCCATGATGAACTCCTTGATCGACATGCCCGTGATGTCGTTGATCTTCTGGTAGAGGAGCGTGCGTCCGATCGACATGTCCGACACGAACGAATCCACGTTGTAGTCGCTGTTGTCCATGTTCCGTTCGATGTAGTTCATCGCCTTTTTCAGCAGTTCCTCGTCCATCGACGAAATGGTGATCTTCGACGGTTCGGCGATGTACTTCTTGCTGTAACGCTCCTTGAGTTCCTGCTGGCTGCGGATGAGGTTGGCAACCTGTTTGAGCAGGAAATCCATATCGAAGGGCTTGTCGATGAACACGTTGGCTCCGCATTCCAGTGCCTTGATCTTGTTTTCGGTGTTTTTGCCCAGAGCCGAAAGCATGATCACCGGGATATGGCTGGTCTTGATGTTCGAACGCAGCGAGCGGCATACCTCGAAGCCGTCGGCTTCGGGCATCATCAGGTCGGTGATGACGATCTGGGGGCAGATTCTCTCCGCTTTGGCGATGCCTTCGCTGCCGTTTGCCGCGGTGTATACGTTGTAGTGTTTCGACAGCCGTTGTTCGAGGTAGCTCCGCAGGTTGGGGTCGTCCTCGATGACCACGATGTTGCACGCCTTGCGGTCGTGCCGGTCGTTGGGAGCCATGACGTCGGATTCGGTCAGCAGGTTGTCGATTTCGGAGACCGTGTATTCGTACGATTCGGCGGCGCTGTCGGTCTTTTCGGCGTTGAGCGTGAAGGGCAGGACCACCGTGAACGCGACTTTCGAGTTGCCCGAACGGAGGGTGATGGTTCCGTTGAGGTTGCCGACCAGCTCCTTGACGATGGCCAGTCCCAGGCCGCTGCTGCTCTCGAATTGGGGACGGCGGTCGGAGAGGTGGTTGAACGATTCGAAGATGGCCTCCTTCTTGTCGTCGGGAATTTCCGCCCCGGTGTTGGTGACCGTGAAGGCGATGTATTCGGTGCCGGCGGCCGGCGGAGCGGACTCCGGGCGCTGGTCCTGCCGCGCCGGGTAGATTCTCACGCCGACATAACCGTTTTCCGAGGCGTACTTGATCGCGTTGGAGAAGAGGTTCGTGAAGATTTTTTCGATCACGTCGTGGTCGAACTTGGTGTAGAAACTTTCATACTGGGAGTTGAAGCCGGTTTCGATCCCCTTCTTGTTGGCGTAGAACTCGAACAGCGAGAAGATGCTGTCGATGAAGCGGATCAGATCGCCCGGCTGGCGGTTCAGGGTGATCTTCTGGCTCTCGATTTCGCGGAACTGAAGCAGTTGGCTGATCATGCGCTGGATGCGCCCCACGTTCTTCTCGATCAGGTGCACGTAGGCATTGCCCGGCGCATTGGCGGGCAGGTGTTCCTTGAGCTGTTTCAGCGGGTCGACGACCAGCGTGAGCGGAGTTTTGAGGTCGTGGGAGATGTTCGTGAAGAAGTTGATCCGGGCCTGGGTCAGCTGCTTCATGTTCTGTTCCTTGATCCGCTCCAGTTCGAGCCGCTGTTCGAAAATCTTCTTGTTGGTGAAATACCGCCAGATGAAGTAGGCCACCGCCGAGAGCAGCGCCGCATAAACGAGGTAGGCCCAGCGGGAGAGGAAGGGCGAGGGGTGCACCCTGAAGCCGAGCGCCGAAACCTCGTCGCCCCACAGGCCGTCGTTGTTGGCCGCCTTGACCTCGAAGACATAGTTTCCGGCGGGCAGGTTGAAGAACTGCACCGCCTTCTGTCCCTGCGGCAGCAGGGACCATCTTTCGGAGTGTCCCAGCAGGCGGTAGGCATACTGGTTTTTCTCGGCGTTCAGGTAGCTGTTCGCCGAGAAGCGGATTTCGAAATTCGACTGCCGGTGCGACAGTTCGATCACGTCGCCCTCGCCTCCGCGGTAGGAGAGCGTGGAAATGGCTTTCTCCAGAGGCGAGTTCTTGGCGCCGGGCACGGCCGGCCGGCTGTTGATAAGCAGGTCCGTAAAATAGACTTTTGGCTTCTGGTCGTTGTATTTGATCTTTCCCGGGGTGAAGAGGATGAAGCCGTCCGTCCCTCCGAACAGCATTTCGCCTTTCGAGGTCTTGTAGCAAGCCCGCACGTAGTAGGCCCCGCAGCGGTTCGGGATGTCGATCTGCGATTTGCGGATCACCCCGTCGGTATGGTCGTAATAGTAAAGCCCGTCGTTGGTGCTGAACCAGACATCTTTCGAGGGGGTGTCTTCGAGGATGCCGAAGACTGTTTTGCCCTCCAGCCCTTCGCCGTTCCGGTCCCTGAAATTGACGTAACTGCCGTTGCGGCGCAGCAGGTTGACCCCGCCGCCGCGGGTTCCGAACCAGATGTCGGAGTCGGAGGTGACGCAGTAAGAGCAGAGGTTGTTGACCGAATAGGGGGCCTCTGCGATGTAATGGCGCTTCAGAATCCGCCGTGTGGCGGGATCGACGACGTATGCGCCGTCGTGCCCGACGAGCCACAGGTCGCCCCGCTCGTCGTGGAACAGCGTTTCGATATGGATGCGGACGGCGTTTCCCTGTGCGTCTGTCAGCCGGACCGTCTCCACGCGTCCCGTACTCGCATCCTTGTACATCAGCTCGGCGTCCGGGTCGGTCAGCCAGATGCCCCGGTCGCCCTCCTTGGCGAAGTCATAGACGCTCAAAGGCTGTCCCGAGGCCGGATGGTTCATGTACAGGTCGGAGAAACGTCCCTGCCGTTCGTCGAAGACCCGCATTCCGCCGTTGAACGCCGAGACCAGCAGCCTGTCGTTTCCGTCGTGCCACAGCTTTTTGATCATGTTCGACGTCAGGCCGCAGCGGCTCTCCTGCGTGTAATAGACGAACCGGCCGTCGCGGCGGTCCCAGCGGTTAATTCCCCCCCCCTCCGTTCCGATCCAGAGATTGCCCTCCGAATCCTCTTCGAAACAGCTGACGATGGGATGGTTCAGCCCGCCCGGCGTGGCTTTGAAATAGTCCACGCCGTTGTCCGCGAAGGTCATGTAGGCCAGTTTGCCGCCGTATGTGCCGACCCATATCCCGCCGTCGGGATCGGGGAAGATCGACCATACCGAATTGTTGGGCAGGGAGTAGGGATAGTGGAGGTCGGAACGCAGCAGCTGCGTGCTGGCGGTAAGCGGCTCCAGCAGCAGCAGTCCCGATTGCGTCGCTACCCAGATGATGCCCTGCGAATCGAGGTGAAGCTCCTTGGCGCCGGCGGATTTCTCGTATTCGAGCGGCAGTCGGAAATACCGTCCGATCCTGCCGTTGCCGTCGCATTCGTAGAGTCCGTCCATGAGCGTGAGGACATATACCGACCCGTTGCACTCCATCACGTCGCGGATCACGCAGCTGCCGCCGCCGACGGATGCGAAGAGGACGTATTGCCCGGTCTCCCGGTTCAGGCGGTAGAGATCGCCGCCCGACGCGGCGTAAACGTACTCTTTCGTGCACACCAGCGTCAGCGTCCGCCCGGGTGCGGACATCTCCGGAGGCATCGGATAGCGGGTCACGGCGGGCAGCCGTTCGGGGCTGAACGATTCGATGCCGTTGTTGCGGATCAGCCATACCGTCCCGTCGTTGTTCGCCGTGACCGAGCCGATATTGCCCTCCAGAACGAATTCGAATTCCAGCTTCCGGTAGTCGAAGCGCAGCAGCCCTTGGTTAGTCCCTACGTACAGGCCTTTCCGGTTGTCCGTGATCACCTGTCCGTAGGACCAGTAGGAATTCGGCGAGAGGTTCGTGACCAGGTCGGTCATCCGTACGAACGACGTGCCGTTGTACATGAACAGGGCGTCGTAGCCGCTGAACCACATACGCCCGACGCTGTCCTTGGCGATGCTGTGGATGCCTCCGTAATAGGAGGTCTCGGGCATGGTGTGGAAGCGGTAGTCCGGGATATTCAGGGCATGGAGCGCCGGAGAAATCAGCGTTGCGGCGAAAAACAGCGCCGCAAACGGAATTTTCGTATATGCCTTATGTCGGGTCATCGTTTCTTCTTTAGCACAAAGATAAAAGAAAAAGCGAAAAATGGATGCTTCGAAGCCCGGTTTTTCGGTTCTCCGCCGCCGGACCGGGGGTGCAGCGGGGAAAGCCGGGCTGCACCGCCCGGAGACGAAAAAGACGGCAGGGAAAACTCCCTGCCGTCTTTTTTATTGAATGAAGCGTTCCGGACCGGGGCGTGATTCCGGTGGGCGTTTACCGCCCCTGAAGCCCGCTTCTCAAGCGGGCGGGCGCAGAGCTGGATCGTAAGCCAGAATGGCCCGGCACCGCCCCTGAAACCCGCTTCTTAAGCGGGTTACCAGATGATTACGCGATCCTGTTCGGGCAGGAACATCGGTCCGTCGGCGATCGAGAAGGCGTCGTAGAAATCCTGCAGGTTGCGCAGCGTGGCGTTCACGCGCCATTTGCCCAGCGAATGCACGTCGAGCTTGGTGAGACGGGCGATCTCCTCGTCGCGGATGTTCTGTGCCCAGACGGTCGCGTAGCTCAGGTAGAAGCGCTGAGCCGGCGTGAGGCCGTCGATCGGTTCGGGCTCGGTGCCGTTCAGCGAGTTCTTGAGTGCCGTGTAAGCCACGCGCAGACCGCCCTGATCGGCGATATTCTCGCCCAGACAGAGCGAACCGTTGGCGAAGATGGCCGGCTGGTCGCCGCGTGCGGGCAGCACCTCGATCGCGTCGAACTGCTTGACCAGAATGTCCGTCTTGGCCTTGAACGCGGCGGCGTCCTCGTCGGTCCACCAGTTGTTCATGTTGCCGTCCTTGTCGAAATTGCGGCCCTGGTCGTCGAACCCGTGGGTCATCTCGTGGCCGATCACCACGCCGATGGCGCCGTAGTTCACCGCGTCGTCGGCGTCGGGGTTGTAGAACGGCGGCTGGAGAATGGCGGCCGGGAAGCAGATTTCGTTGGTCGTGGGATTGTAGTAGGCGTTCACCGTCTGGGGCGACATGTGCCACTCGTCCTTGTCCACGGGCTTGCCCAGTTTCGAAATGTTGTCGGACGTATACCAGGCGTTGGCCTCGACGATGTTCTCCCAGTAGCTCTTCGCAGGGTCGATCTTCAGCGTCGTGTAGTCCTTCCACTTGTCGGGATAGCCGATCTTCACGGTGAAGGCCGCGAGTTTCTCCTGCGCCTTGGCCTTCGTGGCGTCGGACATCCAGTCGAGGGCGGCGATGTGCTGACCGAGGGCCGTCTGGAGGTTCTTCACCATGTCGAGCATCCGGGCCTTGTCCTTCTCGGGGAAGTACCTGGCCACGTACATCTCGCCGACGGCTTCCGAAAGGGTTCCGTTGGGAACCGACATGGCGCGCTTCCAGCGGGGTTTCTGCTCCTGCTTGCCCGACATCACGCGGCCGAAGAAGTCGAACGACGCGTTGATGAAGTCGTCGCTCAGGTAGCTGGCGGCTGCGCCGATGTACTGTGCGGCGAGGTAGTAGCGAATGTCTTCCAGCGGGGCGTTTTTCATCAGATCGTTGGCGTTGGTCAGGGCCGAGGGGGTCGTCACGATGATCTGCTCGAAATCACCGATGCCCATTACCTTATAGTATTCGGCCCAGTCGATGGCGTCGTAAGTCTTCTCGAAATCGGCCTTCTTCGTGGGGTTGTACATGGCGGGGATGTTGCGCAGTTCGACGCTCGACCAGTTTTTCTCGGCCAGCTTCGTTTCGATCGACAGCACGCCCGCAACGGCTTTGTCGATGTCGGCCTCGGGAACGCCCGATAACCGGAAGATTTTGCCCAGATACTCCTTATAGGCGGTGCGGATCGACTCGTTCTCGGGATCGAGGTAATAGTCGCGGTCGCCCATGATCAGGTCGGGCTGCGAGGCGTAGAGCGCGTTGATGTCGCTGTTCATCAGGTCGGACTGCACGCCCACGCCGAAGAACGGATTGGCGATTGAGGTGTGGAGCCTGGCCACCATGGCGGTCAGCTGCGAACGGTCGCCGATGGCAAGAATTTCGTCGACGGCGGCCTTGATCGGAGCGGCGCCCTCGGCGTTCAGGCGCACCGAGTCCAGCCCCATCTTGTAGAGGTCTGAAATCTTCTGCTCGACGCTTCCCGGCTCGGCTTTCTGCTGCGTCATGCCGGAGAACAGCTCGTTGATGCGCTTCTCGTTGTTGTCGCGCAGGATGTCGAACGAACCGTAGCGCGAATATTCGGGTTTGAGCGGGTTCTTGGCCTGCCAGCCGCCCGTGGCGTACTGGTAGAAATCGGCATTCGGAGCGACCGTGAGGTCGAGGTTCGTCATGTCGATGGCCGGGGTCTTGGTGGTGGTGTTCTGACAGCTTGCCATACAGGCCATGGCGGCTAAAATCAAAATCTTTTTCATCGTTGTTCGGGTTTTTGAGTATGAAACAGGGACCTCCGGGGTGCCCGGACGTCCCTGTTTCGGATCAGTATTTGCTCCGGGCTGCCTACTTGGTGATCGCCTCGACACCGGGCAGGGTTCCGAACTCGATGTACTCGAGCAGGGCGCCGCCGCCGGTCGAGATGTAGGATACCTGGTCGGCCAGGCCGAACTTGTTGATGCAGGCTACCGAGTCGCCGCCGCCGATGAGCGAGTAGGCGCCGTTCTTCGTAGCCTCGGCGATGGCCAGGGCCACCTCCTTGGAGCCGGTTGCGAACTTGTCGATCTCGAACACGCCCACGGGGCCGTTCCAGAGGATGGTCTTGCAGCCCAGGATGTGCTCGCGGAAGACCTTTTTGCCCTCCGAGCCGATGTCCAGACCCTCCCATCCGTCGGGAATGTCGTTGGCCGGCGCCTCCTTGGTGTTGGCGTCTGCCGAGAATGCGTCGGCGATCAGCGCGTCGGGCGACATGACCAGCTGCACGCCCTTCTTCTTGGCCAGCTCGAGGATCTCGAGCGCTACGGGGAACATGTCGGGTTCGCAGATCGAGCCGCCGACCTTACCGCCTTGCGCAGCCGCGAAGGTGTAGGTCATGCCGCCGCCGATGATGATCGAATCGACCTTCTCGATCAGCGCCTTGATCACGCCGATCTTCGACGAAACCTTCGATCCGCCCACGATGGCGCAGAACGGATGGGCCGGGGCCTCCATCAGCGAGGAGATGGCCTTCACCTCTTTCTCCATCAGGTAGCCGAACATCTTGTGGTCAGTGTCGAAGTAATCGGCGATCAATGCCGTAGAAGCGTGTGCACGGTGAGCGGTACCGAATGCGTCGTTTACGTAGCAGTCAGCGTAAGAAGCAAGTTTCTTGGTAAACTCTTTCTGGCTTTCCTTAACGGCAGCTTTGGCAGCTTTCTTTTCTTCGTCTGTCGCATCTTCGGCCAAACCGCGCGGTTTGCCTTCTTCTTCAGCATAGAAACGAAGGTTTTCGAGCAACAGCACTTCACCCGGTTGCAGAGCGGCAGCCTTAACGGCAGCTTCTTCGCCCATGCAGTCGTTGGCGAACTGTACCTCAACACCCAGCAGTTCTGACAAATGTTTCAGGATGTGCTTCAAAGAGAACTTGTCGGTTGCACCTTTCGGACGACCGAGGTGAGAACCGATGATAATACTGCCACCGTCAGCCAAAATCTTCTTCAATGTAGGAAGAGCGGCACGCATACGGGTATCGTCTGTAATGTTGAAGTTTTCGTCCAGAGGTACGTTGAAGTCCACGCGAACGAATGCCTTTTTTCCGGCAAAGTTAAATTGATCAATTGTCATAATACTCTATTTTATTTAAAAGTGTTACTAATTTCTTTTTAGTGAGCGCAAAGTTAGCATTTATTTCTTTTTTTTGCTATGAAACCGTTGTTTATTCTTTGTCTTTGCCGCTCTCTTTGCTGACTCGCTACGTCTTTGTTTTACAGCCTCGGTTCCTGTTAGTATCTCGCCCGTCTCACTATCCACGTAACTCGCCTTCTTGTAGAGAAACTCTGGTGTGATTCTCTTTAGTCTGCGAATGGATGCTGGTGTGATTCTCTTTGGCTGATCTGGTAGGATGTTATCCGGAAAGATGTATCCCTTGGCTCG
>OHSE01000449.1_pt1 | contig 13260 bp, 16 predicted proteins | sample 1578531 | NCBI WGS metagenome assembly OHSE01 (sample SAMEA3879541, study PRJEB24766) | human gut metagenome | biome: human-associated habitat; feature: feces | place: USA | collected 1985/1987
TTGAACACCACTCCGGTGTACGGATTCATGCCTGCCGGTTTGAAGTACGCCTCCCGGAACCTGCCGATGAACCTGCCGAGCCGGATGCCTTTGTCGATCAGGAAGGTCTCAGCCCACAGGTCAAGGAGTCCGTTGCTGGCAGGTGTACCTGTCAGGCCCACCATGCGTTTGATCTGGGGACGGACCTTCCGCAGCGCCTTCCATCTCTGGCTCTGGTGATTTTTAAAGCTGGAGAGCTCATCGATCACCACCATGTCGAAGGGCCACGGGATGCCGCGCTTTTCCAGATAGTCGGTCAGCCATTTCAGGTTCTCCCTGTTCACAACATAGATATCTGCCGGTGTCCGCAGGGCTGCCTCGCGCTGCTTGGCGCTGCCTACCATCACGGACATTTTCAGGAAGCGTGCGTGCTCCCAGAGATCTCGCTCCTCCGGCCATACACTGCGGCATACACGTAAGGGTGCGATTATCAGTACCTTGTTCACGTCAAAGCTATCAAACATCAGGTCCAGAATAGCAGTCAAAGCTGATATCGATTTTCCCATACCCATCTCGATGATCAGCATCGCCTCCGGGTGTGTTTTCAGGAACTCCACGCAGTAGTTCTGGTATTCGTGTAAGTCAGTTCTTTTCATATTTCTCATCCATTTCTCTCATGATCCGGTTCAGAAGCGCCGGTCCGTCAATGCTGGTCAGGGCCTGAAAATACTGAGAGCAGAAAAACTGCGTAATCTCCCTGACGGTATCCTGCGCCAGCTTGTCGTTGGGATGGCGCTTCAGCCTCCGGTATGCTGGCCTGAAATCCTTCACCGCCTGCAGGATGATGGCGTTGGCCAGCGCCTGATAGTTGTCTTCATACATTCAGCTCCCTCCACGTGATGCAGCCGATCTGACCCGCTGCCGTGGACAGAGCCTTCCGGTCGATCTCTTTCTCCCGGATGAGGCCCGCGATCGTTTCCGACTGCTGGCGAAGCTGGGCCATCACAGCTTTGTGGTGATCCTTTGCACCGGCGAGCTCCTTTTCCAGATCGTCGATGTAATCGGAAGCGTCATCGTTCTCACCAAGCCATTCTTCCAGCCAGCGCCGCGCCTCCGATCCCATGTGCTCGTCCACCAGATCCAGGAAGCTGCGCTCGTCGAATACGATCTCATTCCGTCCATTTTTCAGTGTGATCACATCTGCCATTCTCGCTTACCTCCCTGATGATGCCTGGTATCTGCTCCGGGTCGTCCAAGACGGAAACCTGAAAACCAAGCTCCCGCAGCTGCTCGTGCCGCCTGACCTGTAATGGTCTGGGCTTCTCGCCGGGAGCCTTCACCTCGACGAATCCGATGTGGGCTTCCGGCAGCAGCACCATGCGGTCCGGCATTCCGTCTGTCCCCGGTGACACCAGCTTAGGGCACATACCGCCTTCAGCCTTAACCGCCTTCACGAGCTTGTGTTCAATCGCTTTTTCTCGCATTGCTCATACTCCTTCCAGCACTCTTCAAAGACATCGAGGCAGGCATCGCATGCCCGACAGCTTTCGAGGTACCCTCGTATGACCCCGTGTCCGTCACGATCCTGAATGCCGACGCGGGTCGGGAACTCGGTCTCATCACTTGCCATATCATTTGCAAGGTCCGCTTTGCGGCCAGTCTTGTTGTAGTAGTTTCGTTTCATATATCCGTAGAACGTCATTTTCGATTCCTCCATCACGAGATTATTTTTCCGGGTGCAGGTCGGTGCACCTCAGTACATAGACCCCTATAGCATTATTTTTTTTCTAAAAATTTTTCCCTATAGACCCTTATGTAATGACTTGCACCGACCTGCACCTTTATCAAAGAAGCCTGTAAAATCAAGGCTTTCCGGCATTCCGTTGGTGCAGGTCGACGCAGGTCGTTTTGCCTTGGTGCAGGTCAATGCAGGAGCATTTCACTATCCCTCGTCGGTAAAAACAGACATTTATCTGCGCTGGGTCTGGAATTGAGCTGCACCGACCTGCACCGAGGTGCACCTTTTATGCACCAAATTCTGACTTGATCCGCAGTCCCCGGACCACCATTCCGGTCTTGGTTTTCTTCCGCTCATAGTCGCGCTGGGCCAGAGCACCATAGAAGTCTGTCGTGCTTCTGGCGTACTCACCGATGCGCGTGCAATAGGCACGGTATTCCAGATACAGCTCTCCGGACTTTTCTGTATAGGACGGATCAACCTCACAGCACTCCTCCAGAAAATCGCTCATCCAGTCATTCTGCCCGCGATAAGCGTCAATGGCATCCTGCACCACCTTCGGATTCGTCAGATGGAAGTCCTTAGCGATGATGCGCTTGGCACCCTCGATGATCCACGCCAGTACAGCCGGTCCTGCGTTCTCAAACAGATAATCGGCATAGTTCTTCACGTCGCTGCGGCCCTCAAACACCGCATTGAACGGGATCACGATCAGCCTGCGCCAGGTTCCTTCATCGGTCGCACCCACCTTCGGCAGGTGGTTCGTGTACAGGACCAAGGTGTGTGACGGCGTGAAGGACGCAGGCTTGCAGAACTTCTTCTCACCGTAAATATCATCGGTAGAGGTCAGCTGCTTCACCACAGAGGTGTTCATCCGCATGCCCTCTTCCAGCTCCTTGGCCAGCGCCAGCCGGACACCTTTGAGCTCTGCCATCTCAGGCTTGACGTTCCTGCGGCAACCGACCGTCAGGGTGTCCGCCGACACGTTCCCGGCATACCCGCCGAGGACTCTGGCGATGGTATTCCAGAAGGTCGACTTACCGTTGCGGCCTTCGCCGTAAGCGATGATCATGGCCTCCATGTAAACCTTGCCGATGGCGGCCAGACCCACGACCTCCTGCACGTAGTCGATCAGTTCAAGATCCCCGAGGAAGGTTTTGTACAGTGCATCCAGCCAGAGCGCTTTGCCCTTATCGCCGGGCTCCACGGCTGTGACCTTGGTGCAGTAATCCTTCCAGTTGTGCTCCTGCATTCCTTCGAGACCGTCCGACAGCCGGTAAGATGCCTGCGGCGTATTCAGGAGCAGAGGGTCCGCATTCAGTTCTTCCAGTTCCACACCGACCATCGGCTTTGCGGCCTCCATTGCGGAACGGATGTATTTGATATTCCGTCTGCCCATCACGAATTTGTAATAGGTGACCGCAGCCAGGTATTCTTCCAGCATCCGGAGCTGTTCATCGGACAGACCAGCCAGTGCCTTTTTCCCTCCGGCGAGGACAGCCTCGTCGCCACCGGCGTTGAGGAAGGACTGCTTCGTGGTGAACATGAGCAGCTCCGCGTCGGAGCTGCTGGTCCAGAAACTCCATCGTCGCACCCAGCGCAGCTTCCTTCGATTCAATCCAGTAGGTTCCGTTGTAGCGGAAGAAGTCCGTCGCCGGATTGAAGCAGATCTCATCGCCGTACTCCTTGGACAGGATCTTCGCTTGCCCGATGTCGGAATAGTCCTCCGGCTTCAGGCACCCGGCAGGACCGGCGAGCTTGGCGATGTTGAACTTATCCGGAGGGACATACCCGTCCTGCTGCGTGACGACCCTCTCGAATTTCCTGGCGCTGCGCCAGATCTTCGTAAGCTCCTCGTCCGGCAGCGGAGGCTCGCACTTGGCGGCCTCATCCATGAAAATCTTGTGCGAGGCATCGTTCCAGCCGTAGCGCTTGACCACTCGACCGGCAAACCGGGAGAGCGTCGCATTCCGGCTGCCTTCCTTTATTACATGGCTGCCGTAGCTGCCCTGGTCCATCCCGGCGTCGAAATCCTCCTCGGCAAAGAGCTCGTTCAGGGTCTTGGTGCCGGGAATGAAATCTGTCTGCGGATCTTTGGTTCCAAAGAAGAACCGGGCCGCGTCGAGCGCATTGGGATCGACATAGGGGAACTGAGCGGCTACCTGCTTTTTCATGGCGCTGTAGGCTTTATGATCCGTGATCTCGTCGATCTCCAGAAAAGCATGGAACTTCGGTCTCGCGGGCTTGCCGTTTTTCTCCTTCAGATGATGTCGGCTGTAATGGATGCCGATCGTCACATCCGGGAAGGTGGCCCGCAGGTCCTCCGGCGTCACCCACTCGTCCGGATTCTCGGAGTGGTCGTTATCAAACTCCACAGCGAGGCAGTTGCTCCTTATAAAATTGGCATTGCTGCGGTAACTGTTTTTATACTCGGCGCAGACATAATCATGGCAGACCGCCTGCGCCAATGATGCTGCATCGGTCACGTCAGCCTTGTGGGGATAGAGGCAGTTGCCCTCCCGACCGATGCAGTCGGCATAATAAATATTGAACATAAATTATCCTCCAGACACGTGCAGGCAGACCGGAACCACCCCGGCCTGCCGTTTTTTATTAGTTGTCCACATCACGGCGCTGATCGTCGATAGCCTGCTGGGAAAATGCCAGCGCCTTCATGATGGCGTTCAGTCCATCGTCACCGCAGCAGGCAATGGTGATCCCGGCGATACGGCCTTCGTCGTCCTTGATGGGTCCGAAGAAAAAGTCACCGGAAAGGCAGAGCAGACTGAGATAAGTACGCCCTCCGGCGTTCCGGCAGCAGCCGCCTTTGTAGCCGGTCGTCCCGGCCTCCACTTCAAGATTCGTATTGCCGCAGACGACCTCGCGCTGGAAGGTCTCCACCATCTCGCCGTTGATCTTCTGCAGGCCCTCTTCAATTGCAAACATTGATATCCTCCTCCCTTACATGTCGGATTGGTATTCCGATGTCAGCGGCGTAAGCCATCTCACGTCGCATCCCGTCACTGATTACATTCCCGCAAACCCAGAGCTCCGAGCAGACATCCATCAGACGCAGGTCCAAGCCAATCGCCAGCTCTCGCTCCGTCTCTTCTGATAAGAAAAGCGGCAGCCAGAGGTGCGGCGTGATCGGAACACAGCCCTCATCGACTGCAAACCGGCTGTACCGGCAGGCCATCTCGATGTTGTGCGTCACGTTCCCTGAGTACGGCGAGCAGATGTAGACAATGGGTGAATCCTTGTTTCTGATTTCCATAGGAAAGCATCTCCTTTCGTCGTTCTGCCTTCCCATGCCTGCAAAAGCCCCGTTTTTATAATCCGGAGCGAAAAAATCGGATCGCTTCCTTTAATAAATGAAAAAAGCCACTCCCGGAAAAATCTCCGAGGGTGGCTATAAAAATGTTCGATTTGCAGGCATGGGAGGTTAGCCGGGCAAGCAGCGGTCAGGCTTCCGAAAAAAATCCGGAGCGCCGTTATAAAAAACCGCCGTTTGCAGGCATGGGTAGTTGAGAACGAAAGAAAGGAGGAAACCTCTCATGACAAAGAAAGACAAACAGGTTCTCATTGACGGGCTGAAGAAGCTGTCAGCGGATGTGGCGGAGATCGCCGCGCTGCTGGAAGGCGCTGAGGCCCCGACAAAGAAGCAGGACGCCCCTGTTGAGGAGACGTCCCCGGCTGCCACGGAGGAGGCACCCGCCAAGGTGTACACCTACGAGGAAGTCAGAGCGATTCTCGCAGAGAAGTCCAGGACCGGGTTCCGGGCAGAGGTCAAAGCGATTCTCACCGCGCACGGTGTGAAGCAGCTTTCCGATGTTCAGACCCCAGAGGAGTTTGCCGCGATCGTCGCGGAAGCGGAGGTGATTGGTAATGGCTAAGCATGCGTACCTCGCCGCCTCTGCCAGTGAACGGTGGCTCAAGTGTCCACCCAGCGCCAAGCTCTGTGCGCAGGAGGAAGATCGCGGCAGTCCCTATGCCCAGCAGGGCACGGACGCACACGAGCTTGCCGCCTATCTCACCGAGAAAGCGCTGGGCCGAAACAGCCGTGATCCGACCGAAGACCTGACCTGGTACGACGCGGAGATGCAGGAAGCCGCTGAAGGCTATGCGTCCTTCGTGATGGAACAGGTCGCTGAGGCCAAGAAGCTCTGCACCGACCCGCTGGTCTGCATCGAGCAGACGCTGGACTTTTCCAAATGGGTCGAGCACGGTTTCGGGACCGGAGACTGCGTGATCGTGGCTGATGATCTGCTGCATATCGTGGATCTGAAATACGGCCTCGGGATTCTGGTCTCTGCCTCCGGCGAGGACGGCACCGGCAACAGCCAGCTCAAATGCTACGCGCTCGGTGCGCTGGACACCTTCGGAGATTTATACGACATCCGCCGTGTGAAGCTCTCGATCTACCAGCCGCGCAGGGAGAACGTGGACACCTTTGAACTGAGCAGGGAGGACCTGCTGAAGTGGGCCGATGAAGTGCTGGCCCCGATCGCAAAACTGGCCTATGACGGTCTCGGCGAATTCGCTGCCGGTGATCACTGTCAGTTTTGCAAGGTCAAAGCCAGCTGCCGGAAACGGGCTGAGTACAGCATGGAACTGGCAAAGTATGAATTCGCTGAAGCGCCAACCCTGGACGCGGATGAGATCGCGGCGATCCTGCCGCAGATCGACAGTCTGGTCTCGTGGGCCGAGGACATCAAAGAATACGCTTTGCAGCAAGCGCTGTCCGGCGTCCGGTATCCCGGCTTCAAACTGGTCGAAGGCAGGAGCAACCGTAAGTACACCGATGAGGTGGCAGTCGCACAGGTCGTATCGAATGCCGGGTACGATCCGTATGAGAAAAAGCTGCTGGGCATCACCGCGATGACCAAACAGCTCGGCAAGAAGAAGTTTGATGCGCTCCTGAAAGGGCTCGTCGTAAAACCGCAGGGAAAACCCGTGCTGGCACCGGCAACGGATACCCGTCCGGAATTCAACACAGCACAATCTGATTTTATGGAGGAATAAGAATTATGAGTAATGCAGTCAAAAATCCTACGAAGGTCATCACCGGCAAGCACACTGTCATGTCCTATCTGAACGTCAATGAGCCCAAAACCCCGCTGGGTGGTGGCACTCCGAAGTACAGCGTTTCGCTGATCATTCCGAAGTCCGACACCGCGACCGTCGCCCAGATCCGCGCCGCGATCGAGGCGGCCTACGAGGAGGGCCAGTCCAAGCTCAAGGGTAGCTCCAAGTTCGTACCCGCACTGGAGGATATCAAGACTCCGCTGAGAGATGGCGACAAGGAGCGCAAGGGTGACGACGCCTACAAGAACGCCTACTTCGTGAATGCCAACAGCACCACGAAGCCGGGTGTGGTGGATGCGGACCGTAACCCGATCCTCGACAGCTCCGAGCTGTACTCCGGGATCATCGGCAGGGCCAGCGTGAATTTCTACGCGTTCAACTCGAACGGCAATCGCGGCATCGCCTGCGGCCTGAACAACATTCAGAAGCTCGCGGACGGCACCCCGCTTGGTGGTCACAGCCGCGCTGAGGACGACTTCGCCGATCTGGACGATGACGATGATGATGACGACGATGATGAGGACTTCCTGTCCTGATATGACAACTTGGGCAGTGGGCTCCGGCCTGCTGCCCTGACAAAGAAAGTGAGGTTATGAAAATGGAAAAGACAATCACTCTGAGCTATCTGGCGGACCTCATTATCGTATGCGGCTTTGCCGGGATTATCGGCACAGTTGGTGGTACCGCCATCGGGCACCTGGTTCTCTTCATTGGTGGGAAGATCCGTGATGCATGGAGGAAGCGCCATCCGAAGAAGGAACCTGAAACGGCTGAGTAAACATCATGACTTGGCGGCAGGGCTCCAAACCCTGCCGTTTTTTGAAAGGAATCCGATATGGAAATAAAGAATCTGTCTTTAGACCTTGAGACGAAATCAAGTGTCGACATCAGCAAGGCTGGTGCCTATAAATACGCGGAGTCGCCTGACTTCGAGATTTTGCTTTTCGGTGTGTCCGTCAACCACGGCCCCATCACCGTGTACGATCTCGCCTGCGGAGATACCGTCCCGGAGGAGATCATCGCGGCCCTGTCCGATGACCGGGTGACAAAATGGGCCTACAACGCCAGCTTCGAACGCGTCTGCCTGTCCGTCTGGCTGCGCCGGAACTATCCGGAGCACTTCCACACCTACAGTATCCCCGGCGATCCCGTTCAGAATTATCTTGATCCGGCGTCATGGAAATGCACACTGGTCTGGGCTGCCTACAACGGCCTGCCGCTGGGCTTGGAGAAAGTCGGTGCCGTCCTCGGCTTCAAAGAAGGCAAGGACCTGATCAAGTATTTCTGCTGCCCCTGCAGGCCGACGAAGAGCAACGGTGGCCGGACCTGGAACCTGCCTCATCACGCACCGGAGAAGTGGGAGCTGTTCAAAAAATATAATGAGCGCGATGTTCAGGTGGAAATGCAGATACAGGAGCGGCTGAAAAACTACCCGGTGCCGGACTTCGTCTGGGACGAGTATCACCTCGATCAGGAGATCAACGATCGCGGCATCATGATCGATCAGGATATGGTGCGGCAGGCTCTCCGGATCGACGAGCTTTCCAAGACGGACCTGACCGCCAGAATGCAAAAAAAGACCGGGCTGGAAAATCCCAACTCGGTCATACAGATGAAGGATTATCTTGCGGAGAACGGCATGGAGGTAGACAGCCTCGGAAAGAAGGACGTCGCCGCCATGATAAAGACTGCGCCGGAGAAGCTGGCGGAGGTGCTGGCCCTGCGGCTGCAGCTCGCCAAGAGCTCCGTCCGGAAATACCAAGCGATGCAGAATGCAGTCTGCGCCGATGGCCGCTGCCACGGGATGTTCCAATTCTACGGAGCCAACCGCAGTGGCCGCTGGGCCGGAAGGTTGATCCAGCTGCAAAATCTGCCTCAAAACCACATGGACGATCTGGAGCAGGCGCGGGAGCTGGTGAAGGCCGGTGACTACGAAATGCTGGATATGCTGTACGACTCCGTCCCCGGTGTACTTTCAGAACTGATCCGGACTGCCTTCATTCCGCGTCCCGGATACAAATTCATCGTCAGTGACTTCAGCGCGATCGAGGCCAGGGTCCTGAGCCACCTTGCACATGAAGAGTGGCGTGCCGAGGTCTTCCGTAAGGGCCGTGATATTTATTGCGAGAGCGCCAGCAGGATGTTTGGTGTTCCGGTTGAGAAGCACGGCCAGAACAGCCACCTCCGTCAAAAAGGCAAGATCGCCGAGCTCGCCCTCGGCTATGGCGGCAGCGTTGGTGCCCTCAAAGCGATGGGCGCTCTCGACATGGGCCTGACCGAAGACGAGCTTCAGCCGCTGGTGGATATGTGGCGTAGCAGCAATCCCAACATCACTGCGTACTGGTGGGCTGTCGATACCGCCGTGAAGGACGCGATCAAGCAGCGGACCCAAACCCAGGTCGGCGACATTACTTTCGTGATGAAAAACGGGATGCTGTTCATCACCCTGCCCTCCGGACGCAGGCTGTCATACGTCAAGCCGCGGCTCGGTGAGAACCGTTTCGGCGGCGAGTCCGTCACCTACATGGGGATCGACGCCACGAAACACTGGTCCCGGATCGAGAGCTACGGCCCGAAGTTCGTGGAGAACATCGTGCAGGCCGTCAGCCGGGACATTCTGGCCTACGCTATGCGGACCCTGAGCTACTGCCAGATCGTCGGGCACGTGCATGACGAACTGATCATAGAATGCAGCCCCGGCGTGTTCCTCGACGCGATCTGTGAGCAGATGGGCCGGACGCCATCGTGGCTCCCAGGCATCGAGCTCCGCGCAGACGGATACGAGTGCGATTATTATATGAAGCAATAAAAAGGGCAGGGCCTACCGTAGTGGTAAGTCCTGCCCATAATCTTAGTTCTTATATCCAAAGTGCTCCCGGACTTTTTTATGCGTGCTCTGATCTGTTAACTGATATGCGACCATCGGAACGGAAATCATGCCTTTTTCCCAATAACCGTCGACCTGCTCTTGGACGAAGCTCTTCCACTCTACACGAATAAAGATTTCTTTATCAACATCCAGTTTAGCCTTGTAGGAAGGTTCAAGCCAAGGCGCATCGGTGATCGGTACTTCAGCGCCATCTACCGTGACAGTGAATTGCTTCATGGGGACCGCTGCGGCGGTGCATTCTCCAATGCCCACAAAGCCAGCCCCGGCAATATGGCAGTAGACGATATCTCTATCCTGAACGTTTCTCAGAAACTTGCCCGTGCCGCCGATATTTGATGAGAGGAAACCATACTTTAATGCATCCGGCCAGCTTCTTTCATAATACTCGACCGTGAATTCTCGTGCCTTTTCACTCTTAAAGAATTCTTTTTCGGTTTCTTCTTCCCAGCCACCAGCAATCTCTTTGATGGAGTCGGGGTCCCAGATATCCACTGCCATCTGCAGGTAGATCTGAGCCCGAGCGGCGATGCTCTCCTTTGTGAATTTAGGAATTGGGGCAAAACCGTACTGCTGGGCAAGAGGTAGGAACTTCGGATTGTTCTGGTAAGCGACAGTATTCAGCGCCTGCGCCAGTATGTTGTCCCCGACGTATTTTCCTACTTTCTCCTGATAATGCATCGCCTGATAGCTACGATTCTTATCCCTCGTCAGAATAATCAGGTTACCGATCATTTGCCTACTCGCCTGGAAATCATCGGCATCAACAAACTCATCTTGATAACTGCTGTAGTCGTCTGGGAGGATGTGTTCAATATCGAAGGTGTTACCTTTGCGCTCGCGATCCACGTAAACATCAAACTGTGAGGGGTTGCCCATCTTTACATTGACATATGAGGTAAAACGAGCAAGCAGATGTACGCTAATTAAGGTTTCTTGTTTGCATTTAGGACAAAACAAGGGGAAATTTTTCAGTTCAGTATCTAACCGCAACTTGATACGAGTTTTACTGTTACAGACTGGACATAGCAGCCACTCGAAGCTATCCATATAATTCATTTCAAATTTCTCTGAACATCCAAACTCTTTGAGCCGTGATAACAGAACCAATCGCAATTATCATAGCCAATAGTAAGAACGAAAACTGTATTCCACTCATTGCCACTGTGTAAACATCAAAGTATTTTAATGGCGTTAAACAGTACAGCATTGGAACTTCAAGATATTCAGCGGTGATACTGATACCATAAAAAAGCAATAATATTCCCGCGCCTATCCGAACGGCCCCTTTATAGGTTCTCGTCAGGCTGGAGGCCAAAAGCGTGATTGCAAACAAAGTCAACCCTGTCAAAAACAGGCCCAATGTGGTGGTAAAAACAGCTTCTCTTTGCTCTAAACCGCCCAGCGGCAAAATGGCGGTAAAATAATTACATAGCCCGCTGAATACCGCAAGTGCAAGCAAATTACATATACAGGCAACGGCTTTGGCACAGACAACTTTGCTACGGCTCACTGGTTTTGTAAATAGATATTCTGCCGTTCCCTGCGCCTGTTCTTTCGCTATACACGAAACACCGAGATAGACCGCATAGCTGTTGGTTAGCATCGTGACCCAATAATACATACAGCCATACCAGCCCAAAGCAGAAGTCAGATCACCGCTCACGCCAAACATAGCTTTCAGAATTTTTGGGAAATCCGATATGAGCCCTGTCAGCTCATTGAGGCTGTCCTTTAGTGACAAATACTCAAAGTAAGCGAAGCCGCATAAAATCAAGACGATCCCCATCCATATCAGCAGTATCTTTCTTGTTAAACGCAGCTCGTTTTTCACTAACGCTTTCATTTACTTCCTCCTTTACACAGCCATCGCAATATCCCGCTTCAAGATTTTCCAGTACGCCAGCAGCGCAAACACAAACAGCAGAAACAGATACCAGATCATATAGTCCCACGAATAAGACCCGGAATGATGGATCTCCGCCGGACTGAAAAAGGAAAACGGCGATAAAAAGCCAATAGCCCGGATACCGACAGTCCTTGAAAAAGAGGTAATGCAGTATTCCACAAACACGACCAGTCCAGATGTCAGAAGCGGAGAGCGGTTATTGGGCCGGAATACTCCCACCATTATCCCCATCAATGCAAAAAAGAGAGTGAGAAGGACAAGGGAGCCTGCCACCAGAAAAAATTCCCCTGTTGGAAATCCGGGGCGAAACAGCGTCATCGTAAAAAAGGAGGCCATCACATAAAAAATTCCTGTTACACATACCCCGGCAAGGGCGCACAATAGTTTCCCTTTGTATATCGCCTGCCGTCCACAAGGTTTGGTATACAAATATTCTGCTGTGTTTTCCGTACACTCCTTGGTATGTAAGGACAGGCCCAGGTGCATCCCGAAGATGCCGCCGGCGATCATGAAGAACCCTGTGAGAAAGGAATACATCCCCATAGGCTTTGTAAGAAGCTCCAGGGAAATGCCAACGGTTTCAAAAAATCCTCCCTGTGCAAATCCTGTCGGCAGCGTCCCCGCTGTTTCCACCATGCCATAGTAAACCGGCGTCATGGAAAAAATACATAGCGCAAGAGCAACGGCCCAAATCAGAATATATTTTTGTGACCGTTTCCATTCAAATCGAAAAATCTGCATGACGAGCCTCCTATTCGTAGTAGTGGAGGAATATTTCTTCCAATGATGGTTCCTCGATTAAAATGTCCTCCAGCTCCAACCGATGGAGCTGGTTCATAATTGTCATAACGGTTCCACTAAACATGAAGGATACAGAAGTTTTGCTCTTATCCCACTCCAAATTAGCCGTACCGGGAATAGAAAATAAATCCTCTGGAATGGCGTTTTTTGCTGTCAACGAGATTTTCTTGTAGCCGTTTCCCCGCAGTTCCTTCATGGATTGAACGCCGACCAGCTTTCCCTCCCGCAGAATGGCTACACGGTCACAAAGCCTCTGTACCTCGCTCAGAACATGGGAGGACAGGAAAATCGTCGTACCGCGTTCATTTTCTTCTTTTAACAGGTCATAAAAGGTCTGCTGGATCAGCGGGTCAAGGCCGCTGGTGGGCTCGTCCATGATAAGTAACTTTGGGGAGGGTAGCAAAGCCGAAACGATGCCGACTTTCTTTTTGTTGCCCAAAGACAGGTCGCCGATCCTCCTGGACAAATCCAAATTCAGCCGTTCCGCCAATGCTTCCATCCTGTTATGACCGGCCACTCCATAGAGTTCCGCCGTATAAAGAAGCATCTCTTTGACTTTCATGCTGTTGTAGTAACAGTTTTCGCTGGGAAGATACCCCACATCCTTTGCGATCTCAGAAGCGGTTCCTCCGGTGGGCTTCAACAGTCCCATCAAGGTACGGATGGTGGTGGACTTTCCCGCCCCGTTAGGGCCGATAAAGCCGAAAATCTCACCGCGCTCGACCGTAAAGCTGATTTCCTCAATTCCACGGTGCTTTCCATAGCTTTTGGTGAGCTTGTTTAGGGCAATCACAGGTTCACTCATAGCAGATATTCCTCCTTGTAAAAGTTGTGCTTCAACATATTTAGGATTTCTCGAAA
>OHSE01000452.1_pt1 | contig 13155 bp, 13 predicted proteins | sample 1578531 | NCBI WGS metagenome assembly OHSE01 (sample SAMEA3879541, study PRJEB24766) | human gut metagenome | biome: human-associated habitat; feature: feces | place: USA | collected 1985/1987
TAAAAATAGAAATATAAATTATAATCAAAGTTATAAAACTGGTAAAGTATTTACCTATAATAGTATGCAGTTAACAGTTGAAGATTCTATAGTGACAAATCTTGATTATAAAGGAAATATTATAAATGATGGTTATTATTATGTAGTATTAAAAGTTAATCTAAAAAATAATTCTGGTTTAACAAGAAAGATAGATTTTAATCAATTTAATTTAAGCGTGGGTGGCACACTTGTAAAGCCAACTTTAAGTATGAGTTCTTATTTTATTGATTATGCCTCAGAAAATGTTATAAGTGAATTTTCACATAAAACTGATAAAACATTTGCTTTAGTATATGAAATAAATGAAAAAAATCGAAATAGTAGATTTAAACTTGATATTTATAATGGTACGGTAAAAAATAAAAAAGATTATACTACAAAACATATTTATGTAAGTATTCGTCCTAAAAAAATAAGTGACTTAAAATTAAATGGAAATTATGCTTTAGGACAAAAAGTTACATTTGATGATACTTATTTAGGAAATACTATTTTAAAAGTTCAAAGTTATGAATTAAATAAAACATATTTCTATACTTATGAAAAATGTTTTAAAGATAATTGTAATGCATATGATGATGCAATAACAGTTCCATTTACTGCCTCAAGGCATAATAATTATATTTTAACACTTCATATTAACTACACTCCAGATGGTGATATGTTATATTCTAAAAGTAATACTTTACCAAGAAGATTTGCTAATGATTTTATGACTATTCAATATAAAGTTGATGATAAAGTATACTCTAATAATTCAATAAATGTTACACCAGATTATCAAAAGGATTTTATTGCTTTTGAAGTAGGTGGTGAAATTGTAGATGCAAGTGTAATTCAAGCTATTGTTACAATTAGAAATCAAAAATATATAATCAATTTAAAAAGTTGACATTAATAAAAAAATATAATACAATAATATTGCTTTATGAAGAAGCATATTATGTATTATGGAACCGTAGCCAAGTGGTAAGGCGTGGGTCTGCAACACCCTGAGCACCAGTTCGAATCTGGTCGGTTCCTCCATTGGGAAATCTGTTCGAACTATTTAGTTTGAACTTGATATATAGAATCAATCGAAAGATTGATTTTTTTGTGTCTTACAAAGAAATCATCCTAAAGAAAGAATGGTGTTTATGATTAATATTATCAAACAAGAAATACCTATTGATGAATCACTTAAAAAGAAATTAGAATTTATTTGCGATTTTTGTAATACTACTCCTACATTTATAAATGGTAGAATCAAAAAGATTGAGCATACTAATTTATCTTATATTGAACCTCATAGAATAATTATTAATGGGATTAATTTTCTAGCATTTAATTATTCAAAATCTCTTTATGTAGGAAATTTACAAAATAATATTGAATTTAATGAACTTGAAGATTTTATAAAATCATTTAATTAATGTATCTTTTTTGTCAAATATATCTAATAAAAGTACATAAGCATCAAATATTTGACCTTCAAAAAATATTGTTTTAACTTTTTCTTTCTCTTCCATTTTATTAAAAGTAGTTTCTAGTTTTAATATTCTATTCTCATGATTTATTAACATTTCACTATTAATTAAATTATTTGAAAAATATCTTCTTAATTTTACAAAAGCATCAATAATTTGAACATTTACTTTAACTGCTATATCACTTTTAAGTAATCCAGACAGCATCATTATTCCTTGTTCTGTTAAAACATAAGGTAAATATCTTACATCACCATGGCTATTTTCACTTGAGATTGTAAATTGCGACCTCAAGTTATTAAATTCATTTTCTGTTAATGATATTATAAGAATGTACAAAATTGTGCATTTTTATATTATATTTTTGTACATTTTTATATTGACTTTAATACTAATTACATAGTAAATATAATTTTCGTCCATTTTCATAACCTTACCAACTCTATAACAATTATCTCAAAAATAAAGTTTTCTCTTTATCTATCGTTAGTAGATAAAATGTGCTATAATATGGGTAAGAAAGGAGTTTGATTTTATTATGGCTAAAAAAGAAAGTGAGGAAAAGAAAATGAAAAAAGTATTTAAAATAATTGGTATTATAGTTGTTATTATTCTTGTACTTATAGGTGGAAATTTTGGTTTCGTAAAAGTAAGAGAATTAATGAAAGATAACGAAAGAAAAAATGCAAAAACTTTAATGGAATATGTAAAAACACATAGTTATGATTATGTCGATAGTTCAAGTGAAGAAATGAGTTTCTTAAAAGATAACCTTAATTGTGATGGAATTGAAAAATTAGAAAGTGGAAACATTAAGGGTATTCTTTATGATTATGGTGATACTATGTATATTTTATTAAATGATAGTTCATATATTAGTGTGTTATTCGGTAACGAAAAATTATATAGCAATAATCAATATTGTAAAAAAACAGATAATGACATAAAAGTCAAAGATATTAAAAAGTATGACGAAGGTTATTATGTAATTAGTGAAGATAATAAAATGTATAATGCTATTTATACTAGAGATAATACAAATAATATAGTTTTTGAAGAAAATAAAGATAACAATACATTATATATTGATATTTTACTAAATGATAATGTACAAAATATAATTAAATTAAATAATTGGAAAAATGAGGCAATTGTACTAAAAAAAGACGGTTCTTTATATAAACAAAAATATAAGTACAACAATGAAACCTTTATATTAGATAAGGAAGAAATATTTATATCTAACACTGAATATGGCAACATTTTAAATGCTACACTGAATTATAATAGTGATAAAAACGACTATGAAATAAATACACTTACAACGGACAAAGGTTATTATTACTACGGAGAAATAAAAACGGAAGAATGCACAAAGTATCAAGATATATCATGTGAAAAAGTTATTATTGAAAGTGAAATATATAAAAAGTTTAGCAAAGATATTAAATATATAGACAATACTTATACAATATTAAGTGATAATTCTATTATAAGTACTGAATACTTAACATACCCATTAGACAAAGATTTAAGGAATTAATATGAAAAATTTTATCATAAGCCATTTAAAACTAATAATCATTATTTCTAGTATTGTAATAACAACTATTGTTAGTTGTATTATAGTATTTAATGTAAATAGCAATAATTCTATGCAAAGTAATGAAAGAGATAAAGACAAAATACAAATTGAAATAGTGGCTGATGCTGTTAAAATTAGAGAAAGTAAAGAGCCTAATTCTCAAGTTATAGGAAATGTTTATAAAAATGAAATATACACTGTTATTAGTGAAGATAAAGAAAGTCAATATAAATGGTTAGAAATAGAAACATCAAACGGAATTAAAGGCTATATTGTTGGTATAGAGGCTTATGTTAAAAAGTTAGAAACTACAATAATAAACGAAGAAGAACAAAAGCCTATTATAGATAATAATGCAAATAACGATACAAGCAATAATAATAGTTCAAATACTGATAAGCCAGCAAATAACACTAAACCTAATAATAGCAACAATAATAATTCAAACAATGATACACCCATAATTTCAACAAAGAAAACCTATAAAGTTTATTTTAATACAAATGGTGGTAATTCTATAACTCCCAAAATAGTAAATGAGTGGGAAAATGTTGGCTCTCTACCCATACCAACAAGAGATGGCTATATATTTCAATATTGGGAGTTTGAAAACGGAAGATATAATGACCAAATGTATATGTTTTTGCAAAACGATATTACATTAAATGCAGTATGGAAAAAATATATATCACAAGAAGAAAAAGCGAGGGCAAGAGAAACACTTTATAACATTGTTGAAAAATATGGGTATTATAAAAGCCAAAATGGTGGTTATAAATTTTATGATACCGCATCTATTCATTTTACATTGGGTGAAAGTATGAGTATATATTATGGTAGTAGTCCTAATATGCGATACTGCTTTTATAATTGGAACAAAACTCCAAATTCATGTTATATACAACCAGACAAAGTTAGCCATGATAAAATGGAAATATTATTTCCTTATGAAGAACAATTATTTAGTGATGTTGATAAAATATATAACGAATATATATCAACTGGGTATACAATAGAACATTTAGAACCGATTAACTAATTTTTTATACGAGCAAGCACGCATTTTTTGATAAGTCAAGCCCTAAATTACTAAACCCCACCCGTGGGCTTGGCTATGTAAGTATAGAAGTTGTGCGACGCACAACTTTTTCATATTCTCAATAGTTTGAAACTGAAATATATGGATTTGGTGCAACTTTACGCACTACCAAAGTATTTGTTACAGTTCAGTCAAAGATAGATGAATAATTCTATCTTTGACTGAACTGTAACTTTTAAAAGATTTTAAATAAAAAAAGCACTGGTAAAAATAGACATTATGTGCTAAAATAATAGTGTAATTGATGTTTTATATCAATTATTTTATAACTGTATTTTTTATAATAGTATAAAATATGATATATAAGGGGGAAGAAATATGTATTATAAATGGGGTAAACCAAATAAAGAAAATTATCAAGATGTAGTAATAAAATACTATACTTTTTTCGAGGATAATTTTGGTAAAGATATTTTAAGAAAGAATACTAAAAAACAACTTGCTAAAGGAAATTATACTAATTCATTATTATTAATGGATGATAATTTTAAAAAAACTATTTCAGTAATGTTTTCTATTTTTGATGATGAGAATATAAAATTTTTAACAATTTATAATCAAAATCATCAAAATCTAGGTTATTCAAGAGTTAATTTATGTGCTGGTGGTAATAAAGATAATGCTATAGTCGGAGAAATTGTTTTATCTGAGGCATTAGATGAACAAACTAAATTTACAATTTATAGTGCTGTTATAAATTATTTAGAAAAATATATGAAGGCATTTAGTCCTGAAACTGAAATTCTAACTTTTGAAGTACCTCAATTGGATATGGCTTATATAAATGCAATTTCATCTTATGGTTATGCTTTAGCAAATGAATCAAATAAAGACTTAAATATAGCACATACATATTTATTTGATAAAAATATACGTGAAAAGAGAAATACAAGAACTGTTTAAAAGACAGTTTTTTTATGATAAAATTTTTATAGGGAGGAATTATGATCTATATAACTGGTGATACTCATAGAGAATTTTCAAGACTTGATAATTTAAATTATCAAAAAAAAGATGTTCTTATTATTCTTGGTGATGCAGGAATCAATTACTTTTTAAATCATTTTGATGATGTAGTAAAAGAAAAACTTAATAAACTTGGATTAATATTTTTTTGTATAAATGGTAATCACGAAGAAAGAGCGGAAAATATTAAAACATATAAAGAAATTAATTTTTTTGATGGAATTGCTTACGCTGAAGATAAATACCCAAATTTAATATTTGCAAAATCTAGCGAAGTATATACTATTGAAGGTATGAAAGTTTTAGTTATCGGAGGAGCTTATTCAATTGATAAAAATATGCGTTTAGTATATGATTATCCTTGGTTTAAATCTGAACAACTTACAGAGGAAGAAATGAATAATATTTATGAAAACGTTAATAATAAACATTTTGATATTGTTCTTTCACATACTTGCCCTTATAAATATATTCCTAGAGAAATGTTTCTCCCGTTTGTAGATCAAAATAAAGTTGATAATTCTATGGAGTTGTTTTTAGATAAAATCGAAGAAAATATTAGTTATGATAAATGGTACTGTGGACATTATCATACAGAAAAAGAAATAGATAAAATAGAATTTATGTATGAAAGGATTAAGAAATTTAGAAAATAGTGATTGACAAGAATTACTATTTTTTTATAATATATATGGGTTGGTGGTATTATGGAAAAATATGTTGAAATAGAAAGAAGTATCATAAAGAAATTTAGAAAAGATATATGGAGTAAGTTTATTAAAGCTATATCTGATTATGAACTTATCAAAGAAAATGATAATATTATGGTTTGTATAAGTGGTGGTAAAGATTCTTTTTTACTTGCAAAATGTATACAAGAGTTAATTAAACACGGAAAATTTCCTTTTACTGCTCATTATGTTGTAATGGATCCAGGTTATAATAAAGTTAATAGACAGTTGATTGAAAAAAATGCTAAATTACTAAATGTTCCAATAGAAATATTTGAAACTAATATTTTTGATGTAACTGCTAAAGTAGAGGGTAACCCTTGTTACTTATGTGCAAGAATGCGAAGAGGTTATCTATATAGTAAAGCAAAAGAACTTGGTTGTAATAAAATTGCTTTAGGTCATCATTTTGATGATGTTATTGAAACAACCCTTCTTTCAATGTTTTATGGTAGTGAAATTAAAACTATGATGCCAAAACTTCATTCAGATAATTTTGAAGGATTAGAACTTATAAGACCACTTTATTTAATAAAGGAATCAGCAGTGCTTGCTTGGAAAAAATATAATGAATTAACATTTATTAATTGTGCATGTAGATTTACAGAAAACTGTAGCATAGTGGATGATGGAACTAGTAAAAGAAAAGAAATGAAAAATCTTGTAAATAATCTTCGTAAAATAAATCCAAGTATTGATAATAATATATTTACTTCGATGAATAATATAAATTTAAATTGTGTTTTAGGTACCAAAAAAGATGGTAAATATACTTCATTTCTTGATAATTATGATAATAAATAATGTAAACATTAAAATAAAAGGTTTACATTTTTATTTTGGTAATAAGTGTAAATAAAAGTTTATTAATTTACTTATACTTAAAAAAGTGCTATAATTTAAACATAATGGAGGTGTGTATGAAATTCATTGAATTTAAAGATGTTACTAAAACATATAGTAATGGTATAACTGCTTGTGCTGATGTAAGTGTTCAAATTGATAAAGGCGAATTTGTTTTTGTAATTGGACTTACTGCAAGTGGAAAATCTACTTTTGTTAAAATGTTATATAGAGAAGAAAAACCAACAAAAGGAACTGTAATGGTTGGTGGAGTAAATGTTGGTAAATTAAAAAATAGAAAGGTATATAAGTTTCGTAGAAAAGTTGGTATTGTATTCCAAGACTTTAAATTATTACCTAATTTAACTGCTTATGAAAATGTTGCATTTGCTCTTGAATGTGTTGGTGATAAAGGTGTTGATATAAGACCAAAAGTCTTAAAGGCATTAGAAAGAGTAGGTTTAAAGGATAAAGTAAGAAGTTTTCCTAAGGAACTTTCTGGTGGTGAGCAACAAAGGGTATGTATAGCAAGGGCTATTGTAAATGAACCTAAACTTTTAGTTTGTGATGAACCTACAGGAAACTTAGATCCAATGACAAGTAAAGAAATTATGGATGTAATTTCAAATATTAATAAGGATTTAGGGACAACTGTTATAATGGCAACTCATGATAAAGAAATTGTTAATAGGATGAAAAAAAGAGTTTTAGTAATTAACAATGGTATGCTTGTTGGTGATTATAAGAAAGGAAGTTATAAGAGTGAAAGCGATTAGAATTTTTGGAAGAAGTATAAGAGATGCATTTAAAAGTATAACTCGTAATTTTTCACTTTCAATGGCAAGTATTCTTTGTGATATGATAACTCTTATTATCGTTTCTGTAGCAATTATTATCGCAGTAAATGTAAATAATGCTACAAGGTCAATTGAAAAAGAAATGAATATTGTAGTTTATATTAATAAAAATGCAAGCGAAGAAGATAGTAATAATGCGTACTTAGAAATTAAAAATATTAAAGGGGTAAGTAAAGTAACTTATAAGAGTAAAGAAGAATGGAAAACTCAAATGAGTGAATACTCTGATACATTTTCAACAATGCTTAATTATTTAACTGAAAATCCTTTGATGGATAGTTGTACTGTGTATGTTGATGATATTAAAAATATTTCTAATGTAGCTGATGAAATTAAAAAAGTACCAAATATTCAAACAGTAAAATTTGGTGAAACTATGGTTGAGGAAGTAGTATCTGCTTTTGATATTATTCAAAAGGTTACAATTGGAATTGTTATTGCTCTTATTGTAGTTACAGCATTCTTAATTTCAAACACAATAAAATTAACAATTTATTCACGTAAAAATGAAATTGAAATAATGCGTCTTGTTGGAGCAAGTAATACCGCAATTAAATTACCATTTTTATTCGAAGGATTATTTTTAGGTATAATTGGTTCAATAATTCCTGTATGTATAACAATTTATGGTTATGTAATTTTATTTAATACAATGCATGGTTATATGTTTACCGAGACACTTAATTTAATTAAACCATATAATTTTGTGTTCTATGTATCTGGTGTAATTGTTTTAATCGGTGCTGTTGTTGGTATGTTTGGTAGTGCAAACTCAGTAAGGAAGTATTTGAAGATATGATGAAAAAAGTAGTAAAAATATTTAGTATAATTGCTATATTATGTATGTTTTCAAATGTTAATGCTGCAGCTAATACATTAAGAGATTTAAAAAATGAACTTCAGGCGTTAATTAATGAAAAAAATGCAAATGATGCTCAAAAAAATAAAACTCAAAGTGAAATTAATGCAGAAAATAATCGTATATCAAATGCTCATAATGAAGTTGAACAAGCTGAAAATGATATAGCCACTGCGAAAGCACAAATTGAATCCTCTACTAAAGAAATAGAAAATACAAAAGCAAAAAGTGAAGAATTACTTGCATTTTATCAAATTGTAAGTAGTGATAATACTTTTTTAGATTATGTAGGAGGAGCCTCTACAGCAACAGATGTTGTTATGAGAGCGGATGCTATAAGTCAAATTATTTCATATACTCAAAATGAACTTAAAAAGATGGAAAGTTTAATCGAGGAAAATGAAGGTTTACAAGTTAGTCTAGTAAAAAAACAAAACGATTTAAATGAAAAAATTAAAATATATGAAAACAGTTTGGCATCATTAAAAAATGATTTATCTTCTTTAGTTGAGGTTACACTTGATATTTCACAGCAAATTAGTGCTCAACAAAAACTTATTAAATACTATGAAGATTTAGGTTGTAAAGATGATCAATTATTATCCTCTTGTATAAATGTTGCAAATAGTGCTCAATTTTTAAGACCTACTGTAAGAGGTTATGTTTCTTCAGGGTTTGGATGGCGTTCATTTTATTTAAATGGTAGACCTTATTCTGATTTCCATCCAGCAAATGATATTGCGGGTAATGCTGGAGGAACACCTGTATATGCTACTGCAGCAGGTACTGTAGCTGCTGTTATAAGTAGAGCAAAATGTGGAGGTAACCAAGTTTATATTCACGTTAGAGTTAAAGGAATTGCATATACATTAACATATGCTCATTTAAAAGATGTTTATGTTAAAGTTGGAGATACTGTTACCCAGCAAACTGTAATTGGTTCAGTTGGTGGTGGAGGAAGTACTCTAAAAGTAAATGGTGGTTGGGATACATGTTCTACAGGCTGGCATTTACATTATGGTGTTACAAAAGGATTTTATTTAGGGGGAGGTCCCGAAGGTTATTCAAGTTATAGTAAATATGTTGCAAATAGTTTTCAACCTCCAGCACTTCCTGCTTATGGTGTATGGTTCTATTCAAGGTATTAAATTATGAAATATATAATGATTCTTTGCTTAATCATATCATTATGTGGATGTAATCAAAAAGAAGGCTTTAATAAAACTGTTTCAAATAATAATGAAGTAGTTGTTCCTAAAGAGCCTGAATATGAAGATACTAATCCTATTAAATTATCAATTTATGCTGATAATGATATGAAAGTAAGTGATACTTTATCTTATAATTGGGTGCTAAAAAAGGATATAACAGTTTTAAACATTTTTCTAACCGAAGAAGAAAAAGTAACTGGTTCATATTATAAAGAAATATGGAATAAATATACAACTTCAGAATATGAAAATCTAAATTATAAATTAGGTTGGGAAATTTCCTTTGAGGTAAATGGTGAAAAAATACATAAGACTATTTTAAAACCATCAGATTCAGAAAGTTTCTATAATTATTTAGAAATATATTTGTATGATGGCGTACATCATGAATATGGAGAGTGGTATTCACATTTATTAGATAATGAAATAACTGATAATACATTAATTACTTCGATGAAATTAACATGTGGAAGTGATTATAAAAATATTACCTCAGATATCTATGTTAAAGCATTTTCTTATCTAACAAATAATGATTTTGATGAAAATGGTTATTATCGTGGTAAAAGTTATGATGAAGTAGCAATAAAAAATCTGTCTATGTGACAGTTTTTTTAATAAAAGTATTTGTTATCTAAAAAAATCGTGATATAATTTAAATAAGAATAAGGAGTAAAATGTGAAAGATATTAATAATGATATTTTAATAGATACAAATGATTATGAAGAACAAAAAAAGTTATTATCTGATGAAAAAAAAGAAAATCAATCTATAAAAAAAGATATAATTAAATCTTTTATCTTTTTACTTGTAATAATTTTAATTATAATTACTGCTTATTTAACTATTTATATTTATAAAATATATGGAAATTATAATCCAACTAATCCTGATAATTGTAAATATGTTAATCAAAAAATATGGGGTAGTAAAGTACCAAATTTAAATGTTTCAAAAGATGGTAGTTGTAAACCTTTTTATAACGTTGATTATAGTAGAAACGGTAAACCTTTATTTAATATAGATTTATTTGGTAATCAAACAAGACTATTTAATCAAATGAATCAACTTGATGAAAGTGGTATATGTAAATTAAATTGTGATAGTGATAATGATGGATGGCCTGATTATAATATTGACCTTGATGGTGATGGTATTGCTGATATTAATATTATAAAAGATTACAATAATAAAAAAACTTGTGATTTAAATTGTGATATTAATGGTGATATGCTTGCGGACACAAATATTGATTTAGATGATGATGGTATTCCTGATGTTAATATAACTGGAGATGATCCCTCTATACCAATTCATAACATTGATTATAAGGGTAATAGAAAACCAACATTTAATATTATTGATGAAAATGGTAATATAAAAAATCCAATAAATGTAAAAGATGAAAATGGTAAATGTATAAGAAACTGTACAGATGAAAAAGGAAATGTTAGATATAATGTTGATGCTGATGGCGATGGTAAAACATTGAATGATAAGGTTACTTTAGCAGATGGAACTACTAAAATAATAAACATTGATGTTGATGGTGATGGCAAAGCGGATGTTAATATTTCCGAAGATGGTGGAACTACAATAATTAATCCTATTAACAAAGAAGTAATTATTGAGGGAAAGAAAATAATTTTAAACGAAGATACAAATGGTGATGGTCTTCCAGATATAAATATAGATTTAGATAATGATGGTAAACCTGATTTAAATATAACTGATGATACTGGTAAATGTATAAAAAATTGTGATACAAATGGCGATGGTAAACCAGATCATAATATTTATGTTGGTGAAAAAAATGTTGGTGACATAAATATTGATACTGATTATGATGGAAAATGTGATGTAAATTGTGATAAAAATTATGATAATCATCCAGATATAAACATTGATACAAATGGTGATTTAGTACCTGATATAAATATTGATTATGACAAAGATGGTAAAGCTGATTTTAATATTGATACAAATGGTGATGGTCTTCCAGATACAAATATTGATGTATATGGAACTGGAACTTGTAATTTTAATTGCGTAAATAGTGATGGCACTTTATCTAATCCTGTTGAAAGTGGTACAAATTGTCAAAAAAATTGTGATACAACAGGTGATGGACTTCCAAACATAAATGTTGATATTGATAATGATGGTATTTGTGATTTTAACTGTGATAATGGCAGCACAAAAATAGATAGTGATTATAATTATTATGAAGATGATAAATATAAAAATGAAAAAAATATTTTAGAAATTGCTAAAGGTAGTGATAGTGACTTTTATATATATAATCCTCTTGAACTAGTATCCGCGGATATTGAACCTGGTTGGAATGGCACTTATGTTTTAAAAATTAAAAATGATGCAGACTATGCTGTAGCATATAAAATAGTATGGCGTGATGTATTTAATGATTTTACTGATGTAAATAATTTAGATTACTTTATAACTCGTAGCAATATTTCTTATTTAAATAATTTAAAAGCGCCAAGAAAAGAAACATTCCTTGAGGATGAAGTATTAATTCGTAGAAAAACTACTGTTAAATATGTTCTTAGAATGAACTGGAAAGAAACCGGTATTAATCAAAATATTGATAGTGGTAAAACCTTTAAAGGTAAACTTTATATAGAAACAATTAAGTAGAAAGGAGAAAAATATGATTACAAAAAAAATGAGAATTAAATCAATATTAAATTATATTGGTTCAGTTATATCTTGGACATTATTTTCCATATTAATAATTTGTGCAGCATTTTTATTGTATTATTTTGTATCATTAAAACTTTATGAAGCTAAAGGTAGTAAATATAAACCATTTTTCTCTGTATATACAATAGTTTCTCCGAGTATGGTCCCAACAATTAATGTATATGATGTTATAATTAATAAAACGGTAAAAAAACCTACTGATGTAAAAGTTAGTGATATAATTACCTTTGAATCAACTGGTGTTTTATCTCATGGACTAACTGTTACTCATAGAGTACAAGATATTTTTTATGATGAAAGTGCTAGTGACTATGAATATGTAACAAAAGGAGATAATAATCCTATTAAAGATGATACTCCAGCATCTTATAGTAATCTTATTGGTAAAGTTGTATTAAAAATTCCTGGACTTGGAAATGTTCAAAGATTTGTAGGAAGTAAAATAGGTTGGCTTGTTGTTGTAATTATTCCGGCTCTTGTAATTATAATTCAAGATATAATGAAATTAATTAAAGTAAGTAATGTAAAAAAACGTGCAGAAATTGAAAATCAAAAAATTGTTAGTCAGGAAGAGCATATACAGTGAGAATAAATGACATAGTAGTTCTTGAAAATAACAAAAGGTATATTTTAACTAATAAATATGATTTAGATAATAATATTTATTATCTAGCATACGAACTTTTAGATAATGAGAAAACAGATAAATTTGTTTTTGTTAAAGAAGTCTGTGATGATGGTTATTATGTTATTTTAGAAAAGAATGAAGAT
>OHSE01000460.1_pt1 | contig 13081 bp, 9 predicted proteins | sample 1578531 | NCBI WGS metagenome assembly OHSE01 (sample SAMEA3879541, study PRJEB24766) | human gut metagenome | biome: human-associated habitat; feature: feces | place: USA | collected 1985/1987
ATGCCTGTGGCTATGTGTTATATTTTGGGTGTCGAGGTTCAGAAAACAGAATCTAACCTCAAAAAAGTATTGTTTTTATAAAGAAGGGAAGGACACATTTTGAAGAAAGTAGGTTTGAAGAAAAAGGTAGCTCTTACGCTGGCCGTTATGGGGGGTAACAGTTTCTCCACTATAATATTCAACGATTTTGAGAATAATCGGGCTGAGGCAAGTTGTATCCCTGTAGTTGCAGGTAACGACGGAACTTTGTATTATGGAAGCACCCAAGGCTCAATCTGGTCTTGTCATGGTGTTATCGGAAAGGTCGCTACCGATAAAACAATAACAGAATCTATAAAAAAGGTTGGGATTGAAGACGAAGGCAACGCCCTTAAAATCAAAAAAATATGGACACAAAAGACATTAACACCGATGGCAAAATAAAAACCACAGACGATATTGAAGCAGGTGGAAATCTTCATGTTCATGGTTCTGAAACAATTGACAATGGCCTTAACGTAAAAGGCAATACGACGCTTGGCGATAATCCCGCCGACAAATTGACGGTTAACGCTACGAGCGAGTTTACGGCGAACGCCACGTTCGATAAAAATGTAAAAATTAAGGGCGACACCTCGACAGACGGCAAGCTCGACGTTGGCGGGGACCCCCATCTGCACGGCAATGCCGAAGTAGATAAAAACTTGACAGTGCATGGTAACGAACTGGTTAACGGTGACTCGCATATTAACGGAAACTCTGAGATTGATAAAAATCTCCGTGTACACGGCAACGAGGAAGTCGATGGTGATTCCCATATCCACGGGAATAGTGAAATCGACAAGAGTCAGACCGTCCACAGCGACCAACATATCAACGGTAATCAGGAGATTGATAAAAACCAAACCGTTCACGGGAACCAGACCGTGGACGGTGACGCCAATATTCATGGCAATGAGACCGTAGATAAGAACCTGACCGTCAAAGGTTCGGAGACCGTCAATGGCAACGAACACGTCATTGGAAACAACGAAACCAATGGCAATTCCACCACCCACGGCAACGAACGTGTGGACGGTAGATTAGACGTCGGTGGAAATGCCAATATCCATGGTTCGGAAATAGTTGACCATGACTTAACCGTAAAGGGCAACGAAACCGTAAACGGCAGCTCACTTATCCGTGGAGACCAGACCGTTGAAGGCGACCAGCACATCAAAGGACAGACTACCTTTGACGATAACGTCCATGCCAAAAAGGACATGGAAGTAGATGGTGATGTCCGTATCGGTGACGATAAGCGTGACAAGTTGACGGTTAACGCTACGAGCGAGTTTACTGCTGATTCCACTTTTGATAAAAATGTCCACATAAAGGGAGACCAAACCGTAGATGGAAGCCAGACTATCGGTGGGGATAGCCATATCAAAGGGACTCAAATTGTTGACGGTGACACCCACCTGAAAGGAAACACCGAGATTGATAAAGACCTGACGGTGCATGGAGATACCACTTTGGACGGGACGCTAACTGTCAAAGATGATGCCACCTTTGAGAAAAACGTCCATGTGAAAGGCTCTCAGGAGGTTGACGGTGACTCCACAATCCATGGCAATCAGACCGTAGATGGGGATAGCCATATCAAAGGAAACGAAGTTATTGACAAGAATCTAACCGTCCATGGAGATGAAAAAGTTGATGGCAAGCTCCATGTCGGTAATGACGCCGAATTTGACAAGAACGTAACGGTTCACGGCTCTGAAACTATTGACCAGAATCTTCATGTGCGGGGTGACTCCAAGGTGGACGGCAAGCTGACTGTTCATGGAGATGAGGAGGTGGACGGAAACACCAGAGTTCATGGCAACCAGACCATTGACGGGAATCAGGTAGTCTATGGGAACACCACCACCAAAGGTGATTCTCATATAGAGGGCGACTTGCGAGTTGATGGCAACACACAGCTCGGCAATGATAAGAACAAAGACAAGTTGGACGTTTATGCCAAGGCAAATCTCCATGGTGTCAAGGCCGGGTTCAATTTGACCCATTTGGCCGGTTAAAAGTGACCCAATAAAACGGTAAATTCAATGTTTCTTCTGCCTTAGGGCCGGAAGTCCTTAAAGCCGGTTTTCCCAAGGCCGGGCTGGGGGACGGCCGGATTCAAGCCTACACGCAGACGATCTTTCAAGCGGTAGCTCTCACCTCTAATATTTATCACATGAGCATGGTACAGCAATCGGTCCAGGATGGCCGTTGCAATCACTGAATCGCTCATGAGCTCACCCCAGTCGCTGAAATACTTGTTGCTGGTCATAATTATGGTACCCCGCTCATAGCGGGCACAAACAATCTGGAACAGCAATTCCGCCTGCTGCCGGGTCAGCTGCATATAGCCAACCTCATCTATCACCAGGACATCTGGCCGGGCATAAAATTTGCACCGTCTGGACAGAAGCCCTTTTTCACGGCGTTTCTCCAAATCTTCCATAAGATGGGCTAACGTAATGAAGTATGCGGTCTTGCCATGGTGCAGTGCTTCCACTGCAAATGCGGTGGCCAGATGCGTCTTGCCGACCCCAGGCGGGCCCAGCAGGATTAAATTTTCACCCCGTTCCACGAAAGCGAGAGCACGCAGTTCCTGGATCTGCTTTGGGTTCAGGCTGGGCTGGAACGAAAAATCGAATTCTTCCAGTGTCTTCACGGCCGGAATCCGCGCGGCTTTCATCCTTTTCCGTACGTTTTTCTCAGTTTGCTCCTTCTGCTGAAAGCTCAGGAGCTGGTCGAGAAACGAAATGAAAGTCGAGCCTTTAGCAGTGGCTGTCTCCAGAAGGGCATCCAGCTGGCAGGCAGCCTCCGGCATATTGAATTCAGCCAGGAGCTGCCTGGCATGCTCAACTTCAAGCATTGGATACCACCTCCATCAGCCTGTCGTAAAGGGCCAGAGGCCGCTTCACCACATCCTCTTTCATCTGGATTCCTGCCGCTCGAGGATAAGCGATGCCTTCTTTGGTTTCCAGTCCGCTGTATTGCGTCTTCTGCGGGACATAATATCCCTTCACTTCAGAGAGCGGAATATCTGCCACAGGGAGGTTGTCTACGCATACCTGTACATGGTTCTGGTACAGGCGGACCTGGGCTTCTCGGCCGCTGTAGCGCCAATCCACACCATAGAGATGGCCATCGAAGCTGACGAATCCATCTTTGGAAATCCGCCGGTCTTCCCAGCGGTAACGGTTACGCAGCTCCTGAGGCGGGAGGGGATTCAGGTTCTCTGCAGCCAGTTCCTGCAGAGGGATTTTCCCTGTGGTCCCATGCTTCTTGCTGTTCACATGCTGGCACCATTGGAGAGCCTGGCGGTTCAGGTCGTACAGATCGGTGAAACGTCTTCCGGGCAGGAAGTTCTCTTTGAGATAACGGACAGACCGTTCCACCTTCCCTTTTGTCTGAGGCCGGCGTACCTTGCAGGTGGAAGGCTTAAAGCCTATATCGGCACAGAAACTTTCGAAGGCGGGGAGGAAGATGGTTTTTCCGGCCTCATGCTTCAGCACAACCGTTTTCATGTTGTCCGTCAGTACGACATCAGGGACTCCGCCGAAATATTCAAAAGCGTTCAGGATGCAGCGTTCCAGGCTTTTGAGGTCACAACGCTTTGTGAATTCCACGTACCTGGCCCTGGAGTATCCCAGGGTCATGACAAAAGCCGGAACTTTATGGAATTCGCCATCTGTGCCCAAGTATTGGCAGATACCCCAATCCATCTGGGCCTGTCTGCCGGGCTCGGTTTCATATCGCGGCACAGCCGGGATGGTCTTTGGCGGACGAAAGACATGTACATAGTCTTTAATGATGGTTTTTCCACCGTTGTATCCCATCTGCTGCAAGGTCTCCAGGATGACGACGCAGTTGAATATGCCATCGTGCATCATCTGGTTGACCTGCGGCTTAAAGGGATCCAGGATAGAGCCCCGCTTATGAGATGGCTCCGGCAGAGTGCCCACTTGCATATACTTCTTGGCAGTGTTCTTGGAAATATTCTGCTCTTTACCGATGGCATAGGCGCTCTTGCCTTTTTTTGCACTATCGCGTATTATCATAATAAGCCCACTTCCTATCATTTGGACTACCTCCTAACAAGTTTGCTCACTTATTATGGTAATCCATCTTGGTATGAGGTGGGTCATTTTTTTCCGGCCCTTTGGGTCAATTATAGTCCGGCCTTAACACATGGCGATACGACCATTGGCGATAACGAAAAGGATAAGCTGATTGTTAATGCAACCAGTGAATTCAAGGCCGACGCTACCTTCGATAAAAATGCCCATGTGAAGGGCGACCTGCAAGTGGATAATGACATTATCGTTAAGGGGAGCATTACATCCTCTGGGGATTCCCGTGTTAACGGTAATCAGACCGTCGATAAGGATTTGCATGTCAAGGGTGATGGCAGGTTCGATAAAGACCTCTATGTAGAGGGCGTTACTAATACTGGTGCTCTTGTTTCCAGAGGCGACGCAGCTATTGGTGGCAATATTGCTATCGGAGAAAATGCTCATGTCTATGGAAGCACCGAGATTGACAAGAATCTCACCGTCCATGGCGAAACCGTCCTTGATGGTAAGTTCTTCGCCAAAGGTGCTGCTCGGTTTGGTGACAATTTAGATATTGCCAAGAATCTGACCGTAGGCGGTAGTACCGCTATTGCCCAGAACCTCGCTGTTGGCGGCGACGCCAAGGTAGATGGTGACATCTATGGTCGCTCCTTCAATGTTGGCAATGAGCGTTACATTGATAAGGACGGCATTAACGCCAACGGTCATGCAGTCCGTAATGTAGCAGACGGTAAAATCGGCCCTGACAGCATGGACGCCGTGAATGGTCGCCAGCTCCATAGCGTTCGGAAGGAACTCAATGGTACTATCGAAGAAGTCGGTGCTCAGGCTGCTGCTATGGCCTCTCTGCACCCGCTCGAATGGGACAGGAAGGATAAGGTCAGTGTGTCTTCCGCAGTAGGCAATTACAAGGGTTCTGTTGCTGGGGCTATTGGTGCATTCTACCGCCCTGACAAAAAGTCATTGATTTCGGCACAGGCTGCAATCGGTAGTAATGATAATATGTTTGGTATCAGATTCTCTAAGAAGCTCGGAGAGGATACCACTGAGGAAATTGAAGGCATGACCGAGGAAGAACTTCGCAACAAGGTTGACGAGCTTGTTGAAAAGCGTATTGACGAAATTACCTCAGGAAACGCTTCTCTCAAGAAGCAACTCGCTGAGACCTCCAACAACGCCGTTGAGAAGGCTACTACCTGGAAACCCATTTCCAATATGGAGCTTGAAAACATTGCTCTCAAGAAACAGCTTGCCAAAATGGCCGATAAATACGAGCGTCTGCTTGCCAAGGTAGATTCTCTTGCCGAGAAGCTGGAAAACATCGGTTAAAATAACATCTTGCCGAGAAGAACACCAAAATGGGCATCTTCATGGTAAAGGAGGATGGACTGATGAGTAAGATTGGGTTCTCTGACACCTAGAAGTAAATATTTTCCCATAAAAAAGCACTCGCTCTCTATAAAAGAGAATGAGTGCTTTTTTGTTATTTCTTTGATTCAAAGTCATCACGAGTGATGGTGTAGTAACGCAGAACCCGCAGAATATCCTCGTCTGATGTCAAGGACTCTATGTTACTGAAGTCATTGACACCTATGATTTCCTCTAATTGCTGTTTCTTTGCTGATGATATATTAGATACTCTTCTAAATTCTTCCCACCATTCAGGTTCCAAACCATTCTCCTTATAGTAGAAACGGTAGATTATCATAGCCTCTGGCATATACATCCGTTCCCAAAAACCTTCATCATCCTTGCCGAATGCTTCATCAAAGAAGGATTTTCCTCTGCCTATCTTTCCTTTTGTGGAATTCAATATAGCTTGAACAGAGCGGATAAACTTTCTGTTCCAATGCTCTCCCAGATAAGTTCTGTCCCTGAAATACTTAGGGTCTTGAATGGGGTGGTACTTCATGGGGAATGAGTATATGCTAATCCCCAATTCATCACAAAGGTCTACATTCTTCTTCATCCTGTAATACAACTCGATGGGTTCATCCTTAAAGTTATATAAAAGATAATTCGACAAATGGGTAATTCCATGTTCAGCAGCCAGCCTCACCGATTTCTCATAGACATCCCGCAGTTTCCAATGGTCAAAAGCAATACGGAGGGGGCGAACTGGTATCTCTGCCAGTTTCTCTATGTTCTCCTCGTTGATGAGTCTTGAATCAATGCCCTGATTGAAGTCTACATATCTTGCCTTGGGCTTGTTCTTGTATATCTTTTCGAATTTAGGGGCAAAGAAATCATCAACTGCCAATATGTTTTCAACCGTCATGGTGTGAATATCATCGAGGTCATTATCGCTCAAGACATCTATGATTTCTTTTTTGTCATCAATATCGGCGGTTTTCTTTAACAGCAAGTCATATTGCTTTCGCAGACTCTTGATATAAGCGGGGATATTATAGCCATCACGAATATTTTTTATCGCTACCGCATAATAATCTGGGGCAATATAATTATTTTCTTTGGTGAATCCAGATTCCTTTATCTCTTCGATGATATTATTGAAGTCGGCTGAAGCCAGCACATTGTTGTCCAGCAACAACAAATTCCTTTTCTCGCCGAATCTTTCTCTGGTATCCTCGATTTTATCCTTGATGGAAATATGAGTCTGATATGTTGGCTCTAATTTAGGAACTACACAAAAAGCACATTTATTAACGCAACCTCTGGTCATATAGCCATAATAGCCATCATGCTCTGGATACTTGTAGTCGATTTCCTCCAGTATGGAGTAGTCGAGCGGCAGCTTGTCGATGATAATATCGTTGTCATCCAGCTCGCCGCCTTTGTCCAGCAAACCAACGATAGGCTTTATCCCCGTTTCCTGTTCCATCTCATGTGGCATTACCGATGCAGATATGCCTCCTACAAAAACTTGGTCTGGGTCTTTACAGAATTGCTTATAATAATTTATGGCGTCTACGGTTTTAGCCCAGTAGAAGGTAAAGAGCGTTGTAACGCATACTCTGTCCCATTGCGGGTTTTTCAAATACATCTTGTTATGATAATACCTGCGATATGATTCTAAGGTCTTCTTTACCAAAGGCGTGTATGATAAATCATATAAAGTTTCTAGTAGTTCTCGACTCCCTTTCCTTAGGTATAAGGCTATGTCATCCCAATGAGCGTTCCAATTAACTGTCCTGTCATTGTTATAAAGCGTTGATATGGTCAGTTTCATGGTCTCGTTGACAGCAAAATCAACGTCATTCCCTTTATAAAAAGTAACCTCGTCACCCAATCTGCGGTGGTATGTTGCCAGCTTCATCAAGCTCATAGGGGGATATTTGTTTTTGTAGTTAGGTTCAATCAGTAATACTTTACGAGACATTATTTTTCTTCAGTTCCTCCTGAATTCTTTGTATCAAAGAATCGGCTTCATCAAAAATCATATTTTTGTGGATAACATCATATATCTTGGAAACCAATTTCCGTTCACTTTTGTTCAGATTGCTAAGTTCATCCACCAGAAGTTTTGGTTTCTTTTTGGTTTTGTCCAGCGGCTTATGCTCTATCTTGGTTTTTTCCTTATCCTTCTTGGAATCTGGCTCTTCAATAATAGGAACGTCCTTCTCCAGCCGTTCTTTCACTTTTTCTAAGTCTATTTTGCGTTCATCTGTAACTGTTTTTACCAGTTTGGAAAGAGCGGATACGTCCGACTGCTTGGACTTGTTCTCTATGCGGACAATATCCTTGATTGCCTTTTCCGCTTTCTCTTTTGCATTTACCAGTTCTTTTTTTAATTTGGTTTCTTCGGTAGATGAAGAGAATCCCTTTTTCTTTTTCTCATTGACCTTTTTCTGTAGCTCACTGTATTTTTCCAGCTTGTCATAACCGCTGTTAATTGTACTGCCGTCTTTATATAGCCCGTCCAAATTATCAGCAATATACTTTCGTAAAGCATATTCAAGGTCTTTGACCTCATTGCTCTCGTTGAAGTAGTCTCTTCGAGCATTAGGACGGAGGTTTTTATTGGCTATTGTATGGACTTCACCTATGAAATAGCCATTGCCACGAGGCTCCTTGAAAAACTTGGGACTTTCCGATAATGTTTCCCTGTTGCCGATGAGGATATTGAACTGGCGTAGTCTCAGCCCCCGCATTGGATTGCCGACTGCATTTATTTGGGCCTTGAATGAAGAAATGGCATACCATATCCATGCGATAGGCTGACCATTATCATCCCTGATAATGTCCGCATGAATACCATTCAGGGTGTCAACCTGAGTTTTATGCCCATTATTCACTTTGTAGATGTGATTGGTATAATTCTTTCTGATTTCTATTAAATCGCCGTCATCATGTCTGATAAATACCTTGTATGTGTTTATAGGGGGGATTTCGTCTGCATGTTCTTTTACGAATCGTTCAATGTCTGGTCTGAACCAGAATGGTTCAGTATAATCGACAGGTGCAACCTCGGATATGTATTGGCTTACGTCGTCCTCGTCGAGCAGCCTGTCATTTTCAGCATTGATTCCCAGCATTTCTACCCTAAAGAAATGCTTATCCTTGTCGCAAGGCGTTTCTTCATAGCTAATAATCTTATCCAAAACCTGTTCCGCAGTATCATGGTTTGAAGAATCTCCTATGATAGCCCTAAGTCTTGTCGCGTCCCAAGTCATCGTTGTCTGTGTAGGTTCGCCATAATAGGAGGTGACAAATCGCAGCTCCTTGCAGTAGCCAATGCCACCCAAGCGTCCAATCCCTCGGAATCCCTTGGACTCGCCTTGGATTTTCTCGGAATCAGCCACATTAGCCAGACGTTTCTCGATTTCGTTGGCAGGGATACCATTCGCATTATCTTCGATGAAGATATTCCTATGCTTCTTATCTAATTGGATAACAATATGCAAATCTTCGTCTGGGAAAGAATTGTTGTTTATTGCAATATCAATCTGGTCAGAAGAGTTCTGTATATATTCCCGATATACAATGCGGGAATCATCATACATGGCCTGAGTCAAATTCTCAAGCACATTTTTTCCTATCTTTGCCATGCTCACACATCCTGTTACTTAAATTGTCTATAAATCGGTAAGGGGAACTTTATATGCAGCAACGAGTTGAAGCTGAAGCTCTGCACTATATATTCGCCTGGTTTAAGCCTTGTCATCATGCTCTGATAAACCTTGGGAATGTATTTATAGTTCGTCTTCGATACCTCGATGGCATTGGTGCGTCCATAGGCAAATGCGGCACAGTTGCCTGTTACCCTTGTATGGATAGCACTCATAAACTGTTCTGCTCCGAACAGAACTACACCCAAGGAGCGACCACGCTCGGCTATATCCAAAATTTGACGGATAATCGGGGAGTTCTTAGGGGTCTCCGTAGAAGCATACTTATTCAACTCGTCTATGAAGATAATGATTCTGGACGGGGGCTTACGTCCATCTTCAAAAACATCTGGTTTTTCTCCCAACTGGTAGTCCATTATCTCTCGAACCGTATTACCAAAAACAAAAGCCTGCATATTGGAGTCGAGCTTTGCCATGTCTACGACATAAACATCGTTCGCCTTGATTTTCTGGATTTTGTCAGCTATACGAACCTCGTTATCGTCTTCGTGTACAGCACCAAACAAGCAGTTATGGGAGATGGACTTCTTTATCATGCGGGCAAACTTACGCCAGCTCATCACAGGAATCTCCTTGTCTTTGCTGACGCTGCCAGCCTTTCCCATCTCCTCAACAACTTCAATGAAGCGGTTCCATTCCGTGATGTTGCCGAATTTCCCCTGACCGCTGACAATGTAGTTGATGATGGCGTCCATCGTCTGATTCGGGTCATCAATATTGGCGAACATCAAATCAAGATTCTGCTTGTCCTTCTCGAAGTCGAATTTGTACTCAAAGGCTTTATTCTTCGATTTCTGCTTGCTGAACAGGTCTTTATCCACATAGCTGTTCTTGGTGTTGTTATTGGAAGCGGGGTACAGGTAGATCACGTTCTGGAATGGTTTGGTGGTCAGCCCCAAGTCCTCATATTCCTTCAAGACAGCTTTCCTTTTGTCGTCCTTGTTCTCGAAATCATTCATCTCGTCTATAGCCAGCAAATCCTTGCCTTTGACATTGAAGACGACAAAGGCAACGCCATCATCGTATTCATTTTCGGCTTGTTCTTCGGCCTGCTTTATATACTTGTCCTGTATGGACTTCAACAGGAACATAGCATAAGAAGTCTTGGCTGCCAAGCCAGAAATACCCGAAATATTAAGATGTGCTCCCTCTGGGCCAATCAGGAAATCGGAATTGATATTTACGGGCAGGGTTATCTTTTCCCCTGCGTCCTCGTACATTTCAAGGAAGCCGCAGCATACGGGGTTCTTTATATTATCCAGCCCCAGTGCCTTTTCTACTTCCTCTCTGGAGGCCAGATATACCTTGGTGTTGCTCAATACTGGAGAATCAATATGCTTTGTATTTCCTACAACCTTTGCTTTCACGCAGTTCATGCCAATCCTGAAGGTAGTATCTTCTATTTCAGCGTCCCCGAAATCGTTGGAGATAAAGCTGGACAGGAAACTCGCAGAATCCGTAATATGGGATATTTCTTCGACAACACCAAAGGTGGTACTATTGTTCAAGTGGTCTACCTTGACCACATCAAAGGGATGCAGTATCATCTCTGGTTGCGTCCAAAAATAGAAAGTATCAATAGTCGTAGGAACTTTCTCTGTCGCTATGACTTTTCCGATTGATTCTGGCATTTCCAACACTCCTTAAAACAGGCTTAAAAATAAGCCGTTGCTCATATATTTGCTCTTAGCATAGGTTTCTGTTACATATATGGGGTATAAGTGGTTTGCCCATCGACTGTCATTTCCATAGCATACAGGATTGGCTTCCTTCAGCAAGAAAGCTGACAGCATATCAATCAGGTCGGCGCTCACCCCATGCTTGACCTCATTCTCCTGTATGAGTTTTTCGATTTTGATAATCCCATCAAAAACATTGTGCGTGTATTTACTGTCCCTTATTCGCAAGTACCATACACAAAACGAGACGCCTTCACCCGAAATCTTTGATTCATAGCAATATGCTGGAGTACGCTCATTTTTCCGTAATCCAGCTATTATGCTTGAATTAGTGCCGCCACCCTTTACATAGCACTTGGTCGGGTTGAATGATTTCGAGACGCCTATTACATATTGGTAATAATGCTTCATCGTAGCTTCGGACAGGTTCATGCTGTGATTTTCAACAGCCTTATATTCCAGAGAGCCATCCTTTATGAGATATGCTCCTGCTTTGACCTTGTTCGCTTTGACCAGACTGATAACGGCGTTCTTTTCCTGCTCTATCATGTAATCTTGGATTTTTGCGATACCCTTGCTCTCATACTTGGCGTCCAAGTATGAGAGCAAGGGTATCGCAAAAATCCAAGATCTCGTTTTTGAATTTCTTTCGTGCTACGACCAATTTTTCGCTTTTGTTTATTTTGTCCCTCAGCTTGAGAGCGTCATCAATCTTATCGAATTCAGATGGCAATGCACTATTAGGGACGGACATAACCAGTTTGCGGTCAAAGAACTCCTGCTGCATCTTCTTTCCGTCACGGCGGCAGCAACTAATTCCCACCTGTCCAGCCAGTATGGGATATACATTCTTCCCAAAAGACATATCATCGACTTTGTAGGTATGTCTCGACCCGTCCAGAAAATATTTGAACCATGATTCCTGACCTGCCAATTTCTGTTTGGTGGCAGTCAGGTCTCTGGGCTTAGTGAAATGTTCGGTTTCCCCGTACTCTTTCCAGTTCACCTCTTGGTCGGCGTCATACTCTATGACGGAGTTGTTTGCCGTATCATAGCAGAATTTATGTGACTGATACCTTTTGCCGTGTAATTTCTTGGTAGCTTGCTCAAGCGTATCCATTATGCCATCCATAAAGGCACCCTCCCTTGACTTCTGAGAAATTGTGATACTCTGACTTTCATGGCCTTACTCAGGCAGGCTCGGAATCCTGACCAATGACCACATTCAGTACCGCCTTCTTCAGCCTGATGCCCAGCCCCTCTGCACAGAGAGCAGGGCGATGACATCATGGTTCGAGTGGTATTCTCCATATTCCGTCATATAGTTTCTCCATTACTTAAAACGAACTCTCTTCGGAATGTTGTCCCCGTGACCTTAGCAATACGCTCCATGTCAACAACCGAGAAGGACTCTCTCTGCATTTTCCCGTTGAAATTCTGTGGTGATGTCCCGAGACGCCGTGCCAGCTCAGATACGCTTATGTTGTTCCTGACGCACAGAACCTTTATCTGTTCGGAGATCGTCATAATGGTACTCCTTTCAATCCTAAATATTTATGTTTCAATTATAAACTCTGGGATTTATAGTGTCAATCACGCCTTCGTCAAGTCGCTATGTCTAAATGGCTTTTGCTTTCCTCGTTGAATGTCCTCTGCATACATACAACAAAAAAGCCCCCTCCAAAAATGAAGAGGGGACTAATTTGACGATTTGGGCTTAACTTAATGACATTGGCCCGACGGGCTGCTCCTTTTCGTTTTCCTCTTTGTCACTTTCCCGTCGGCGGCAGATGCCTCCTCCTCCCCCCGCACGGTTCCGTGCGTCCGGATTACGGCAGGTCGAAGACCTTGCCGGGGTTCAGGATGCCCTTGGGATCCAGGGCCTGCTTGATGGCCTTCATGAGAGCCAGTTCCCCCTTCGGCGTGAACTCTTCCATGTAGGCCAGCTTCTTGGCGCCGATGCCGTGCTCGCCCGCCAGGCGGCCGCCCACGCTGTAGGCGTAGAGGTAGACCTCTTGGTGGAACGCTTCCACACAGCGGTCCCACTCCTCGTCGGTCATGTCGAGCTTGCACAAGACAATGTGCATATTGCCATCCCCGATGTGGGCGTTGATTTTGACTTCAAAGGGATACTTTTTGCCGATTTCCATCACCTGCTCGATGGCCTTGCCGATCTGGTACACCGGCACGACCACATCATCCGTCAGGGAGACTTTGCTGA
>OHSE01000461.1_pt1 | contig 13063 bp, 9 predicted proteins | sample 1578531 | NCBI WGS metagenome assembly OHSE01 (sample SAMEA3879541, study PRJEB24766) | human gut metagenome | biome: human-associated habitat; feature: feces | place: USA | collected 1985/1987
AAACCCACCTCTTCGGCTTCGAGGGGTCGCTGTACGAGCGCGAGGTGCGTGTCGTCCTGCTGCGCAAGGTGCGTGACGAGCGCCGCTTCGATACGGTCGAGGAGCTGCGTGCGCAGATCGCGCGCGACAAGGAGCAGATCATGAATCTGAAAATGAATCTCAAATAATAGAAGTAAAGCTATGTTTCTGGATTTGACACTGCCCTACAAGGTCGCCGACATGTCGCTGGCCGAGTGGGGACGCAAGGAGATTGAAATTTCCGAGCACGAGATGCCCGGACTGATGGCCGTGCGCCGCAAGTACGGTCCGAAAAAGCCCCTCAAGGGGGTGCGCGTGATGGGCTCGCTGCACATGACCATCCAGACGGCCGTCCTCATCGAGACGCTCGTCGAGCTGGGTGCCGACGTGCGCTGGTGCTCGTGCAACATCTTCTCGACGCAGGACCATGCGGCCGCCGCGATTGCCGCCGCAGGCGTCCCGGTCTTCGCGTGGAAGGGCGAGACGCTGCCCGAATACTGGTGGTGCACCGCCATGGCCCTTTCGTTTCCCGGCGGCAAAGGCCCGCAGTTGATCGTCGACGACGGCGGCGACGCCACGCTGCTGATCCACAAGGGTTACAAGGCCGAGAACGACGCCTCGACGCTCGATTACGAACCTTCGTCCTACGAAGAGGAGGTGATCCTCGGCACGCTGAAAAGCATTTTGGCCGAGGACCCCGAAAAATGGCACCGTACGGTCGCCGAATGGAAGGGCGTGAGCGAGGAGACCACCACGGGCGTACACCGCCTCTACCAGATGCAGGAGGCCGGCGAACTCCTGGTTCCGGCCATCAACGTCAACGATTCGTGCACCAAGTCGAAGTTCGACAACCTCTACGGCTGCCGCGAGTCGCTGGCCGACGGCATCAAGCGGGCCACGGACGTGATGATCGCCGGCAAGGTGGTCGTCGTGTGCGGCTACGGCGACGTGGGCAAGGGCTGCGCCCGCTCGATGCGCTCCTACGGCGCGCGGGTCATCGTCACGGAGATCGACCCGATCTGCGCCCTGCAGGCCGCCATGGAGGGCTTCGAGGTGAAGACCGTCGAGAGTACGCTCGCCGAGGGCAACATCTATGTCACCTGCACGGGCAACTGCGACATCATCACGCTGGAGCATATGGAGCGGATGCGCGACCAGGCCATCGTCTGCAACATCGGCCATTTCGACAACGAAATCCAGATGGCGCGCCTCGAAACGTCCGGGGCCGTGAAGTTGAACATCAAGCCGCAGGTCGACAAGTTCACTTTCCCCGACGGCCATTCGATCTTCATTCTGGCCGAAGGCCGTCTGGTGAACCTCGGCTGCGCCACGGGGCATCCTTCGTTCGTGATGTCGAACTCCTTCACCAATCAGTGCCTCGCGCAGATGGAGCTGTGGCAGAAGGAGCACGCGGTCGGCGTCTACCGCCTGCCGAAGCACCTCGACGAGGAGGTGGCGCGCCTGCACCTGGACAACCTCGGCGTCGAACTGACCCGCCTGACCCGGCGTCAGGCCGACTACATCGGCGTTCCGGAGGACGGTCCCTACAAGGCCGAGCACTACCGTTATTGATTTCAGGGGCTTGCCTCTTTCGTTTGTCCGGCCCGGATGGAACATATGCTCCTCCGGGCCGGACTGCGTTCGCATTCTTCTCCCGAAACCCTGTCAGCAGGGCGGTTTTTCCGGATTGTTTCCCGTTATTTGCATAAAAAACACCTCTCCGATTAAGAACTTTTGCGATTTTAGGGTACTTAATCAATAGAAAGCATGGACCCGACCGACATCCGTTACATCCTCGACGACCTGGCCTGCAATGCTTCCCAGGAGGCTTTGCAGGAACTTTATATGCTTTATTACAAGCGTATAGCCCGTTATATCGGATTGTATGTCCGCTATGACGGGGCTGTTATGGAACTGACTTCCGATGTGTTCTTCGCGGTCTGGGAGAACCGTCTTGAACTTCCCGAAATCCGGAATTTCAATGCTTATATCTACCGGATCGCCAAATTCAAGGCATTGAATTATCTCCGGAAACGCAACCTGCCCACCGTCAATCTGGACGAAATGCCGCTGGACCTTTTCGCCCGCACCAGCACGACTCCCGAGGACGACTGCATTTCCGCCGAGACCGTCCGCGAGATAAACCGTGCCATCGAGTCGCTGCCGCCCAAATGCAAGCTGGCCTTCAAACTGGTGCGCGAGGACCGGATGTCGCACCGCGAAGCGGCCGAGACGCTCTATATCTCCGTCAAAACCCTTGAAGTGCACCTGGGCCATGCCGTGCAGAAGATCCGCGAGGCTCTGCGCAAGAAAAATATTTGCTGATCCGTTAAGAACATTCCGCCGTTTCCGGTACTTAATCCATAAGACATGAAATCAAAAACAGACATACGCACCCTTTCGGAAAAGGAACTCAACGCCCGGCTTGTCCGTGATCTCACGGAGGTTTGCCCGGCCGGTGAACGCGAAGCCCTCGCCGCCTGGCGGGCCGCCGATCCCGCGCATGAAGAGGAATACGCTCGGATCAGGAGCTATTGGAACGCCCGCGTGACGACGACCCGCAGCATTGACCCGGAGCGGGAGTTCCGGAAATTGCAGCGGCGGATCGCTGCCGGCTCCGAATCGCGCAGGAGCGGCATGCTGCGCCTGCGCGCCACTCGTATGGGGCGTTATGCGTCGATGGCCGCCATGCTGGCCGTGGGACTGTTCTGCGGATGGGCGCTGTCCGGTTCCCGTGCTGCCGAAAGGTTCGCCTTCATCACGGGCAGCAGCATTTCGTCGTTCGAGCTGCCCGATGGCAGCCGCATTACCCTCGATAAGGAGAGCCGTCTGGAATACGACGGTGATTTCGGCAGGGACGAGCGGAACGTGCGGCTTGTCGGCAAGGGCTTTTTCGAAGTCGAGAAGATGCCGGACAAACGATTCGTTGTCGAGATGGGCGATGTGCAGGTCTCCGTGCTGGGCACGACTTTCGATGCCAGCAACCGGACTGAAGAGGGCATTGTCAGCGCTTCGCTGGTCGAAGGGTCGGTCGCGTTCCGCGCCGGAAATCAGAATCTGCGGTTGACGCCTTCGCGCCGGGCCGTTTATCATGTCGGAAGCGGCGAAATCACCGTCAGCGAATTCGATCCTGAGATCACGACCGCCTGGAAGGACAATCTGTTCCGCTACAAATCGCTCACTCTGGAGGAGGTCCTCGAACAACTCTCCGCGCGTTACGACGTCCGCATCATCACCGATGCGGGAGACGTCGGCCGGACCCGCTTTTCAGGTGCGCTCGAAACACGGCTGTCCGTCGAGCAGGCGCTCGACATCGTGAGCCGCCAGACCGGCATGGAGTGGAGCAAACTCGACAATGTCTATTTCGTTACCAAACGCTGAAAATCCAACCCGATAATACCGAACTCCTAAATTTTCCGATGCCTATGAACTGACAAGATCCCTGTCTTCGCCTTTCCGATTTTTGCGGCTTCCGCCCGAACGGATGCCGTTCTGCTTCGGTCCGATGCCCCGATCGCGGCAACGTACCAATACCTTTAAACTTCCAACCCGGAAACAATGAAACCAAACTTTACCAACGCATTTTTTCAGAAGACACGCTGCTTGCGCACCGTCCTGCGCCGTGCGGTCGTGTGCATGCTGTTGCTGGGCACGACGGTCGTTCACGCCCAGGAACGGAAAATCACCGTGGATACCCGACAGGAGGTGACGCTCGTGCAGCTTTTCCGTCAGGTAGAAGCCTCCAGCGACTATCTGTTCAATTACAAGGACCAGGATGTGGCGGACATCCGTGTTTCGGTGAAGGTCGCCGACGCCTCGATCCAGGAGGTGATGGATCTGGCATTGGCGCGCACTTCGCTGACCTATACCGTCAAGGGCCGCCATGTCATCATCGGACAGTCCGCAGCGCGGTCTGCCGGAACCCCCCCCCGCACCGATTCCCGGCCGGTGGCCCTGACGGGGCGTGTTACCGATGAAAAGGGCATGCCGTTCGTCGGCGTCACCATCATCCAGGAGGGAACCACCAACGGATGCGTCACCGATGCCGACGGCAACTACCGCATCAGCGTCCCGGTCGGGGCGTCCGTCTCGTTCAGTTATATCGGCTACAAGACCCAGCGGACGCATGTCGGCGTGCAGACCCGTGTGGACATCCGTCTCGAACCGTCGGACATTTCGCTGGAAACGGTCGTGGTCACGGCCCTCGGCATCAAGAAAGCCGAGAAGAGCCTGGGATATTCGCTCCAGCAGGTCAACTCCGACGCTTTCGACAAGGTGAAGACCGATAATCCGATCAACGCCCTGAACGGCAAGGTTGCCGGACTTACGGTCAATACCCGCGCCGGCATTCTGGAAGATCCTCCGATCAAGCTGCGTGGCGAGACCCCGATCTACGTCATCAACGGAACGCCCGTGACCTATTACCGCGGCGTTTCGTCGGACGACATCGAATCGATCACGGTCCTGAAAGGTCCGCAGGCGGCCGTGCTTTACGGTTCGCGCGGCGCCAACGGTGCGATCCTGATTACTACCAAGACAGGCGACGACATCGGCGAGAAGACCGAGATCACGCTCAACTCCTCGACGATGTTCACCGCCGGGTACCTCACCCTGCCCGAGCAGCAGAGCATCTACGGTACGGGCGATTTCGGCCAGTATTCCTACCTCGACGGCAAGGGCGGCGGCGTATACGACGGTCTGTGGACCTGGGGCCCGAAACTCGACCAGAAAGACCCCACCACGCCGAGCGGTTATTTCGAGACCGTACAGTACAACAGCCCGATCGACCCCAAGACGGGGAAGCGGATTCCGACGCCTTTCGTCTCCCACAAGGACAATTTCCGCAATTTTCTGCAACAGGGCCTCACCACGAGCAACAACGTCAGCATCTCCCATAAATTCAAGGAGGGGTCGTTCCGCATCAGCCTCAACCAGCTCTACCGCCGGGGGCAGACTCCCAACACCGATCTCAAGCGCTTCGGCGTCAATATGGCGGCCAACTACAACATCACCAGGAAGCTGCATATCAATGCCAGCATGATCTACAACTATACCTATTCCAAAAACCGTCCCTGGTCCGGTTACGGCAATTCGCATCCGTATTACAACATTCTGGTGTATATGGGCGCCAACAACGACATCCGCGATCTGCGCAATTACTGGGAGGAGGGGCAGGAAGGCTACGCCCAGCGTAACTGGAACCACGTGTGGTTCAACAATCCCTGGTTTGTGGCCGAGGAGTACACGCGTCCTTACAGCGAACCCGAGCTGATCGCTTCGGCGTCGCTGGACTACGACATCACCGACGACCTCAATTTCATGGTCAAGGCCGCCACCGACTCCAAACACCAGAACCAGGAGGAGTGCAAACCTTACGCCTGGGTGGGCAACGACCGCGGTCTCTATTCGGTCGGCAGCGACCGCCGCGTCGACGTCAACCTCGACGCCATGCTCTCGTACAAGAAACGGTTCGGGGAGTTCGACCTCGACGCCATGCTGGGTGTTTCGCTCTTCAACTACCAGCGCAATTACCTCTTTTCGACGACCGAGGGCGGACTCCAGCAGCCCGATCTCTACAACCTTTCCAACTCGCAGAACACCCCGTCGACCACTTCGAAGATCTGTTTCCTTCTGGAAAGTCCGCGCCTCGTGGGCCAAGGTCGGGTTCGACCAGTCGACCGTCTACATGTTGCAGGACACCTATTCGTTCAATACCTACTGGGACGGCAATGCCGCGTTCACGCCTCCGACCACGATCATCGATCCCAATATCAAACCCTATTTCACGAGTTCGTTCGAGGTCGGCACGGACCTGCGCTTTTTCGGCAGCCGCCTGCGTTTCGACTTCAGCTATTACCGCACCTACGACGAGGGCCAGATCCAGAAGGTCGACATCAACCAGTCGAGCGGCTACGAGGAGATGCTCACCAACGGCAACGACTACCGCCGCGAAGGATACGAACTGATGGTCGGGGCCACGCCGATCAAAACCAAGGATTGGAAATGGGACATCAGCTTCAACTGGTTCCAGACCCGTAAGTACCTCGACAAGATTTACAACGGGGCCTATAACTACAACAACCTCAAGGTGGGCGACCGTGCCGATGCGCTCTACGAGAGCGTCTGGCAGCGTGATCCGCAGGGCAATTTCATCGTTTTCGAGAACAACGGGCGTCCCATCGAAGACCCCTTCAAGCGTGTGATCGGCTATGCCGGCGCCGATTGGGAGTTCGGCATCTCGTCGACGCTGCGTTACCGCAACTGGAGCCTGTCGTTCGACATCGCGGGCCGTGTCGGCGGTGTCATCCGTTCAGACCTCAACGCCCGTATGATCGAAGCCGGGACCCACAAGCTCACGGCCGCTCCCGAGCGGGAGCTGGACTGGACGAAAACTCCGTCGTACATCCCTTCGAACGCCGTGGTGGTGGTCGACGGCGACATCGAGTATGACGATCACGGCAACGTGCTCTACGATACGCGCGGCTACGCCCCTTCGACTACGCCCGTCTATTTCAAAAGCTGGATCGGCTACATGGGTAAGCTCAACGGTCCCTACACGATGGGTTACAACCTTTTCAAGGGCGATTTCATCAAACTCCGCACGATGTCCGTCGGCTACGATTTTTCGGATTTGCTCTCCGGCAGCCGGATTTTCAAGGGGCTCGAACTCTTCGTTATCGGCACCAACCTGCTCATCTGGAAGAAGCTCGACAACGAAGACCCCGATGCGGCTTACAAGAATTTCTCCTATCCGACCGAACGCATGATCGGCTTCAATCTTACCCTCAAACTCTAATACGGATATGAATATGAAACGCTTTCTCTCGATATTTTTCGTCCTGCCGTTGGTGTTCGTTTCCTGCGACCTGACCATGGACGAGGTGAGCCAGGACGTGAACAAGCCGACGCAGGTGCATCCGAAAACCATCCTCACACAGCTCTGCATCACGACTTTCGGCATCGAATACTACGGTGTGCAGCCCTATCGGCTGGCCTGGCAGTGGGATCAGCGCGGTGGCGGCGGCCATTTCAACTTCCAGCGCCGCAATTTCATCAGCGAATACCGCCGTGTGACCTGGTGCTACGACATGGTCCGCGAAGCCGAACGCCTCAACGATCCCCGTTACATCCACCTTGCGGCATATTTCCGTGCCAGCTGGATTTTCGACACCACCCGACTGTTCGGCGACGTGCCTTACACCGAGGCTGCGCAGGGACGCTTCGACGACCCGAACTTTTCGCCCAAATACGATCCCCAGGAGGAGATCGTGGCCGGGTTGCTGCGGGAGCTTGCAGCGGCCAACGAGGCTCTGGGGGACTACGACAATACCAAAATCGACGGCGATGTGATCTTCGGCGGCGACATTCGCAAGTGGCGTCAGCTGATCAATCTTTACCGCCTGCGCATCCTGATCAACTGCTCGATGAAGCAGACCATCGCCGGGGAGCGTGTCGGCGAACTGTTCGCCGGCATCGTCGGCGATCCGGAGGGCAACCCGATCATGGGGACGTTGTCCGACAGCGCCATCCGCGACGAAAAGGGCAATATGGAGAATTACAAGTATTACAACGACAACAATTTCGTTTCGTCGTACCGGATCTCCAAGTTCGTCGTCGACTGGATGCGGGAGCGCGGGGACATGCGTCTGCCGAAACTGGCCGAAATGATGATCAAGCTGGACGGCAAGAATGCCGATCCCACGGACCTTGCGAATTACAAGGGCGTCATTCCCAATCCCGGCGCTACGGGCGACAACAACAATACCGACATGGAAGACGGGTCGCAGTCGCGCCTGAAGTCGAAATGGTATCTGGAGCCGGTCGGTCCTTCGGCCATGAACATCGGCTATCCCGAGCAGGAATTCATCCTCGCCGAAGCCGCCCTGCGGGGCTGGACCGACGACGATCCGGAGACCCATTACCTGAACGGCATCCGCGCTGCGCATGAGTTCCTGGGGGTGAGTTCTGCCGACACCCGGGCCTACCTGGGGCACGAAAAGGTGCAGTTCAAGGGCAGCGACACCGAAAAACTGGGTAAGATCATCACGGAAAAATACCTCAATTTCTTCATGCAGGGCGGCAACGAGGCCTATTTCGAACTGCGCCGTACGGGCTATCCCGATTTCTCGGCCTACCTGACGCACAACACCGACCAGATTTACAACGACGGCTACCTGCCTCTGCGCTACCGCTATCCGCAGTCGGAGATCGACAACAACAATGCGCAGGTTTCCGAGGCGATCAAGCGTCTGGACAAGGGCGACGACCGCAATTCACGGATGTGGCTGTTGCAGGGTTCCGATCCGCTCTTCAACCCCGCTCCGTTCCCGTTCCGATATAAAAACTGATAAAAGCAAAACACCATGAATACTTTCCATATTACGAACCGACTTCTGAAATCGACCCTTTTTTGCGGACTTCTGCTGTTCAGCTCCTCGGCCCTCTCGTGCAGTTCGGACGACGACGGCGGCGGCAACGGCGGCACACAGCTGGAATGGCTCGAACCCATCCGCGTGGCGAGCTACAACATCCAGTATGACAACCGCAACGAGGAGGCCGGACGCTGGGAGAACCGCAAGGAGATCGTCTGCCGGCTGCTCGAAGCCGAGGATTTCGACATCTTCGGTGCGCAGGAACCCTACAAGTTCCAGATCGAGGATATGGCCGCCGCCCTTCCCGGATACACCTGGATCGGCACGAGCGTGACGGGCGAAGACAATGTGGAGCGCCGTCATTTCAATCCGATATTCTACAAGACCGACAAATTCGAAGTGCTCGAAAGCGGTTCGTTCTGGTATTCGGAGACGCCCAACGTTCCCAATACGAAATTCTCCGACTCCTATTCCCCGCGCATGTGCAATTGGGCGCATTTCCGCGTGAAGGCCACGGGCAAGGAGTTCTTCCTCTTCAACTCGCATTTCGACCATATCGGAACCGTCGCCCGGGCCGAGAGCGCCAAGCTGCTGATCGAGAAGGTCGCGGAGATCGCCGGAAAGACCCCGGCCTTCTGCACCGGTGACTTCAACTCGAACCAGCAGACCAACGTCTACAACACGATCGTTACCTCCGGGACGCTGGTGGACAGCTATGCCCGTACGACCGATAAGGTCAACGCCGACTGGCCCTCCTACAACGGTTACAAGTATATCTCCACACCTCCGGCCAAGGCTTCGCGCATCGACCATATTTTCGTGACCAAGGGCCGGACGAAGGTGCAGTCGTGGGCGATTGTCAACACCTCGTATTCGCAGAAGTACCCTTCGGACCATTTTCCGGTGGTCATCGAGTGGTCCTTTGCCAAATAACGTATATCCATGCCTAAAAGAAACTGAACAATGAACACATACTTCATCAAGCGGTTTATCGCCCGTACGGCGGTCGTGTTGAGCGCCGCGGCGCTCTTCTGCGGCTGTTCGGACGACGACGAGACCTCCACGCTGCATTTCGACAAGCCCGAGGTCGTCATCGGCCCCGAGAGCAGCACCGCCTCTTTCATCCTGCGTTCGGACACGTCGTGGAAACTCCACAGCGACGCGGACTGGTTCACACTCAACCTGACGAAGGGCGCCAAAAGCGCCTCGGTGATCATCACCTACTCGGAGAATACCTCGATGACCGAGAAGCGTACGGCCGTCATTACGGCCACGACGCTCTCGGGCGACGCCAGCGACTCGTTCATCCTTTCGCAAATGCCCGTCGAGTCGTATATCCGTCTCGAAACCGAAGCCCTGCCGATTTCCGCCACGGCAGCACACCACGAAATCGCCGTTGAAACGTCCGTCGATTCGGGCATCGACCTCTCGGTCAGCTACGGGGACGAGGAAGGCGGGGCATGGATCGAAAACCTGACCCTCGCCGACGGAAAACTCGCATTCGACGCCGGGGAGAACGGCTCGTCTGAACGGCGCATCGCGGTGATTTCGCTCCTCTATCAGGATGAGTTCGGCCGCACGACCGAAGCGGCCGTACGTATCACCCAGTCTTTCAGCATGAATCCCTCTGCCGCCACGGAAAAGGACTTCGCCTTTGCGGCAGCCCTCGGGACCGGCGACGTGGAGGAAAACGTCTACGTCACGGGGCAGATCGTGCTCGACGGACGCAATGCCAACTTCCCGAATCGGCGTTATTCGATTCAGGACGCCGAAGGCCGTGCGCTGCTCTTCGAGTCGACGATCGACCTGGGCGTCGCCCGCAACGACCGTGTAAGGCTCTGGCTGCTGGGCAGCACCGTGAAGGAGGTTGCCGAAGGGACGTTCACCTATAAAGTTTTCACGGGTATCGCCGCCGAACATATCATGCAGAAAGAGGCCGGTTCGCCCGTACAGCCCCGCGAGGTTTACATCCGAGATCTGACCGACGAGATGCTTTTCTCGCTGGTCCGGCTGCGCGACGTGGAGATCGCGATGCCTTACGGCGGTCTTGTCAACTACGACGAGTACTATGTATCCGGCGGCGGCGTCAATGTCTACGGCAAGAATCTCACCAAGTACTACAGCACGTGCCTGCGCGATATCAACGGCGACCATCTGTACATGTTGACCAATTTCGGCGTGGATTACCGCCGTCATTCGCTGCCGATGGGTTCGGGAACCGTCACGGGCATCCTGACCCGCGAGTACAACTCCAATTTCGGGGAGATGGGCGCTTTCCAGATCCGTCACCTCACCCAGGCGGAGATCGCCCTCGACCCTTCGCGCGAGAACAGCTTCAGCAAGGTGCTCGTCGAGTGGACCTGTGTCAAACCCGCCGGATTCAAGGAGGGCGTGACCCACGTCGCCCCGACGACCGGCCCGGCGTCCGCCTCGCTCTACAAGAGCAATGCCGACGGTTTCTACAACGCCTTCCTCGCCGGCAGCGGCCGCATTTATTTCGGCAACAAGCCGCGCGGCGACGTCGACTCGAACGGTCAGGGTACGGCCAATACGGTCAAGGGCGGCGGTATGTATTCGGCGCTGTGGGATACGGACACCTACTGGCTTATCAGCAACGTCTCGACCTCGGGAATCCGTTCGCAGCTGTCGTTGCAGATCGAGACCAATTCGCTGCTGGCTACCGGACCGCGCGATTTCGTAGTCGAATATTCGACCGACGGTACGTCGTGGACGGCCGTTCCGGGCGGCAGCTATACCGTCATCGGCCAGTGCGACTCGAAAAATGCGCTGCCTCATTACATGCCCGGCTTCAAGGTCTTCGACTTCGCCCTGCCCGCCGCTTTGCAGGACAAGGCGTCGGTCAGCATTCGTCTGCGCTGCGCCAGCCTGACCGGAACCGACGGCAAGTCGTCGGTCGTGCCCAACGCCACGAACCGGCTGGGCCACGTATCTATCAAGTATAACAAGTAAATGACGATTCCATGAAATTCCAGAATATCCTGTTGCTGCTCACGGCCTGCCTGCTGGCAGGTTCGTGCAGCGACGACGACAACGACGGCGCCTGGTTCCTGCCGCGCACGCTTCAGGTGATGGACGCCAAGACCGACGCCCCGCGTGCCAACGAGCCGCTCACGCTCAACTTCATCGGCGACGACGGAGAACTCTACTCCCACCGGCACACCACCGACGAGAACGGCTGCATCCATTTCAAGGGAAGCACCCGGGGGGAGTACCGCGCTGCGTTCAGCTACTTCCCCGGTACGGCCAGCGACTGTTTCCATTCGTTCCGCCTGGATTCCGGCGATGAGGCGCCCATCATTATGACGGTCGAGCCTTTGGCCAAGGAGTTCCGCAGCGCCATCGTCATTACGGGCATGCTGGCCGACGCCAAGGGTAGCGACACGAACAACGAATACATTCAGTTCATGGCCCTCGAGGAGATCGACTTTGCGCAGACGCCCTACTGCGTTATCGCCTGCCGCAACAACAAGGTCAACGCCAAGGGCTGGGTGCAGGGCAGTTACGTTACCTACAAGTTCAACCTCACCTCGGGCCGTGCGGCCAAGGGTACATTCTTCTATGTCGGCGGTGTCAACAAGCGGCTCAACGGCAATTCGAGTGCGGACATCAGCGGCGCCAACTGGATTTGCAGTGTCGACTACAATACGCAGGCCGGGGCCGACGGCATCGGCGACAAGACCACCGGATTCCTTCACAACTACAACAGCAACGGCAATAAAAATATCGCCGACGGCATCGCTGTTTTCAAGGGTACGGAGGTCGACGAAAAGAGTGTCCCGTGCGACGCGGTCTTCTACGGCGCCACCATTACCACGGACGTCTACAACCCGGCCGGTTACGGCTACCGGATTCCCGACAACGATCTTTACAGCACGAAGAACCTCCTGTCGGGCGTCGGTCAGCCCTTCTTCGGGCAGGGAACCAATACGTTCCTCTTTCCCGACGGCGGCAACGATGCCGGGGAGTTCGTTTTCTTCGGCGGCAGTTTTACGCAGGGCGGTTACTATCGCGGCCGTTCGGCTGTCTGCCGGAAGCTGGCCGCCGATGCTTCGGGATCGCTCGCCGACATCGAAAGCGGGGACGGCGTTACGACTTATCTCTGATTCCGGAAGGGGAGCGCGCTGCGCCTCCTCTTTGTCCGGATTGCCTGAAAAAAGCCCTTTCCGAAAGGAAAGGGCTTTTTGGAACATCTTTTGCCGGTTTAATACCCGAATATCTCCTCCTGCGAGACGGTCCGGATCGGACCGAGCGTCTTGAGGTAGTTGAGGTCGAGATCCTGGATGTCGCCCAGGATGCCGTAGACGTATTTGCGGTTCTTGACCCACTTCTCCTGCGCGGCCTTCACGTCGGCGAGCGTCATCGCCTGCACCTTTTCGAAAATCTGCTTGTCGCGGTCCTCCTCAAGGCCCAGGTTGCGCAGTCCGATGAAACTCCACAGCACCTGTTCCTTCACCGTGCGGTCGGTGCGCAGGCGCGAGATCAGTCCCTCTTTGGCGATTTTGAACGCAGTCTCCGATTCGGGCATGTTGTTGATGATCTCGTCGAAAGCTTCGATCGCCATCTGCATCTTGTCGTTCTGCGTGGCGATGAAAGCCATGTAGCCGTACTTCGTGTCGGCGTAGTTCGGCTGCATGATGCTGGCCTGCGCGGTG
>OHSE01000463.1_pt1 | contig 13023 bp, 9 predicted proteins | sample 1578531 | NCBI WGS metagenome assembly OHSE01 (sample SAMEA3879541, study PRJEB24766) | human gut metagenome | biome: human-associated habitat; feature: feces | place: USA | collected 1985/1987
GAGAACCGAATGTGCGCGTTATCGTCCATGACAAATCTTCCCTTGCGCCGGAGGGAAAGCCCGTAGCCTTTTGCCTTGACCCGGAAACAGGCTTTGAGTGGATAGGCGAATACGATATAACCGCCGACGAGCTGCTGTCCGGCGCGGGCGGCAACACCGCCACCAAAACCGAGCAAGCGGAAAGGCTGATACTTGAACTGCTTGCAGATGGGAAAGAGCTTGCAAGCGAGGACATTGTAAAAGCCGCAGCCGAAGCCGGAATATCCGAAAGGACAGTACAGAACGCCAAGCGCAACATGGGCGGCATTTTAGGCGCAAGGCGTGTCGGCGGTCAATGGTACAACTTCATCAAGAAGAAGCAGCCACCCGAACCCGCAAGCTGAAAGTGCAAAACGCAGACCCTTTGCACTTTGCACTTTCGCACTTTCACGATAATTTGCGTCAATAACTCAAAAAAGCACTTGACAAAACGCTTCATGGGGCACCGCCAAGGACATTGCCCCGTACATCGACCCCAAGTTTGAAAACAACATCCTGCTGACCCAGACCGAACGCCTGACCATGACCGGGCGGCCCAAAGACCCCAAAACAGCCCGGAACAAAAATGTGCTTGTGATCGGCGGCTCCGGCAGCGGCAAGACACGCTTCTATGTGAAGCCCAACCTCATGCAATGTTTCCCCACTTCCGACTATCCCACCTCATTCGTGGTCACAGACCCAAAAGGCACACTGGTTCTGGAAACGGGCCAAATGTTCCAGCGGGCAGGCTATCGTGTAAAAATCCTGAACACGATAAACTTTTCCAAGTCCATGAAGTACAACCCCTTTGTCTACATCCACTCGGAAAAGGACGTGCTGAAGCTGGTAAATACGCTTATTGCCAACACCAAAGGCGAGGGTGAAAAATCAGCAGAAGATTTTTGGGTGAAGTCGGAACGGCTGTTCTACACCGCGCTTATCGGCTACATCTGGTACGAGGCCCCGGCAGAAGAAATGAACTTCACCACCCTGCTGGAAATGATAAATGCCAGTGAAGCCCGTGAAGATGACCCGGACTTTCAAAGCCCGGTGGACCTCATGTTTGAGCGGCTGGAACAGAAAGACCCGGACCACTTCGCCGTCCGGCAGTACAAAAAGTTTTTGCTGTCGGCCGGCAAGACCCGTTCCTCCATCCTGATAAGCTGCGGTGCCCGTTTAGCCCCATTTGACATCCGGGAGGTGCGGGAGCTGATGGAGGACGATGAAATGGAGCTGGACACCATTGGGGATGAAAAGACCGTACTGTTCCTGATTATGAGTGACACGGACACCACATTCAACTTCATTCTCGCCATGCTTCAAAGCCAGCTTATCAATCTGCTGTGTGACCGTGCGGATGATAAATACGGTGGCCGGCTGCCTGTCCATGTACGGCTGATTCTGGACGAGTTCGCCAACATCGGACAGATTCCCAACTTCGACAAGCTGATCGCCACCATCCGCAGCCGGGAAATCTCGGCATCCATCATTTTGCAGAGCCAGTCGCAGCTGAAAGCTATCTACAAGGATGCGGCCGAAATCATTTCGGACAACTGCGATTCTGTTCTCTTTTTGAGTGGGCGGGGCAAGAACGCCAAAGAGATCTCCGATGCGCTGGGGAAAGAGACCATCGACAGTTTCAACACCAGCGAGAACCGGGGCTCTCAAACCTCCCACGGACTGAACTATCAAAAATTAGGAAAAGCGTTGATGTCAGAGGACGAAATCGCAATCATGGACGGCGGCAGGTGCATCTTGCAGCTGCGGGGAGTGAGGCCGTTCTTCTCGGAGAAGTTCGACATTACCAAGCACCCGCACTACAAGTACCTTGCGGACGCGGAAAAGAAAAACACCTTTGATGTGGACAGGTTTTTATCTACCCTGCGCCGGAAACGGCAGCAGGTAGTCGCACAGGACGAAAGTTTTGACCTGTACGAAATCGACCTGTCGGATGAAGATGCAGCCGAATAATTTTTATTTTGAGTGTCGCAGAATAAGCGGCAGAAAGTGAGGACCTTATGGAATTTTTCAACAGTGCAGTCGATACTTTGCAGACCATCGTGGTCGGTCTGGGCGGTGCCCTGTGTGTCTGGGGCGGCATCAACCTGTTGGAGGGTTATGGACAGGATAACCCCGGCAGCAAGAGCCAGGGCGTGAAGCAGCTGGTCGCGGGCGGCGGCGTTGCCCTGATCGGCGTGACCCTTGTCCCGCTGCTGTCCGGGCTGCTGGGCTAAGTCCTGCATCGCTGCCCACAATTTTCCGAACAACTAACACTTAAAATCCTACGCCGCGCTCTCCCTCTCACATGGGAGGGCGCGGGAAAGGAGGTATCTTTGCTTGATTAGTGAGATCATCGAGAAATGGATAAAAGGCATTTTGATAGATGGCATCACGGGCAACCTCTCCGGCCTGTTCGACAACGTGAACGCCAAGGTGGGCGAAATCGCTTCGGATGTCGGCTCTACCCCGCAGGCGTGGAACAGCGGCATTTTCAATATGCTGCGTAGTCTTTCCGAAACGGTGGTGCTGCCCATTGCAGCGGCTATCCTTGCCCTTGTGATGTGCCATGAGCTTATCCAGATGATTACCGAAAAGAACAATATGCACGACTTTGACACCTCCATGTTCTTCCGCTGGATTTTCAAGTCTGCCTTTGCCATCCTCATTGTCAGCAATACATGGAACATCGTCATGGGCGTGTTCGATGCCACCCAGAGCGTTGTCAACCAAAGCTCTGGCGTGATCATCGGTGAAACATCCATCCACTTTGACCGCCTGATACCCGGACTGGAATTTCAGCTGGAAAGCATGACCATTGGCAGTCTGCTTAGTCTGTGGTTCCAGACCCTTGTAGTGGGCCTAACCATGAACATCCTTTCCATCTGCATCTTCCTTGTGACCTACGGCCGCATGATTGAGATTTACGTTGTGACCGCACTGGGGCCTATCCCGCTGGCGACCATGGGCAGCAGCGAGTGGCGCAGCACCGGGCAGAACTACTTGAAGTCTTTGCTGGCACTGGGTTTCCAAGCGTTCCTGATTATGATTGTCGTGGGCATTTACGCGGTGCTGATACGCAACATTTCGGGCGCGGCGGACATTGCCGGGGCTATCTGGGGTTGCATGGGCTATACCGTTCTGCTCTGTTTCTGTCTGTTCAAGACCGGCAGCATCAGCAAATCCGTGTTCGGTGCCCATTGAGAAAGGAGCGTTTGAATGGCGTATGTGACCGTTCCCAAAGATTTGACCCATGTAAAATCCAAAGTCTTATTCGGGCTGACCAAGCGGCAGCTGGTCTGCTTCGGCGGTGCGCTTCTCACGGGCGGACCGCTTTATTTTTTGGCCCGGAACTATCTTTCCAACAGTGCAGCGGCCCTGCTGATGATTTTTGCCATGCTGCCGGGGCTGCTGTTCGCTCTGTTCGAGCGGCACGGCCAGCCCCTTGAAGTAGTGATTCAGCAAATGATTCAGTGCTGTTTTCTTCGTCCCAAGGAAAGGCCCTATCAGACCAACAATGCTTACGCCGCCCTTGTGCGGCAATACCAAATGGAACAGGAGGTAAAGGCTATTGTCCAGAAAAACGATACCCCGCGAAACCGAAAAGCCCAAAAAACTCACCCGCGCCCAGAAAAAAGAAATTGATGCCGTTCTCCGCAAGTACAAGGGTGACGGCAAGCCCCGCACGGCGCAGGCCACCATCCCGTATGAAGCCATCTGCCCGGACGGTGTGTGCCGCATTGACCGACGCACGTTCTCCAAGTGCATTGCCTTTGAGGACATCAGTTATCAGCTGGCCCAGCCGGAAACAAGAACCGCCATCTTTGAACACCTGTGCGACCTGTACAACTATGTGGATGCTTCCATCCATGTGCAGCTTTCGTTTTTGAATCGCAAGGTTGACCCGGTACAGTACGCAAAAAGTTTTGAGATCGCACCGCAGGGGGATGATTTTGACGACATCCGCGCCGAGTACACCGCCATCCTGCAAAAGCAGCTTGCCAGCGGAAACAACGGCATTGTCAAAACCAAATATCTGACGTTTACCATTGAGGCCGACAGCCTGAAAACCGCACGGGCGCGGCTGACCCGCATTGGCCTTGACCTGCTGGGCTACTTCAAGACCATGGGCTGCGTGGCGCACGTCATGGACGGACAGGCGCGTTTGGAGGTGCTGCACGGCATCTTCCACCCGGACGGCGAACCGTTCCGTTTTGACTGGGACTGGTTGGCACCCTCCGGCCTCTCCACCAAGGATTTTGTGGCCCCATCCTCCCTCTGTTTCGGTACGGCCAAAACCTTTGGTTTGGGCGGCAAGTATGGAGCTGTGAGCTTTTTACAAATCCTTGCGCCGGAACTTTCGGATGAAATGCTGGCCGATTTTCTCAAAACGGAAAGCGGCATTCTCGTCAATCTCCATGTGCAGGCCATTGACCAGACCGAGGCCATCAAAACCATCAAACGGAAAATCACAGACCTTGATGCTATGAAGATTCAGGAACAGAAAAAGGCTGTCCGTTCCGGGTACGACATGGATATCCTCCCCAGCGACCTTGCCACCTACGGCGAGGATGCCAAAAAGCTGCTGAACAAATTGCAGACCCGGAACGAACGGCTTTTCATGCTGACTTTTTTAGTACTGAACGTGGCCGACACCAAGCAAAAGCTGGGCAACGATGTGTTCCAAGCGGCAGGTGTGGCCCAGAAGTACAACTGCTCTCTTGTCCGGCTGGACTACCAGCAGGAGCAGGGCCTTGTGTCCAGCCTGCCGCTGGGTATCAATCAGATAAAGATTCAGCGCAGCCTTACCACCTCCAACGTGGCGGTGTTCGTGCCCTTTGTGACGCAGGAGCTTTTCCAGAGCGGGGCAGCCATGTACTACGGCATCAACGCGAAATCCCACAACATGATCATGCTGGACCGCAAGCAGGCCCGGTGTCCCAACGGCTTGAAGCTGGGCACTCCCGGCAGCGGCAAATCCATGAGCTGCAAGTCCGAAATCGTCAGTGTGTTTTTAACGACCGCTGACGATATTTTTATTTCAGACCCAGAGGCCGAGTATTATCCGCTGGTCAAGCGGCTGCATGGGCAGGTCATTAAATTGTCCCCCACCAGCAAGGACTATGTGAATCCGCTGGACATCAACCTCAACTACTCCGAGGATGATAGTCCGCTTGCCCTGAAATCGGATTTTGTGCTGTCGTTCTGTGAGCTGGTCATGGGCGGTAAAACAGGTCTGGAAGCGATTGAGCGCACCGTGATAGACCGTGCCGTGAAAGCTATCTATCGCCCCTATCTGGCGAATCCCAGCCCGGAGAATATGCCGATTTTGTCTGACCTCCACCAAGCCCTGCTCGACCAGCACTTGCCGGAAGCGGACCGGGTAGCGCAGGCATTGGACCTGTATGTGTCCGGCTCGCTGAACGTGTTTAACCACAAAACGAATGTGGACATCCACAACCGGCTCGTGGCCTTCGACATCAAAGAACTGGGCAAACAGTTAAAAAAATTGGGGATGCTGATTATCCAAGACCAGATATGGGGCCGTGTCACCCAGAACCGCAGCCAAGGCAGAGCCACATGGTATTTTGCGGACGAGTTCCACTTGCTCTTGAAAGAAGAACAGACCGCCGCATACAGTGCCGAGATTTGGAAACGCTTCCGAAAATGGGGCGGTGTGCCCACAGGTGCCACCCAGAATGTCAAGGACCTTCTTTCTTCGCCGGAGATCGAGAACATTCTGGAAAACAGCGACTTCATCACACTGCTGAATCAGGCATCCGGCGACCGCAAAATCCTTTCGGAACGGCTGAACCTCTCCGCAGACCAGCAGAAGTACATCGACAATTCGGAACCGGGCGAAGGACTGCTGATTTTTGAAAATGTGGTGCTGCCGTTTTCCAATCCCATTCCGAAAAACACCCAGCTCTATAAAATCATGACCACCCGGCTCAACGAGGTGGTGGAGCTATGAGCTTAACGCATTTTAGCTTGTTTTCCGGCATCGGCGGCATTGACCTTGCCGCAGAAGCAGCGGGTTTTACTTCGGTCTGCCAATGCGAGTGGGCAGCCTTCCCCGCCGCTGTGCTGGCAAGCCACTGGCCGGAGGTGCCCCGCTTTCAGGACATCACCACCGTAACAAAGGAGGCTTTCTTTGAAAAAACAGGACTTCGCACCGTCACCCTCATTTCAGGCGGCTTCCCGTGCCAGCCGTTCTCCACCGCAGGGCGGCAGCGCGGCTTCCACGATGAACGCTACCTGTGGCCCGAAATGCTGCGCGTTATCCGGGAATTGCAACCCCGTTGGGTGCTTGGAGAAAATGTTGCTGGCTTCCTCCGTATGGGGCTCGACAAAACGCTCATTGACCTGGAGCTGGCAGGTTACGATGTTCGGGTTTTCGTATTACCTGCTGCTGCCGTTGGCGCGTGGCACGAACGGAAACGGGTATTCATCATCGGCTCCGCTGCTTCCCACACCCCTTGCCAGCGACACCGGGGATGTGGGCAAGGGGCTGGACATCCAAATCTCTGCGAACGGCAGCTACCGCAAGATGAACAAGGATGGCAAGGCGTGGACAGCGCGGCTTTCCCATGTGGTCTACCGAATGACACCCACCACGCTGGAAAGGCCCTACCTCAACCCGGACTGGGTAGAGTGGCTGATGGGTTTCCCGCGCAAATGGACGGACATTCCCTTTGGGCCGAAGAACCCGCCGACATCCCGCGCCTGACCGAAGAGGTGCCGAACCGCAGCAAGCGGATGAAAACACTGGGCAATGCAGTTTCGCCGCCGCAGGTGTTCCCGATTCTCAAATACATTGCGGACATTGAAACGGGCCGCTGTCCGATGGGAGGTGAAGAACTTTGAAAGAATTGCAGGCAAAAGCCAAAGTCACCCAGACCATGACCCGTGACGGTCTGGTGGTGGAAAATCAAGCGGACGGCACTGTAGAGAATGTTTCCAGTCGGGAAGCGGAACAGGATTATTCTACGGATTCCGAGGGTAAGACCGAAAAAATACTGGAACGCACCGAGGACGTAAAGGACAAGCACAAGGCAAAGAAAAAAGCCAAACACGCTGCGGAAACCGCCGAGAGTGAAGATGGTCTGCACCGTTCCGCTGCCCGTTTGGAATTGACCGAGGACGAACGGGCAGACCCGGCGTTGCAGCCGTACATCCAAAAGGCGGAAGCGAAAGCCGACAAGCTGGATGCAGCCCGCGCCGCTCTGCCGAAGAAGCGTGTCCCGGTCAAGGAAAAAGTTTACGATGCAGCCAGCGGCAAGGCAAAATCCACCTTGCGTTTTGAGCAGCAGGACAAAGGCCCACCCAGCCTGAAACCAAACCCGGCCAGCCGCCCGCTATCGGAAGCGTTGCTGTTCGCTCACGGAAAAATCCATGAAGTCGAACACGAAAATGTGGGTGTGGAGGGTGGCCACAAGGGTGAAGAACTGGTGGAGCATCAGACCGCCAAGGTCATCCGCAGCGGCATCCGGCACCACAAGATGAAGCCCTACAAGGCCGTGGAAAAGGCAGAGCGTCAGCTCATGTCTGCCAATGCAGAATACTTTTACCAGAAATCCTTGCGGGACAATCCGCAAATTGCACAGGTGGCCAGCAACCCCATTTCCCGGATGTGGCAGAAACGGCGTATCAAACAGCAGTATGCCAAAGCTGCACGGCAGGCCGGACAAGCCGCCGCGCAGGGTGCAGCCGCCACCGCAGAGAACGGTTTCCGGGTAACAAAGCTGGCGGCCGAGGGCGGCGAACGGGTAGCCGAATTTGCGGCCCGGAACTGGAAAACCATTCTGATCGTGGCCGTGTTCGGTCTGCTGGCTCTGCTCTTGATAACGGGTTTGCAGTCCTGCACCGTGATGGCGGGCACCGCTGGAACCGGCGTGACGGCATCCTCTTACTTTTCCAAGGACAAGGATATGCTGGGTGCAGAGAAAGCCTACGCCAAGCTGGAACAAAAACTGCAACGGTATCTCGACACCTACGAGGCCACCCACAACTACAATGAATACCATTTTTATCTGGACGAAATCGAGCATGACCCCTATGTGCTGATCTCGATTTTGTCCGCGCTGCATGACGGCGTGTTCACACTGGCCGAGGTGCAGGGCGAACTTGAAATGCTCTTTGAAAAGCAATACATCCTGACCGAGACCGTGACCATGCAGATACGCTACCGTACAAAAATGATGGTCATTATTGGCCCGTATGGTGTGCCGCAAGTTATCACCTACCAAGAACCGTATGAATACTACATCTGCACGGTCAAGTTGAAAAACAAGGATTTGTCCCATTTGCCCGTGGAAGTGCTGACCGAAGAACAACTCAGTGCTTATTCGCTCTATATGCGCACGCTGGGCAACCGGCCGGATTTGTTCGGGCAGGCACAGTACCCCAATGCGTCCACCATCAAGCAGCCCACCTACTACGATGTTCCCCCGGAAGCTCTCAAAGATGATAAGTTCGCTGCCATGATGGAGGAAGCAACCAAGTACATTGGCTACCCGTATGTGTGGGGCGGCAGTTCGCCCAGCACCAGCTTTGATTGCAGCGGCTACATTTCGTGGGTTCTGAATCACTCCGGCTGGAACGTGGGCCGTCAGACCGCACAGGGCCTTTACAACTTCTGTACTCCTGTTTCGGCCGCACAGGTCAAACCGGGCGACCTTGTGTTTTTCAAGGGAACCTACGATACCCCCGGCGTGAGCCATTGCGGTATCTATGTAGGCAATTCCATCATGCTGCACTGCGGCGACCCTATCTCTTACACAAACCTCAACTCAAAATATTGGCAGGAACATTTTTACAGCTATGGGCGTTTACCGTGACGCCAGAAAGGATTTTGTATGGCAAAAAGACTTTCCCGCATTGAGCGCGATATTGAACGGCTCAAAGAAAAAATCTCTGAATACCAGCAGCAGTTGAAAGAACTGGAAGCTGCAAAGACTGAACAGGAAAACTTGCAGATCATTCAGCTGGTGCGCAGCATGAATATGAAGCCGGACGAGTTTGCGGCCTTCCTGCGCAGCGGTGCGCTGAACGCTGCGCCCACCGTCACCCCGTACCACAAACAGGAGGATGCCGCCAATGAAACCTGATTGGAACCGCCGTTTTGCAGCTGGGCTGCTGGCTATCCTGCTCTGCCTCTGCTCCTTTTCCATGCCCGCTTTCGCAAGCGGTACTGACCCTGCCCCGGAACCTCTGCCGGAGATTATCGAAGAAGAACCCACTACGGGCGGCATGGAGCCGGAGGGTGTGCCCATCACGCCCAAGGGCAATGCAACACTGGTGGATGACTTTTACGGCGACAAGCAGCTTATCACAGTGACCACCAAGGCCGGGAATTATTTTTACATTCTCATTGACCGTGCCAACGAGGACAAGGAAACGTCCGTTCACTTCCTGAACCAAGTGGACGATGCCGACTTGCTGGCCCTGCTGGATGAAGAACCGCAGGCCGCCGAAGTCTGCACCTGCACAGTGAAATGTGAGGCCGGAAACGTCAACGAAAACTGCCCCTTGTGTGAAAAGAGCCTGCGGAACTGCACGGGCACGGAAGCGGTGAAAACCGACACCGAAACGCCGCAGGAAAAGTCTAAGTCCAACATGGGCAGTCTGATGATCCTGCTGGTGCTGGCTCTGGCGGGCGGCGGCGCGGCCCTCTATTATTTCAAGTTCCGCAAACCCAAGGCCGACACCACCGGGCACGATGATCTGGACGAATACGATTTTGGCGAGGACGAAGATGCAGACGAGGAACCGGCTGAAATCGAAATTCATTCAAAGGACGAACAGGAGGACGAAACATGAGCTTTCAGCTGGTGATCGCCGAAAAGCCCAGTGTTGCCTGCAGCATTGCCACCGTGATCGGGGCCGATGAAAAGCAAAACGGCTACTGGCAGGGCGGCGGGTATCTTGTCAGCTGGTGCATCGGGCATCTGGTATCCTTTGCGGAAGCGGGTCGGTACGATGAAAAATACTGCAAGTGGAAGTATGAAGATTTGCCCATCCTGCCCCAGCCGTGGCAGTTCATTGTCCCGGACGAAAAGAAACAGCAGTTTGAAGTTCTGCGTACCCTGCTCAACCGCCCCGATGTGGACAGTGTGACCGCCGCAACCGACGCAGGCCGGGAGGGAGAACTGATTTTCCGTTTCGTCTACCAAATGGCCGGTTGCACGAAACCCGTAAAGCGGCTCTGGATTTCCAGCATGGAGGATGCCGCTATCCGGGAGGGCTTTGCAAACCTGCGCCCGGATTCGGATTATGATGCTCTGTATCAATCGGCCCTCTGCCGTGCAAAGGCGGATTGGCTGGTGGGCATCAATGCAACACGGCTGTTTTCGGTGCTGTATCACAAAACCCTGACGGTAGGCCGGGTGCAGACCCCGACACTGAAAATGCTGGTGGACCGGGATGCAAAAATTCTGCGCTTCCAGAAAGAAAAGTATTACACGGTCGGCATCCAGTCTGGCAGCCTGAAAGCAGACAGTGGGCGCATTGCCAGCATGGACGAGGCCAACACTTTGAAATCTACTTGTGCCGGAACATCTGCCATCTGTACTTCTATCAAGCGTGAGAGAAAGGCAGAACAGCCGCCCAAGCTCTATGACCTGACCACCTTGCAGCGGGAAGCAAACCGCTTGTTCGGATTTACGGCAAAGCAGACCCTTGATTATGCCCAGCAGCTTTACGAAAAGAAACTGCTGACCTATCCCCGCACCGACAGCCAATATCTGACCGAGGATATGGGCCAGACAGCACAACATCTTGTGTCTGATCTGCTGGGGCTGCTGCCCTTTGCCCAAGGACTTGCGCTGACTGCGGAAGTAGGCCGGGTGCTGAACAGCAAAAAGGTATCGGACCACCACGCCATCCTTCCCACGGCCGAATTTGTAAAACAGGGCTTCACCGGCCTTGCGGAAAGTGAGTGCAAGCTGATGAACCTTGTCTGCTCCAAACTGCTCTGTGCGGTGGCCGCACCCAACGAATACGAAACTGTGACTGCCGTGTTCTCCTGTGCAGGGAACGAGTTCACCGCCAAGGGAAAAACGGTGCTTGTCCCCGGATGGAAAGAGATCGACCAGCGATTCCGCGCCACCCTGAAAGCCGATACCGAGGAAGAAGTTTTGAACGCACTGCCGGAACTGGCCGAGGGGCAGAGTTTCCGCGTAACTTCTACCGTATCGGAACACTTCACATCCCCGCCGAAAGCCTACACCGAAGATACGCTCCTGTCAGCAATGGAGCGGGCCGGGGCCGAAGATATGCCGGAGGACAAGGTGAATTGCTCCGCAGGAGCAAGAGAAGGTGGCCTGGGCCATGCAGAACGCAAGGGGCTGGGCACACCCGCCACCCGTGCCGCGATTCTGGAAAAACTGGCGCAAATGGGCTTTGTGCAGCGCAAGGGCAAACAGCTTGTCCCCACCAAGGACGGCATCAATCTGGCGGTGGTTCTGCCGGAAAGCCTGACCTCTCCCGCTCTGACTGCTGAATGGGAAAACCGTCTGGCCGAGATTGCCAAGGGCAATGCAGACCCGGACGAGTTCATGGCCGAAATTGAAGCGCAGGTGCGTCAGCTGGTCAAGACCTATTCCTGCATCAGCGCGGACAAGCAAAACCTGTTCCAGTCGGAACGGGTTATTATCGGCAAGTGTCCCCGGTGCAGTGAAAACGTCTATGAGGGCAAGAAAAACTTCTACTGCGGGAATCGTGGCTGTCAGTTCGTGATGTGGAAGAATGACCGCTTCTTTGAGCAGCGAAAAAAGGCGTTCACCCCGAAGATCGCCGCCGCTCTGCTCAAAAACGGTAAGGCAAAGGTCAAGGGCCTCTACTCCGAGAAAACAGGCAAAACCTATGATGCAACGGTGCTTCTGGCAGATACGGGAGGCAAGTACGTCAATTACCGGGTAGAGCGCAAAGAGTAAGGCAAAAATACGAGGGCCGGTTATGGTAAGGTGAAGCATTCATTTTGCCATAACCGGCTCTCTCTATCCGTAGGATAGCAAAAAAGGAGTGTGACCAAATGAGCGAATTGTTTTCCATCCAGCTGCAAAATCGGCAGCAGCAAGGCAGGGATGGCGTCTGGCTGGACCTGCCCACTACAACCGAACAGGTACAAGCGGCCCTGCGGCAAATCGGCATTTCGTCCGATAATCCGCAGGGCCTTTTCATTTCCGGCTACTTTGCCGAGGAAGAAAAGCGTTTTGCGATTCCCTACAACATGGTACTGGCATCCAATGTGGACGAACTGAACTTTCTGGCATCACGACTGGAAACACTCTCTACCGGGGAACGCGCAGAGCTGAACGCCGCCCTGCAAGCCCCGCAGAGTGAGCTTTCCAGCATTGGGAAAATCACCGACTTTCCCGAAAACGTGGACTACTATGTGCATCTGCCGGATGTGCACGGGCCTGCCCAGCTAGGAGATTACTACCTGAATCGCTCCGGCATGGTGGATATGCCGGAAGAATGGAAAGGCGGCATCGACACGGCGCAGTTTGGCCGGTATGTGGCCCAGCAGGAGCAGGGCGCATTCACCCAGTACGGCTACCTTGTCAAAAGCGGGGACGAATGGCAGAAAGTCTACGAGGGCCAGCCCGTGCCAGAGGAATACCGGGTGCTGTCCTTTCCCGCGCCGGAAGTTCTGCGGGATGCGGCCAACATCCCGCCGCCTGTTCAGCCTGAAACGGAACCGCAGAAAGTTATCCCCATCATCCTGAACGGCAAAGACAGCGCGGAACGGATGAAAGAAATTACGGACCGGCTGGAAACAGGGATTCAAGAGCTGTTCGACAGCGACCGCTACAAAGCCTACCTCACCACGATGGCGAAATTCCACAATTACAGCTTCAACAACACCTTGCTGATCGCCATGCAGGGCGGCCAACTGGTGGCGGGCTTCAACAAGTGGAAGGACACGTTCCACCGCACCGTAAAGAAAGGCGAAAAGAGCATCAAGATTCTTGCCCCTGCGCCGTACAAGGTCAAGCAGAAGAT
>OHSE01000469.1_pt1 | contig 12782 bp, 10 predicted proteins | sample 1578531 | NCBI WGS metagenome assembly OHSE01 (sample SAMEA3879541, study PRJEB24766) | human gut metagenome | biome: human-associated habitat; feature: feces | place: USA | collected 1985/1987
TACTATATTATTAGAATTGTTCATTATATCATTTATTATTGGAAATATTATTTCATTTGCTTTAAGTTTGTTATACTGATCTAAATCGTTATTACTATTTGCTACAATCCTATACCTAATACTTTCTTTGGGTATTATAACATTTTCTTTTGTGAAAGATAACATAAAAACCACTATTACAAATAAACATATAATAATCTTTTTCATTTGTTCACCAATTTAATTATGAAAAAAAGATAGATTATTTATTCACTATAAAGATAGAATAATCATTAAGTCTAGGATATAAATAAGGATTGACTGATACTTGATAACTATTGTTTTCTTTTTCTAAATAAATATCAGCATTAGGAAATTTTTCTTTTGCTATCTTAATTATTTGTTTTCCCTCATTATAACCAATTTCAAAGGCAATAATATTTTTATCATTTAAATAACTTTTTGCATTATTTAAAATAACTTCATAAAAATATAATCCTTTTTTAGGGGCAAATAAAGACATTTGAGGTTCATATTTAGTTTTTATATCTACTTCATCATTAATGTCAATATATGGAGGATTTGATACTAAAATATCAAATTTTTCTGTACTTTTAAATTTTTCTATTGAAATATGTTTAAAAGTAATATCAGTATTATTTAATTTAGCATTTTTCTTAGCAACTTTTAAGGCTTTTAAACTTTTATCTATTGCTAATACGTCACAATCAATATTTTTTTTTAGAAAAATACTGATACATCCAGAACCTGTTCCCATATCAATTATTTTAGGATTTGCAAAATTATATTTTTTTATATAACGGGGTAATTTGTCCACTAAAGATTCAGTTTCAAATCTAGGTATTAAAACATTTTTATTAACTAAAATCTTGCATCCGTAAAAGTCTACATCACCAATTAAATATTGAATTGGATAGTTTTTTTCTAATTTTTTTAAGGCTCTTTTTTGTTTATTAACTGGAATATATTTTTCCACTAATGATTTATCAAAATCACTTACCATTTATTTTAAACCTTCGAGTTTTAACCTCATATCTTCATTAATTAAGGCCTCAATAATAGGATCTAAATAGCCATCCATTACTCTATCAAGTTCCATAATTGAAAAGTTTATACGATGGTCTGTAACACGATTTTGTGGGTAATTATATGTTCTAATCTTTTCACTACGGTCTCCAGTACCAATTTTACTTTTTCTTTCAGATTGTTCTTTACTATTTTTTTCATCCTCTAAAGCGGAATTAATCTTAATTTTTAAAAGTTCCATTGCTCTTTCTTTATTTTTTAACTGGCTTCTTTCCTCTTGACAAGTTACAACAACCCCAGTAGGAACATGAGTAATTCTAACTGCAGAATTACTTGTGTTTACACTTTGTCCTCCAGCACCGGATGAATGATATACATCTATTTTTAAATCATTTTCATTAATATTAATACTAACATTATCATATTTTGGCATTACAAGTACTGTAGCAGTCGAAGTATGAACTCTACCTTGATTTTCAGTTTCAGGAACTCTTTGAACTCTATGAGACCCACTTTCATACTTTAATTTTGAATAAACATCTTTTCCCTTAACTATATATTCAATCTGTGAAAAACCTCCACTTGTGCCTTCAATGCAGTGTAAAACTTCAATTTTCCAACCGTTTTTTTCGGCATAGTAAGAATACATTCTAAATAGATCTCCTGCAAAAATATTTGCTTCATCGCCACCTGCAGCACCACGAATTTCCATAATTACATCTTTACCATCATTTTCATCCTTTGGTACTAAAAGTATTTCTAATTTTTTATTTAACTCTTCTTTTCTATTTTCTAAAGAAGTAAGTTCTTCACTTGCAATATCTTTTAAATCAGGATCATTAAGCATTTCTTTAGTAGTTTCAATGTCATCGATTACTTTTTTATATTCTTTATAAGTATCTACAGTTTCCTCTAAATCACTTTTCTCTTTAGAAATATTTTTTAATAATTCATAGTTATTTAATACTTCTTCACTAGTTAATTTATTTGATAGTTCATCATACTTTTCAAGCATTGCATTTAATCTATCTATCATATTTTCACCTTCTTTTTATATATTATTTTCTTCGTCTTCATCCACTACTACAAAATCAGATAATTCATCATCTGTTTCTGTAACATCATCTTCTTCAGAGGATCCATCATAGAAAATATCATCATTTTCTTCATCCTCTAAATCATCATTTTCTTCTTCATCTTCTTCATAACCATCTTCTGAAGATTCTTCATCATCTATTATTACTTTTGGAGTATGATTAATTCTTAAATCACAAAATCCTTTTTCTAATACTATAAATTCTTTATTCGTAGAAATAAGTTCATAGAAATCAGCTATTTTATCTTCAAAATCCTTATCTGTTAAATGTTTTAACTCACATATTTTCTTGAAAATATCAATTATTTTCATTTTACCTTTTTTATTTTCAAGTATCATTTTTGCAAGTTCTTCATAACTTAAATTTTCAATTTCTTCATCTGTTAAATTTTTCATTTTACATCCTCTCTTCTGGCACTACGCCTATTAAATTTAAAGCATTAAATAAAGTAATTTTAACTGCCTTTATTAAACAAATATTCTCTTTCGTTTGCTCATCATTTTCAGTAATAATCTTATTTGTTTCATAAAAATTATGAAATAGTGATGATAGTTCATAACTATAATTTGCTAGTATATGTGGTGTTTTCTTAAGTGCAGCACTTTTAACTACATCTGGGAACTTATATATCAATGTAAGTAATTTTTGAGCACTATCACCTGTTATATAATTATAATCATCTAATTTACTAACTTCTTTATTATATTTATTTAATATAGAACATATTCTTGCATATGCATAACAAATATAATATACCTGATTATCATTTGAACTAGATCTTGCTAGATCAATATCAAAATCCATTTGAGTATCAAGGGAATATTTAGAAAAGTAAAATCTTACTGCATTAACTGATGTATCATCAATTAAATCTTTTAAAGTAATAACTTTACCAGTTCTTTTATGCATGGTAACAACTTCGTGATTTTGAATGATTCTTACTAATTGTAAAAGTTTAATATCAATATAATTATCATTTAATCCAAGTGCTTTAATAGCTCCCTTAAGTCTTGCTACATAACCATGATGATCTGTTCCAAGTACATCAATTATTTGAGTGAAACCCCTTTTAATTTTATCTTCGTGATATAAAATATCTGGAAGTAAATAAGTATTTGTACCATCACTTTTAATTAAAACATGATCTTGGTCATCATATATTGCACTACTTTTAAACCAAATAGCACCATCTTTTTCATAAATATAACCATTATCTCTCATTTTATTTATAACATCGTCAAAATTATATTTTTGATATATAGATTTCTCTGAAGTTATTACATCATAGTTTATTCTATATTCTTTTAAATGTTCAAAAATAATATCAGTTAAATATTTAGTAGAAAATTCTTTTATAAAATTAAAATCATTATTTACATATTTATCCTTATATTCACTATATAATTTTTCAGCAATATCATAAATTTCTTTTCCTGGATAACCATTTTCAGGAAATTCATTTTCAATACCACATAATGTTAAATATCTACTGTAAACTGAGTTTGCTAATTTATTAATTTGATTACCAGCATCATTTAAATAATATTCTTTTGTTACATCGTATCCACAGAAAGACATAATTCTAGCAAGAGAATCACCATAAGCACCACCTCTTGCATTACCCATATGAAGTATACCTGTTGGGTTTGCAGATACAAATTCAATATTAACTTTTTCATTGTTACCAAATGATTGTCTTCCATAATCACCTTTTAAAGTCAAAACATTATTTAAATTTTCATATAAGTAATCTTTTTTTAATTTAAAATTAATAAATCCTGGCATAGCAACATTAACTTCTTCGATAAATTCACTATGAATTAAATCTTTAAGACTATTTGCAAGTTCCATTGGACTCTTATTAATCTTTTTAGCATTTTTTAATGCTATATTTGTACTATAATCACCATTATCTTTATTCTTAGGAATTTCTAGTGAAATATTGTCCTCAGAAATACCTAAAGTATTTAGTGCATCAGTAATTAATTTAATTAATTTTTCTTTCATTTTTTACCACCTTTCCCGGTCTTTCTCGTTTTTTCTACAACATTATAGCATACTATATCTAAAAATGCACTCATATTTTTTAATTTTTTTACGATACTAAATAAGGGTGAATAAAGTTGCGTATATTAAATTTACTATACAAAATATTTTTATTTTCTTTTTTATCAATAATTATTATAATAATTGGGTTATATTCTTATTCATACTTTTCCCCAAAACTTCAGTTAAATTCTTACCATACTTATGAATTATATGATATAGATGAAAATGTTTTCTATGAGGGTAATAAAAATAATAGATGGACTAATATTAATAAAATATCACAAAATTTAAAAGATGCTGTTGTTTCAGTTGAGGATAAAAATTTTTATGTTCATAATGGATTTGATTATTTAAGAATTATAAAAGCATTATTTAACAATTTAAAAAGTAACAAAATTGTTGAGGGTGGTAGTACAATTTCTCAACAATATATTAAAAATGCTTATCTTGATTTTGACAAAACTTGGGATAGAAAAATTAAAGAAGCCTTAATGACACTTAATTTAGAGGTGCATTACGATAAAAACGAAATATTGGAGGCATACTTAAATACAATTAATTTTGGTTTGGGTAATTATGGAATTGCTGAAGCATCAGCATACTATTTTAATAAAAAACCTAAAGATTTAACTTTAGAGGAATCTCTTATTTTAGCGGGTATTCCTAAAAGTCCAAGTCACTACAACCCAGTATCAGACTATGATAAAAGTATTCAAAGAGCTAAAGTTGTTGCCTTAACAATGGTAAATAATGGACTTTTATCAAGTGAAAAATATAATAACTTATTTAAAAATAAAATTGAAATTTATGGCAAAAAAAATGATAATAACCTGCAAATGCTTGATTATTATGAAGATGCTGTTTATTATGAATTAAAAAATAAACTTGGTTTTGATGATAAAATGATTAACAGTGGTAAATATAAAATTTATACTAATTTAAATCTTGATTATCAAAAAAAGATGGAAGAAGAGCTTCTTAATAATATAAAAGATGAAAAAATTGAAATGGCTTCGGTTATTATTGATCCAAATACAGGAAAAGTTCTTGCTCTTTCCGGAGGTAGAAACTATAAAAAAAGTGAATATAATCGTGCATTAAGTGCAAAAAGACAAGTTGGTTCAACAATGAAACCAATTTTGTATTATGGTGCTTTGGAAAATGGTATGACTTCATCATCAACTTTTTTAAGTCAATATACAACCTTTAATTTAAGTGATGGAAAAACCTATGCACCAAAAAATTATGGTAACTTATATGGTAATAAAGAAATAACAATGGCTGCCGCTCTTGCATATTCAGATAATATTTATGCTGTTAAAACAAATCTTTTTTTAGGCGTAGATACTTTAATAAACACTGCTAAAAAATGTGGTATAAAAGAAAAATTAAAAAATGTAGTATCTCTTGCACTAGGTACAAGTGAATTAAATATGTTAGATTTTGCTAACGCTTATACAACTTTTGCCTCTTTAGGTTATAAAAAAGACTTATATTTTATAGAAAAAATACTTGATAAGGAAGGAAATGTTATATATTCTCACGAGCCTACTAATAATTTAGTATTAAATCCAAATTATGTATATATCTTAAATGAGCTTCTTACAAGTACAACAAATTCATCATTTATAGATTATAATTATCCTACAGCTTTAAATATAGCAGAAAAATTAAATCAAAAATATGCCTTTAAAACTGGAACAACAGACACAGATTATTGGGCTGTTGGTTATAATAAAAATATTTTAATGATGACATGGGCAGGCTATGATGATAACTCAAATATTGAACTTAAACTTGGAGGAGAAGTTAAAAATGTTTGGGCAAATACAGTTTCCTATATTCAGCAAGATAGTGAAAATAACTGGTATGAAATGCCGGAAAATGTAGTAGGACTTCCTTTAAATGCTATTAATGGACAAACTACAAATGATAAAAAAAATATGGCTATATTCTACTATTTAAAAGGTAGTGAGCCATATTATATAGACACAAAAAAAGATAGTTAGTTTGGAGGTAAAAAATCTAAACTATCTATACTTTCCTTATCACTTTCAAAACTCATATAAGAATTTTGAAATGGATTAGCAGTTTCATCAGTACTCATATTAGCCTGTTCATCCTCAAGGTCATTAAAGAACTTATTTTGTCTTTTTTCACCTAAATTAATTGGACCTACATTAGTGTTTGATACAGGATTTATTGGCTGTATAAGAGGCACATTAATATCAGTTGAAGTACTTTTTAATTTATCAATATCTATGTTAAATGAAGTATTTAAATCGCCATATTCTTTAGCAATTTCATTTTCTAACTCTTTAACATTTAATCTTTTATCTATAATTTCATGTAGCCACTTTACTTGATCGCTACTTTCTTTTATTTTCATTAGGGTTTTTGCGTGTCTTTCAGATATTTTACCCGCTAAAAGGGCATCTTGTACTTCCTGTGGCATATATAATAATTTAAGTTTTGCCTCCAATACTGATAGAGGTATACCTAATTTTTTAGCAAAAACATCTTTAGACATAAAACCTTCATTTAGTAATGCTTGATAAGATTTTGCTTCCTCAATTGGATTTAATTCTTTTCTTTGGACATTTTCACTAATTGCTACTTCTTGGGCACTTTTATCATCTATTTTAGCAATAACTGCAGGAACACTAGAAAGTCCGGCTAACATTGCGGCTCTATATCTTCTTTCACCAGCAATTATCTCATATTTTTCCCCTAGTCTTCTCAAAACAAGAGGTTGTATTATTCCGTGAGCTTTTATTGATTCTGCTAAATCCTTTAAAGAAGCATCATCAAAAACTAATCGTGGTTGAAATCGATTAGGAATTATATCTTCTACAGCAACATTTAAAACATTAGCATCAAAATTCATATTGGCCCCTTCTTCTACTATATATATCATAATATATCTTGTAAATTTTTTCAAGGGCAAAAAAAGAAGAAACTACTTCAAATTTAGTTTCTTCTTTCTATTTTCGCTTTGTTTAAGTAATTTTGCATAATTAACAACTTTTGATGATTCATTATTTTTCTTAATCACAATTAAAGAGCGATTATTTTCATTTGATAAAATATCATAATTAATAATATCAATACTTGAAATATTAAGCTCATTTTTATATGTATTTAATACTTTAAGTTCCCCTTCATAACTACCTTTCATAAGAATAATTACTCCATCTTTCTTAATAAATGGCACTGATAATGAGGTAATAATATCTGCATAAGCAACTGCTCTTGATAAAACAATATCAAATTCATTTAAATGATCTTTCATATAATTTTCTGCTCTATCACATACAGTAACTACATCTTTAATATTAAGTTTTTCTAATAACATATTTATAAATGTTATTTTTTTATTATTTGAATCAAGAACTGTAAGTTTAATATCTGGGTAAAAAATTTTTAAAACAATACCGGGAAAACCTGCACCTGAACCAATATCAAGTATAGTTTGATTAGATAAATTAACTGCTTTGGAAACCATTAAAGAGTCCAAAAAGTGTTTAAAATATACTTCTTTTTCATCAGTAATTGCTGTTACATTAGTATGACTGTTATAGTCAATTAAAAAGTTATAATAAATATTTAATTGAGTTAACTTTTCAGCATCATAAGGAATATTATTTTTCTGAAGATTTTTAATAAATTCATTAATCATTTTTGTTATACTCCTTTTTTAAATATATTAATAAAAGTGATATATCAACAGGATTAACTCCACTTATTCTTGATGCTTGAGCAATAGTTTCTGGTCTAACAAGTGATAACTTTTGTCTTGCTTCACTAGCAATATTTTTTACTTTATTATAATCGATATCTTTAGGAATTTGTTTAGATTCCATTTTTAATAATTTTTCTTTTTGTTCATACTCTTTTTTTATGTAACCTTCATATTTAACTTCAATAGTTACTTCTTCTTTTTCTTCATTAGTAAACCTAGCTATATCAATAAAATTTGCTAAAAAGTCTATAGATATTTCTGGTCTTTTTAATAGTTCAATAAACTTCATATTTTTTTTAGGAACGTCTAAATTATTTTCTATAAATTTTTCTTTTACTTCTTCATTCATTACAAGATTATTATTTGTAAGAATTTCTTTCAATTTAATTATATTATTCTTTTTATTTAAGTAATTATTATATTTTTCTTTAGATACACTACCTACTTCATATCCAATTGGAGTAAGTCTTTCATCAGCATTATCGTGTCTTAAAAGTAGTCTAAATTCCGCTCTTGAAGTAAGCATTCTATATGGATCTGTAATACCTTTAGTAACCAAATCATCAATCAAAACACCTATATAAGCACTTGATCTTTTTAAAATCATTGCTTCCTTATTATCTAACTTTAATGAAGCATTAATACCTGCGACTAAACCTTGACCCGCAGCTTCTTCATAACCTGAAGTTCCGTTAATTTGTCCCGCTGTAAATAATCCTGAAATAATTTTTGTTTCTAAACTAGGTTTAATTTGCATTGCATCTATTGCATCATACTCTATTGCATATGCATATTTAGATATTACTGCATTTTCTAATCCATGTAGAGAATGAACCATTTTTTCTTGAACATCTCTAGGCATTGAAGTTGAAAATCCTTGTAAATACCATTCATCATAGTAAATACTTTCTGGTTCTAAAAAAAGTTGATGCCTTTCTTTATCAGCAAATCTAACTATTTTATCCTCAATAGATGGACAGTATCTTGGACCAACACCTGTTGCATAACCACCATACATAGCACTTTTTTTTAAGTTATCTCTAATAATTTTATGAGTATTTTCATTTGTATAAACTAAATAACATTTTTGTTGTTCATTAATTTTATATAAAGGTTTAGTATCAAAAGAAAATGTCCAATAAGTATCATCTCCTTTTTCCTCTTTTAAGACTGAAAAATCAATACTTGAAGCTTTAATTCTTTGAGGAGTACCAGTTTTAAGTCTTTTTATATTAAACCCATATTTTTTTAAATTATTTGAAAGATTGTTACTTCTTTTTTCTCCATGAGGACCACTTGGTGTATTTTCAGAGCCAATTAAAATATTAGCATTTAAATATGTTCCTGTTGTAAGAATCACTACATTACAATAAATTTCTTCTTTATTTTCTAAAATTACACCTTTTATATTATTATTTTCTATTATTAAATCCTCAACCATACCCTCTTTTATATCTAAATTTGGAGTATTTTCTAAATAATCAAGCATTACTTTTGGATAAACTTTTTTATCTGCTTGAGCTCTTAAACTTCTTACAGCAGGACCTTTAGAATTATTGAGCATTTTAATTTGAAAATGTGATTTATCTGCAACTATACCCATTAAACCACCTAAAGCATCTATTTCTCTTACAATAATACCCTTTGCACTTCCACCAATTGAGGGATTACAAGGCATATCTGCAATATTTTTTTTATTGGAAGTGATAAGCAAAGTTTTTTTACCCATAAATGCACTTATATGTGCAGCTTCACAACCTGCATGTCCTCCACCTACAACTATAACATCATACATAATCATTCCTACTTTCCTACACAAAAATCTTGAAACAATCTATCAATTATATCATCTTTATATGTTTTACCAATTATTTCTCCTAAATATTCATAACATTCTTTTAAATCTGTAGAAATCATTTCAATTGGTATTCCATTACTTAATGAATTTTTTGCATTATTAATTGATAAATACGCTTTTTTTACTAAATCTATTTGTCTTACATTTGATAAATATGTTAGATCTTTGTTTATTTCATTTAAATTAAACATATCTATTATTTTTTCTTTTAATTTTGAAAGTCCCTCTACTTCTTTTGCACTACCATAAATTACATTATCTTTTAAATTTAAATTAATTTTTTGTGGTAAATCACTTTTATTAACGAAAATAATTGTTTTTGTTTTATCAATACATGTTAGTAATTTGTTATCATTTTCATCAAGTTCTTTTGAACCATCTAAAACAAGAATAACTAAATCAGCATTATTTAATTTTTCTAAACTTTTATTAACACCAATTTTTTCAACATAATCATCAGTATCATGAATACCTGCTGTATCTATTAATTTAAGTTCTACTCCATTTAAGGATATATTTCCTTCAACAATATCTCTTGTTGTTCCTGCAATATCTGTAACAATAGCCTTTTCTTCATCTAAAAAGTTATTTAATATACTACTTTTACCTACATTTGGTTTACCAATAATAGCGACATTAATTCCATCACAAATAATCTTACCAAAATTTGCATTATTTTTTAAAGTTTCAATTTTTTTATTAATATGATTTAGACTTTTATTAAGTAAATTTGTTGTTACAATAGGATTATCTTCATATTCAGGGTAATCTATATTAACCTCAATATTAGCAAGTAATTTGACAATATCCTCTCTAATATCATCAATTATTTTAGTAACATTTCCCCCTATTTGATTTAAACATAATTTTCTTTTTGAATCTGTTTTTGCCTTAATAAGTTCATTTACCGCTTCAGATTGAATTAAATTTATTCTACCATTTAAAAAAGCTCTTTTTGTAAATTCACCAGGTTCTGCTAACTTACAACCTATTTCTAATAATATTTCAAGTATCTTATTTGAGGTTATATATCCTCCATGAGAGTTAATTTCCACTATATCCTCAGTTGTATATGTTTTTGGAGCTCTCATTACCGTAACTAATACCTCATCAATTATTTCATTTTTATAAACTATATGTCCATAAGTAACACTATGAGAATTTACATTTGTTAAGTCACGAGAAAATATACTATTAACTTTTTCTATAGCATCCTTACCACTTAATCTAATTATTGATATAGCCCCCACTCCTAAAGAAGTAGCAATAGCACAAATAGTATCTTCCATAGTGCCTCCTTTTCCTTGCGTTATTGTAACACTATTTTAATTTAATGTAAATAAAAAATAGCCAAAATGAAATTGACTATTTTTCTCCAATATAACTTATAACTATATGTCTATTTGGCTCTTCACCAGTACTTTTTGTCGAAATACCCTTAAATTCCGATAAAGCATTATGAATAACTCTTCTTTCATATGAATTCATATTTTCTAAATGAACATCAATATGTGTTCTTTTAACTTCTCTAGCAGTTTGCTTAGCAAGTCTTTCTAATCTACTAATTTTTTTATCTTTATAGTTTTCAACATCTAAAGAAATTATAAAGAACATACCTGTTTCAAGTTGAATTTTTTGTCTAACTAAATTTTCAAGAGCCTTAATTGTATTTCCATTATGGCCAATTAAAATATTATTATTGTTTGAATACATTTTAATAACCACTCTATCTTCTACTTTTTTAGTTTCAAATGTTACCTCAAGGCCTAAATTATTTACTATCTCTTTTAAAAATTCTTTTACAAAATCATAAATATCAGACTTTTTATAAATTGTTACTTCAACATTTGCTGATTTAAATAAACCTTTTTTAATTTCAGTAGTTTTATAAATAACTTCTTCTTGAGTTAAATTATTTTCTGTTAAAATTTCTTCGAATACTGTTTCAAAATTTTTACCTACTTTACTTATTTTTTCCATACTTCAAATTCTCCTTAACCTTTAATTTTTCATTAATACTTTTCTTTTGTTTTTTTATTTTTTTATCAGTTTTACCATTTTTTATAAACTTAATTATATAAGTTTGAATAATCATAAATGCATAAGTAACAATCCAGTATAATGCAATAGCTGTTGGTAAACTTAATGATGCAAAACCAATAAATACTGTCATAAATATTAACATAAATTTAGTTTGTTTTTCAGCACCTGGTAAACTTGAACTAGATGCAGTTTGTTTCATTGTAAATTTAAATGAAAAATAAGTTGATAAAATAATTAATACTACAAGAATAATAAATGTATATTGATGATTTTTGAAAATTCCAATACTTGGTGTTGTTCCTAAATTCCATCCAAATATTCTTCCTTCGTATATTGCAGGTATTTTATAAATTGCCTCAAGGAAAGCAAAGAACAACGGTAATTGAATTAATGACATAATACAACTTAACATTGGATTTACTTGATATTTTTTATAAATCATCATCATTTCTTGTTGTTTTGCCATCATTGCTTCTTGAGAAGTATCATTACCATATTTTCTTTCTAACTTTTGAATTTCTGGTGTTGCTTTTTTAATTCTCTCACTTTGAGTTTGAGTTTTAATCGTAAGTGGTAATAATATAATTCTAATTAATAAACCAATTAATATAACAGATAATCCTAGGTAAGCATGAGTCATACCTATATTTTTAAATAATAAACCTACTTTTAAAATAATAAATGCAAGTGGCTTAACAAATAAAAATTGCCATAAACTATTTGTTTTATTAGAATTTATTTTATATTTATCACAACTTGGTAAATTTGAAAGTTTAACTTCCATCTGATCTTCATACTTTTCATATAACTCATACATTTCTGTTTTTTCTGAAGGTTTACAATAAATAGTTTTTTGTAAGCTTTGTCCGGTTTCAGAATTTGTTACTAATTTACCCTTTTCATCTTTAATATAGCTATTAGAGCCACACCCAGTTGTTAACATAGTTATAACTAATAAAACTATGAT
>OHSE01000470.1_pt1 | contig 12779 bp, 8 predicted proteins | sample 1578531 | NCBI WGS metagenome assembly OHSE01 (sample SAMEA3879541, study PRJEB24766) | human gut metagenome | biome: human-associated habitat; feature: feces | place: USA | collected 1985/1987
TTGGGTGCAGCGGCGGGGCGGGGCTTGCCGCACTCGGAGCAGAATTTGCCCTTATTCACGGCGCCGCAGCTACAGGTCCAGCCCTCTGCTGCCGCCGGGCGGGGCTTGCCGCACTCCGGGCAGAACTTGCCGGTAACGGTGGCACCGCAGCTGCAAGTCCAGCTGTCTGCAGGCTTCGGCTCCGGCTTTTTGCTGCCGCATTCCGGGCAGAATTTGCCGGTAACGGTAGCGCCGCAGCTGCACTTCCAGCTGTCGGCGGCAGAAGTCTGCTGCTGGGGTGCTGCGGGCTGCTGCCCCATGGCGAACAGGTTCTGGGCGTTCATGCCGTTTGCACCAGCTGCCATGCCCATGCCCATAAAGCCGGTCATAGCACCGGCGGTGTTCCCTGCGGCGGTCTTCATGGCGTCGATCTGACCACCCACCAGACGGGCAGCGGCGGTGGTGGGATCGGTGGTCATGGCGTTTTCTTCCCATTCGGTGATCTTCTTCTGCTGCTCCTCCGGGATAGACAGGGAGTTGATGTTGAAGGAGAACACTTCAATACCGCGCTTTTTGCGCCAGACATTGGACAGCTGCTCGTTGAGCGCCTCGGAGATCTCCAGCGTGTGGGCGGGGATCTCGTAATACTGCACCTTGTTGGCAGAAAGAGTAGCCAGCGCAGGCTGCAAAGCGTTCAGCAACTCGCTCTTCAGCCGGGGTGCGATCTCGGATGCGTCATACTGGGTAGAGACGTTGCTGCACACGTTGGTGTAGAACAGCAGCGGGTCGCAGATGCGGTAAGTAAAGCTGCCGTTGCAGCGGATATTCACCGAGAGCTTGTAGCCCCGCTCCTCGCTGACCACCACCCGGAAGGGAATGGGGGTGGCGGTGCCGTACAGGATCTCGCCCAGCTCCTTGGTGTTGATGTAGTACACGCGCTGATCCTTGCCGGTGTCGCCGCCGTAGGTAAAGCGCTTGGCTACGGTCTGGAAGGTAGCAGCCAGACTATCGCCGAAGTTGCCGGTGAACACGCTGGGCTCGGTGGAGGAATTGAAGGTATACTCACCCGGTTCGGCGCACACCTCCACCACCTTGCCCTGCTCCACGATGATCATGCACTGGCCGTCTGCCACGGCGATGCCGCTGCCGTTGGTGATGATGTTATCATCGCCGTGGTTGAAGCTGCGGCGGGAGGTGCGCTTCTGGCCCTTGACCATCAGCACGTCCTTATCCAGAGAATCGCAATAGAAAAATTCCTTCCACTGGTCTGCAAGCGTTCCACCCAGTGCGCTCATGCCGGCTTTGATCAAACCCATAGTAATTTCCTCCTGTACATTTTATTGTTTTGCTTTCTTCTTTTTTATCATGCAGAACGATTTCATTCGCGAAAAGCTTCTGCCTGCTCAGGGGTAAGGGTAAGACAATTGATACCATAATCATACAGCAATAAAGCGCTGAGCGCAAGGTATTTCTAACCGCTGCCGCCTGCCTTTGCGGCTTCTTTCACAAAAAAGAACACCGGAGCGTCCATAGAAACTCCGGTGTTCCAAAATCATTATTTGCCTGTCCCGTGCCGCAAACGGCTCAGAACCGCCGCCATGTATCGGGCATGAACAGCACCAGCATGGGGAAGATCTCCAGACGTCCGGCCAGCATATCAAAGATCAGCACCAGCTTTGCGGGGTCTGCAAAGCAGCCGAAGTTCTGCATGGGGCCTGCCATTTCCAAGCCCGGGCCGATGTTGTTCAGGGTAGCAGCCACGGCGGTAAAGTTCGTCACCATATCAAAGCCGTTCAGGCTGATCAGGAAGAAGGAGGCCGCAAAGATAAAGATATAGGCCGCAAGGAACACATTGGTGGTGCGGATTGTCTCGTGGTTGATGAGTTTGCCGTCCATGCGGGCGGGTGCCACCACCTGCGGGTGCAGGGCGGTCTTGAGTTCCTTGACCAGAGTCTTGCCCAGAATGAGGAAGCGGCTCACCTTGATGCCGCCGCCGGTACTGCCGGCGCAGGCGCCAATGAACATGAGCATGACCAAGATCTCCTTGGAGAGGGTGGGCCACAGGTCAAAATCGCAGCTGGAGAAGCCGGTGGTGGTGATGATGGAGCCCACCTGAAAAGCGGCCTGCCGCAGCGCCTCGCCAAAGCTGTTGTACATACTATAGATATTGGCGGTGATGATGCCCACTGCCACGGCAATGACCACAAAGTAGCCCCGCACCTCCTCGCTGGCAGCAGCGCGGCGGAACTTGCGCATGAGCAGCAGGAAGTAGGCGTTGAAGTTGACACCGAACAGGATCATGAAAATGGTCACGACCCACTGGATGTAGGGCGAAAAGCTGCCAAAGCTGTCGTTGCGGAAGCCGAAGCCGCCGGTGCCCGCCGTACCAAAGGCAGTGAGCATGGCTTCGAACAGGGGCATTCTGCCAATCAGCAGGAACACCAGTTCCAGCATGGTAAGGGCAAAGTAGATGCCGTACAGGATCTTAGCGGTAGACTGCACTTTTGGGACCAGCTTATCCACCTGCGGGCCGGGGCTTTCCGCCTTCATCAGGTTGACGTGGGAGCCGCCGGTCAGCGGCAGCAGCGAGAGCAGAAACACCAGAACGCCCATGCCGCCGATCCAGTGGGTAAAGCTGCGCCAGAACAGAATGCCGTTGGGCAGCCCCTCCACGGCGGGCAGAATGCTGGCACCGGTGGTGGTAAAGCCGGAGACCGTCTCAAACAGAGCGTCCACGGGGTTTGGGATGCAGCCGGTGAGCACAAAGGGCACCGCGCCCATCACCGAGATGAACACCCAGCACAGCGAGGTAGCCGCAAAGCCCTCGCGCATATAGAACACCTTACTGCGGGGCTTGATGGTGTGCAGGGCGTAGCCGATGCCGGCGCTGACGGCTGCTGTGAGCAAAAACACGCCCAGCACCATCCACTCGCCATACACTAAGCTGGCGGCGGCGGGCAGCAGCAGCAACGCACCCTCGATCATCAGCACATAGCCCAGCAGACGGAAAACGATCGCATAATTCATAGTCCGCCTCCGTCAGTGCTCCACGATATCGCGCAGATCGTGCAGACCGTGCTCCAGCGTGACCACGATGACGTTGTCGCCCACCTGGATCTGGTCGCCGCCGCGGGGGATCAAAATCTTGCTGCCGCGGGTAATGCAGCACAGCAGCAGGTTCTTTTTCAGGTGCAGCTGGCTCAGGGGCACACCGGTAGCGGCGCTCTCCTCGTGCACCGTAAACTCCAGCGCCTCCACGCGGTCGTCCAGTATGCGGTACAGAGTCTTGATGTTGCTGCCAGCCTCGTTTTGCAGGGCGCGGACGTACTGCACGATGTAGTCACAGGTCATGTACTTGGGGTAGACCACGCTGCCCAGATCCAGCCCGGCCAGAATATCGTCAAATTCCAGACGGTTGACCTTGGTCACCAGCTTGCCGTTGGAGTGCTTTTTGGCAAACAGAGTCAGCAGCACGTTCTCTTCGTCGATGTTAGTCAGTGCCACAAAGGCCTCGGTGGATTCCAGACCCTCGGAAAGCAGAAACTCGCGGTTGGAGCCGTCCTCGTTCAGGATCTGTGCACCGGGCAGCTGCTCGGCCAGTTCTACGCAGCGGGCAGCGTCCCGCTCCACGATGCGCACCCGCACATGGTTTTCCAGCAGTTCCTGACTGAGGTAGTAGGCAATGGCACCGCCGCCCACGATAAGGGCGTTGCGCACCGGCTGCACCGGCAGATGCAGCTGCTGGAAGAAGGCGCGGGCCTTTTCCTGCGTGGCAAGGAAGGTGACCTGATCGCCCTTTTGCAGCACAAAGTTACCGTTGGGGATGATGACCCCGCCGTCACGCTCTACTGCACATACCAGAATATCGCTCTTGAGCCGGGTGGGGATCTCGCGGATGGCTACGCCGTCCAGCCCCTGTGCCTCGGTGAGCGCAAACTTGATCAGCCGCACACGGCCGTCCGCAAAGGTATCAATCTTGCTGGCGCCGGGGAACCGCAGCAGATGGGAGATCTCCTTTGCCGCTGCCATTTCCGGGTTGATGATAGCGGAAATGCCGATCTGCTTTTTGATAAAGTCCAACTCGTGGCTATAGGACGGGTTGCGCACGCGGGCAATGCCGTGGCAGTGACCCGCCTTTTTGGCAAACATACAGCAAAGCAGGTTCAGTTCGTCCGAGCCGGTGACCGCAATAAACACGTCCGCATCCTCAATGCCCGCCTCAGACAGGGTGGTGATGGACGAGCCATTGCCCACGATGCCCAGCACGTCGTAGCTTTCGGTCAGGTGCTCCACGCGCGCTTTGTTGGTGTCCACCACAGTCACGTTGTGGCCTTCCTCGCTGAGCTGGCGCGCCAGAGCCGTGCCGACCTTGCCGCCACCCACCAGAATGATCTTCATAACAAGTCCTTTCTCCTTTGGCAGCCCCTTTTCCCGAGGCATACAAGTACAGAATAGTATATCATATCCCGCCGCAAAGTTCTACCGTTTGCCCCGCAAATACAGCGAATTGCTTAAAAAGCGACAGTTCTTTTGTGCAAGATGGCCTGTTCTCAGCGTGAAAGCGCAAAAAGGGACTGCCACACAGCTTTGTGTAGCAGTCCCTTGGAGGTTTTATAAGATTCAGTACCGTTCTACGCCGTCCTTGGTGACAAGGGCGTACACCAGCGGGGCTTCCTCCGGCTTTTCAGTGCCGTACACAAGGCCGCTGCGGTACTCGGCAGCGGCGGCTTCAAACTTGTCCGCTGCGCCGTAGAAGGTGGCAAGGCTCTCGCCCTTATGGACGTAATCACCGCGCTTTTTGTGCAGGGTGATACCGGCGGCAAAGTCCAGCGGGTCGCCCTTTTTCTGGCGGCCGGCACCCAGCAGGACGCTGGCGGAGCCGATCTTCTCGGCGTCATTGGCGACGATGTAGCCGTCCTGCTCGGCCAGCAGCTCGTAGCTGGCGGCAGGCTGTGCAAACAGACTGTAATCATCCAGTACCCGGATGTCGCCGCCCTGTGCGGCAAACATTTCCTTGCACTTGGCAAAGGCAGAGCCGTCCGCAATAACAGCCTCGGCCATGGCGCGGCAGTGGGCAGCATCGCCCTTGCCCGCCAGCACCAGCATGTTGGCTGCCAGCTGCAGGCACACCTCGGTCAGGTCTGCCGGGCCGTGGCCCTTGAGCACGTCCATGCTCTCCATGACCTCGAGGCTGTTGCCGATGTTGCGGCCCAGCGGGGTGTCCATATCGGTGATCATGGCGGCCACATGGCGGCCATGGTGGGTGCCAATGGAGACCATCAGCTTGGCCAGCTCAATGCTCTGGTCCACGGTCTTCATGAACGCGCCCGTGCCGGTGGTGACATCCAGCAGGATGGCGTCCGAGCCGGAAGCCAGCTTTTTGGACATGATGCTGGACGCGATCAGCGGGATGCAGCTGACGGTGGCGGTAACGTCCCGCAGGGCGTACATCTTTTTATCTGCCACCGCAATGCCCTCGCTCTGGCCGATGACCGACAGGCCGATCCGGTTCACCTGTGCAAAAAATTCCTCCTGCGAGAGCGCAGTTTTTGTGCCGGGCACGCTTTCCATCTTGTCGATGGTGCCGCCGGTGTGGCCGAGGCCCCGGCCGCTCATTTTGGCGATCTTCACCCCGCAGGCTGCCACGATGGGCGCGATGACCAGTGTGGTCTTATCGCCCACACCGCCGGTGGAGTGCTTGTCCACCTTGATGCCCGGAATGGGCGAAAGGTCTACCATCACGCCGCTGTGCGCCATTACATCGGTCAGTTCGGCGGTCTCCTCGTTGGTCATACCGCGCAGATACACGGCCATCATCCATGCAGCCATCTGGTAATCGGTCACATCTCCGCAGACAAAGCCGTTGACGATGGCTTCCAGCTCTTCCCGGGTGTGGGTGCCGCCATCCCGCTTTTTTGCGATCAGATCATAAATACGCATTGTTTCATGCTCCTGTTCTTCTTGCTTTTGGGGCGTTTTATGCCCGGATCTCCTGCCATACGCTCTTGCCGTCCAGCGTGGAGGCGTCCACCTCCAGATACTCGCAGATGGTCTGGGCAATGGTACCAAAGCACAGCTTTGTGCCCAGATCCGTACCCGCCTTTACGCCCTTTCCGCAGACCAGATACGGCACATACTCGCGAGTATGGTCGGTGGTCTTGATGTAAGAGGGGTCGCAGCCGTGGTCGGCAGTGATCATGAGCAGGTCGCCCTCCCGCATTCCCGGCAGGAAATCAGCCAGAAAACGGTCGAACTCGGTGGCAGCAGCAGCGTAACCTGCCACATCGCGGCGGTGGCCGTAGAGCATATCAAAGTCTACCAGATTCACGAAGGCAAGTCCTTCAAAATCCCGGGTCTGCAGAGCCTTGGTAAAGGCGATGCCGTTGGTGTTGCCGGTGGTCTTGATCTTTTCGGTCACGCCCTCGCCGTCAAAAATATCGTAGATCTTGCCCACGGCGATCACATCCTTACCGGCATCCTTCAACAGATCCAGCATGGTGGCGCGGGGCGGTTTCAGGCTCAGGTCATGGCGGTTGGTGGTGCGATAAAAGGTGTCGGCGCTGTTGCCAAGGAAGGGGCGGGCGATCACACGGCCCACGCCGTACTTGCCTTTGAGCATTTCCCGGGCGATCTCGCAGTAGCGGTACAGCTCCTGCACCGGTACAAGCTCCTCGTTGGCAGCCACCTGAAAGACGCTGTCAGCGCTGGTGTAGACGATGAGGGCGTTTTCCCGCATGGCCTGTTCGCCGTAATCCTTCAGTACCTGCGTGCCGGAATAGGGCTTGTTGCACAGCACCTTGTGGCCGGTCTTTTGCTCATATTCCCGGATCAGTTCCTCCGGAAAACCCTCGGGGAAGGTGGGCAGCGGCTCCGGGCTGACCACACCGGCGATTTCCCAGTGGCCGATGGTGGTATCCTTGCCCATGCTCTGCTCCTGCAGGCGGGCAAAGGCAGCCGCCGGGGCATCCGTCTTTTCCCCTGCGGTCACGCCGTCAATGTTGAACAAGCCCAGCTTGCGCAGGTTGGGGCAATTGAAATTGGGGTGGTTCGCAATGGCACCCAGGGTGTTGGTGCCTGCATCGCCAAAGGCAGCGGCGTCCGGCTCTGCGCCAATGCCAAAGCTGTCCAGCACGATCAGAAAAACGCGTTTTTCCATAATGGTCACTCCATTTCTCCGGGGCGCGCCCCGGAACAGTACTACTTTATTATTCTTATTATAAGCAAAAAGCCCCTCGGATGCAAGAGGAAGCAGTCTTGTATGTTCTTATCAGTTTTCACGTTTTGCAGCAGTTTTCCCCTGTCAGACAGCACGCAGAAAGCCGCGGCGCATCGTTAAAAGTTTTACAATCGTTCCCACAGACAGAAACAAACGCAAAAACTTGTATTCAAGCAAAAATTCCTCTTGCTCTCTTGCGACGGAATGATTATAATAATAGATGGTAGAGTTTTGGGTTTTCCCGCTCTGCCATATAAACCGACCCGCTGTACCGGGAGCTTTTGCTCCCATTGGTCATACACAGCAGCCTGCAGGGATGCTGTGCCGGATATAGGTAAGAGAGAGTTGACGGAGGTATATTGCATGAGAAAGACGAAAATTATTTGCACCCTTGGCCCTTCCACCGATAAGGAAGGCGTTCTGCGCGATCTGATCGCCAACGGTATGAACGTGGCCCGCTTCAATTTTTCCCACGGCTCCCACGAGGAGCATCTGGGCCGTTTTGAAAAGCTGAAGGCTCTGCGCGAGGAGCTGGGCAAGCCCGTGGCCGCACTGCTGGACACCAAGGGCCCCGAGATTCGCCTGAAGGACTTCAAGAACGGCGTTGAGAATCTGGTTGCAGGCCAGACCTTTACCCTGACCACCCGCGATGTGGAGGGCACCAACGAGATCTGCTCCATCACCTACAAAGATCTGCCCATGGACGTGGAGCCGAACGGTACCATCATGCTGGACGACGGCCTGATCAAGCTGCAGATCCAGACCGTGAACGACACCGACATCGTCTGCACCGTGCTGAACAGCGGCAAGATCAAGACCAAGAAGGGCGTCAACGTGCCCGGCGTGCACCTGTCTATGCCGTATATGAGCCAGCGCGATAAGGACGATATCATCTTCGGCATCCAGCAGGGCTATGATTTCATCGCCGCCTCCTTTGTGCGCACCGCACAGGACGTGTACGATATCCGCAACCTGCTGAACCAGTACGATTCCAACATCCGCATCATTGCAAAGATCGAGAACCGCGAGGGCGTGAACAACATCGACAGCATTCTGGCTGCCGCCGACGCCGTCATGGTGGCCCGCGGCGATCTGGGCGTCGAGATCGACTTCACCGAGCTGCCCGGCATCCAGAAGGACATCATCGACCGCTCCTTCTCCTTCGGCAAGCCCATCGTCACCGCTACCCAGATGCTGGACAGCATGATCGTGAACCCCCGCCCCACCCGCGCCGAGATCTCGGACGTGGCAAACGCCATCTACGACGGTACCTCTGCCATTATGCTGTCCGGTGAGACCGCTGCCGGTGCCTACCCCGTGGAGGCACTCAAGACCATGTCCGCCATTGCAGAGCGCACCGAGAACGAGGAGCACTACCGCTCCCAGCGCCACGCCGAGATCCAGATCAGCGTCAGCGATGCAACCGCTCATGCGGCCTGCCTGACCGCCAAGGACGTGAACGCTGCCGCCATCGTCACCGTGTCCGAGTCCGGCAACACCGCCCGCCTGCTGAGCAAGTACCGCCCGCAGCAGCCCATCATTGCCTGCGTCATGCGCGAGCAGGTGCAGCGTCAGCTGTCCCTGAGCTGGGGCATCACCCCGCTGATGATGTCTCTGGCACACAGCACCGATGAGCTGATCGAGATGTCCACTGCTCTGGCCAAGGAGAATGGCTATCTGCACAACGGCGAACTGGCTGTTGTGACCGCAGGCGTGCCCGTGGGCGTTTCCGGCACCACCAACATGATCAAGATCCACATGGTGGGCAACTGTCTGGCTACCGGCGTGGGCGTCGGCCCCGAGAACAATGATGTTGCCAGCGGCAAGGCCTGCGTCTGCCGCACCATGGACGAGGTGCGCGCCAAGTTCAAGCCCGGCATGGTGCTGGTGGTTCCTTCCACCAGCAACGAGATGCTGAGCTTTGTGCGCGACGCTGCCGCTCTGGTGGTAGAGGAGCCCGGCCTGAACAGCCACGCTGCCATTGCCGGTAAGGCACTGCTGAAGCCCACCGTTGTGGGTGCCGCCGGTGCTACCAGCCACATCCGCGATGGCCTGATGGTGGCTGTGGACTGCGCACACGGCAGTGTGCAGCGCCTGCAGGGCTGATAAAGGAGAGCTGTAGTATGGAACGTATCGCAAGTTTTTGCGTGGATCACACCCGGCTGGAGCGCGGGATGTACCTGAGCCGTCAGGACGGCGATGTGCTCACCTGGGACATCCGCATGAAAAAACCCAATCAGGGCGATTATCTGACCACCGCCGCTGCCCACACGCTGGAGCACCTGTTTGCCACCTACGCGCGCAACAGCGCCGTGAAGGACGGGGTGATCTATGTTGGCCCCATGGGCTGCCGCACCGGTTTTTACCTGCTGACCCGGGGGCTGACCCCTGCGCAGGCATTGCAGCTGACGGTGGACGCTTACCGCTTTATGGCCGATTTTGAGGGCACCGTGCCCGGTGCCAGTGAGGTGGAGTGCGGCAACTACCGCGATATGGATCTGCCTGCCGCCAAGGCCGAGGCCGCTGCCATGCTGCCTGTGCTGGAAGGCCTGACCGCAGAGGATCTGCACTACTGATCCGTCAATATAAAGAGAGCGCCGCACAAAATACCGTGCAGCGCTCTTTTTGTTACAAAATAATGCGAAAGTATTATTTATAATTTCAGGGCAGGGGAACGTCTGCGGATGTTCCCCTGCCCTGTTTTTACTAAAAGAAATCTCAAATCAGCCCCAAGGCTGCAAACTCCTTAGCAATGCCGTCCTCATGCACCGAGGGAGCAATGCGGTCGCAGCGCTGCTTCAGGCTTGCAGAGCCATTAGCCATACAGACGCTGATACCGACCACATCGGTCATTTGCAGATCGTTGTCGCTGTCGCCAAAGCCTATGCTGTCCTGCAGGGGCACGCCGAGATAGTCGCAGACGGCCTTGATGCCGCGTCCCTTATCAAATCTACGGTTGATGAGCTCGCCATTCACATAGCCGCCGTCCAGACCGTCCAGCTTGCTCTCGCAGAACACGAATCTGTCCTCATACAGCCGCTTCGCTTCGTCCAAGTCCTCGCTGTGCTCTGCGATATACACGATCTTATACAGCGGCTCGCCCTTGTAATCGGCCAGCGGGCTGATGGTCATGCCGTCCTCCATGGCCTTGCGCCAACGGGCGGCTTCGCTGTTCAGATTGCCTGCATCCCGGTGGGTAAAACTCCAACGCTCGATCATCTTCAGGCTGCCGTAGGTGGCATCCCGCGCTTCCAGCGTGCACTCCACGCCGTGGCGCTCCATGGCGCTGCGCACGCCCTGTGCCAGCTGCGGCTCCATGGGCAGATCAACCAGCACCTTATCCCCGCAGAACACATAACCGCCGGCACTGCATACCGCGCCGTCAAAGCCGTAGTCCAGCAGCGGCTGGGTCATGCGCAGATTGCGCCCGGTGCACAAAAACAGCTTGTGGCCGTTGGCGTGCACCTTGTGCAGCGCCTCCACCGTGCTTTGGGGGATCAGCATCTCGCCCGAGGGCAGCAGAGTGCCATCGATATCTAAAAAGATCAGTTTCTGTTTCATTCGTTCCTCTTTTTTTACAGTGAGCCGCGCTCTACCAGCGTATAGCCCAGCGTGGTCTGGCGCACCGGCGCAGCGTCCGCTCCGGTGTGCTCCAAGCTTTGCAGCAGCATCCGGGCAGCTTCCTGCCCGACCTGCCGCTGATAGAAGCGGATGGTGGTCAGGCCGGGCTCCACCACCTTGCCCGCCCAGTTGTCTCCGATGCCGGCAAGGCCGACATCCTGCCCTACTTTGCGCCCGGCAGCGCGCAGCACCCGCAAAGCGCCAAAGGCCACGGTGTCTGTCACGCAGACCACACCGTCCAACTGCGGGCAGCGTGCCAGCAGCTCCTCCATGCAGCGGTGTCCTTCTTCCATGGAAAAGGCGGCGCAGTAAGCGCGGGGCAGACCATCTGCGTTCAGTCCGGCCTCCCGCAGTGCATCCTGCACACCCTGACGGCGGGCTATGCCGGTGGCGGCGTCCTGCTCGCTTCCGCCGATGTACACGATATTTTTGCGGCCATGCTCCAGCATCTTCCGGGTCAGGTCGCGGGCAGCAGAGCGGTCGTCGTTAAAAACGCAGGGCAGGTCTGCAAAACGCTGCCCCGTTACCACCACAGGCACACGGCAGTCCTTCAGTGCCTTGCACAGCTGCGGGCTGTTATCACAGCCCAGCAGAATGATCCCGGCCACATGGTTGCGTTGCAGCGCTGTAAGATATTCCAGCTCCATCTGCTCGTCCAGCTCGGTGTTCGCCAGCAGCATCAGGTAGCGGCTGGCCCCCAGCTCGGCTGCAATGCCGCTGGTGATCTGCCCCACCGACTGGGAGCTGATGCTGGGCACAATGACCCCCACCTGACGCACCTTGCCGGTGCGCAGGGTCTGCGCCGCAGTATCCGGGCTGTAACCGGTCTTTTCCACTACGGCTTGTATCACGGCGCGCTTCTGCTCGCTGAGGGGGCCGCCGTTCAAATAGCGGCTGACCGCAGCGCTGGAAACGCCTGCCATCTTTGCAATATCACTGATGGTCATGAGGTTCTTTTCTCCGTTCCCTCTCCGGTGGCAATGTGTAAACGTTTTCATGCTTATTATAAATCCGTTTCACATTTCCCGCAAGAGGTGCAATGACCGTTTTTCTGTGGGGCTGCCTGCTGCTTTTTTGGTAATTTTACACAATCCAAACAATCTTGCTTTCTGATTTACCGCCAGAATTGCGAAAACCGTAGCGCTTATACAAGTCCCATGCTGATGGCGCGTGCGATAAGTCCCAGCACCAGCGCTGCCAGAATAATGCCAAGTGCCACCCTGCTCTCGCCGCCGGTCTGCTGCTTTTTGCTGCGGGAGGCTGTGCCGCGGCTCTGCTTTGTACCGGTGCTGCGGCTGCGGGCGGCAGTGCTTTTGGTGCTGCGGGCAGTCTGGGTATTGCGGGGCTTTGTGCGGGCGGTGGCCTTTCCCTGCTGCGCATTCTGCGGGCTGCTCTGGCGGGCTTTGAGGGGCTTGCCCTCGCTGCATCGGCTCAGGTAGTCCTCTGCCTCGCGGTAATACTGTGCCAGTTCGTTTTCCTTAAAGGCAGTACCGGCGTAGCCCTCCTCCAGCGCCTCGATGGCCTCGTTGAACAGCAGGGCTGACTGTGCGCCGTCCGCTGCAACTGCTGCATGGGCAGCCTCGTTGCGGGCGGTGCGGATGGCGTTGCAGGCATGGCGGGCGGCAGAGGGATGTGCCGTGTTGCCCAGCAGGTCCAGCGGGCGGGCGGCATCGGTCTCCGGGTCCAGCAGCACCCGCATACACAGGGTGGTGTCCAGCTGCTGCCAGCTGGTCTTGCCGGTAAGGTCCGGCATACGGTCGTAATAATCCGGGCTTTCCTGCTTGCGGGCGGCAATATGCTCCAGCAGCGCATCCAGACTGTGTGCCCCGGGCTTGCGCTCCCAGTGCCAGCGCAGCAGGCGGCGGCTGATCTCATCGCAGGCAGTCTTGATCTCAAAGGCAGCCTGTAAGGCTTCTTCCGGCATAATGGTTCTCCCTTCTTCTGGCATACAAAAAAGCGGAGA
>OHSE01000481.1_pt1 | contig 12610 bp, 13 predicted proteins | sample 1578531 | NCBI WGS metagenome assembly OHSE01 (sample SAMEA3879541, study PRJEB24766) | human gut metagenome | biome: human-associated habitat; feature: feces | place: USA | collected 1985/1987
CGAGGATTACGAGAAGAGCGGCAAATACCAAATCTCCCCGGAGCAGATTGCGAGCTACCGCGCGTTCGGCGAGAACATGGCCGTGCAGCAGAGCCTCATCTGGAACACGAACGAGGGCTCGACGCAGGTGCAGCAGTATCTCGACGGCGCGATGAACGCCCAGCAGCTGGCGGCGGCGCTGGTGGGGCAGCTGCGCCCGGCGGCGGTGGTCTGTGTGGACAGTCTCTGCTCCGCCGAGGGGCAGCGGCTGGGGCGCACGGTGCAGTTTTCGGACACAGGGCTTTACCCGGCGCAGGCCGACCACACCCGCCACCTGACCCGGGATACCTTAGGCGTGCCGGTGGTGGCGGCGGGCATCCCCACCCTGATGCAAGCGCAGGAGGGCGCAGACCTTGTGGTCACGCCCCGCGCGCTGGACAGCGTCATCGCCCACGGCGCGGCGCTGCTGGCGGGCAGCGTCAACCGCGCCTTGCAGCCCCGCCTTACCGTGCAGCAGCTCTGCTGGCTGACGGGGTGAAGAAAGGAGGTCTTGCCATGCGCAGCAGAGAGCCTTGGCGTCTGCCTGCGGGGCAGAGCAGGGCGGTGCCCTTTTTGCAGGCTGCGGTGCTGTTTGCAGCCCTGTGCATCCTTGCCCGCAGCGCCGCGCTGGTGCTGGCGGCCTTTCTGGCAGCGCCGGTGCCTGCCGCGCAGACTTTGCTGCATCTGGGGCAGCAGGCCGTGGAGAGCCGGGCAGCAGAATCGTCTGCGGAAAGCGTGGCGGAGGCTGCATCCACACCTTCTCCGACGCAGGAGGCCGCCGCCCCGGTGCAGACCGGAGTGGAGCAGTATTTTGTGGCCTTGCAGCCGGACGAAGCCTGCCCTGCCGATGCAGGCACGGTGACAGAGCAGCAGTTCGGGCAGGGCAGCGGCGAAAAGTACATCCCCTGCGGTGCGGGCAGCATCAAGAATAACACCCGGCAGACGGCGGCAGACATTGCCGCCGAGGCGGCGCAGCCCCTGCCCTTTGCCATTGAAAAGGACAGCGCCGCGCCGCAGGTGCTCATTATGCACACCCATGCCACCGAGGACTACCGCCTTTCTGCCGGGCTGTGGTTCACCCCCGGGGACGGTGCCCGCAGCACCGACCGCAGCATCAATATGTGCGCGGTGGGGCGGGTGATGGCCGATACCCTCAACGCAGCGGGCATCTGCACCCTGCACGACGAGACCCTGAACGACTACCCAAGCTACACCGGAAGCTATGCCAACAGCCGTGCGGTGGTGCAGCAGTATCTGGCGCAGTACCCCAGCATCAAGGTGGTGCTGGACGTCCACCGTGACGCCATCGAGCGGGAAAACGGCACCCGCTGCGCCCCGGTATGCACCATAGACGGGCGGCAGGCGGCGCAGGTAATGATCATCTGCGGGTGCGACAACGGCACCAGTGTGCAGCTGCCTGCATGGCGGCAGAACCTGCGCTTTGCCGCTGCGTGGGAGCGCAGCATGGAGGCAAAATATCCCGGCTTTACCCGCCCGGTGCTGTTCAGCTATCGGTTCTATAATCAGGACCTGACCACCGGCAGTTTGCTGATCGAGATCGGCGGGCACGGCAACAACCTAAATGAGGCCCTGTACGCCGGATATCTGGCAGCACAGGGCCTCGCGGATGCACTATTAAGTTGAGGGTCAGCCGCCAAGGCTGGAGATCATGCTGCTCTTGGCAGACTGATAGTAACTCCATGCCTGATCGGCTACGGTCTCGGGCTGGTTATACTCCCGCAGCACGCTGCGCATCTCGCTGACCACCGAGGAGACGGCACTGTCGTAGGTGCTCTCCACCGAGGAAAGATGCTTGTAGGCGATGCTGACTTTATTGGCAAAGGTCTGCTCTTCGGCGGGCAGGGCGTGGTATTCGTCCTTTGCGCTCTGGACGGCGCTGCTGACATCCGACCGTGCGGAGGACTCCAGCGAATACAGTTCGCTCGTCAGCGAGGCGATCTTGGCATCGCACTCGGGGTTAGGCGGGTCGTAGGTGTGGCTGGGGCTTTCGGAACTGGCGTCGGTGCTCGGAGCACTGGATTCAGAGGAAGAGGACGGGCTGCCGAACAGAAACTCTTTATAACCGGCGATGAACTCCTCCTTGGTGCAGCCGCTCAGCATAGCGGCCAGTGCGCAGCTGACCACGGTCAGCGCAATCAGACGGATGATGCGATGTGTGTGCTTCATGATCTCCTCCAGAATCTGTTTTTGCGGAATACCACTTTTTTCCATTTTACCAGAGAATGCGCATCCTGACAAGAAAAAACACAGAATTTTCCCCGATGCCGCGCGGTAAGGTTGACAAAATGCCGCTAACGTGCTATTTTAAAACAACAAATGCAAGGAACGGGAAAAGTAGCGCGGGCCGTCCGGCCCAGAGAGTGCGGCACAGCTGAGAGCCGCGCCCGTGCGCCGCGTGAACGAACACCCGGGAGCAGCAAACTGAACACGGCAGCGTGTCTGCCGTTAAGTAGGTGCGCCGCAGGTCCAGCGTTACAGGGACAGCGCTTAAACAAAAGAGCGCGTGAGCGACCGGACACATCCGGTAATTCAGGTGGCACCGCGGACATTACAAGACAGCTTGTTCGCCCTGAACTTTCAGGGCAAAAGCTGTCTTTTTCTTTATAAAGGAGAACTATTATGGAACGTACCGAGATCCTTTCGCTGTTCAAAAGCACCCCGGCGGACGGCACCGAGATCACCGTCTGCGGCTGGGCAAAGAACATCCGCGACTCCAAGAACATCGGCTTCATCGCCCTGTCGGACGGCGGCTGCTTCAAGACCCTGCAGGTCGTGCTGGAGGCCGGCAAGCTGGCAAACTACGACGAAGTCATCCACACCGGTCTGTACAGCAGCCTGCGCATCAAGGGCAAGCTGGTGCTCACCCCGCAGGCAAAGCAGCCCTTTGAGCTGAACGCCGAGAGCGTGGAGATTTTGGGCGACTGCCCCGCCGACGAGTACCCCCTGCAGAAAAAGAAGATGAGCATGGAGTATCTGCGCACCATGCCCACCCTGCGCCCCCGCACCAACACCTTCAACGCCGCCTTCCGTGTGCGCAGCGTGGCTGCCTATGCCATCCACAAGTTCTTCCAGGAGAACGGCTTTGTCTACGCCCACTCTCCGCTGATCACCGCCTCCGACTGCGAGGGCGCCGGCGAGATGTTCCGCGTGACCACGCTGGATCTGGACAATGTGCCCAAGACCGAGGACGGCGCTGTGGATTATAGCAAAGACTTCTTTGAAAAGCCGGTCAACCTGACCGTTTCCGGCCAGCTGGAAGCCGAGGCCATGGCCATGGCCTTTGGCAAGGTGTACACCTTTGGCCCCACCTTCCGCGCCGAGAAGAGCTTTACCACCCGCCATGCTGCCGAGTTCTGGATGATCGAGCCGGAGATGGCCTTCTGCGACCTGAATGGCTACATGGACAACGCCGAGGCTATGATCAAGTACGTCATCCGCTATGTGCTGGACAACTGCCCGGATGAGATGGCCTTCTTCAACCAGTTCATCGACAAGGGTCTTGTCGAGCGTCTGGAGCTGGTGGCAAACAGCGAGTTTGGCCGCATCAGCTACACCGAGGCTATCGAAATTCTGAAAAAGAACAACAAGAAGTTCCAGTTCCCCGTGGAGTGGGGCGTGGATATCCAGACCGAGCACGAGCGCTACCTGACCGAGGTGGTGTACAAAAAGCCGGTGTTCGTCACCGACTACCCCAAGGAGATCAAGAGCTTCTACATGAAGCAGAACGCCGACGGCAAGACCGTGGCCGCAGCAGATATGCTGGTGCCCGGCATCGGCGAACTGATCGGCGGCAGCCAGCGTGAAGAGGACTACGGCAAGCTGGTGGCCCGCATGGACGAGCTGGGCATGGACAAGACCAACTACGAGTGGTACCTGAACCTGCGCAAGTTCGGCGGCGTGGAGCACGCAGGCTACGGTCTGGGCTTTGAGCGCATGATCATGTACCTCACCGGCATCCAGAACATCCGTGACGTGCTGCCCTTCCCCCGCACCGCATACGGCTTCTGATAAACGCGCATACTGTAACTAAAGAAAGCCGTCGCCTCTGCGGCGGCTTTTTTGTTCTTCATTTTTCAACAAGGAGCACAAAATAAGTGGAAAACATTTCGCCTGCCCTCTTGGACTGGTTTTACAAGAACCGCCGCAGTCTGCCCTTCCGGGAGGATCCCACCCCCTACCATGTGTGGCTCAGCGAGGTGATGCTGCAGCAGACCCGGGTGTCTGCGGTGCTGCCGTATTACTACCGCTTTCTGGAAGAACTGCCGGATATCCCCGCGCTTGCCGCCTGCGGGGAGGAAAAGCTGCATAAGCTGTGGGAAGGGCTGGGCTATTACAGCCGGGTGCGCAACCTGCAAAAGGCCGCAAAGCTCGTCTGTGCGCAGTACGGCGGGCAGCTGCCCGCCGACTACGCCGCCCTGCGTACGCTGCCCGGCATCGGGGAGTACACCGCCGGAGCCATCGCGTCCATCAGCTTCGGCCTGCCCGTGCCCGCCGTGGACGGCAATGTGCTGCGGGTGTTTTCCCGCCTGTATAATGACCCGGGTGTGATTACAGAACCGATGGTAAAAAAGGCCTTTACTGCCCGGGTCATGGAGCATCAGCCGCCGGAAAAGGCCGGGGATTACAATCAGGCGCTGATGGAGCTGGGCGCGCTGGTCTGCGTGCCCAACGGTGCGCCCCTGTGCGGGCAGTGCCCGCTGGCGGAGGTTTGCCGCGCCCGGGCGGCGGGCACCACCGCCCAGCTGCCCCAAAAGGCAAAGCCGAAGCCCCGCAAGCTTGTGCCGGTAACGCTGGCACTGGTGGAAAGCCCGGCGGGCTTTCTGGTGCAGCAGCGGCCGGAAAAAGGCCTGCTGGCCGGGCTGTGGCAGCCGGTATTGTGGGAGGGCGAGCATCTTTTGCAGGCCGAGGTGCTGGCGCGGCTGGCGGCACTGGGGCTGGATACCGGCACGGCAGCCCCCGCCGCCCTGCCCGCCGCAAAGCATATCTTTACCCATATCGAGTGGCTCATGTCCGGCGTGCAGCTGCACGTTCCGGCGCAGAGCGCCCCGGCGGGTTATGTCTGGGCAAGCCGGGAGGCACTGCGCACCACCTACGCCCTGCCCGGGGCGTTCCGGGCGTATAAGCCGCTGCTGCTGTGATATTGGCATTCTGCCGAAAAGCACTGCGCCAAAACCGGCACACTGCCCAAACTGCGCCCCGCAGCACCTTCGGGGCGTGAAAATTGGGGCGCAACGGTTGTAATTTTGGGCGGGAGCGGGTATAATAAAAGCTACAAAGCGGCGCTGATCGCCGCTTGCATCAAGATCCTTTTGCGGGACGCCCGCTGGAAAAATCAAGCTGAAACAACGTTTCAACTGCAAAAAGGAGTGTACTGAATCTATGAAAAAATCTTGCTTGGTCGCTGTGATCGCCGTTCTGGCTGCTGTGGCTGGTGCGCTGGCTGCTGTGGCACTTTACCTGAACCGCCGCGAGAAAGAATTGGACGAATACGAGCGCCTGCTGTTCGGCGAGGATGACGCAGAAACCGTAGAGCCGGAGGAAGCTGCTGCCGAGGACGAGACCGAGGCAGAGTAATTCCCTGAATACCGGAAACTGTCGGGAAGATGAGCACATCGGGGCGCACGGAGCAGTCTGTCTGAACGGACTGCACCGGTGCGCCCTTTTTGTACATAAGGAGAAGGAACATGAAGCGTTTTTTGCTCTGGATCATCAGTGTGGCACTGGGCGTGGTGGTGCTGCTGGCGGCTGTGATGGGGGTAAGCTATGCCTTTACCGCCGAGGGCGGCTGCCCGGACGATGCGGCACAGTTCGGTGGGCAGGCGTTGGAGTCGAACGGCTCCTGCTGGCAGGTGCCGCTGCTGGGCGGGCAGCTGGATAAGGTGTTCGCCAGTCCCGCCACCCTGACTGTGCAGAAGCTGGGGGTGCTGTACACCGCCCACCCGGAACTTTCTTTGCCGGACTGGACCTGCTACACTGCCTTGACCATCCAGAATGCGGCGGGGGATGCGCTGTTTGCGGGCAGCGCGGGGGAGTACCAGAACTTCCTTTTCCCTGCGAACGGCGAGTATAAGGCGGAGCTGACCGCGTGGCGCGTGCCCAAGGGCGGGGTCATCACCCAGTTCGAGGGTGGCAGCACCGGACAACTGCGCAAAAATCTGGGGCTGGAGCGCCCCGCAAAGCCCACCGGCTGGTACCGGTACAGCTTCCGGTTCACTTTGCAGGCCAGTGCGGAGGTGGAGCTTTCCGCCGAGCGGGTGGAGCAGGGAGGCACGGTGGGCGTGCGCATCTCCGGTATGACCGGGGACGCCGTGCCTACCATCGAGACCGACCTTGGCAGCGTGCAGTGCGTGCGCGCCGCAGAGGGCTGGCGTGCCTATATCCCGGCAGCCTATAACGCCTCCTCCGGCGGGCATGAGGTGAACATCACGGTGAACGGCGAGACCATCACCCGCACCCTGACCGTGCTGCCGAAGGACTTTGGCACGGTGGAGGCAGAGGCCGAGGAGCCCGCTGCGGACAGCGCCAACGCCCAGTTCCGCAGTGCCATCTGGCCGCTGTACGAGGCTGCCGCCACCGCCAAGCAGTGGCAGGGCGGCTTTGTGCCCCCCGCCGAGGACTCCATGACCTTGGTGGATTACGGGCAAATTAAAGTAACGAACGGCCAGCAGGGCAGCCGCTCCAACTCCACAAAGCTGTACACCATCCCCGGTGCGCCCTGCCGCGCCGCAGCCAACGGCACGGTGGTGTTTGCGGGCAGTCTGGAACTTACCGGCAACACGGTGGTCATCGACCACGGCTGCGGGCTGCGCAGCTATCTGTACGGCTTGCAGGAGCTTTCGGTCAGCAAGAGCCAGACCGTGGAAAAGGGGCAGGCTGTGGGCGCGCTGGGCGAAGAGCTGACCATGGACTTCAAGCTGGGCAGCAGAAGCGTGAACCCCCGGCTGCTGTTCCAGACCTCCGGCGGGTTGTTCTGGAAGGAAAACGGCTGAGCCGTAACATATAGGAGGAATTGCATTGAAAAAGAGGATCATTGCATGGGCGGTGCTGCTCTCGGTATGTGCAGCAGCCCTTGGGCTGTGGTGCAGCGCCGCCACCGGAAAAACTGCCCGCACCCTGCCATGTGAAGAGGAGGGGCTTATCCTCTCTATCACCACCTTTGACGGCAAGAGCGAATCCAAGCCCTTCCTCAAGTGTTTCGGGCATACATGGATCGGGCTGGACAACCGCACCGGGCACACGGTCTACCTGAAAGACCGCGCCATTCCGGACGGCGAGATGGTCACCTTCTCGGTCTGGGCGGTGTCGGGGCTTTCGGGGCTGCTGTTCGATCTGGAACCGTGCTATATCGCCAATTACGGCCGCTACACCGGCAGATTGTCCCTGAGCACCAATATCGGGGAGGAGCAGCTGAAGGTCATTGAGGACTACATGGAACAGCACGATAAATGGACGGTGGACAAAAATTGCAGCTACTGGTCGATCCATCTGTGGAACGCGGTGGTGGGCGAGGATGCTGCGTTGAAGATCCGGGGCTTTGTCTGCACGCCCGAAAAAATTGAACAGGCTTTCAGCGCCTTCGACTGCGTGGAGGTGGACAAGGATTTCTCCCGCGCAGGGGACATCTACTGCTACAAGGACGGAGAGAGAACGGAGCTGCAATTATGTTCGTAAAATTCATCACAAGCAAGCCTGCTGCGGGTCATTGTGTGCGCAGCGGCAGGACTGTACGGCCTGTACAACGCCATCTCCTGCTTTGTCACCCTGTATAAGGCGGGGCACCAGCCCTACCTGATGGCCGGGACGGTGCGGTTCGATTTTCAGGGCTACTACATGATGGCAGCCATGCACGTTGGCATCTGCCTGCTTTTGGGGGTGCTGGTGTGGCTCTTCCTCAAAGGAACGAAAAAGCTGCGGGAAAAGACCGCGGTCCGGTAAATTTGCAGATTTCTTGTAACGTTTTTCCTCTTTGTGCGTTATTGGGGTGAAAGGGCACACAAAAGCCCGCAAAGGAGGAAATGACCATGAAACTGGAATGTGACGTGATCCGAGACTTACTGCCCCTGTACGCCGAAAAGCTTGCCAGTCCCGCCAGCAGTGTGCTGGTGGAGCAGCACCTTGCAGCGTGCCCCGCCTGCCGTGCAGAGCTGGAACAGATGGAAAAGCCGGTGCCGGTGCAGCCGGAACCCCAGCCGGATGCACCGCTGAAAAACATCCGCAGCAGCCTGAACCGCCGCCGTCTGCGCACCATGCTGTGCAGCTTTGCGGCAGCGCTGGCGCTGGCGGCGGTGTGCGGCTTTGGCTGGTACGGCTACACCGCCTGCGACCGGGTATCCTTTTTTGATGCACGATTGCAGGCTTCCTACCAGCAGGCGGAAAACGGTGCAAACGGTTGGGTGCTGGAGACCCGCGCCGAGGACGTATACCTGAAGCCGACCCATGCCGACGGGCACTACGAGGCCATCCGCTACCGCATCCCGTGGGTGCACGATACCCTTGACAAGCTGTTGAAAAAGGACACAGACCTGCTCCGCAGCACCGGATGGATGCGCACTGACCACTCGGCGGTGGTGGATGCAGCGGACATGACGGTGGCGTTCAACGGTCAGGACGGCACATGGTATGCAGTGGGCAGCGAGCCTGTGGCATGGGATGTGGTCGAATGGTCGGAGTGATGCCTATGGACATTGAAACCATCTACCGGCTCTACTTCCGGGACGTCTGCCTGTTTTTGCAGGGGCTTACCCGCAGCGAAACGCTGGCCGAGGAACTGACGCAGGAGACCTTTTTCCGGGCACTGGACGGCCTGAAAGACTATGACGGCAAGCAGGATGTGCGGGCGTGGCTGTTTACGGTGGCGCGCAACGCCTACTACGACCACTGCCGCCGCGCAAAGCACGCTGCCCCGCTGGAAGATGCCGAAACAAAAGCTGCCGACGGCCCGGATATCGCGCAGCTTTTGGTGGACAAGGACGCCGCTTTTACGGTGCACCAGTGTCTGCACGCGCTGGAAGAGCCTTACAAGGAGGTTTTCAGCCTGCGGGTGTTCGGCGAACTGCCCTTTGACCGCATCGGGGCGATCTTCGGCCACAATGCCGCATGGGCGCGGGTGACCTATTACCGCGCCAAGACCCGCATCCAGACCATGCTGGAACAGCGGAAATAATCGGGAATGCGCACCGATTGAACCCTCTCAGTCACGCCTTACGGCGTGCCAGCTCCCCCGAAAGGGGGAGCTTTTTTGTGTGGCGGCAAGGTTTGTCTGTCCGGGAGTTACCCCTTCCGTCTGCTCCCGCAGCGCCGCGCTTTCGCAGAAAGCGGCGCTGCAAATGTCGTTTGCCGCTACGACCCCTTTTGTGAAAAAAGTGGCTCAGAAACGCCCGCAGGCGTTTCTGAGCCACAAGTTATAATAATATTTTTTCCGCGGTTCAGGCCTTCTCGGAGGGCTTGCTCAGGTCTACGCTGCGGATGATCTTGCGCACCGGCAGGATGCTCTTGGCATTCATGGACAATTCGTCCACGCCCATGCGCAGGAAGGTCTCGGTCAGGGCGGTGTCGGCGCCCAGCTCGCCGCAGATGCCTACCCAGATGCCGTGGCGGTGACCGGCTTCAATGGTCATCTTGATGGCGCGCAGCACGGCGGGGTGATGGGGGTTGAAGAAGGGCTCCAGCTTTGCGTTCTGGCGATCCAGTGCACAGGTGTACTGGGTCAGGTCGTTGGTGCCGATGGAGAAGAAGTCGCACTCGGCGGCCAACTCGTCCGCAATGAGCACGGCGGCGGGGGTCTCGATCATGGTGCCCACTTCAATATTCTGCCCCATCTTGACGCCCTCGGCGGTCAGCTCGGCGCGGCACTCTTCCAGAACAGCCTTGGCGTCCTGCAACTCCCGCAGGCTGGTGATCATGGGGAACATGATGCTCATGTTGCCGTAGGCGGAAGCCCGCAGCAGCGCACGCAGCTGGGTCTTGAAGAAGTCCTTGCGGGTCAGGCAGATGCGGATGGCGCGGTAGCCCAGCGCGGGGTTATCCTCGTGATCCAGCTTCATATAATCCACGGTCTTGTCTGCGCCGATATCACAGGTGCGCACCACCACCTTGCGGGGTGCAAGGCTTTCCAGCACCTGCTTGTAAGCCTCGAACTGGTAGTCCTCGGTGGGGAAATCCTTGCAGTTCAGGTAAACGAACTCGGTGCGGAACAGACCCACGCCGCCGGCGTCGTTCTGCTGCACAGCGCCCACGTCGCCCATGCCGCCGATGTTGGCAAACACGTTGATGGTCTTGCCGTCCAGCGTGGTGTTGGGCTTGCCCTTCAACTCCTGTAAGAGAGCCTGCTTTTTCTGGTCCTCCTGCTGGCGCTTTTTCAGGCTCTTGAGCAGGTCGGGGGTGGGGTCCACATACACACAGGCGTTGTAGCCGTCCACCACAGCCATCTTGCCGTCCCAGTCATCCTGAATGTCCTTGCACTGGATCAGGGCGGGGATGTTCATGCTGCGGGCCAGAATGGCGGTGTGGCTGTTGGAGCTGCCCTCCCGGGTGATGAAGCCCAGCAGCAGGCTTTTATCCATGCGCACGGTCTCGGAGGGGGCCAGATCCTCGGCTACCAGAATGCTGGGCTCGGTGCCCTGCAGCGAGGCGTTGTCCACCCCCTGCAAAATGTCCAGCATGGCCTGTGCAACGTCCAGCACATCGGCGCTGCGGGCCTGCAGATACGGATCATCCATGGCAGAGAACACCGCAGCCTGATTATTGCCGGCGGTCTTGACGGCGTACTCGGCGCACATCTTCTGCCCGTTGATGATCTCCTTGATGGCATCCACAAAGTCATCATCATCCAGCATCATGGCGTGGATGTTGAACACCTCGGCGATGTCCTCGCCGGCTTCTGCCAGTGCCTTTTCGTACAGGGCGGTCTGCTGCTCAATGGCCTTCTGGCGGGCAGCTTCAAAACGCTCCAGCTCTGCGGCGGTATCTGCCACAGGAGCGGTGGAAATAGCGGTATCTTTTTTCTTATAGATCTTCAGCTTGCCAATGGCGATGCCATTGAGCACGCTTTTGCCGGTGCCTACCTGCATAGCACGTTCTCCTTCCACTTGCGGCCGGGCGTGCGGCGCCCGGCGTTTTTTCAAAAAAAGCCCCCGCAGTTTTCCCGCGAGGGCTCGGCTTTTAAGCCGCGGATCAGACGTTCTCGCTCAGGAACTTCTGGATGGCCTCTGCGGCTGCTTCTTCATCATCGCCTTCGACCTTGATGGTCACGGTCTCGCCCTGCTTGACGCCCATGCCCATCAGAGCCATCAGCTTACGCATATCGCAGCTCTTGCCGTCCTTCTCGAGGGTGGCGGTGCTTGCAAAGCCCTTCACGGTCTTGACCAGCAGGCCGGCGGGACGGGCATGGATGCCGCAGGCATCCTTAACGGTGTACTGAAATTCCTTCATAATCATTTTCTCCTTACTTAATCCCTCTGCCCGGACTGCACATTCAGCCCCGGAACATGGCTTTGCCAATGGGGATTGGTATACTATTATTATAAACCCGTACCGGTTTTTTTGCACCGTTTCATATTGCCGATTTTTACAAGAATTTTTTGTTATATTTGAACATACGGATGTTACAAAAATCCGTGTTTTGCCTAATTTTTGTCGAATCGTTTGTAAAAACTAGGCAGTTTGTGCAACTGCCGGACAAGAGCTTAAAAAAGGTCGTTTTTCCCCGAATGCCGTCCCTATTCCACAGGGTAGCCCTCCGCGTCCAGCGGCAGTTCAGTGTAGGGGGCTGCCTGCGGGGCGGCCTCGGGTTCTGCGTCCGGCTCACCGGAGGTCTGCTGTGCGGTGCTGTCGGTCAGCTGCTCATCGTGCCGCTCGCCCCAGTCGCCGCTGTAATCCTCGCCGGAGGTCTGCTTTGCCAGCTCGTTCTGGGCGTCCTGCAACCCCAGCACCGTGCCAGAGGGCTTTTCCAGCAGATACGCGCCCACCGCCTTCTTTTTGTACACCAGCAGCACTCCGTAGCGGCTGGTCTCGCCGTTGCTTGCCGCCGGGAGCAGCGCCGACCATTTTTCCACCGTTTTGCCCTTGTAGCGGGCAAGATCCATGCCGCTTTGCTGCACCACCCCGTTGAAAGCAGAAAAGCTGTCGTCCCATTTGCGGGGGATCTTGACCTTATCCGCTGTGATGGACGCGCCGTCCACCTCCAGCCCGTAGCCGGTGAACCATGTCTGGATGTCCTGCGCACTCTCGATACGGTTCACCGGGGCAGCCACCGCCACCGTCCGGGTACTGATGAACCGCCCCAGCATGGCGCTGAACACCACCAGTGCGCAGCACGCCGCCCCTGCTCCCAGTTTTTTCAGGCTCGTCTTGCTCAGTGTTACCACAAACATATCCCCATGCCTCCCCGCCATTTGCGCTTGCATAACTCTGTCACCAGCTTATGCGGAAAAACAGAGGAGTATGCCCTGTTTTTGCGGCAGGGGGACGATTTTAAATGGTTGCCGCGTTCCGCGGGGAAAGCTTCTGCTTGCCGCAAGCGTGCAGGGACGCTCCGCTGGGCCAGAGGCAGGGAGGGGTGTTCCGACTCCCC
>OHSE01000490.1_pt1 | contig 12266 bp, 10 predicted proteins | sample 1578531 | NCBI WGS metagenome assembly OHSE01 (sample SAMEA3879541, study PRJEB24766) | human gut metagenome | biome: human-associated habitat; feature: feces | place: USA | collected 1985/1987
AGTGGCTGGAAGATCTGGTGGTCAACCAGACCATGCAGCTTGTCCGGGACGATGCCGCCATGGAATCCATTATCGCCAAGGTCATGGAGCTGCAAGACCGAGAGAACACCAACCTTCCTCTCTATGAGAAACAGCTCCGGGATGCAGAATCGGGTATCCAGAATATGCTCAACGCAATTCAAGCCGGAATCCTCACCAGTTCCACCAAGGAACGGTTGGAACAGCTCGAAGAAACCAAGCGTGAGCTTGAAGCCCGCATTGCGGAAGAAAAGCTGGCAAAGCCAAAAATCAAAGAGGAATTTATCCGTTTCTGGCTGATGCGCTTCCGTAAACTGGACATGAGCCTGAAAGACCAGAGGCAAGCGTTGGTGGATACGTTCATCAATTCGATTTATCTGTACGATGATAAGGTTTTGATAACCTTTAACTATAAAGAAGGTACACAGACCATCACGTTTGAGGAAGCGGCCCAAGCCGCATCAAAGGAAAATGGTTCGGATTTGGATTGCTTTACTGCACCACAAGGAAGACAGCTTTTAGTAGCTGTCTTTTTTGTTTTACATGACTATTTCCCTTTGGCTGCAACGGCGGATAACAGGACTTGAACAGTACTGCAACGCCGCAGGCGGGACAACGTGTAGGAATGTCTACCAGGAGGACTGCCACTAAAATAGAAAATCCGAACCTTTTCTCGATAGGAGAAGGGTTCGGATTTTTTGATTTATTGGTTCTTGGATTGTGCCGGAATTTACGGCTCAGGCAAGGCTTTCAATTTTTCGAGCCATAAAGGCTCCGAAAAAGGTTCCGGGGCTTGTGTATTTTTCAGAGAGCTATTTTGCAACAGTCCGGAACGGATTTACTTTCCAAGTACAACGGAAAGTCCGATCTCCTTTTCCGTTTCGCTCAGGTCAAGCGCACCGCCGTCGGCGACAGTCACGCGCAGCTCGTAGAGCGTACCGGCGGTAAGCTCCGTTACTGCTTTGCCGTCCTCGTCGGTGATCGACCACAGCGCAGGATCGACCTTTGCCAGCTTGCCGTCCGTGCCATAGGCGTAGAGGTTCAGACCGGATGTACTGCCGGACAGGTTGTTCATACGGAAAGCCACCGTGGTGTTGGGATGTACGTTGCGGACGGTCACGGTGTTGCGCCAGCTTGCAACGGTGCCTTCGCCGCCGTCCTGCGCAAACCGCTCCTGCGAAAGGACGTTTCTTGCCGCCTGATCAAGCTCGACCTTGCGGTAGGGCATTTCGGGCAGATAAACAAACCGGTCCTGCAGACGAAGCAGTTCCAGATAGCCCGTCGGGCAGTAGAGCGCATTGCCGCTGTTGCCGGCATACATTCCAATGGCCATGTTGTTATAGCCGTACTTGTTGGAAACATCCATCGTGAAAACAGTCTCGCCAGTTTCAAAATCCAGAATGATGTACTGCCACATCCCGGTGGTCACATCCTGCACATAGCCGTAGATATAGCCCGTTGCGGTGGAAAGTTTCATAATTGCGGTGTCGCTCAGGTCGTTCCGGCTCCAGACGCTCTTCATCTCGTAGCCGTTTGCGGTCTTTACGGTGTCCACACGCTCGATGCCGGGGGCGATCATGATGTTGCCCTTCATGAGCCAGTTCTGGTCGTAAATATTGGCGTAGCTCTGGATGGAGGAGTCGTTGTTGGGATCTGCCAGACCTGCATTGCCTGCGCCGAACCAGTTGCAGACGATGGTGCTTACGGTGCCCTCGCCGTCGTCATAGACGATGGCAGAGTTCTCAACGGCTACCTGATAGCCCTCGGGCAGGTCATCCAGCACCGGGGTGCTTGCCACGACCTCGCCGGTCTTCATATCAAGTGCAAGAAGGTTTACGGTGTCCTGATTATCCGTAAACAGCACAAGGTTCGGTGTCAGCGTGGGCGAGCAGCCGCCGCCCCATGCAAGACCGCCGCCGGTGGTCTTATCGCCTTCGCCGCTCACCTTTGCACCCGCGCTCTCATAGGGCGTGCACCACACAACGTCTACGCCTTCTTTTGCGCGCAGAAGATAGCAGTTCTGGTTGGTTAGGACCACCGCACCGTCCTTGGAGGCGGCGATGCCGTTTTCAGCGCCCTCGCCGGGGGTCAGTTCGTGGACAAAAACAGCCTTTGAAAGGTCTGTCTGCTCGCCGTTCAGGATCGCATCAATGGCCGAGCGGGCAATATAGCCGATGACGCCCTGCTGCTGGCGCTGCGGATAAATGCGGAAGCCTCCCGTTGCAAACCAGAGGTTTCCGTCATAATCAAAGACCACGGACAGAAGATTCTGCGTCAGTTCTTTTCCAAGCGCGGCCTCGGCAGCAGCTTTGATATCAATGTCCAGCACCTTTTCAAATTCCGGCAGAACATTGCCGTTTTCATCCGTTGCGCGGAGCATCAGCACATGGTTGTTGCTCGTGGGGCAGACGATGCGGTTGGATTCGTCAAGGAAGGTATAGGAGCTCTGGATAACGTAACCGCCGCCGTCATGCTGTTTGGGGGAGAAATAGCCGAGCGTCTTTGTCTCTTCGGCGTTCAGGTCTCGGATGGCGATGCCGCCCAGCAGCGGCACAACGGCATGACCGTAGCTGTCAAAGTAGATGGCAGGCGAAGCGTTCGCGTTCGTCGTCTCATAGGAAACGTTGATCTCCGGATAGATGGCAAGCGGCAGGATCTCATCCGTCGAGTCGGTGTTGTAGCCATCGTGATGAATGTTTGCATCGCTCTTGGCCATGTAAGGGTTTTCCTCTATCTGCTTGGGGTTCAGAGCCTTTACCGGCAGCGCCGCAGAGGCTTGTTCCGCTGAAGAGGGCTGTACCGCAGCGGACGGGGCAGCGGGCTGCGAAGCGGCAGCACTGTCTGCCGGCGTCTGTGTTCCGCCGCAGGCAGCCATGGAAAGGCACAATGCTGCGGTCAGCGACAGGCTCAACGCAGAATGGACGATGTTTCTCTTTTTCATAAACTGTTCTCCTTGTTGTGTTCGTTGCGGTCAGACCAGTGCTGCTCCGCCTGATTTTTTTCCATCCAGCCAGATGCGGAATCCCTGCCGCAAGGCGGCTTCGGTCACCGGCTCCAGCAGAAAATAGTCTGCACGCAACCGGAAGGCATGGAGCGAAAAATCCAGATCGCTGCACCAGATAATGCGTGTCTGTGGACAAAGCGCGCGCAGATGCTCTACTGCATTCAATCCATCGACACCCGGCAGGGCGATCAAGGCATTGGTCAGCGGCTCGTTGTGTGCGGCTTCAAAAAAGCTTTCCTGATCGCGGTAACAATCCATTTGGGGAAACAAACAATGTTCGGCGCAGAACCGCGAGATCTGCTCTGCCAAAAAAGCTTCCTGCGCCCTGCTGCTTGTCAGCACGGCAATTCGGTACACAGCGTGCCTCCTTTCTCTTGCGCCGTCGTCGGCGTTCTCTGTTTCCAGTATACGGACAGGCATAGTCTTTTCAAGCCATCTGGCACGAAAGCCCGGTTTCCGGCACGAAATCCCGGTTTCTGCTGCGACAGAACCGGGCAACTGTGCTATAATCAGGATGAAAGAGTTTATAAAGGAGGTTGGAAGCTGTAAAACGGCTTCCTGATACAGCATGAGGATCGCAATCGTCGATGACCTTGATACCGAGCGCACACTGCTGAAGGAGCGCTTGGTGCGGCAGCTGAGTCAGCGCGGCGCAGATGCAGAAATTTTAGAGTTTGACAGCGGGGAAGCCTTTCTGGCGGCAGAAAAAGAGCAGCGCTTTACCGCCGCATTTCTGGATATTTACATGAATGGTTTAAGCGGCATGGATGCGGCAAGGGAACTTCGGAAAACCGATGCAGACTGCCTTCTGGTTTTTACCACCACCTCGACAGACCACGCACTCGAGGGCTTTCAGGTGCGGGCATTTCATTATCTGGTCAAGCCCTTTTCTGAAGCCGAGCTGTCCGGTCTGCTGGATGAAATGCTCGCAAAGCTTCCGCGCCCGGAGCCGGTTTTGACGGTGAAGATGGATGGCAGCGACATCCATTTGCGCTATCGTGATATCATATCCGCCGAGCATTTCGCCCACATCATCAATATCCGCACCACTGCCGGCAAAACGCTTGCCATGCGCCAGAGTTTCAAGGCGTTCACAGAGCCGCTCAAAAAGGACCCACGCTTTTTTGTTTGTGGCCGCGGTACGATCATCAATATGGAGAATGCTGCCGATTTTCAGGATGCCGCCTTCTGTATGACGGACGGCAGCCGCGTCTATGTCAGTCAGGAACTTTTGAAAGCTGCCCGACAGGCCTTTATGGAATTTCTGCTGCAAAGGGGGCGTGCAGATTGAAGGACATTCTGCGCCCGGTCCTGGAACTTACGGTCGTGTTTCCCGGTTTGCTGCTTGCGTATTTTCCGGTAAGCTCCTATCTGAAGCTGTCTCCCGCAAAGCTTGCTGCAGGGGCGGTGCCGCTGCTGCTCGGGCTTTGCCTTGGCGGCGGGCTGCTTTGCTATCATTTTGGCATTTCAACAGCATTTTCCATGCTGCTTATTACGCTTGCAGCAATTTTTTTGTATCTCAGAACGCTGCGGATCTCACTCTGGAAATCCGGAACCATCGCGCTTGCGGTCTGCGCGGTATTTGCGTGCCTGAACAGCCTGTCCCGGGCCGTCGGCACGGCAATCGTGATCCGGATGCAGCTGCCGCCGGACAAGCCGTGGTTCTGTTTTGCTGCCTGCATCTTTTATAATGCGGTCTGCTGGCTGATCACTGCCGCAGCCTATTATCCCGCTACCCATGCAGTACGCGCGATGGTGGAGGATGACAATTTTGCGCAGACGTGGTATGTGTTCTGGGTACTGCCGCTGGTGTTCATCCTGCTGAACCTTTTTATAACCCCGCGCTACCAGATAACGCTCCGGACAGGGCGGGTCTTGCAGGTCTACATCGTTATGAGCATCGCGCTTTTATTTTTGCTGTTCATGTTCAATGCGATCTTTCTGCTGATGGCAACCAGCCTTAACCGGAATGCGAGATTGCAGCAGGAAAACCAGCTTCTTTCCATGCAGCAGCAGCGCTATGAAAGCCTGAAAACTGCCATTGAAGAAGCCCGGCAGGCACGGCACGATATGCGCCACCAGCTGAATCAGATCTCCGCACTGGCAGAAACAGGAGATCTGGACGGCCTGAAAGCCTACCTTGCAAAAACTGCCGCCCGGATCCCGGATCTGGATATGAATTTCTGCGAAAACCGTGCGGCAGATAGTGTCGTAGGCTATTATTGCGCCCTTGCAAAACGCGAGGGCATTCCCTTTTGTGCCCGGCTCGACTTACCGCAGACGCTCCCTGTGGACGAGATGGATATGTGTCTGGTGCTGTCTAATCTTCTGGAAAATGCATTTGAAGCCAGCCTTCGCACTGCACCCGCCCGGCGGAAGATCGGGATCACCGCGTATGTCCATGCCGAGCGGCTTCTTCTGGTCGAAGTGGAAAACGCATTTGACGGCGCAGTTCACGAAAAAAGCGGGGTGTTCCGCTCTTCCAAGCGAAGGGAAAACGGGATCGGCATCCAGTCTGTCCGCCATATTGCAGAAAAGACCGGCGGAGCAAGCACGTTTACTTATCAGAACGGCATTTTCTCAGCCAAAGTCATGCTCTGCGGATAAGGAGCCTTTTGTTTTGGCGGGGCTTTTTATGCCCGATTTTTTACAAAAAATTCACGCTGGCAGGGTTGCCGCCGCATACCGGATGTGCTATGATGAGGTGCAAAATTTGAAGCGGAGCGATGGATTTTGATTTGTCGAGCTCGCGGAATCAGGAGGAACTACCCATGCAGAAGAATTATGTACAGGAAATTCTGAGCATCATTCACAGCGGTCTGCCCAAGGCGGAACTGGCTGAAAAACTGTCTGATTACCATGAAAAAGATCTGGCGGATGCGTTGGAGGCGCTGACCCCCGCCGAACGCCAGTCGCTCTATTCCATTCTGGGTGTGGATACCGTTGCCGAGATCTTTACCTATCTGGACGATGCCGAGCCGTACCTGAAGGAGCTGCCCAGCCACGAGGCCGCCAAGGTCATTTCCAACATGGACTCGGACGATGCGGTGGACGCACTGGAGGACCTTGACGATACCGATAAAAACGAGATCGTCAACAAGCTGGACAAGGACTCGGTGGAAGATGTGAAGATGCTGCTCTCGTATGACGAGGATGAGATCGGCAGCAGGATGACCACCAACTACATCTCCATCAAAAACGATATGACCATCCGGCAGGCGATGAGCGAGCTGGTAAAGCAGGCCGGAGAAAACGACAATATCTCCACCCTGTATGTGGTGGATGAAAACGAGCACTTCTACGGCGCCATCGACCTGAAAGACCTCATCATTGCCCGGGCAGAGGAAAGTCTGGAAAGCCTGATCGTCCGCTCCTATCCCTATGTCACAGACCGGGAGCAGATCAGCGATTGTATCGACCGCATCGTGGACTACGCGGAGCGCAGCCTGCCGGTGCTGAACGATGCCGGTAAACTGGTGGGCATTATCACCTCGTCCGATGTAGTCGAGCTGGTCGATGATGAGATGGGCGATGATTACGCAAAGCTGGGCGGCTTGACCGGCGAGGAGGATCTGAACGAAAGCGTTTTTGAAAGCGTGAAAAAGCGTCTCCCCTGGCTGATCGCGTTGCTGTTCCTTGGGATGCTGGTCTCCTCGGTCGTCGGCGCGTTTGAATCGGTGGTAGCGGTGCTGCCGGTGGTCATCTGCTTCCAGTCCATGGTGCTGGATATGGCCGGTAACGTTGGCACTCAGTCGCTGGCTGTGACCATCCGTGTGCTGGTGGACGAAAACCTGACCCTTTCCAAAAAGCTGCAGCTGCTCTGGAAGGAGACCCGCGTGGGTCTTTTGAACGGTGCCATTCTGGCCGTGATGGCCTTGGGCTTTCTGGGCTGCTACATTCACTTTTTCAAGGGCTATGTCTGGACCTCGGCCTTTTTGCTGTCTGGCTGCGTCGGGCTGTCGCTGATCGTGTCCATGGTCATTTCCAGTCTGGTGGGCACGCTGATCCCGATGCTGTTCCACAAGATCCATATCGACCCGGCTGTTGCTTCCGGCCCGCTGATCACCACGATTAACGATCTGGTGGCCGTTGTGGTCTACTATGGCCTTGCCATGGTCGTGCTGATCGATCTGTTCCACCTTGCATAACGGGTGCATCAAAAAGGGCACTCCCTCCGGGGAGCGCCCTGTTTTTTATTGCGCAAGCTTTCGCTAACAATGTTAATACATCCTAACATCGTCAAAAAATATTGAAAAAGCCCGAAAGCGTGCTACAATACAAAGATAAAGAGCCCGCCCCGCTCCGGGCGCGGGCACACAGATAGGAAATACAGAAACGAGGGGTAAATATGTTTGATGCAAAAAAGCTTGCACTGTTTTTGGGCGGTGTAGTGTTCGGCTCTGCCGGTTTCAAGGTGCTGTCCAGCAAGGACGCCAAAAAGGTCTACACCCAGACCACCGCTGCGGTGCTGCGGATGAAGGACTGCACCATGCAGACCGTGAATAAGGTGCAGGAGGAGGCCGGCGATATCCTTGCCGATGCAAAGGCCATCAACGAGAGCCGTGCCGCCGAGGCTGCACAGGAGGTCATTGAGGATACGGCTGAACAGCCCGCAGAGCAGACTGCACAGTGATATAACGCAGCAGAGCCGCCGCTTTGGGCGGCTCTTTTTTACGCAGAGGGGTAAGAAAAGCAATGAAATGTACGATCTTACATGAAGGCAGGGGACGGATGCGGGTGCACGTCTGCGCTGTGCGCATGACGCTGCACCGGGCAGACGTGCTGGAAGCCTACCTGAACGGGCAGGACATCATCCAGAAAGCCACCGTCTACGAGCGCACCGGAGATGTGGTGCTGACCTACCGGGGCAGCCGGAAGGACGCCGCCGCCCTGCTGGCGGCCTACCGCTTTGACAACGAAGAATTGGAGGTGCTGGTCACCTCCCACGATAGCCGAAAGATCAATCAGGAATATCAGGAAAAGATGTACGACCTCGTGGCGGGCCGGGTGCTGCGCAAGCTCTTCCTGCCTGCCCCCCTCGACGCCGCCTATACGGTGTGGCGCTCCATCGCCTTTGTCTGGAAGGGCGTCCGCTGCCTGCTGCACCGCAAGCTGGAAGTAGAGGTGCTGGATGCGCTCAGCATCACCGCCTCCCTCCTGCGGGGGGATTACAGCACCGCAGGCTCAGTGATGTTCCTGCTGACGGTGGGCAATCTGCTGGAGGAGTGGACGCGGAAAAAGAGTTTGGATGACCTTGCCCGCAGCATGGCGCTGAACGTAGATAAGGTCTGGGTGCGCACCCCGCAGGGCGAGGTGCTGGTACCGTTGACCCGCGTCCACACTGGGGACGAAGTAGTGGTGCGCTCCGGCAACATGATCCCGCTGGACGGCACGGTACTGGAAGGCGAAGCCATGGTCAACCAGGCCGCCCTGACCGGCGAGTCCATGCCGGTGCGCAAGACCACCGGTGCCACCGTCTACGCAGGCACGGTGGTAGAAGAGGGCGAGTGCGTCCTTGTGGCCAAGGCAGAGGGCGGTGCCAACCGCTACGATAAGATCGTGGCGATGATCGAGGAATCGGAAAAGCTCAAGTCCGGCACCGAGAACCGGGCTTTGCTGCTGGCCGACCGTCTGGTGCCTTGGTGCCTTGCCGGTACGGTGGCTACCTACGCCTTTACCCGCAACGTCACCCGCGCCATTTCCATTTTGATGGTGGATTTCTCCTGTGCGCTGAAGCTTTCCATGCCGCTGGCGGTGCTCTCTGCCATGCGGGAGTGCGGGGAATACCACATCACCGTAAAGGGTGGCAAGTATCTGGAAGCGCTGGCAAAGGCGGACACCATCGTGTTCGATAAGACAGGCACCCTCACCCACGCCACCCCGCAGGTGGTGCAGGTGGTGCCCTTCTCCGGCTGTGGGGAGCAGGAAGTATTGCAGCTTGCGGCCTGTTTGGAAGAGCACTTCCCCCATTCCATGGCAAACGCTGTCGTCCGCGCCGCCAAAGAGCGGGGCATCTCCCACGAAGAGATGCACTCCGAGGTGGAGTATATCGTGGCGCACGGCATTGCCAGCCGGGTGGGCGGCACGCGGGTGGTCATTGGCAGCGCCCACTTTATTTTTGAGGACGAGGGCTGCACCATCCCGGCAGGGGAACAGGCAAAATTCGATGCGCTGGACCCGCAGTATTCCCACCTGTATCTGGCAGCTTCTGGGGTGCTGGCGGGGGTCATCTGCATCGCAGACCCCCTGCGCCCGGAGGCGGCACAGGTGCTGCATAAGCTCCGGAAGCTGGGCATTGCCCAGACTGTCATGATGACCGGCGACAGTGACCGCACCGCCCGCGCCATTGCGGCGCAGGTGGGGGTAGACCGCTGCTTTGCGGAGGTGCTGCCAGAGGATAAAGCCGCCTTTGTCCGCGACGCCAAAGCCGAAGGACATACGGTGGTGATGATCGGCGACGGCATCAACGATTCGCCCGCTTTGTCGGCGGCAGATATCGGTATCGCTATCCATTCCGGTGCCGCCATCGCCCGGGAGATCGCCGATGTGACCATCCGCGCGGACAGTCTGGAAGAACTGGTGACCTTAAAAGCCATTGCCAACGCCCTGCAAAAGCGGGTGGGCAGCAATTACCGCTTTGTCCTCAGCTTCAACTCCGCGCTTATCCTTCTGGGCGCTTTGGGCATCCTGCCCCCTGCCACCAGCGCAATGCTGCATAACCTTTCCACCCTTGGCATCAGCCTGCGCAGCATGACAGACCTGTTGGAGCAGAAGCCTTCCCTGTAAAAATAAGACGCCGGAGTGTCCGCAGACGCTCCGGCGTACCGAAATTATAAATAGCTTTTCCGCTGAAAATGCCCAGAGCATAGCGGAGGGCATTCAAAATCGTCTTAGCCAAAAGGGAGGCGCTGCACGATATTGTGCAGCGGCCTCCCTTTTTTATTTCAGATGAATCGGCAGAAGCCCAGCCAGCAGCCCAGCAGGAAAAAGAGCAGCGCCTTGCCCAGCACCGGCAGCCACGGGTGCTTGCACAGCGCCAAATCCCACCGGTGGATGTTCTGCTTGGGGCAGGTGCCCACGCAGGCTTCACAAGCGATGCACTCCCCGCTGCGCAGGCTGCTTTCCTCCAGCTTCAGGCACACCGGGCACTGCTGCTTGCAGGCATTGCAGCCCGGGATGCAGCCCTCGCTCTGCCGGTGAAGCCGTGCAAAGGGCAGCACCGGCAGCAGGGCGAACACCGCACCCATGGGGCAGAGGAACTGACAAAAGAACCGGGGCTGCACTGCCATGCCCAGCAAAATAAGCACAAGCAGCGCGATGCCTACGCCAAAGCCCTCCGGCGGCAGACGCAGTGCCGTCAGGCGGGAAAACACCTCCCACGGGCTTGCGCCGGTCAGCAGCTTTTCCTGCCGGGTCACATACAGCGCCACCAGTCCTGCCAGCAGCAGATATTTGACCTTCTGTCCCCAAAGCACCGCCCGCTCCGGCAGACGGAGCGGCTTTTTGCGGTGGAACAGCTTTTTCTGGACAAGCCCGGATAGTGCCCAGACGGCATCGCCCAAGCTGCCAAAGGCGCAGGCGTACCCGCAGAAAAACCGGTCGAACAGCAACGTGAAACCGCACAGCCCCAGCAGGGAAAGCGTGAAGCTGTCTGCCGAGAGCACCTCGCCCGCACCGATGTGCAGGAAGAGCTGCTTTACCCCGGAAAACCCGGCCACGAATGCGCCCGGCATGGACACAAAGAAGAACAGCTGCACCCCGGCGCGCAGCCATGTACGGCGCTTTTTGTCCCGCTGACGCTGCTGCGCCGCCGTCAAAGGCTTTGTCTGTGTTTTTTCCATCATCCTGCAGCCTTTCCCAGTGCGGCCTCTACTGCACCGATGAGCCCTTCTGCCGTGAGGGTAGCACCGGAAACGGTATCCACCTCAGCAGACTGCACTGCCAGCATCTCGTCCAGCAAAGGCAGCGCCTGTTTATAGTAGGGCTTGTCCTCACCGGAAGCGTCCAGCACCGCAATGTCGGTCATTTTTCCGTTCTGGATAGTCACCGACACCCGGATGATATCGCCAAAACCAAAGGCGCTGCCCTCATAGGTGCCGTCCCGGTAGCCGCTCTGGCTCTGCTCTGCCTCTGCAGCGCTCTGCGCTTGCAAAACGGAAGCATTGTAGGCTTCCACCTCGGCAATCTCCTGCTTGCGCTGGCTTACCGCCGCAGCCCGGACCAGCGCCACCTGCTGGTACTGCCACAGTACCCCCAAAATCAGCAGCAGGTTCACCGCCCGGAGGAGAAAATTCTTGTATTTCATTCCGCTGCTCCTTCCGTTTCGGGTTCGGTTTCTTCCGGCGGCAGCGCCGCCTCGGATGTCGGCAGCACCTCCGCAGAAGATGCCAGTTCCGGTTCAGAATCGTCCGGTGTTTCTGCCGGGAAAAGCTGCTGCCATACTTCCTTGAGCCACGCAGGAACGGCGCTCTTTTCCTCCGGCTGCACCACCTCCACGGTGGGCGCAGTGACCGGCGTTTCCTCGGGTTCTGCCGCTTCGGACGGTGCGGCTTCTTCTACCACTTCTTCCGAGGCTGCCTGCCCCGGGTCGGCTTCCACCGCATTCAATATCCCGAAATCATAAATACGCTCCAGTTTATGGCGCAAATGGCGCACCTGTACATCCGTGCCGGAGGCCATGTCGAGCACGTGCCGCAATGTGAGTGCCTCGTCTTCGGTGAAATGGACTAACTGGGTGATTTCCTTAAAGAAAGGCGATGACTTGTCGAGACGGTAAACGTTACCCTGCTTGACCACCTCGAAACCGATGTCGCGGAACAGTTCCAGATAACGATACAACGTGCGGCGGCTCATGTCCAGCTTGCGGCACAATTCCTCCAGGGAATATTCACGGTTTTGCGTGAGCAGCACCATCAGCCTCAACTGCCGTTCAAAAATACCCAGTTCCATCGGTCATCGCCCTTTCGTCTCGTCGGGAGCAAAGAGTTCCATCTGTCCGTCTCCCAACAGGTTATAACTCATCCGGTGATAGGGCGTCACGCCATGGCGTCGGATGGCTTCACGGTGCGCCTTGGCCGGATAACCTTTGTTGGAATCCCAACGGTACACAGGATATTCCTCATGCAAGCGAAGCATGTAATCGTCACGGTAAGTCTTGGCCAAAATGGAAGCGGCGGCAATGCTCATATATTTCCCGTCGCCTTTCACTACGGTGGTATGCGGCAAGTCCCGGTAAGGCTTGAAG
>OHSE01000493.1_pt1 | contig 12231 bp, 10 predicted proteins | sample 1578531 | NCBI WGS metagenome assembly OHSE01 (sample SAMEA3879541, study PRJEB24766) | human gut metagenome | biome: human-associated habitat; feature: feces | place: USA | collected 1985/1987
CTTTGTCGCGCAGGAAAACTACGACGACAACCTCGCGGTGGTCAACGGACACTCCTTCAAGGAAAAAAAGAGCGGCAACACCAATCTTGCAATCCTTTGCTCCCACAATTTTTCCGAGCCATTCAACCAGCCCATAGAATACGCGAAAAAAATAGGAGAGCTGACCAATATGCTCGGCAGCGGCAAAATTTTGGTTCAGCGGTACGGCGACATAATGGACGGAAAGCGCACATGGCAAAAGGAGCTTGAACGCAGCAACGTGCGCCCCACCCTCGCGGACGCGGTGGCGGGCGACATAACGGCAGCCATGCCCTATCGAGCAATGATTTCGATATTGAATTTTATCAAAGACGCGGATATCGTAGTGCCCGGCTTTGCCAGCAACGAAACGCTGCTGTATTCTCCCGAATTGAAATTTTATTCAAACAAAATCGATATGAACGAAAGGTTGGAAACGTCGGTTAAAAACCTGCACTGCCTTGGAGACAGCTCGGGTTGGACGCGCGGACTGATGATGGCGTCCGTCATGGGCGTGCTGCTCGCCCGCGTGATTTCCTGAAATCTTTGAAAGAAAAAGCCTCCTCCCGTCGGGAGGAGGCTTTAAATTTGCTCAGACTATTTCAAAAGATACGGCGCAGTCTATATTTATGCCGTCGAAAAGATAAATTTTTATGCTCACGAAATAGGTCTTGCCCTCCTCTGTCTCATAGCACCAGCTTTGCGGATTGTCGTAATCGGAGAGTACAACGTACTCCACGCCCGACACGTCGTCTGTCTGCAAATAAAATTCGTCGCTTGTCAAACCGTCGTACAACAGATTGAGACTGCCGCTTCGCGGCGCGGTAAAGCGGAAATAGACCGCCCTGCCGTTTTTAAACGTCACGTCGAGAGCTTCGCCGTTTGCGTCAAGCTCGAAGTCTCTGCCCCATGCCTTGCCGTCCTGCACCCTTTGCTCGCCGAAGCGCGCGTAGAGGATTATTGTATCTTGCTCGAAATAAGCGGGGAACTCCACTCTTTCGCCCCAGTCGCCGTCCGCGCTTCCGTCGCTGAGATACCAGCCCTGAAAATATCCCGAACCCTCGCACGTCGGCTCGGTTTTAACCAATGAGTCGGTAAATACGGCAACGGTTTCGCCGTCTTTTTTAAGGGTATAGGCAGTGTCGGAAATCTCCGATAAGTCAATTGCCTCCGCATACGCGGGAGCGTAAAGATAAAATTCGGAGTAATACGAGGCGATTGCATTTTGCGGCACGACGAATTCGCACAGAAGAATAGCCTCCCACGTCATACTGTCGTAGCTCGAAGCAAAAACGCTGTATGTACCGTTGTGGCTGCCGCCAAGAAACGGAGCTATTTCCCCCTCGAAAATAACCTTATTGAGATTGGGCGCGCCGAAAAAAGCGGACTGACCAAGCATTTCGACGTTGCCCTTAAATGTAATTTCCTTCAACGCGTGCGCGTTGTAAAACGCCGACTGTCCCACCTTTTTTACATTGCTGCCTATTACAAGCGTTTCAAGAAACGCGGTTACTTCGCAGGAGTAACCCTCTATTGCCGCAACTCCCTCCGGCACGGTATAGGAAGTTGCCGCTTTCCGCGACGGATAGCACACAAGCGTGGTCATATCCTTTGTGTAGAGCACTCCCTCATCCGCAACATAGACCTCGTTTCCGTCTTCGACCGACAGAGAAACCAAATATTCGTTAAGGAACGCAGAAAAACCTATGTACGTAACCGAAGCGGGAATTTCAAACTCAGAAAGCGCGGTAACGTAAAAAGTGTTTGCGCCTATGTATTCGAGCGAGGGCGTCCCCCTGAACTCAACTTCGCTCAGATTTTCGCAGCCGTTAAACACCCCCTTTGCGGTACCCATAAGCTGCACTTCTCCGAAAACGGAGGTATCGCTGCGCAAGGATACAAGAGTCGAGGGCAAAAGTACGTATTTTAATGAACTGCCGAGAAAGGCGCTGAACGTTCCGCCGTAAAGCTCGGTGATTCCCTCGGGCAGGGTTACGGTTTCCAGATTTTTCAGTTCTGCAAAGGCAAAGGGCGAAATATACGTCACGCCCTCGGGCACGTCGAATTGAACTGCGGATGAGTTTTGAGCGTAAACAAGCAGTCTGTCGCCGTTTTTGCCGAGATATTGCGGCCCGCTCCCCTTTTCGACAATGCAGTCGTCCTTGATTGCGTAAAAATCGTTTTCATCCGCGCCGAGCATGGACACCGAAGTAAAAATATAATCATTTCCCGAATTGGTAAAAGCCGCTTCCCCTATGTAACGCACTGTCTTGTCGATTTTCAAATTGCGTATGTTGCAGTCCTGAAACGCGCAGTCACCTATTTTTTCGATTCCTTTCAGCACAAGATTTTCCAAAGTCGCAAAGCCCAAGGACTCGAATGTTTCTTCGTCCCACAAAGAGCCGCAGCACGAGCGGAAAAACGCTCCGTTAAGGTTGAAATCGCCTCCGTCCTCGTAGTCGTATTTTTCCGCAAATATTTTTCCCTGCTCTGAATCGACGCCTGAAATTTCTTTTACGCCCTTTTCAAAAACCAAATCGGTTATGTAAGGACATTGAAAAAAAGCGCCCCACTCTATCGCGTCTATATGCCCCTTGAAGGTTAGCCCCGTGATCGACTCGTTTCTGACAAAAGCGTATGCCTTGACCCGCGTGACGGTTTCAGGGAAAACAATGTCGCCGGACGCGGTCGAACTGCCGACGTAAACCGCGGTCTTGTCGACGTCATAAATTATTCCGTCCTCCTGCACGTAATTGACGTTGTCGCCCTTCAAAACGTACTCAATCGCCGTCGAAGTTCCGAAAGGCATGATTCCCCAATCGAGCAGCGTGTCGGGCAGAGTCACTTTGCTCAGATTGTAACCGGAAAAACTCGCAAGTCCAAGTTTTTTTACTCCGTTTTCCAGCGTAACGTTTTTGAGCATATAACAATTTCGGCAGGCTCCCGACTCTATCGTTTCGTAGCTTGACGGTATATACAAATCCGTAAGCGTCATTTTTCTTCAATCTCGTGACGGGAAGTCCGCGATACGTGTCGGGTAAAGCCGTCTTTGCGGGAACAGAACCCGTTGTTAAGCCCGCAAGGGAGTATGAAACCTTATCCTCGTTGAGGGAAAATTTGAAATAAAAATCGTCCGTCGGCACATATTTGTAAATCGCGCTCGCCGTCACATCCTCTTTTACGTCGGTTATGGATTTGTCCCAACCGATTACGTCAAAGCACCAGCTGTTTTCACAGGACTCCTGTACGAGCACGTCGTTTGGCGCCACCGAGCCGTTGTAAGGCACTTCCACCTTCTCTATCAGTTCGCCTTCACCGTTGAGCAGCGTGACGGTGAGCACCTTGTAGCGCCAGCTTGCCGAAAAAACGAGGTTGCAAAGCGCGTTCTGCGTGTCAAACTCCGCACCCGCATCGTAAAGCGCGCTGCCGTCGCTCCAGCCCAAAAACTCGTACCCCACTCTCACAGGCTCGGCAGGCAGCACGAGGTTTCCTTGCCGCGTGAACGTCGCCTGCGGAGGATTTTTACAGTCGGGATAATTCAGGTCGAACCGCGCCGTGTACTCGGCGTTCATATACTTGGGATAAAGCGTAATGTCGTCTTCCACTGTCTGCGAAAAATCAAATTTAATCGTCAAACCGCTGTCAACGTACCACCCCTCGACATAAACGCCCTCCGCGCTTTCGACGTATGGCGGAAATGCTTTTTTGTCGTCGTTTACCGTTACGACAATGCTTTCGGTTTCGTCCAATTTAAACGTCACCGACGCTTTTGAAGGCGCGCAGGCGCACAATACAAGCAGGCAAGCGGCAGCCGCCGCAAAAAGCAGCAATAATCGTCTCAATCGTTTCATAATTTACCTCCGCAAAAATTTTCCGTGCGGCACAACAACTTAAAATTGCCGCACTCTGCGGTAATTATAACCGCATAGTGCGGCAATTGTCAAATGATTTAACACAATTTTGCCAAAAAATTTTGCATCTCTATTTGACAAACAAACAATTAAATTTTAAAATACAAAATGGAAGAACAAGAATGGATATAAACGGCGTAAAAGAATACGGAAAACTGATGGATAAAATGCAGGTGGCATACACCAATCTGGTCGCTACAATGGAGTGGGAGCTGTTTCGGCGCGGAGCTTATTCGGGTTTTTTGGACGATATTTACATGAGAAAGGTCTCCGCAATACTCGACCGGCAAAGCCCCCTCCCCACGCATGTTCTTGCGGAGAAAGCGCACATTTCACCCAAATGTATTCATCGAACCTTGAAAAAACTCGAAGAAAAAGGTCTTATAGAGCGCTCCAAACAGGAGGGCAACAAAAAAACGCAATATATTTCGCTGACGGAATCTGCCAAAAAAGATATGAAAACGCACAGCGAAAATTCGCAGGAAATTATGCAAAGCATTTTCAACGGCGCGTTAAGCGAAAACGAGAGAATGCAGATGCTCACGGCGACGGAAACGCTGCTGAATATTTTTGAAAAATGTTGCGCTTTTGCCGACACGGACAACAAACCCGTTCAGCCTGCGCACGTGCATTTTTCCTATGACCTGACGCAGCACGTCCTGTCAAGCAAAACTTCGCCGTTTGCCCACCGCAAAAACAAAAAAACGCCTTGACGGGTGTAGATAAAGATTTTAAAAAAGCGTAACCATTACCGCAATTCCGATAGGGAATTTTGGTAAAGGGCGCCCTTTGAAAAAGAGAGCAGGCGTGGCGTGAAAGCCACGCCTTTTCTCATGTCTTATGTTATGCCCGCATCAGCGGGCTGTTTTTAACAGCTCAAACCGTCGTACTCATCGTCGTCGAGAAAGTCGGGAAACTCCACCGCACCTATAAAGTTATACACGATTTCGATTTCCTGCCTGTAATGCCCGTTCTCTTTCCGCTTTTCGTGTACGATTATCCTGTCCACAAACGAGCGTATGATTTCGGGCGTCAGTTCTTCGATGCTGCTGTACTTCTCCACCAAACACAGAAAATCGAGTATTTCGTCTTTCTCTTTTTTGTCCTTCTCGATTTCCGCTTTCAGCATTTGCGCTTTCTCTGTCAGATCTGCCTGTTCGGTTTCGTATGTATCGCTCAGTTTCAGATACCTCTCTTCCGACAGTATCCCCGCTACTTTGTCCTCATAAAGGCTTTGAATGATTTTATCCAACGCCTTTATGCGTTCTTCCGCAGCAGAGAGTTTCCGCAGGTTTTCCTTTATTTCCTGTTTCGTCTTGACCTCGGAATTTTCCTCCAACATCCGTAAAAACTCTTCCTTTTGCGATTGCGCGAACCGTAGTGTCCGTTTCAAATCGTCTAAAAGCAATGTTTCCACGGCTTTGACCGTAATCTGATGCGAAGTACAGAGATTTTTCTTCTTTTTCCGATAGGTAGAGCAGTTGAAGTATTCTGCTTGTTTCATCGTAGTGCAGCGGCACAGATACATTCTTTTTCCACAGTCCGCACAGTAGACCATACCCGACAGCGAGCTCATCTCGCCCATTCGTGAGGGCCTCCGTTTACATTGCCGTATCTTCTGTACGGAGTCGAAGGTCTGCCTGTCGATGATGACTTCCTGCGTATTCTCGAAGATAAGCCAATCCTCTTGCGGAAGTTTGATACGCTTTTTGGATTTATACGACTTCTTATAGGTCTTGAAATTTACCGTACAGCCCGTGTATTCCACGTTTTCGAGTATTCTTGCGACGGACTTCTGATCCCATATCTCCGAGCCTTCCCGTATCTTCAATGACGTAGGCAACCCGTGCTTATGGAAGTACACAACGGGTGTATCGATTTTCCGTTCCGTCAATATCCGCGCGATCTGCGTAGGCCCGTAGCCGTTCATGCACAGTGAGAATATCTCGCGTACCGTTTCCGCGCCGCGCTCGTCTATTACCCATTTCTCTTTATCGTTCGGGTCTTTCTTATAGCCGAGCGGCGGATGCGTTGCGAGGTGCTTGCCCGCATTGCCTTTTGCCTTCATGACAGCTTTGATTTTCTTGGAGCAGTCCTTCGCATACATCTCGTTCAGGATATTCTTGAACGGCGTGATGTCGTCGTCGGGATTGGTTTCGCTGTCCACTTGGTCGTACACGGCGATGAACCGCACGTCCGCTTCCGCAAAGTAGTATTTAGTATAGTAACCCACGAGAATGTGGTCGCGCCCGAACCTCGACATATCTTTGACGATGACGGTGGAAACTTTTCCCTCGTCTATATCGCGTATCATTCTTTGAAAGTCGGGGCGGTCGAAGTTACTGCCCGAATACCCGTCGTCCACATAGAACCTTACGTTGCGCAGCTTGTGTTCGTCGGCGTACTGTTTTAAGAGCATCTTTTGGTTGCGGATACTGTTGCTGTCGCCCTGCAAATCGTCGTCGCAGGACAGCCTGCAATACAGTGCAGTCCATTGTTCTTCGGTTGTTCTTGCCTTCTTATATTTCATTGTCGATTGCAAATTCATTGTTTATAACCTCCCGAATTGCAACCTTCAAGCGATTGAGTTGTTGAGAACTGCCGAGAATTTCTCTCGATCAGCCGTTTTGTGATGTCGAACGCCGTTGCTTTGGCGTTCTTGTTATTGCGGGAGATGACGGTATAGACCGTATTCCCGATGACCTGTTCGCGGTACTTGAATATAGTACCGTCCTGTTCCTCGCTGTAATATACGCGAGGGTCTGCCGTTAAAGTGATATTCTTATTCGTTTTCCATTTTCTCCTTATTCGAAGCCGAGGCACTTCTTATATTTTTCCCCGCTCGACAAGGAAGAGGGCTTCATTCGGCTTTGTCCTTCTTATTCCCGGCGGCTTCCTCTTTCAATAATTTATACCCCGCCTCTATCAACCGGACTTTCGTATAGCCGTTCTCTTTCAAAAATGCGTTGACTTCCTCCGCGAATTTACGCGATACGCTCGTTCCCCATACAAGGTACTTTTCCTTTCTCTCTTCCTTGTGCCGTTCCTCGTAATTCTTGTCTATCTCCGCTTTTGTCTTTGCCATATTCCCTCCGAAAATATTATCGTATTAACATTCTATTTTTCTATTATACTTCTTTCGGAGAGCGATGTCAACGGGAAAGGGAGAACTTTATTCAGTTTTTATTTGCCGCCGCGGTCGTAGCCGTGGCTGTTCTCTTTATAATAGGGCGTTGTTTTCTTCTCCCTCGATTTATGCAACAGCGTTCTGAACTCGTCGGGATAGGCGGAGAGTATGTCGCTGACCATTTTATAGACGCTCTCTTTGCTTTTGTTCGCCCGTTCCGATTCTTGATACAACTCGAACAGATCGGCGCGGTCATGATCGCTGATGTCTTTCGCCTGCCGCAGGGCGGCGTTTTCCGCGCGCAGCACTCGGATTTCTTCCTCGGCTTGTTTCCGTTTCTTCGGCGTGGGTTTGGTTTTTTCTTCTTCCACCGATTGTATCACGCCGTTCAGATATTCCTGCGCCTGCTGTTTGGTTTCCGCCGCCGTTTGTTCCGCCTGCGATACAATGCTGTCCGCCTGTAATTTCGCCGCCTGTGCTTTGCCGTCCGCCTCGGAGATAATGTTTTTCGCTTCGTTCCGTGCGGATTCCAAAATCTTCTGCGCCTTATACTCGGCTACCGACTTGTGCTTTGCCTGGCTGCCCGGCTTGCCGCGCTCCAAATTCCATTTCTTCCCGACCTTCTCCCAAAAGTCCGATTGCAGTTCCCGCAGGGTTTTGGGCGTGAACAGTTCTTTTGCGCATAACCTGCGGTCAACGATGGGAACGAGATTCAGGTGCATATGCGGTGTGGTTTCGTCCATGTGGACGACCGCAGAGATGATATTTTCTTCCCCGTACCGTTCGGCAAAGTATTCCGTCGCGTCCTCAAAAAACCGCCGTTGCTGCGACAGTATTAGCCGATTGAAAAATTCTCCGTCCGACGAGATGACGAACGCGCCCATGAGTACGGCGTCTTTACGAACTTTCCGTTTTAAGGGCAGCGTTGCGATCCGTCCGTTGATGTAATCCATGTAACGCTCCGACCGATGAACGGTGTGATAGTTTCTTCGCGTTCTCGACAGGTCGATGTTCGGGTTATCGGGCGTGTAGCTTTCGTCGCGCTCGTTTTCCAACTCGATGGGCGTCACGTTATCCTTTTTCTCATTTGATATTTTCTGTAAGTTACAAACTAAATACGATATGGCTGTTTCCTCCGAAATATTTTTCTTTTTCTGTTAAAAGCCCCCTGCAAGGGCGAACGGAACTTATGGAGCGAAGCGCAATAAGTATAGTGAGCTATACTTATCGCAGATAAGGAGAGATTCTCTCAAATTTTGCTCCCCGTTTGCTTGCAAGAGAGGGGCTTGCATTTTTACTGTTGATTGCTGTATGCTTGGTAGCTTGCTTGCCTGATTACGGCGGTCTGATTGTCGTTTGATTGCTCATTTGTTCCTCCGAGTTTTTATTTTTCTATCTTTAATCCACACCGAAAGGGGCGGACATTGATACCCGAAAAAGGGTGCAAAAAAGCCGCTGACAGCTCTTCGCGTATCACCGACCTTAACCGTATTTAGCAACTTTGCATTGCTCTATGGTGGTTAGCCATTCTATTGTGATGCCGGCTGTTGAATACGCTTTCGCGCCCCGACACCAAAAATTGTACGCTTAAAAAACCCCGTCACGGCACGTCTTAAAACACACGATAACAACGGCTTTCCTCTTAAAAAATGGTACTTTTATAAAAGCCTGTCATCGCGCGTCTTTTTCGGGCAATGGAATATAACGGCTTTTCCGGAAAAATCGTATCACAAAAAAGCCCCTCATCGCCCGACGAAAAACGAAAACCAAACAAAGGCTTTCTGCATTCAAAAATTTGTACGCTTAAAAAGCCCTGTCTTGGCTCGTTTTTCAGACGGCTCGGGTGCAGCGCAGTTTGCGCTGAAACATAGCGGAGAACTTCTCTCTCCGCGGCGCAATCCTATTATGCGCCCACTCTCCCATAAGGGGAGTGCGCCGTACTAATTTCAAAGCACGGCAAAAGAGTACAGGCTATATCTCCACCTGTACTCTTCCATTATACCATATCCATTTCGTTTTGTCAATAAAATACAAACAAATGTTTGTATTTTATAATTTTTGAAGTACCTCTTTATTTTTCAAAGCGTTTTTTTAACACTCTATAATGGTTTTCGTTCGACTTATCCCCGTTATTATCAGGGAATAAACAGTACGGCAAACTGTCCGTATTTCTATGTTTAATAACGCATTTACAACATTGCCCGTGGTTAGGGCAGGAAACTTTCGGACAAATACATTCTTGTACGTTGGGGCAATTCATTTTATAATCTGTCCTTAATCAATTTTTCGATTTGTTCCACGGAAAGCATACGCCCCGTTGAAACAACTTTGCCGTCAATAACAAGTGCAGGGGTAGCCATTACACCGTATTTCATGATTTCAGCCATATCTCCGATATTGACAACAGGTTCAGTTATTCCGCAATTTTTTGCGGCTACAACTGCGTTTTCATGGTTCTTCTGCGATTTTTTACAGCAATTTCCTAATGTGATAATATTCATTTTCTATCCTCCTAAATAAATAAAAAGTTCAAAGCGTTAAAGATATATCCGATAGCGATAATTCCGACAACAACTATGAAAATAAACCAAAAGAGCAATTTCGGTTTAACGGCTTTTGCCAACATTATCATTGACGGCAAAGACAGAGCGGTAACGCTCATCATAAAAGAAAGTATCGTGCCAACACCAACGCCCTTGAAAAATAACGCTTCGGCAACAGGTATTGTTCCAAAAATGTCCGCATACATAGGCGCTCCGACAATACTTGCAACAAGCACACTATACCATTTATCCTCGCCAAGCACCATTTGTATCCATTCCGTAGGAATGAAGTTGTGAATAGCCGCGCCTATGCCCACACCAATCAAAATATATATCCAAACTTTTTTAAGAGTAGATAGCATTTGGTCTTTTGCATAAATCAAGCGATCTTTCCTCGTCAGTTCAACGCCGTCAACTTCGGCAATATCTCCTTCAAGTAAAAAATCTCGAACATTTTTACCGACGCCTGTTTTTTCTATGATAGTTCCGCCGACAATGGCAAGCAATAGTCCAACAACTACATACGATATTGCAATCGGGAAACCGAATACACTTACCAACAGTATAAATGCGCCCAAATCGACGAGTGGGCTTGAAATAAGAAAACTGAAAGTCACACCGCTTGATATGCCCGCCCTTGTAAAACCCATAAAAATAGGAATAGAGGAACAGGAACAAAACGGCGTAACAGTTCCGAGCAACGCGCCGACGGCGTTTGCGCCTATGCCGTGAAATTTTCCAAGTATTTTTTTTGTACGCTCAGGCGGGAAATAACTCTGTATATAAGAGATAAGGAAAATAAGCAAGCATAACAATACGATAATTTTGATTGTATCGTAAATAAAGAATTGTATAGCCCCGCCCCAGCGCGTTGCCATAAATTCCGCGCCGAACATTCCGGTAAACGCCATGCCGAGCAAAGTGTTCAGCCATTGCATACCCAAAATCTGGTCTGTTATAAAGCTACCTAATACTTCTATGCCGTGTACCCCGTCAATAATTGCGGCAATTCCGATCGCAAGTCCTATGCCGATAAGTACACCAAAGAAAATCAGTAATTTTTTATGACGCTTAAACCATGATTGCTTGCTTGCGTTTTCTATTTCGTTGTGTTTTGATAAAATCTTTTCGTTTTCTTCCATAAATCCTCCTATAATATTGACAATTATCTATATGAAAGACAAAAATTTTTTCGGACTATCTTTTTTCTCGCATACATTTTGTATCGCCTAAAAAGGAAAGCAAGCCCTGCAACTTTTCGCAGTCAATCGTGTAATATGTCCATTTCCAGTCTTTTTCTGCTTTTACAAGACCGCAATCGCATAACACTTTCATATGGTGCGAAAGAGTAGGTTGCGTAATATTGAGTTGTTCAAGAATTTTACACCCGCAAAGTGTACCATTGCGCAACATTTCAAAAATATGCAAGCGCGTACTCTCGCCCAACGCTTTCAGTATTTCAATATAATCGGCAAACTCCATAGTGCGCCCTCACATTGATTATTGTCTATGTTATTATATGCGATTTTATATAAAATTGTCAAGCAAATTTTGCAACTTATTAAAATAACGAGTTGCATTTAGAATTTTTGAAAATCTCTCACAAAAAAAGCAATCTATCGTTTCCGAAAGATCGCTCTTTTTCTCGCTTGAAAGTGCAATTCCTTTATGAATTTTATTTTGATTTTATTCCCTATGGGAATTGCGCTTTTCGGAGAGCTTTCGATGGTTTGTTATTTCTTCTTGTTCTTGGTTGGATCCACAATGTGAATCAGCTGAATAACGAAGGCAAGAACAATCAGAACCGCAAATACGATAACCATGTTGGTGAGACAAATGGACAGCGGGCTTGGAGATGCCATGTATGAATCCACCTTTCTTTTTATACAGTCTCGAGGGAAAGGGAGATCCCTGTCCCGTCAGAAAACGGGACAGAGAAGACTCTGTTTCCCATAAGGCAAAACCTTTCCGGATAGATTATCCCGGGAAGAATGGCCAGAAAATCGGGATAATGATAACGCTTGCAATGAAGGTAATAATGCAGAGCGGTACGCCGACTTTGACATAGTCATTGAAAGAGAATCCGCCAGGTCCGAGGACCAGGGTGTTTGGCGGAGTAGCCATTGGTGTTGCAAATGCCATGGATGCTGCGATACCGATGGACATCAGTACCGGTTTCGGATCAGCACCGATGGACTGAGCAATGGAAATACCAATTGGTGCAAGCAGAGCTGCAGATGCAGTGTTACTCATGAACTGGGTCAGTACGTTGGAAATCAGGTACAGTACAGCGCAGAGAACGATGGGGTTCGGGTTCTCGCCCATCATGCCTACGACAGTGTCGGCAATCAGTTTGCCTGCGCCAGTCTTATCCATAGCGGTAGCTACGGAAAGCATGCCGGCGAAGAGGAAAATGGTTACCCAGTCGATACCTGCATAAGCTTCCTTTTCTTTCAGGCAGCCGGTGATGACGCAGAGAATAGCGCCGGTTACAGCGGCAGTCTGGAGCGGAACGGTCTTGAGGTTCAGAGCCATAGCAGCAACTACGCCCAGAAGAATGAGACCGGAAATCCACATTTTTGTCTTGCTCTTCGGAGCATCGTCATCGCCTGCGCCAGCTTCTTTCTTAGCT
>OHSE01000509.1_pt1 | contig 11905 bp, 9 predicted proteins | sample 1578531 | NCBI WGS metagenome assembly OHSE01 (sample SAMEA3879541, study PRJEB24766) | human gut metagenome | biome: human-associated habitat; feature: feces | place: USA | collected 1985/1987
AAGTCGAGATGAAGGACAAGAAGCTGCGCATTGAGGATGCTCTGAACGCCACCAAGGCAGCTGTGCAGGAAGGCGTTGTGGCTGGCGGCGGTACCGCTCCCATCAATGCCATCCCCGCTGTGCGCGCCCTGTGCGACACGCTGGAGGGTGACGAGCGCACCGGTGCCAAGATCGTGCTGAAGGCTCTGGAGGCTCCTCTGCGCCAGATCGCCAAGAACGCCGGTCTGGAGGGCAGCGTCATCATCGACAAGATCATCTCTGCCAACAAGCCCAACTACGGCTTCGATGCCCAGAACGAGGTCTTTGTCGAGGATATGATCGCCGCTGGCATCGTGGACCCGACCAAGGTCACTCGTTCCGCTCTGGAGAACGCAGCTTCCGTCGCTGAGATGGTGCTGACCACCGAGAGCCTTGTTGCTGACCTGCCGGAACCCCCGGCTCCCGCCGCACCTGCCGGCGGTGACATGGGCGGCATGTACTAATAGCTGCCAAAAAACCGCATGAATCCTTGATTTTTGGAGCGCGCAAAAGCGGATTTACGCCAAACTTACGCCACTTACGCCAAAAATCAAAGCGCATTATAGGGTAACAGAAATCGGCACTCGCTGAAAAGCGGGTGCCGATTTTTTGCGTCTGGAAGTATTGAAGAATCGTGAGCCTGCTGGTGGATTATGCGAGCGGCAGGCTGTCAGCGGCTTTATTGTTGCTGTATTATATTCAGGGCAACTATGCAGCGATTTACGACAAACCGCTGTTTGATGCCCCCTTTGTGCCGCTGAAGGAGAGCGCTCTGCCGCTTACCCCGGAGGCCAAAGAGGTGGTAGACCGGGTGCTGGATACCTTTGGTATGTACAGCGGAAAGGTTCTGGAAAGCATCACCCACAAAGAAGCCCCTTGGCTGGATGCCCGGAAGGGATTTCTGCCGGATGAAACTTCTCATGCAGAGATTTCGCTGGATGCGATGAAGGAGTACTTCAAAAAGGTGGATGAGAAGTATAATATTCGGATGGAAGATGGACTAAAAAGTTATATCAGAATGATGTTATAAAATGAAAATAACAAACGCACTGTGCAGATGAGTGTACAGTGCATTTGTTGTAAAGAAAATCAATCCTTTTTATAATTTTCATTGTAGAGCAAGTATAGCTTGTGCATAAGTGTGAGAATGTTAAAGGAAAATAGGTAAAAAATCCAATAAATTACCGTTCGTAAAATTTCCTGAAGTGTTCCACCTATTGACTCAATTATAAAAATCAAGATAAGGTCAACGAATCCAATTAAAACTTCAAATATGCCTATTCGGACAATATCACGTATAATGACAATTTTTTCATTATGGGACTGATCTTTGTTCTCTAGTGATTGAATGCTGTCACCACGACCAATAGCCATGGACATGATATCCATCATTGCTGCAACCAATAATGTTAAGATGACACCTACTTGAGTGTATTCTTGCGATGGATCTAATGGGACTTTTAATATAGTTATCACTGTAATGATGGTAACAAGAGCTAACAAATATATAAGATCCCATATATTGGGAAAGACCAATATATAATCTTTGATAATTCCTCGTATATGCAATAGTTTTGGCAGTAGAGTTTTAGAATGCCCTAAAATAGCATGAAGCACCATAATAATGATTAGAACAATAAACAATATAGTGGCTACACTATCCGTAGTTAAAGAAAATACTTTAGTCAACACAATCACCTCCTTACAAAATATGAGCTATGAGTTATAGAGGCATATGATGATCCTCAAAAATGCGTTTGAACTCCTCAAGCATTCTTGCATCGGAAGTATAACCGTCTGCACCGACAACGGAAGGGTCTAATACTTCTCGAATGCCTCCTGACAATAATCTGTTAACGGTAAAAATACGACTGCCACGTGGGCCTTTAACTTTGAACTGGATTTTTTCAGGGTCAAATCCATCAAGTTCAGGAGAACGTTCGACGGCTTCGGTGTCGTGTGGGAAAGCACGGTGGAAAACATCTCTAATCATCCGGAGTGGAGCTTGCGGGCGATTTTTAGAGAACTTGAATATTCTAACTTCTTCTGAATAGTCTGGAAGAAGTCCGTTTTCATCTGCAACAGCTTTTTTTGCAATGCGAACTTCTTCCCAAAGATTGCGCTCAATAAAAGCTTTAAGAGCCTCCGAATCAGGCGTTTCGACAGAATCTACCGTATGATTTTTTCCGTCAATGGACTTCAAAAGTTTTTTCAGCCATTTGCGCATCACGTCAGCAACACTTTTATGGCCTAATGACTCCGTCAGCATAATAGCAGTTGTTGTACCGGGATGGCTTACAAATGCTATGAAGACATGGAATCGCTGACTCAAGACATCTTCCGGATGAACCTGAATATCGCCTGTTGATTGGTGAAGTTCAGCGCGCATACCATTTTCGCCGTAGGCAATCGTGAAAAAGATATAACGGTAAAGTTCAGTATTACCGTTCCGTTCTACTCCATAAACAACGCTTTCTCCTCTATGAAAGCCTCCATCAAAAGGAATGAGGCGTGCTTTTTTAGCGTTGGTGGAAGGATGAGTTTGATTTTCTGGAATATCTTGTGGATTGGTATCAGCGGCTGTTCCGTCACCGAATCTTTGAGCGTTAGCATCAAATTCGACTTGTGCAGTAATTCTATCTTTTAGGAGGTCGAGCAAATCGTTGTGCTCTTCGACGGGATTTTTCCAGAAGAGAGGATGGTCGTTTTTTCTAGGTGGGTAAACCTTGATCGTTGTGCTGTTTACGGATACTTCCTGCATAATTATTTCCTCCTGCTATATAGTAGCACAATCGGTGTGTTATAAATTGTACTTTGTGAGAGCGAACTCTAAAATTTGATTTTATTATACTACCAATGATGGATCTCATCAATAAAGAACGAGGCATTTGGCAATTCTGTATAGGAATCGATTCAATGTTCTGTATAAATCAACAACCGCCCAGCGACCTTACGGTCTCGCTGGACGGCTTATTTTTTGCGTTTCCACAACAGATATTCTTCGTAGCGGTGCATCTCGTTTTGTTCTTCTTTGGTCAAGCGCTGGCGCTGCTTGCGGGCTTCGTCCGAGGGGTCGATGTCGGTCAGGCCCAGCAGGTAGTCGGCGGAGGTGCCGTAGAGCTTGCAGATGGCAAGCAGCACATTGCTGAAGGGGTAGCTCTTTCCCTGTTCCCACGCACGGATAGACCAAACGGAGATACCAAGTTTGTCCGCAAGGGTCTGCTGTGTGTCATCATTCAGTTTGCGGAGTTCTGCCAATCGTTCCCCAAGCATAGCTTGACCACCTTTCCTTACTACTAGTATATGAATCACTCCTACTTTTGACGAAAAGTGGCTGTACAATACTAGACAAGGCGAAAAGTAGCTGTATAATACTAGTATAAGGCGAAACTAGTACAAAAATGCTACTTCCGCCGCAACGCTAAGGCAAAGCGAGGGAATCCCCGTTGGAACAACTGATCGACTTTCACGCACCGGAAGTGCAGGCGGTGCTGGATACACTTCTAAAAGACCGCTCCACCGGTAAAAACATCATCTGGGCCACCGACCCGCCGGAGGAACTGCAAACGGTAATGTACGAGCCGGTAACGGATAGATCCCAGATCACCACCCAGCAGCTCGGACTGACCCACTACGAGGTGGTGCTGCCCCGGATGATGAAGCAGACCGACACCCAGCAGCAGCGCACCCGCAAAAAAGGCGAGGTGTTCAGCCCCGCATGGGTCTGCAACAAGATGAACAACGCACTGGACGCCGACTGGTTCGGTGGGCTGGGGGCAGGAGAGACCGCCGGGCAGTTCACGGTGGAGCTGCCCCAAGGCTGGCAGACGGTGGAAACGCCGGTGCAGTTCCCGGTCTGCGGGGGCAGGACCCCGGCATGGGTGCAGTATGTGCAGAGCCGCCGCTTGGAGGTGACCTGCGGCGAAGCTCCCTTTCTGGCGTCCCGGTACGATGCCGCCACCGGCGAGATGATCCCGGTAGCCCGGCGCATTGGCATTCTGGACCGCAAGCTGCGTGTGGTAAGCGAGAACGCCGCCACAGAGGACGAATGGCGCAAATATGCCACCCATGCGGTGCAGTCCACCTACGGCTATGAGTATCAGGGAGATAACCTTCTGCTGGCGCGGGTCAACCTGCTGCTGACCTATGCAGAGCATCTGCAAGCCCGCTGGCAGCGCAAACCCACAAAAGAAGAGTTACAGCCTATCGCCAACATCATCAGCTGGAACCTGTGGCAAATGGACGGCTTGCACCTGTCTGTGCCCGGCGGCAAGCCCCAGCCGGAGGCAGAACAGCTTGACCTCTTTTCCATGTTCGGGGCGGCAGAGCTGCAGCCGCCTACGGTATCCTGTAAAGTGAAAAACTGGCGCAAGGGCAGCCATGGAACCGCCCAGAACTTTGAAACCATTCAGGAAGGGAGTACCAGCATGAAGTTTGATTATGTCATCGGAAACCCGCCGTATCAGGATGAAACCCTTGGCGATAATGGAACGTTTGCACCGTCAGTATATAACAAGTTTCTGGATGCGTCTTATGAGATAGCAGAAAAAGTAGAGATGATTCATCCGGCACGCTTTCTGTTCAATGCTGGTTCTACGCCGAAAGCATGGAATGAAAAAATGCTGAATGACGACCATCTCAAAATTCTTTATTATGAAGCTGATAGTAGCAAAATGTTTGTGAACACAGACATTAAAGGCGGTATTGTGGTTTCGTATCGCAATATGTTAGAGCAATATGGGGCAATAGGAACATTTACACCCTATGAAGAATTAAATAGGATTCTTTGCAAAGTCAAGCCTGCAATAAAAGTACCATTGAGCACTATGATTTCAGGCAGAGGTGTATATAAACTATCCGTTGCGGCTTTGGAAGAACACCCGGAAATTGAAAGGATTCAATCAAAAGGTCATAAATACGATGTGGGGTCGGGTGCTTTTAAAATTCTGAAAGACATTGTGTTTTTTGAAGAAAAGCCCGTAGATACTAACGAATATGTTGCATTTCTCGGACTTGTAAATTTGAAAAGAGTGTATTATTGGACAAAGTTGAAGTATCAAAACCCACCCAAAAGCTTTGCGGAATATAAAGTGTTCATTCCTCAGGCAAGTGGAAGCGGAGCATTGGGCGAAGTAATGTCAAGTCCGCTTGTTGAAGCTCCCTTTGTTGGAGCAACTGAAACATTCCTTTCAATTGGTGGCTTTGAAACTCGAAGCGAAGCGGAAAACTGTCTGGCTTACATAAAGACTAAATTCGTGCGAGCAATGCTTGGAGTGTTGAAGATTACGCAAGCAAATACCCGAGAAAAATGGAAATACGTTCCCCTTCAAGACTTTACCGCCCATTCCGACATTGATTGGAGCAAGTCGGTGGCAGAGATCGACCGGCAGCTTTACCGCAAGTATGACCTGACTGCGGACGAGATCGAATTTATCGAGACCCATGTAAAGGAGATGGCATAATGGCTGGTATTACGCTGCGCACTGCCCGGCAGGTGGTGCCCATGATCTACGCCTATACCACCCCGGAAATTGCCCGGCACAACGGCTGGACGAAGATCGGCTACACCGAGCAGTCGGTGGACAAACGCCTGAAACAGCAGACCCACACCGCCGATGTGCTGTTCCACGAGGAGTGGCGGGGCAATGCCGTCTACGATGACGGCAGCGGCGAGGTGTTCACCGACCACGATTTCCACGCCTACCTCCGCAAGCTGAACGTGGAGAACGACCGCAAAAACGAGTGGTTCCATCTGGATGGGCAGCAGTCCCGGCGGTATTTTCAGGATTTCCGCATGAACCGGGGCCGGGTGCAGCTGGATGCCGCCATCGCCTACACTCTGCGGGAAGAACAGGCAAGGGCTGTCCGCGACACCAAGACCTATTACCAGAGCCACCCCGGCGGGGAATACCTCTGGAACGCCAAGCCCCGCTTTGGCAAGACCCTTTCCGTCTACGATTTCTGCAAGCAGGTGGGTGCACAGACGGTGCTTATCGTCACCAACCGCCCTGCCATCGCTAACAGCTGGTACAGCGACTATGTGCGATTTCTGGGCAGGGAGTCCGGCTATCTGTTTGTCAGCCATGTGGATGCCCTTGCCGGGCAGCCCCATGTGCTGGACGAGCAAGGCTATCTGGATGCCGCCGCACAGGGCGAGAAACTGTATAAGCGCATTGAGTTCGTCAGCTTGCAGGACATGAAAGGCTCGAAATATTTCGGCGGCGAGTACGACAAGCTGCGCCACCTGACCGAGTTGAACTGGGATGTGCTGGTCATCGACGAAGCCCATGAGGGCGTGGACACCTACAAGACCGACCTTGCCTTTGACCGTATCCGCCGCAAGTTCACGCTGCACCTGTCCGGCACGCCCTTCAAGGCGCTGGCGAACGACAAGTTTGCTGGGGATGCCATCTTCAACTGGACCTACGCCGACGAGCAGGCCGCCAAGCGGAACTGGCAGGGCGCACCGGGGCAGCAGAACCCCTACGCAAACCTCCCCATGCTCAACCTCTACACCTACCAGATGTCCGAGATCATCCGGGACGAAATTCAGCAGGGCGTGGAGATCGACGGCGAAATGCAGGAATTTGCCTTTGACCTGAACGAGTTCTTCAAGGTGAAGCCCAGCGGCAGCTTTGAGCACGAAGCTGAGGTGGACCGCTTTCTGGATGCCATGACCACCCAGAACAAATTTCCGTTTTCCACCCCGGAACTGCGTGCCGAGTTGAAGCACACCTTCTGGCTGCTGAACCGGGTGGACAGTGCCAGAGCGCTGGCGAAAAAGCTGCAGGCGCACCCGGTATTCCGGGACTATGAGGTGATCCTTGCCGCCGGTGACGGCAAGCTGGACGACACGGACGAGAACCAGAAGAGCTTTGACCGGGTAAAAGCCGCCATCGCCCATCACGAAAAGACCATCACCCTGTCGGTGGGGCAGCTGACTACCGGTGTCACCATCCCGGAGTGGTCGGCGGTGCTGATGCTCTCCAACCTGAAAAGCCCGGCGCTGTATATGCAGGCGGCGTTCCGTGCCCAGAACCCCTGCCTTTTCCACGAAAACGGCACCTTCCGCCGCAAAGAGAACGCCTATGTGTTCGATTTTGACCCCGCCCGCACCCTGCTGATCTACGAGCAGTTCGCCAACGACCTTTCGCAGGACACCGCCAGCGGCAAGGGCGACACCGAGGAACGCAAGGCACACATCCAGAATCTGCTCAACTTCTTCCCGGTCATCGGCGAGGACGAGGAAGGGGAGATGATCCCGCTGGATGCAGAAAAAGTCCTCAGCATTCCCCGCAAGATCAAGTCCAAGGAAGTGGTGCGGATGGGTTTCCAGAGCAACTTCCTGTTCCAGAACATTTCCAATGTGTTCAGTGCGCCGCAGGAGGTGCTGGACATTCTGCAAAACTTCCAGCCCATCAGCGAGGCAAAGGCAAAGCCCATCCAGATCACCCCGGACACCGGCGCAGACCTCTCCCTGAACGACAAGGGCGAGGTGGATTTGGATGAGGGCTACGTCATCGGCAAGGCGGCAGATGTATTCGGGGCGAAAATTTACGAGAGCACCCCCGCACTGGACACCGCCCTGCAAGACCTGACCGATGCCCCGGCTCCTGCCAAAGAAGAGCATCTGGAACCCCTGAAAAAAAGCATCACCAAGGAGATCATCACCCCTATGGTGGAGCAGGCAAAGCAGGAGTATGGCCGCGACCTGAAGCTGTCCGACCAGAAGCGGTTTGAGAGCACAGCCAAGGCCAAAATGGACGTGGCGGTGAACAAGGTGGTGGACAACTACCGCATCGACCAGAGCCAGCTGGAGACCCAGCGCACCCAGCAGCTGCAAAGCTGCACCACCGCCCAGCAGCGCCAGCAGGTGAACCGGGAGTTTGATGCAAAGCAGCAGCAGAGCACCGCCGCCCTGATGGAAAACCTGCAATCCACCATCCAGCAGACGGTGCAGGAGATGCAGCAGACCATCGTGCGCACTGTGGAGACCAACCAGAAGGAGCAGGAGAAAAAGGGCTACGAGGACACCGTCCGTGACCACCTCCGGGGCTTCTCCCGCACCATCCCGTCCTTCCTCATGGCCTACGGCGACGAGACCGTGACGCTGGCGAATTTTGACCGGATCATCCCGGACAAGGTCTTTCAGGAGGTCACCAGCATCACGCTGGAGCAGTTCCGCTTTTTGCGGGACGGCGGGCCGTACATCAACCAGACTACCGGACAGGAGGAGCACTTTGCAGGCCACCTGTTCGACCCGGTGGTGTTTGACGATTCGGTGAAGGAATTCCTGAACCTGAAGGTCAAGCTGGCGGATTACTTTGACGAGAGCCGCACCGAGGATATCTTCGACTACATCCAACCCCAGAAAACCAACCAGATCTTTACCCCCAAATGGGTGGTGAAAAAGATGGTGGATCTGTTGGAGCAGGAAAACCCCGGCTGCTTCGATGACCCCGGCAAGACCTTCCTGGATCCCTACATGAAGTCCGGCCTGTACATTACGGAAATCGTCAAGCGCCTTTACCGCAGCGAGAAGATGCGGCAAGCCTTCCCGGACGATAACGCCCGGCTGGAACATATCTTTGCCAAGCAGGTCTATGGGCTTGCACCGACCGAGATCATCTACCGCATTGCCATCAGCTACATTCTGGGCTTTGCAAAGGGTCACGGCATCACCGCCCACCATATCCGTCAGGCGGATACGCTGGAATTTGCCAAGGCGGGCACCATGGAAAGGGAACTGGATAAGATTTTCAGAGACTGACCAATAGAATACAGCATAAAAAACCAAAGGCGGCTGTCTGCATGGGTGCAGATGGCCGCCTTTTTGTGCTATACGATTACGAAAACGGACGAATTTGTCAGTTCTCGTTACATCGGAGCCGGACAAGCTGTCCATTCAGGACAGTTTGCCCGGAGCAAGAGTGCAGAGAGGTGCGGGTCGCCAGTGGCGATCTCAAAAGGCCGCAGGCCTTTTGAAGCACCGACCGAGCCGACAGGCGAGACCAGCCCTTTGCCCCAGTGATATGATGCTGTACGTCATATCCTACTGGGTCATATTATCTGGCGCAAAACGGCGACAGATCCAGCAGCTTCGCTGCTGCGTTCTCCCACGCCAAGCTGTTGAAACGGAGATTAGAAAAATCATTTATAGTCAGATTATTTACATATAATAAATAGGGGCAAGGAAATATTTATCGTGACCATTGACGGTTCTTTTTGCTATTTAAAAATATTTTGAAATAGCCTTGTATAAAGAGTACATGTGTGATACAATCTATTTAAAGATTGTTTGAAATAGATTGGAGCGTGATCGCTTGGCTATAAATGAAGTGTTAGCTGCTTTAGCAGACGATACACGTCGAAAAATTCTGCTAAAGTTACAGGAAGGTAAAATAAGTTCAGGAAATTTAGCAATCTCATTGGATATGACACCACAGGCGTTATCATATCATTTATCGAAGCTAAAAAAGGCAGACTTGATTTATGAAACTCGATATAAAAATTATATTTATTACGAATTGAATTTATCTATCCTTGATGAAACAATTATGTGGATCAGTAATTTGCGTGGAGGTCAACAATGAAAAAGAAAATGGTCGCTTTTTACAGTCTCATGTTTTTACCATTGGTAGTTGTCCTGATTGCCTTACAGTTCTTGCCAGAGCAAATCCCGGCTCATTATGATATGAATAATCAAGTGACACGTTGGGGTAGCAAATATGAAACACTAATTTTCCCTGTAATTACAGTTTTATTTGGCTGTTTTATGCTTGCCATGGCTAAGTTGTCCTCAAAACAAGAAGAAAATGGAAGTAATAACAAAAATGTATGTATTGTGACTGGAATAGCATCTCTTGCACTTTTCAACGCTATGACATTCTATTTTTTGTATGCTGATTTCAATTCAATTGAAAATCTGTCTTCCATTACACTTGATTTGAATCAACTTGTATTTGGACTACTTGGCGTTGCAATGATTATATTAGGTAACATTATGCCAAAACTACGAATGAACTCAGTTGTAGGACTGAGAAGCGTATGGAGTATGAAAAATGAAACAACATGGAAAAAAGGCCAACGCTTTGGAGGTATTTCATTTATCGTAAGTGGTATTATTATAATCATGGTATGCTTTTTGACGAAAGGCATTTCTTGTTTTTGGTGGACAATGAGCATCGTAGCAATTCTTTTGATTATTGACACCTACTATACCTACACATTATCAAAAAAATACTAATGCTGTAATCCGTGCCTCGTGAGATACTTTGTATCTATGAACACACTGCAAGACTGAAAAATCTTGCAGTGTGTTTTCTTATGCTCTGATATATATGTAACCAGCCCCGAAACCGGGGCTGAAAATTTCTCCGAGATAACGGATGCGGAAGCCCAGCAACTGGGCTTTCCCTTCTGATGGACAGCGGTTTCAAGCAAAACACCATAGGAATCCTGCAAAGCGTTGTCAGACCGGCGTTTGAGATGGCGGTGGAGGATGACATCATCCGCAAGAATCCATTTAAGTTCAAGCTGTCGGACGTTGTGCCGAAGGACGCTTATGTGCGCAATGCCCTGACCAGAGAACAGCAGGAGAAATATCTGCAATTCGTTCAAGACTATGGCGGCAACTATTATGATGATATCGTCATTCTTATGGGAACCGGCTTGCGTGTGAGTGAGTTGTATGGCCTGACACGAGCAGATATCGACTTTGAACGGCACTGCATCCATGTCCGGCGGCAGCTTTGCCGGACGGCTGAAAAGCCCTACTTTGTCACACCGCCGAAAACAAAAAGCGGTATCCGCAATGTTCCCATGACAGATGCCGTTTGTGCAGCGTTGCGGCGTGTAATAAAAGCCAGAGCGTCCACGAAAGTAGAAGCACTGGTGGATGGTTGCAGCGGATTTCTCTTTCTGGATAAGTCCGGGATGCCGAAGGTGGCAATGCACTTGGAAAACTATATGCGTGGCGTGCAGGGAAAGTTTGAGAAGGCGTACAGCAAACCTGTTCCGCGCATTACACCTCATGTGCTGCGACACACCTTCTGCACCAATGTCCAGCAGGCTGGACTGGATGTAAAAAGCTTGCAATACCTGATGGGACACTCCAATGCCAGTGTGACGTTGGATGTCTACACGCACAGCAGCTTTGAATCGGTTGAGAAGGCCTTTGAACAGATCGCCGGCAACCTGTGATTTTCGACGCATGAAGCGGAATTGCTTACGCCGAAACTTACGCCAATCACCCGGTAAGTGGCGTAGATTTGTGTAGAAAAGCGTGGATCGTGCAAAAAACGGAGAATCTGGAAAAATCGGCTTGTGGCCTTGATAATTCTACAAAAGTCTACGTTTCTCGATATTCGTGATTCGGCTCCAAAAGTGTGGTTTGGAAGGGCGGCATGTACTAATCCGTACCAATCTTTCTTAATAAGAAACGCCAAAGAGGCGGAACTTCTCTTCGGAGAGGTTCCGCCTCTTTTATGTATACCCCACGCCCTTACTGCCCACCCTAACCACAGGGAAAGGGGGGCGCGGGGATGTCCGGCAAACGGGTATTAGCGGTGTATGCCGCCTTGCTGCTGGGGTTTGCGGTGGTGCTGTGCCGGTTGTATCTGCTGGCGCAGCACCCCGCCTATGCTGCGCGGGCGGCAGCGCAGAGCACGGTCACTCTGCAGTTGCCCGCCCGGCGGGGCAACTTTTACGATGCGCAGGGGCGGCTGCTCACCGGTCTCGAGGAGCGTTGGCGGGTGGTGTGCTTTCCCGGGCAGGGCAATTACGACCGCCTGTATGCCTGCACCGATGCCGCTGGGCAGGCGCTTTTGTACCGCAGCCGCAGCCGCGCTGCGCCGTTTTTGCTGGAGGTAAGCTGCGACCCCGCCCG
>OHSE01000513.1_pt1 | contig 11873 bp, 14 predicted proteins | sample 1578531 | NCBI WGS metagenome assembly OHSE01 (sample SAMEA3879541, study PRJEB24766) | human gut metagenome | biome: human-associated habitat; feature: feces | place: USA | collected 1985/1987
TCCTGTGCGTCCATGTATGTGTCATTTACACTTAAAATTATGCACTCCACCGGGCAGAGCCATACTCCATGCCGTGGCGGTACTTTTTTGCGTTTTTGCCACGCAGATAGACCGCCAGCCGTAGCCCTGCGCCGCAGCATACGCCCACCAGCAAATCCAGAGGGTGCAGGCTGGGCAGCGGGTTTGCAAAGGCGGCAGAGATGCCGCCCGTCAGGTGGAGCAGCTTTGCCGAAGCATCCGCGCCCGCCGCCAGACGGTACGCCTGCCCGCATTTGGCGAACAGGTACACGAACAGCAGATAGGGCAGATTCAGCATCAGCAGCTTTTTCAGTTCAGGCTTCATCGTTCCAGCCCCCTTTGCTTGATTTTTTCTTTGGCGCGTTTCGGCTGCTGGGCCGCTTTCTGCTTAACCACTGCCAGCACTTTGCGGATGGAGGGCCGCTGCTCCTTGGAGAGCGTTTTGGCGGTGAACTCCCGGAACGCCTGTTCCAGATTGTCCGCATCCTTGGCCTTGAAGATCACGATGTAGTGGGGCGGCTGGGTGGTCTTGTCCTTGCGTAAGGTGAAGTCCACGCCGTACTTCTTGGCGCAGGGCTTGAACGCCCCGATGTTCGCCTCCGTGACTTCAATGTTGGTCAGAGCCGCGCCGTGGGCTTTCAGCTGTTTCAGGCTTTGCTTGCCGTGGTGCAGCTTTGGTCCCTTGGCCCGGTGCTGCAAATATTTTTTCAGCGCAGCTTGCAACGCTTGGGCGGTGAGCTTGCCTGTTTTCATGGACAGGGCAATGGTTTTCTGGGTGACTTCTTCCTGCATTCAGCATTCCTCCTTGGCAGGTAGTCGGAAAAGCAGCAGCTAGGGTGGAACCACCAGCCGCCGCAGGTAAAGGGTTCTCATGGGTGGACGCTCCTTTCGGTCAGGTGTTAGGCGGGCGGCCCCAATCGGGCTGCGCCATGTCGTGCGCCACAAGGGACGCATAGTAGCTGTTGATGGTGCTGGGGGCGTTAAAAAGCATGGCCCGCAGGTATTGCTTGATGTTACGGACTTTGGTAGTGTTATCCCGCAGGCAGTCCATGACGAACTCGATGTGATGGCTGTCCAGTTTCAGGAACTTGGCCTTGACCAACTCTGCTGGGTAATCGTCCCCGGCCACCCGGATGGACTTGCGGTTGGTGCAGACGGTTTCCAGCAGGATGTCCACGATCTCGTCCAGCTGCTCCCGGTCTATCCGGGGATTCTGGATGAGGGTGTCATACTCGATGTTCTCCAAAATCAGGTCCCGGTAGATTTGATAGGCCGCTTCCTTTCGGCTTCCTGTCCGTTCCGGCGGCGGTGCCGCTGCCTCGTCCTCGTCCAAAGGCAAGGGGTTTGGGGAATGGATAGGAATGGAATCGGTATTTAATCCCTCTTTCTTTTGTTTTTCTGTAATTAGTTTATCTTTATTTAATTGCATTGGATTTTCCAACGTAGGGTTTTCCTGCGTGGGATTCTCCAACGTTGGATTTTCCAATGTAGGTGAAACCGATGCAGGAACAGGCTGCGGCAGCTCGAAGATCACATAGTCTGCACCGCGCAGCCGCCCTTTCTCGTCCCGTTCTCTGGAACGCTGGATGTAGCCTGCCTGTTCCAGTTCCCGGATGGCCTGCCGTATCGCATCAATGCTTTCCCGGTTGATACGGGCCAGCCCTTGCAGGGTGTAGTCCCAATCTTCCGGCAGGGAGAGCATTTGGGAGAGTAAGCCTTTGGCTTTCAGGGATAAGTTCCTGTTCCGCAGGTGGTGGTTTGACATGACCGTATAGCCGCTGTTCTTTTCTACCCGAAATACTGCCATTTCACGGATGCCTCCTTTCGTTGCAAACAAAAAAAGCAGCGTCCATTTGCTCCCGGTGATGGGAGAAGTGAACGCTGCGCGTACTTGATAATTTTTAGGTTGTGTGGTATATAAAAGGCAACTGGATTTCAAACACAGCTGCCCATCGGGGTGCGATACAAGCAAGTTGCTATCCGATGACCTCAAAAACAAATTGTACTACGATGGTTTTCGAAAAATGCTGTATCACTACTCGCACCAGTACGGCTGGGAGTACCTGTTCCTCGGTGCCAACATGGATGCCGTGAAGGAAGCTGCCCGCTTCGGCATCTCGTCCGACCGGGCTGTGCGGTTTGAGAACGATGCGCAGGGCGTGGCGGTCAACTACCATGTGGTCAGCGAAACGGTCTCCCGGATGCGGGAAGCACCCTGCTGCGCGTCCATCGGCGCAGAGTGGAAAGAACAAATCGAAGCTGATTTTCAGAAGCGGCATCATAGGTAAGGGAGGAAACAGCCATGTTAGGAGCAATCTTGGGTGACATCGTGGGCAGTCTCTATGAATTTGACCACAACAATTACAAGCACAAGGATTTTCCGCTGCTGAGCGAGAAATCGCACTTCACCGATGATACGGTCATGACCGTTGCGGTGGCACGGGGATTGATTGCAGGTAAAGGCATCCCGGAGAGAACATTTGAAGAAACAAAGAGCGAGATGCGCATTTGGGGAGAAACATACCCTCATGCCGGTTACGGCGGGATGTTCCGCCGGTGGCTGCACGCAGAAAATCCGAAGCCCTATGGTAGTTTCGGCAACGGCTCGGCTATGCGGGTGTCGGCAGCGGGCTGGCTGTTCGATACGCTGGACAAAACGCTGGAAATGGCAAAAGTGACCGCCGAAGTCACCCACAACCACCCGGAGGGCATCAAAGGCGCGCAGGCCACGGCGGCAGTGATTTTTCTGGCCCGTACCGGCTACAGCAGGCCGGAAATCAAACAATATGTGGAGCAGACCTTCGGTTATGACCTGAACCGTACCTGCGATGAAATTCGGCCGACCTATCATCATGTGGAGACCTGTCAGGAAACTGTGCCGGAAGCAATCATTGCTTTTCTGGAAAGCGTCAGTTTTGAGGATGCACTTCGCAATGCGGTCTCTCTGGGCGGCGACAGCGACACCCTTGCCTGCATCACCGGCGGCATTGCCGAAGCTTTTTACGGGATGCCGCAGGAACTGCGGGACGAGACTTTGAAACGTCTGCCGGAGAATATCCGGGAAGGATATGAGCTGTTTCGGTGGAACATCGGCCAGAGATAAGACATTCGGAGAACCAAGGAGCAGATACAACACACTCGTGATGTGAAGTATCTGCTCCTTGGTTTTTAATAAGACTCGATGAAGGGCGTCTTGCATCGGCCTGAAAAATCCGATATACTGAACCCAGAGAGTATATCGAATTTTTGGGGAAAAGGAGAGAACGGTATGGAACATCTTTATGAAAAGGCACTGGAAAGTGCGGAATATATCAAGACGCACACGAAAAAGCGCCCGAAGATCGCGGTGGTGCTGGGCTCCGGCCTTGGCAAGCTGACCGCGGACTTTACGGACACGGAAGAACTGTCCTACAAGGATATCCCCAACTTCCCGGTATCCACGGTGGCAGGACACAAAGGCGCATTGTTGGCTGGCAAGCTGGGGGACACGGAAGCCTACGCCATGGAAGGCCGCTTCCATTTCTATGAGGGCTACTCCATGAAGGAAGTCTGCTACCCGTTCTATGTGTTCAAGCTGTTGGACGTGGAAAAGGTGGTGTTGACCAACGCCTGCGGCGGCATCAACCGGGAGTTTGCGCCGGGCACCCTGATGCTCATTACCGACTTCATCAACATGATGGGCACGAACCCCCTCATTGGCCCCAACGATGAGCGCTTCGGCCCCCGCTTCCCGGACATGACCGAACCTTACAGTCTGGAACTGCGGAACCTTGCCAAGCAGACCGCCGATGAACTGGGCATTGCCTACAAGGAGGGCGTTTACATGGGCTTTATGGGCCCTTGCTATGAAACGGCGGCTGAAATTCGCGCCTTTGCGGGGATGGGAGCCGATGCCGTGGGCATGAGCACCGTGCCGGAAACCATGGTCTGCAACTACATGGGCATGAAGGTACTGGCTGTCAGCTGCATCACTAACATGGCCACCGGCATCCAGACGGTCAAGCATAGCCACGCCCGCGTGCTGGAGATCGCAAATCAGGCAGGCGATACCCTGTGCCGATGGCTGGGTGCGGTGATTCAGAGAATGGAGTAAAAAAGATATACCATGAAAATCCTTTCGTTTGGTTCCCTCAACTACGATTATACCTATGAGGTCGAGCACTTTCTCGCGCCCAAAGAGACCCTTGCAGCCAAGTCCATGCAGCGGGGCTTTGGAGGGAAAGGCGCAAACCAGTCTATCGCCTTTGCACGAGCTGGATTGTCAGTATACCATGCGGGTCGTGTCGGCACAGATGGACAACCATTTGTGGATTAGCGTGTCCAGTTCCGAAAGCGGCAGCGTTTCAAAGGATGTTTCCCAGCCACGCTGACGCTTCCTTTCCCGGAAGTAGTCAACGGCTTCATGGTACAGTACCAGCTTGCAAAAATGGTCAAACTGGCAGCGCCTCCCGTAATCATCAGGGGTAACTTTCATCTTCTCACCCCCTTTCCGTGGGGAGTGAGCAGGATGATCCTGTCCGTTGTCAGGGGCCTATGCTGGCCCTGGTCTGCTGACCGCCTCCTTTTCCATCTGATTTTTTGCCGGAAATGACAATCCGCGAAAATCGACAAAAATCGCCCGGCAGGTCGTAAACCTACCGGGCGACGATTTGAAGCGTTTTGTTGTTTTCTTACATGGTATAGTTCATACTCATAGCCGGAATATTCCCGTGGCGGGGCAAGGCTTTTTTTAAGCGGTAGAAGTGGATTAGATTATAATGATAGTAAAACAGCATGGCGGCGTCCTCCCGTGGGCCGCCATGCCTTTAACTGCTGGGAATGACAGAAAGAAAGCAGCGGCCTTGATTTCTCAAAACCGCCACCAGTGAATATAAATTAAGCGTGAAAATGGGTCTGCCCAGCAGCGTTTTTTTCTTTTCTGCCGCTGGGCAGATGTTTTTTCTTTAGATACATGATAAGAGGAATTTTTGAAGATTCCATAAAGATTTGAAAAATGGACGGACATAAAAGACGTCCATTACACTATCGGAAAATCAGCAAGGAAGTTTCATAGTAACCTTTGCGCCGCCGGTTTCTTTTGAATTTTCTAAAATAAGCTGACCATTATGTTGTTCCATAATCGAATTTGTAATATATAGACCCATACCAAAGTGTAACTTTGAATTGCGGCTTTGATCGCCCATATAAAACCGTTCCTGTGCGTGGCATAATGCCTCTTTAGAAAACCCCGTTCCCTCGTCTGTGACTGAAATTTCCACGAAACCGTTGTTACTCTGAACATCCACATAAAGCGTTCCGCCTTGCGGAGAGTAGTCCAGCCCATTACTGATAACATTCATAATAGCACGTTCTATCAGCACCCTATCAAATTTCAGCATTTGAGGGAGTGAAACAGTATTCATTTGCAGCCGGATTTCTTTTGTCCGGCATAGTGATTCCATATAACCGAACAAGTGCTGCATGAACGCTGGCAAGTCTATACTTTCAATATGGAGCTGATAACCAACCGCCGCCCGTGATATATCAATCAGGGTTTGAATATATGACTGCATCTGGCCGGAGCTTTCCACGACGTAACCAGCGTATAATCGTTGCTCATCATCAAGATTTGTTTCTGTGAGTAAATCAGCATTTCCTTGAATAACCGTCAGAGGCGTTTTCAAATCATGGGCAAGCGCGGCGATTTGCTCTTTCTGTGTCTGTTCGGTTTTCCATTGCCGTTCTAACGAAATTTTCAGATTATCTTTCATATCTGAAAAAGATGCAAGGACATCTTCAAACTCTTTGATTTTGGCGTGTCCTACTTCAAAATCAAGGTTTTGCTTTGAAACCTCCGCAGTTGCTTCAAAAAGCGGGGTCAGTTGTGTACGCAGGTTCTTAGCAAATCTGGCGGTCAGTATGATAATGACCAGCAGCGAATTTACAGCCATCAGGATAAACGCAAGCGTGTCAGGAGATGGAAAATATTCCGGTAGCCATGACACTGTAAATTGAGAACCAATATAATACCTTAAAACGCAAAATTCGTTTTCCCGGACAACAAGTGCAAACTGCCTCCCCGTAGCATATTCAATATATTCTCCCTTTGCGTACAGCAGGGCAATTTCTTTTTCATCATCGTCCATATTGCTGTAAAGCTCATTAAAGTTCTTGTCCAGAATTAAGTAGCCGCATCCCTGTGGAATCACAACCTTTGTAATATCCGGGGCAATCGTCAGCGTTGGAATGATCTCTTTTACCTGCAATTCACTTAGATTTGCTCTTGTAGCTAATCCAGCATTTACAGCAAGTCCCTCCAAACCAGAAGGGACAATAATTGCCGCTACCAGCATGACAATGAGGGAGATAGCAAACTGGCGAAACAATATTTTCAATGTAGGTTTCTTTTTCACTCCCATTTATATCCTATCCCCCATACGGTGCTGATCGGACTTATTTTGAAATGCTCCAATTTCGCACGAATATTTTTTATATGCGTTGAGATCGTAGAGTTATCGCCTATTCCATCAAACCCGAAAACGGCTTCATAGATTTGTTCTTTTGTAAAAACCTGTCCCCGGTTTTTCGCAAGGTATTCACAGATTGAATACTCGCTTTTGGTAAGGGGAACCGGCTGTTCTGAAACATACAGTACCTTTGCGGAAAGGTCAAATCTTATATCAGGCTCAAATGAAAGTGTGCTGTGATGCTCCCTTTTTTCTCTGCGTAAATGTGCCGCGACACGGGCGCGAAGCTCCTGAATACGAAAAGGTTTCGTAATATAATCATCCGCACCGATGCCCAATCCAAACAATATATCTTCCTCTAATGTCTTTGCGGTCAGAAAGAGAATCGGGCAGTCTACCATATTCCTGATCTGTTTGCAAAACTCAAACCCGTCTGTGCCAGGCATCATCACATCCAAAAGAATGAGGTCATAGAAATGCAGCTTTTTGATGTCTACATCATCCGCATTTTGACAGACTGTTATCAAATATCCATCTTTCCCCAAACTGTTCTTAATCAATTCCAAGATAGAAACTTCATCGTCAACTACAAGTAAGTGGGTCAAAAAATCACCTCCCGCCCCATTATACCACATTGTCGAGGTTACTCATCATTATTTTTAATGTCAGCTTTCCGATATTCATTGTTGATATTTACAGCTACGGCATTGCTTATATCCACATCCACAATACTGTAAACGTAGCCGAAACTGAAATCTTCCCCCGCCACATTTTTGAAGCGTTTCGATACCTGCCCGATTTCTTCTTGCAGTTCTGACATTTCAAGACATTCATCCGTTATGGTATATGTCAGGCCGTTATATGAAATTTCATCATAGTTTGCGGCGTTCAGCTCATAATACGGCAGAGATTCATTTAACGCCTTATTTTTATCGGCGGTATCGCGGAGCGCACCGCAGGCCGATAAGCATATAAGACTTACAAGCACAATTACCACGGCAAACAGGCACTTTTTATTCACTGTTTTTACCTCCCTCCCAACCATGAAACCAAACCAAACTGGCAATCAGCAGACAAACAGTGCAGCATACAGAAATAATCATACCGCTGAAAAAATCGGTTTTTACCTGTGCATACAGTTGGGGGCTATCCCATGCAAGCACAGTGTAATCCATAGCACGAACGCCCCAGGCCCAGGGAATATATTTCCATGTAGCGTCACCAAGCCCTGTTATCATAAGGGCAGCTATTAAACTCCCTGCAATTCCCAATCCCATAGATGCACCTTTTCCGAAGCTCATTCCCACAAACAAATGAATCAGGTAAATGGGAAGCATGGTAATCAACAATAGAATCCCTGCTTTCAGGTAAAGGCTTGCCGGAGCATCCCTATATAGTGCAGCGAATGTTCCTAACGCTAAAAATGTTGCGCCAAAAGCACAGATCATCAGAAAACCAAGTTTACCAATATACGTTGCCGTGCGAGATGGGATTGTTCCCAACAAAAGCTGATAATGCCCGGCCTGATTTTCGATCTGAACAACCAGGCCCACAATAATGCCGATCAGAAACGGGAACGCAACGGCCAGCACTTCCAGATAGGCACTGATTTTGGTTGCCAGTTCCCATCTGGATATATGATAGTAACCCGCAAAAATCGCCGCACATATAATCGGAATCATGCTGTGCATATAGAGCAAAATGCTATGTTTACACTTCTGATATTCTGCTTTCCAGCAGCGAACCACAGATACCATAGTTACCCCACCTCCTTTTTCTCAAACCATCTTGCAGTTAAAAATGACAGCGCCGCAAACCAGGCCAGCGAAATGACCAATACAAGTATAATCATCCAAAATGCCATTGCCGTACTCTGATCTGCAACCGGCTCACCATTAGGCAAAATACCTAACACGGAAATCATAAGATGCGGCACCCAGCTATACGGGCAGATCATCCACAAAGAGGTTGTAGCCGTGAAAATCCCTAAAACGCTTCCAAGTCCGGCATTAAGAATAACCGTGACAAAGATACCAACTTTTTTTGATAACCATAAGCACAGCGGAACTTCCCATAGGCTTGCAATGACAATACAAGCTGTTCCGGCCGCAGCCTGCCAAATTCCGATTGTCAGGGGAATTTCGTTGATAACTAATATTGCAAAACCGCCCAACAGATTTAGCGCCAGGAAAATGAAATTCCCCACACAGGAGTAAATACCGGCCACTCCAATTTTTGCTTTCCAGACTTTGTTCTGCGAAACAGGCAATGAAGCAACGGCACGATATTTTAGTTTGCCATTATCCCGCTGTTCAATCAAGGCACAGGTGAGCGTAAGGAATCCAGGATAAAGCAGGATATACCACCAATTATAAGAATTGAGCTGGAACCAAAGAGGGGCAAAAAAGTTCATAAGCGCAGTTACAAACGGGGCCAGAACGATCAGCGTTTTTGTGAAAGTTCTCTTATGCTTTAGGTTCTCTGCCTGAATATATGCCATCTCCATTTAATATCCCTCCTTACCATTTCTGCGAATAACATCCATAAAGAGTTGTTCCAAATCTTCACCGGCGCGAAGCTCTCCCTCATATCCAAGGACGCCGCCAGCAATGATACCCACATGATCTGCAATCTGCTGGACTTCTGACAGAATATGGCTGGACAAAATAACTGTAATCCCTTTGCAGGGAAAAGAGCGAATTAACTCTCGAAGTTCCTCAATCCCTAAAGGGTCAAGGCCGTTAGTCGGTTCATCCAGAATCAAAAGCTGGGGACTGTTCAGCAATGCAATAGCAATACCAAGCCGCTGCTTCATACCAAGAGAAAACTGCCCGGCCCGTTTCTTGCCGGTATTCGTGAGCTGGACAATTTGCAATACCTCGTTAATTCGTGCATCGTCCAGGCCGAGCAATGTAGTTCTGACTTTGAGATTTTCGTATGCAGTCAGATTTTCGTAAAGCGGGGGCATCTCAATCAAAGCACCGATATGCTCCAGATCATTCCGCTTCCACGGGTGGCCGTCAAACTCGATGCTTCCCGATGTGGGGCGCAAAATGCCGGTGAGCATTTTTAAGATCGTGGATTTGCCAGCCCCATTCGGCCCCAGCAGACCATAAACCGAGTTGCGCCGGATGTTCAGTGACACATTGTTTACCGCCATTTGCCCCTTGAAATTTTTGCAGAGGTCAGTCGTTTTCAAAATCATATCCATATAATCAAGTCCTTTCTTTGATTTTACGGATAGCATACCGGGCAATTTTGAAGATTTCATAAAGATTCCCGAAAACAGAATATGAACAATACACCGTAACCGTGGAGCATATCGCAACAAAGCACCAACCTACGCATTTAGGGCCTTAAAAAGCCCTATATTTCAAGGTTTTTCCCGCATAGTCGGCGGGGTATGTGAGTGTTTTATCCTATCCCCGCCATAGTGCCGCTCTAAATGCGTAGAATTTACCAGCAGAAAATCGCCGGTTTCTCTGGCTCCATACTCCCAGATATGGTATCATGGAAAAAATCAATCTGACGGGGGTATCAGGATGGACGGACAAGAAAAGCTGCTGGACTATATCCGGCTTATTCTCGCCGGTAAGAGTCATGAGCACATCGCCATACGAAAAATGCTTACATTTCTCGTAGAGATCAGGGGCAATAAATGAAACAGCTGAAGTGAACGATGTCTGATAGGTTGTATAGAGCTCACCGTAGCGGACGCACGGGAGACCCTGTTGAACTGTTTCGTTCCGCTTTATGCCGCTACCGCGCACAATCTCTCCCAAGGAGCGAATACGCACCCACTCCCACGAATCGGGGATGTCAAACGGTACCTCATCCGCCAGCGACCGCACTTCATCGCCGATTTTCTCATAAGGAGTATTATCGGCACCTTTGAAGATGACGGAGGGGTTCTTTTCCCGCTTGATTTTCTTCTCTTTGATGAGCCGCTCTTTCTCCGCACGGATGCGTTCCAGCAGAACGCTGGCAGGCTCGTCATTCGGGTCTTGCGGCACGAGCTTGCCCTGAACAGCCATCTGGAGAATGGAGTTTTTCAGTTGCTGCGCAGTCATTCGTCGCCCTCCTCCGTAATGACAATGCCAAGAATATCAGTAATCTGGGCAAGAATACGGTCAATGTCAGCGTTCAAACTGGCCCGCTTCTCCTGGTACTGCAGAATCAGTTCCTTCGGTGGGAGGATCTCCTCCTCTTCATGAGGATAGCCGCAGAGATCAATATTGTAATTCCGCGCCTTGAGCTCTTCAATAGTGTATTTCTTCGCCTTGTCAAAGCCATCAATGGTGATCTCCTCACGGTTGTCCCACCACTCAACGGCCGGGGCAAAATGCTCCAGCTTCATAGGCTTTGTCTTGGAGAAGTTCTTATATCCTTCCGGCATATCTAAGCGGTAGAACCAAGTCTCCGTTGTAGGATGGGCGCGGTCAAAGAACAGGATATTCGTCGTGATGGAGGTGTACGGTGCAAATACGCTATGCGGCATACGGATAATAGTATGAAGGTTAAATTCAGATAGCAGTTTTTTCTTAATTGCAATCTTTGCATTATCGGTGCCGAACAGGAAACCGTCGGGGAGAATGACAGCGGCACGGCCATCCTGTTTGAGCCGATACATTATCACGGACATAAAGAGGTCAGCCGTCTCACTGCTTGCAAGGTCTGCAGGAAAGTGATTCTTGACCTCTGTTTTTTCATGTCCGCCGTAAGGGGGATTCATAAGAATTACATCGAACTGATCTTCCTCGGTATAATCAAGCACATCCCGTAGAAGTGAGTTGTCATGATACACCATCGGAACATCAATACCGTGTAGCAGCATGTTCGTGATGCACAGAGTATACGGGAAGGGCTTCTTCTCAATCCCATAAATAGAGGTTGCATACTCCTGCTGGTCTTCTGCCGTTACGACCTGCTTACTCAGTTCATTCAACCAACTAGTCAGAAAGCCCCCTGTGCCGCACGCAAAGTCTGCGACCTTTTCGCCGAGCTTCGGTTTAATTGTCTTCGCCATAAAATCAGTCACAGCACGAGGCGTATAGAATTCACCAGAGGAGCCGGCGCTCTGGAGTTCCCGTAAAATGGACTCATATATTTCCCCAAACGCATGGCTCTCCTCGTAATCATCCAAATCCAGGTCATCGATGATATTGATTACTTGGCGCAGCAAAACGCCGTCCTTCATGTAATTGTTCGCATCCTCAAAGGTTGTCTTGACAATAGCCTTTTTGATGGGTGTTGCTGCAGTCACATTAAGCCCCTTCAGAGTTGGGAAGAGTTTATTATTCACAAAATCAAGAAGCGTGTCGCCCGTCATCGCCTTACCCGACTTATCATCAGCGGCCCAGTTATTCCAGCGGCATTCTTCTGGAATAATTGATGTATAGGGCCGATCTG
>OHSE01000514.1_pt1 | contig 11859 bp, 9 predicted proteins | sample 1578531 | NCBI WGS metagenome assembly OHSE01 (sample SAMEA3879541, study PRJEB24766) | human gut metagenome | biome: human-associated habitat; feature: feces | place: USA | collected 1985/1987
GACTTAAAATCAGCAGGATGGGCGCATAGTCTATACAGACGATGATTAGGCTGTGCGCTTTCAATGGCCGTTATCTGCTGATTTCTTCGTCGCAACCCGGCGGACAGCCCGCCAATTTACAGGGTATTTGGAATAATATGCTGTTGCCCCCGTGGGATTCGAAATATACGATCAATATCAATACGGAAATGAATTACTGGCCGGCTGAAGTGACCAATCTGAGTGAAACGCACCAGCCCTTGTTCGAAATGGTGAAAGAATTATCAGTTACCGGCAGGGAAACGGCACGGACTATGTATGGATGCAACGGATGGGTGGCTCATCACAATACAGATATATGGCGTGCCACCGGTCCGGTGGATAAGGCGTTTTATGGTACATGGCCCATGGGAGGTGCTTGGTTGACTACCCACTTGTGGCAGCATTATTTATATAGTGGGGATAAGTTGTTTCTTTCCGAAGCCTATCCGGCATTGAAAGGAGCTGCTGATTTTTATCTTGATTATTTGACTGAACATCCTGAATACGGTTGGATGGTGACTGCTCCGTCCATGTCTCCGGAACATGGACCTTCGGGAGAGGATACTAAAAAAGCTTCAACGATTGTGTCAGGTTGTACGATGGATAATCAGATAATTTTCGATGTGCTTAGCAATGCATTGCATGCGTCAAGAATTCTGAAAATGTCCGCTTCTTATCAAGATTCTTTGCGGTCTATGTTAAATCGTCTGGCCCCGATGCAGATCGGGAAATACAATCAGCTACAGGAATGGCTGGAAGACTTGGATAATCCGAATGACAAGCATCGCCATATTTCTCATGTATATGGATTGTTCCCTAGTAATCAGATATCTCCTTACACCCATCCTTTGCTTTTCCAGGCAGCTAAAAACACGTTGTTACAGCGTGGCGACGAAGCTACCGGTTGGTCCATTGGCTGGAAAGTTAATCTGTGGGCCCGTTTGCTGGACGGTAATCATGCGTTCCGGATTATTAATAATATGTTGAAGCTGCTGCCTGGAGATGAAGTGAAAGAGGCTTATCCGCAAGGACGGACTTATCCTAATCTGTTTGATGCTCATCCGCCTTTCCAGATTGACGGCAACTTTGGCTATACTGCCGGTGTGGCTGAAATGTTGTTGCAGAGCCATGACGGAGCTGTACATTTGCTTCCGGCTCTTCCGGATGCCTGGGCCACAGGAAGTGTGCAAGGACTGGTTGCCCGTGGAGGATTTGTGGTGGATATGAACTGGAATGGCGTGCAGCTGGATAAAGCGAAGATTCATTCCCGTTTGGGAGGTAATTTGCGTTTACGTTCGTATGTTCCTTTGCGTGGGGTTGGATTAAAAGAGGCAAAAGGTAAGAATCCGAATGAATATTATATGCAGGCAGATATCAAAGAGCCTTTGGTTTCCAAGGAGATAAACCCGCAATACCCTGCTTTGTATAAGGTGTATGAATATGACTTGATGACAGAACAGGGACAAGATTATATAGTGGAGCGTGGGTTATAATACATGAAGATGCCCAAAGTGATTTGTGCATTATTTCACTTTGGGCACTTTTGTGAATGGAAGTGTCATGGTGTAGTTATCAGATGGCTTCCTTCTTTTCCAATTCTAATGCTCTGGGAAAAATGATATTGTTTTCCAGGTGGATATGTTCATGTAATGCCTCTTCAAATTGTTTCAATTGTTGTAAAACCAAGCGGAAGCTGGCACAAGCATCTTCAGGGGCGGTGAATCCGTTGGTTAATGAAGAGATTTTTTCAAAACGTTCTCCTTCGTGATTATGTTCATCTTCCATCACTTCGATGGGATACAGAATGGTGCCGCAATGGAATTTAGCTACTTTCAAGCCTTCCTCTTTGGCTTGGAACATTTCATAAACATAAGGAAATAATACATTCTCTTCTTTTGATAAATGATTTTCCAAATCAAGAAGCGAGTCGCGGAACAGTGCCTGGACTTGCAGTAACTCTGGATGATTCTTTGAATGCGCTTCGGTTACTTTGGTTAATAATGCTTCTATTTGCGGACCTTTGGCACGGATTCCCCGATGGTGTATTTTCAATACATAGTCTATTAATAAATCGATGGGCCATCCGGCAAAGTCAGGAGCATTACTAACCGTATTCTCTTGTAATTCATTTAATTCATGTGCTACTGCTTCGGGATCAATACCACGGTTCCGGCAGGCTTCTGCAAACGGAGTATTGCCATGGCAGCAAAAATCAATATGGTAACGGGAGAATACTTTGGTTGTATCAAAGTTGCCGGCTACAATTTGTCCGACTGTACATGAATGGTAATTTTTCTGTTTCATAATTATTCCGTTTATCCGTTCGTTAATCCCCATTTTCTCATATCACTTTCTACTGTACCGATACCGCTTACTCCAAAGTTTTCGACCAGTACTTTCGTCACGTTGGGCGAGAGGAATGCGGGTAAGGTGGGACCAAGATGAATCTCTTTTATGCCCAAACTGAGTAATGCCAGCAATACGATTACCGCTTTCTGTTCATACCAGGCGATATTGTAAACAATGGGCAGTTCATTGATGTCATGTAGCCCGAATACTTCCTTCAGTTTGAGGGCGATGACTGCCAATGAATAGCTATCGTTACATTGTCCTGCGTCCAAAACACGCGGAATGCCATTAATGTCACCTAACCCTAGTTTGTTATAACGATATTTAGCACATCCCGCAGTCAAAATGACTGTGTCTTTGGGGAGCATCTCGGCAAAAGTGGTGTAGTAATCACGACTGCGCATACGTCCGTCACAACCTGCCATGACGATGAACTTACGGATAGCTCCGCTCTTTACCGCTTCTACGACCTTGTCTGCTAGTTGTAATACCTGATTATGGGCAAAACCACCAACGATTTCTCCATGTTCTATTTCTGTCGGTGCGGCACATTGTTTGGCTGTTTCTATAATTTCAGTATAGTCCTTATGTCCTTTCTCGTCTGCTGTAATATGCTTGCAGCCGGGATATCCGGTAGAATTAGTGGTAAACATGCGTTCTTTATAAGTGGCATTGGGCAGAGGGGGAACGATGCAGTTGGTTGTGAACAGGATAGGACCATTGAACGAGGTAAACTCCTCCCGTTGTTTCCACCAGGCATTTCCATAGTTTCCTGCAAAATGTGTATATTTTTTAAATGCCGGATAGTAATGTGCAGGAAGCATTTCACCGTGAGTATATACGTCCACGCCACTGTCTTTGGTTTGTTCCAACAATTCTTCCAGATCATGCAGGTCATGTCCGCTTATCAGAATACCGGGGCGAGTACCTGTTCCTATATTTACATGGGTAATTTCCGGATTGCCATACCTGGAAGTATTTGCCTTGTCGAGCAGAGCCATTGTTCGAACGCCTATTTCACCTGTTTTCAGTGCTAATACAGTCAGTTCATCAGCCGATAAAGATTTTGTTGTAATTTGTGCGATGGTGTTCTGCATGAAACGATGAATACTTTCGTCATTATGTCCTAACCTCATGGCATGTTCCAGATAAGCAGCCATTCCTTTCAGACCATACATAATCAGTTCTTTTAAAGAGCGTAGATCCTCGTTTTGTTCACGTAATACGCCGACTGTTGCGGCTTTTGCATCATATTCATCGTGGCTGCCTTTCCAATTTAATTCATCGGCTTCCGGCAGAGGAATGTCCTTGGCAGAGGCTTGATGCTTAAGGTCATCACGTATTGCTAATCCTTTGTCAATGCGTTTCGTAATGCTTTCGTCATCGAAATTGGCATTGGTAATGGTACAGAATAAGGCGTCTACAATGAAATTGTCCACTTCTTTTTCAACGGGGAGGGAATGCTGGCGCAATTGATCCGCCACAACAGAAATTCCTCGTACTACAAAGAGCAATAAATCCATGGTACGTGCTGTAGTTGCATTTTTTCCACAAACACCTTTTAAGGTGCAACCGAAACCTTTGGCCGTTTCCTGACATTGGAAACAAAACATGTTATTCTCCATATCTTTTTTCATTTTAATGATTTCTATTACTTTTGTGCAAAAGTAGACGGTTTTCGTCTTTTAAGTTGTACCATATGTTACAGCGGATACAAATAACAGTTAAAAGAAAGTAGGATGGAACTGACAGGATTATTGCAGATGGCTCCTTTCCGGGGAATGAAAGAGGAAGAATTGGTTGCTTTCCTATTCGGACTTCCGAATAGTTTGAAGCACTTTGAACCGGGTGATATCATTGCCCGGCAAGGTGACTTATGTAAAGGGCTGTACATTCTTGCATCGGGAAGTGTACGGGCGGGAATGATAAATGATGAAGGGAAAGAACTGACGGTAGAAGAAATTGGAGCTCCTAACTTGCTGGCTTCGGCTTTTATTTTTGCCACTGAAAATCGTTTTCCCGTTAATGTAGAGGCAATAGGACCTTGTGAGGTTTTTGTAATAGGTAAAGAAAGATTTTTAGAATTTATGCGTTTGCATCCATTGATGATGCAGAATTTTTTGAAGGATATTTCGGACAGGAGTGTCTTTTTAAGCAGGAAATTGAATGAGTTTGCTTTGTTGAATTTAAAGACTCGTTTGTTGAAATATCTAGAAACACATTCTGTTATTCATAATCAGCAGGAGGTGGCGCAGAAGCTGGGAGTTACTCGTCCGTCATTGGCCAGGGCGCTGTCTGAACTGGTGAATGAAGGGAAAATAAAGAAATAAATTGAGATTTCTTTTTTATGGGTAAAGTGGAAAAACGTATCTTGTATCTTTGAGAGTTTTTGTGTGTAACCCATTCTTGTGAAAGTGTTCAAGGTGTTTTGTTATAAATACTTTGACTTTAAAGAAAAGGATCTTTGTCTATAAGGATTGGTTCTTTTGAAATGAGGACCATATTGAAATTTTCTTGATTAAAAAAGAGGGTGAATTCAAGACCCTTTATGTGATTCTTTTGTCTTGATTCACCCTTTTGGAAATATTGGGTTGGTGTGTATTCAGCATGTTACTTCATCTGAATACTTTTATCTCGTACTTTTCTCAATATTTGTTGTAATTCGAATACTTTTTCGGGATGTTCAGTCGCTAAATTCACCTTTTCACCTGCTTGTTTCATATCATATAACTGGGGAATACCTAAATAACCAGTTTCAATTTTCGGACCCCAGGGAATCATTTTAGGACCATCGCTGCCTTCAATAAATTTCCAATCTTTAGTACGCACGGATAGGGTGTGATTGGATGCCTGTTCAATAACCCATGGGCGGTCTGTTTTGTCTTGTCCTAATAGATTTGCTAATCGGTTGTAGCTGTCGGGAGCACTTCCTTTCGGAATACGGGCATCTACCAGAGAAGCTAGTGATGCCAGCCAGTCTATTTGCGAAATAAGCACATCGCTGACTTCCGGCTTGTTGATGGCTTTAGGCCAGTGTACAATTACAGGAACACGAGTCCCCCCTTCAAATGCACTGTATTTTCCACCTCTCAGGTTGCCGGCAGGTTCGTGCCCGTTCAGTAACTCTTCTGCCTTGTCATCATATCCGTCGTCTACTACCGGTCCATTGTCGCTGGAAAGAATAATTAATGTGTTCTGGGTTAATCCCATTTTATCGAGGGCTTCGAGTAACTGACCTACACTCCAGTCAAATTGTGCGATAGCATCACCGCGCAGTCCCATCTTGTTTTTACCACGGAAACGATTGTGTGGAAAACGGGGAACGTGCACATCATTAGTGGCGAAATACATAAAGAAAGGCTCGTCTTTATGTTGTTTGATAAAATCAACTGCATGTGCGGTAATGGAATCGGCTATATTTTCATCTTTCCATAATGCTTTGCCACCTCCTTTCATATAACCGATTCGGCTGATACCGTTCACGATAGACATATCATGACCGTGACTCGGTTTCAGATTATATAAAAGTTCAGGGTTGTCTTTTCCGGTAGGTTCACCGGGGAAATTTTTTATATAGCTTACTTCTATCGGAGCTGAAGGATCATAATTGGCTACTTGGCCATTCTCGATAAATACACAGGGAACCCGGTCGGCTGTGGCTGCCATGATATAGGAATAGTCAAACCCCAAATCACCTAGAGAAGCAGAGAGAGGAGCATTCCAGTCTTGTTGTGCAGTTTTATCACCTAATCCTAAATGCCATTTGCCAAATGCTCCTGTGGCATAGCCGGAGCTTTTAAACATATCTGCCATAGTATATTGCTCGGGACGTATAATCATTCCTGCATTGCCGGCAGCTACATCTGTTCCGGGTTTACGCCATGCATATTCTCCGGTCAGCATGGAATATCTGGATGGGGTACTGGTAGCGGCGGTAGCGTGTGCGTTGATAAATCGTATCCCTTCGGATGCCAGACGGTTGACATTTGGAGTTTGTACGTTTTTTGCTCCATAACACTCCAAGTCACCATATCCTAAATCATCAGCATAGATGAAGATAACATTGGGCTTGTCTGTATTTTGATTTTTGTTTTCCGCATGAACAGCCAAGCATGAAGTAAGTGCCAATGAAAGCATTCCGTAATGTCTTTTTTTCATAGTAATTATATTGTTTAGTGAGTAATCAATTCTACAAAGATAAAGATATATTTTAAAAACGGGGATTAATTCTACAAAATTGTGGAATGAAATTGTGGTATTTCTACATAATGTGAAAAATGAAATAATGGTTATTTTGTTGATTTTTAGAGTATTGGATGCCGATGTGCCCCATGGCATATTTTTTGTTATGTAAATTAATGTAATACACTAAAAACTAAACTTTAAAATATATAACCATTTGCCTTAACAAAACAAGGCTGAAAAGCCATGTTCCCCCTGAATGGGAAAATCTGTATATAACTCAGTTTTAAGCTTCCCGGTTCGTGACGAATCGGGAAGTTTCTATTATTTCCTTGATGAATCTGGTTTTTCTACAAGACTTTTACTGAAAATAAGTTAATATTAATGGATGATATGCAGTATTCGATCTCTTTCTTACTTTTAAAAGTAGAAAATAGATTAATACATTATAGTTATGAAAAAGTTGAACCTTTTATTATTAGCATTCCTGGCAGTTATGGGAGTCACTTTCCAATCATGTGATGATGATGATGGTTACTCTCTTGGTGATGTGGCAGTGGATTGGGCTACTGTAAATGTGAAAGGTGCCCATGTTTATGACTTTACAGGTGACAGATGGGGACAAATCTGGCCTGCAACGACTGATTATTTTTGGTATTCCCCGATAGATGGACAACGGGTTATTCTTTATTTCAATCCTTTGTATGATAATTATCCGGAAGGATATGATTGCTCAGTCAAAGTGTTGAGTATAAAGGAAATTCTAACTAAACCTATAGAGGAGCTGACAGCAGAGAATGAAGAAGAGTTTGGAAATGATCCTGTAGATATATTTGAAGATAATATGTGGATTAGTGGCGGTTATTTGAATATTATTTTTAATCAGAACATGCCTTCTAAAGTGAAACATTTGGTTAGTTTGGTAAAAAACACTACAATTACGCCCGATCAGGATGGCTATATTCATTTAGAATATCGTTACAATACGTATGCTGATACTACTGGTTATTGGAGAAACGGTGCGGTATCCTTTAATTTGAATTCTTTGGAAATAACATCGGAAACAAAGGGTATAAAGGTAAAAATAAACTCGGCTAAAAATGGTGAAAAGGAAGTCTCTTTTGATTTAAAAGAAACACCGTCACCAGTAGGCTTGAGCCAAATGGATTTTTCTCAAATGGAAATCAAATAATTAGGGTTTGATTAGAGAGAGTTGTGTGTGGCCCCTTGCGTCTTGTTGTGGTAGATGCAGGGGGCTGATTGTATAGTTGATAACGATTTTTAGTTTGATATTTGTTGTTTATTAGTCGGGTGATGGAAAAAATTGTATGGTTTCTTCGTTTTTTTTCTTATTTCAGTGTTTTTTCAGAATTATCTTGTTTCTTTGTCTTTAAGAACCAAAAGTAGGACTTATGAAAATACTATTAGTAGAAGACGATGCTAATTTGCGTGAAGTGACTCAGCGCTCATTGGAAAAGGAGCGTTATGTGGTGGAAATTGCTGCCGATTACCGTACCGCATTACAAAAGATAGAGGATTATGATTATGACTGCATTTTGCTGGATATTATGTTGCCGGATGGCAGTGGCCTGGATTTGTTGGAAAAGTTGAAAGAAATGCATAAACGGGAAAATGTGATCATCCTTTCAGCCAAAGACTCTATAGAAGACAAAGTACTAGGATTGGAGCTCGGAGCTGATGATTATCTGCCTAAACCTTTTCATTTGGTGGAACTGAATGCACGTATCAAAAGTGTGATACGCCGTCATCAGCAAGGTGGGGAAAATAGTATCAAATACGGAAATATAGAAATTTTTCCCGATAAATATGGGGTGACCGTAGCTGGAAAGAAGCTTGAACTGAACCGTAAGGAATATGATATTCTGGTTTATTTTATGAACCGTCCCGGCAGATTGGTTAATAAAAGCACACTTGCCGAATCCGTATGGGGCGACCATATAGATCAAGTCGATAATTTTGATTTTATCTATGCCCAAATCAAGAATTTACGAAAGAGATTGAAAGAGGCTGGAGCTACTCCTGAACTGAAGGCTGTTTATGGTTTTGGATATAAAATGGTAGTGGAATAAATGAAACTGATTTATTATATCATTATCCGTATATCGTTGGTGTTGTCGGTTTTATTGACTGGCTGGGCCATCCTTTTCTATTTTGCTGTAATGGATGAGGTGAATGATGAAGTGGATGACTCATTGGAGGATTATTCGGAAATTATCATCATACGTGCATTGGCGGGAGAGGAGCTTCCTTCTAAAAATACAGCTTCCAACAATCAGTATTTCCTGCGTGAAGTGACGAAGGAATATGCAGGATCTTGTGATGATATCATTTATAAAGATAAGATGGTTGATTTTGCCATTGAGCGTACTCATCCTAGGGAGGTGAAGATAACAGTAAACGAAAATATGTATTCTTCTCTTTTTCAGTTTTGCGTTACGGTAAGTAACGAATATGAAACGAAAAAAATATATGTATCCATAACACCTTCCGACAGATATATATTTGACCGTATCACTTATTCGCTTGATGCCTATAGTTATACGGATAAACAAATAGAAGTGCGCAAGAGCATAGTGGTCAATAACAGGGGAGATGAGTCAATCGTAACCAACTATATCTTCCCTTTCAAAGATGAGCATCGGCAGATACAATTCACCAGTAATAATCCCGAGGCTTTTAATTTGTTGGCAGATAGTAAGCCGGAGGTTGAGATTCCCGGCATTGTAGATGGCCATCTGGTGATGAACGGAGAACTGGCGCGATATGCTTCTGATATGCAACAATTGCCTTTGCCTTTTCCTGATACGGAAAAGGAGGCGGTCACTACTCCGCCCAAAACTTCGCAGCGTATCACCCTGTTGCTGGAATATGAATGGTTTGAGACTAATTTTACTCTTTATGCCGTTCATCCCAAAACAAAAAAAGAGAAAGTCATTACCGGTACTTTGCAAAGCAAGATGCCCAAAGGATATTTCATAAAGAGTGAGAAGCTCAATAATTAGAACAATGAAAACGAAATTACTCTTATTATATATTGCCGGCCTTTTGGCTGTTTGCCCGATGGGTGGAAATTTGATGGCTCAGACGGCTACGCAACCGGATGTATTAAAGAATGACACAGTAAGCCATAAGTTGATTCATAGACTCGGCTTAGATGTACGTCCCAGTTATGTGACCCCTACCAATGATTTCTTTGATGGTGACAATATGCATCAACAACGAATCAGGCAGGCTCTTTCTGTACACCTGAAATATGCTTTTCAATTCGATAAGAATTCATCTTTAGGTCGGTTGTATCCTCATGCTTATCAGGGTATTGGAGTCTCTTACAATACATTCTTCTGCCCTTCCGAACTGGGTAATCCCATAGCGGTATATGCTTTTCAAGGGTCACGCATAGCGCAGTTGTCACCCCGTTTGTCATTTGATTATGAATGGAATTTCGGTGCTTCTTTCGGGTGGAAGAAATATGATAGGACATATAATCCGCAGAATGAGGTTATCGGGTCTAAAATCAATGCTTACATCAATTTGGGCTTTTTCCTGAATTGGCAGCTTAATTCGCAATGGAGTCTGACCGCCGGTATGGATTTTACTCATTATTCCAATGGAAATACACATTATCCCAATTCAGGTGTCAATCCCATTGGTGGAAGAGTAGGTATTGTGCGTACTTTTGGAGACGGGGCTACAACTGTACAAGGTTTTAAATCGCTGTCCATCAAACCTTATATCAGTTATGACTTGGTGGTGTATGGTGCTACTCGTAAAAGAGGATTCGTGGATGGCTATGACGTTTGTTTGGTACCCGGCTCTTTTGGTATTGTTGGGTTGAACTTTAATCCGATGTACAATTTCAACAAGTATTTTAGGGCCGGTGTGTCTGTGGATGCTCAATATGACGAGAGTGCTAATATCAAAGATTATCGAGTAGAAGAAAGTTCGTCAAGTGATGTGAAGTTCCATCGTCCTCCTTTTCACAAGCAGTTTGCTGTAGGTCTTTCTGTCCGTGGGGAGCTGGTTATGCCTATTTTTTCTATCAATGCCGGTATCGGACGGAATCTGATATGCAGTGGTGATGATACGGAGGGATTTTATCAAATTCTGGCACTTAAGACTTCTATTACACCGCGTTTGTTTTTGCATGTCGGCTATCAGTTGAGTAAATTTAAGAACCCCAACAACCTGATGCTGGGGTTTGGATACCGTTTTTACAAGAAAAGGTAGAAGAGATTACAAGCGGTTCAATACATCATCGGCAGCACTCTGTCCCTTATATTTCTTTGAATAGTTGTTGAAACGGTAAACCACACTTAAAGAAACATGTCGCTGGTCCTGGTCTTCATTTTGCCAGAAGTAGATGTTATTTATACGTCCGTCATATAGGCTCATGCGTCTGTTCAGCAAATGTTCGCCTGCCAGTTTTACTTGTAGCTTTTCATTCAGGAATGTCTTGCTGAGGCTGATATTCAAATTGTGTTCTTCTCGGAAAGTAAACCATTGTATGCTACCGGGGCTTTGGTAACTATATTCTATGTTGGCAAGCCAATGCTTGGGGAGGTGAATATTGTTTTCCCAAGTCACAATCCATACGGGGCGGTCTACGGCTATCCGTTCATTCATGCTTTTCACTTTCAGGATGTTTTTCTGAAACATTCCGGTGAGCGAAGGTTCGTACCAGCCGAAACGGTGACGCAAGTTGATTATCGCCATCCATCGTTGCTGTTTATTGTAGTTTTTCCAGGTATAGTTGGTTATGTTGGGATATTGAGGGTCAGTGGTATAGTCTGTACCTATATAATCTTTTTTATAACGGTAACTGAGTGACAGATATAAAAAATCATAGCTCAACGAGTATTGTATCTGATGGGCTATTTCGGGTTGCAGACCGGGATTTCCTTCCTGGCGCATATAGGTATTTACATAATAAGAGTTGTTATTCAGCTGATCGAAGCTCGGACGGATAGTGCTGATGCGGTAACTCAGTGATTGTGAAACTTGACTCATTTTATAAGAGATGCCGAAGCTGGGGAAGAAATTATGATAAGTGCGATGGATGTTGTTCGATGCATCATACAGATTACGATAGTCCGAAGCTACATTTTCGTAACGTATACCTGCATTAAGCGAGAAGTTGTTCTGTGAATAACTATATGAGAGGAAGCCGGCACGTTTTTCTTCGTTTGTTTTTGAACGGGCATTTTTGCCTTTCCCGCCATCGTAAGTCAGGAAGTTGTCACCGGTTACTTTGCTCCATTCCCCGCCGCAAACTAATGAATGGTTGTC